>JGI10216J12902_102994108_pt1 | contig 23709 bp, 31 predicted proteins | sample KanNatreferecore_FD_12902 | JGI IMG/M metagenome (IMG submission 12902)
CGGGCTTGCGTAGAATGGCGGCGAATAGACGATTGGCAGACCGCCGATTGGAACCGATACGTCGTTCCCACTCTCTATTCGGTCCGGCATATCGATCGCGACCTCAAGGGTCGAGATGTCGATCCAGTTCGTCGCCAGCAGTACTTCTCCGCGAAGCTGGAAGTCGAACAAGCGAGCGCGATAGTCACCGACAACAAACGGCTTCCACGCCGACCAAACGGCCGGGAACACATCGGAGGTGCGAACCCACAACGACAGCGAAGCGCCAACCGGCGGGTCGCCATCGATACTGATCATCGAATCGAAATCAGCAATCGTGTCGATGTAGCTGCCGTCGTCGTAGAGCACCGCTTCGACATTCGCCGTCAAGCGGCAGTCGTAGACATAACCGAGGTCGGAAGGCGCAGCAAAGCTGTAGGACATCGATAGGCTTGATCCGCCATATTTATCGACCTCTCCTAGCCACGCATCAAGGTCAGTGATGTCGTCAAACAATCCGAGAGCAGACATTTTCAGTACGCCGGAAGCGCCTGCGGCATTAACCGCAACACCAGAGAATGCTGGAGATTCCGTTACCGTAAGAACGACGTTTTCAGGTAGCGGAACCTGCGCGTCAGACCAGACTTCCGTGATCGGCCCGCCAACACCTGAGGAATCGACTGCGCGTGCCAGGTACTTTCCTGGAAGCAACGACACGACAGCCGACGTAGATCGCCCGGCCGCCTCGGTGAGAGGCAGTGCTGCATCCCAGTTGGTCGAAGTATTCCGCGACTGGCGGATACTGATGCTGCCGCCAAGCTTCACATCCAGTTCAGGCACTGGGTCCCATGCCAGCGTCGCCACGCTGTTGATGACGTCGAGCCTGAGCCCTGACAGAGCGGAAGGCGGTGCAAGTAACGCCTGAGCGGTGTAATTCTGGGTCGATGCCGGGCCGGACAGGCCCAGTACCGACTTCGGCGTAACCCGCACAGACCAATCACCAGCTGAAGCAGAATCAAAATCAATGCTCGGGGTAGATATCTCGGCGACATATTCCCAGTTCCCCCCAGGCTTCTTCACCTCTACTTGATACCGCATAGCCCTTGCCGGCTGCGTCCAGCTCACGGAGAGCCTTGCTGCAGCCACCCCCGTTCCGGTGTCATACAGCGACTCAAGGAAAGCCAGCTGTCCAACGGCGGCAGGTTTCCCAAGATTCACGATGCTGGTCGGCGCGTCGATATCTGGGGTCCCAAAATCGACCTGATTGAACTTGTCAGGGTCGTACGCCAGTGCATTGATGACATAGGTCCCGTCACCGCCCTCAGTGATACCGATCACGCGAAATTTCTGCGTGCTCAGAGCCGCACTGGCGAACGCCCAAGGCGCTGATGCCAATGGAGCAGACGGCAATGCCGGAGAGACTCCAACAGAGGTTGCGCCGGTCGAAACGGTGACGTTTCGGCTGGCGTAGCTGCCGTCAGCCAGAATCACGCTGATGACGCCAGTCCCACCCAAACCGACAGGCGCATCAAGCAAAAGATTCGACGTGGTGCTGCCAGTGAGCAAGCGGCCGCCATTTCTGGCGCCGGCCCGGTTTGCATCGGCAATATCAATGATGTCGCCAGGCATTGGGATTGCGCCGTCAGCACCGACGGCAAACGTCACCGCCTCGCTTTCTGCATACAACAGCCATCTGCCAAGTCGGCGGGCCTGGCCGCGCGATGTGCAGCCTACAGCCACGACATCGCTCTGCTGGATTCTTCCCCACTTGGCGATCAGTTCAGGACGCTCGACGATCTCGACCGTCTGCTTGTACTGCTGGAACGGGTTGTTCCAGGTAACGGCGGCAACGTTGTAACGCTGGTCGGAGGCAACGGACTGGTAGCTAAAATCACCGCCGACAATGTTCGAGTTGTTGAACAGATAGCGACTGGAGCGCGGTGCATCCTGTACCGCCGTGAGCGTGCCGCCAGCCCAGAAACAGATCGCACGGAACACGGACACCATGTCGTTAACCAGCTTCCACGCGTCCTGCTGCGAGGTCAGCGCCAGATTGCAGGTAAAGCGTGGCTCAACGCCGCCATTGCCGTATCCATTCGGGACGAGTGCGTCGCAGTACTGCGCGATGCTGTACAGCGCGTATTTGTCGACCAGCGTCGAATCCAGCAGGCCGCCCAACCCATAGCGGGTATTGGTCAGCATGTCGTACCAGACCCAGGCTGGGTTATTGGTCCAGGCACGCTTGAATGCTCCATTCCACGAACCGGAGTAAACCCTTGTGGCGGGGTCATAATTGACCGGGACCAGGACCTTGATCCCTTGAACCATGAACGCCATGCGCGGGATGCTGGAAAACTGCTGCGCATCGATCGACAGGCCGACCAGCGCCGTGTTGGGATAGCGAAGTCTTTCATCCCACAGCAAGGTCATGCTGTCGAAAAAAGTACGGTTCTGGATGGCCGCGCTGGTGGAGTCGACAGAGAGCCGGGTGACCCTCACATAGCGCGGAAGCCCGCCCGATACAGGCAGGCGCAAGTAATACGAGAACTGCGTGCGGCTCATGGTCTTGCCATCAATCGCCAGATCTCCGCAAAGCAAAGACCAGGCGCCGCTGCCGACCTTGCCCTCAATGCGAAAGACTGCCCGAGACCCCTTGGTGTCGCCGGTTTTCATGTTCTGTTCAGAGAGCTGCGGAGTACTGATGGTCACCCGGACCGCATCCACGTCGGTGTCAGTGATGGCGCGTTCGGTCGCCACGGCATATTTAAGCTCGACGCCTACCGTCTGCTCGGCTTCAAGGCCGGTGATCGGCATGTAGCTCTGCCACTGCGTACCGTTCCGGGTATCGACCTGTACATCGGAGAAGTTGAAGCTGCCATCAGGGTTCTGAAGCGGCACATCATCGAAAAATATCCCCATCGCGCCGTAAGGAATGCCCTGGATCTCCCCCTCGCTGATTGCGTGAAGAATTCGCACATGCTGGCGTGAACGCAGGCTATCTGGCGCTTCAACCGCAGCGCGAGTCGTTCCACTGCTGCCGCCCCCCTTGCCCCCACCCTTTCTACCGATAATTAGCTCGCTCATACCGGTAAAGCCTCCGACCAGGTGCCGATTGCAACAACGCTCGAACCCACCAGCATCTGCCCATACACGATGGGAACTGGAAGGCCTTGCTGGGTTGAGTTGAAGGCGCCGTTGAACAGGTAGCTGGGCTTGTTCTCGGTAACAGCCTGGTCCTGCTGGCTGGCTGCTTTCGGGGTTGGCGAGAGCATTTGAATGACGCCGCCGATAGTCAAGGCGATACCCATCTGAATCATTGGCGCACCTATCCAAGCCTGACCGAAAGCTGAGGCCACCACGCCAACAACGACCAACACAACACCCAGAACGGTTTGGAAAAGACCACCATTCTTGCTCCCAGCAATAATCGGGACAATTCGGATCTCGGTTGTTCCGCTGATAGTCAGATGATCGACCCCGACGTTTTCCCGGTTGCGGAATATCGCGTACCTCATACCGAGGCGAGCCTGATCTCGGATAAAATCTTCAAATCCATCAACGGTGTGTTTCAGGGCGCTGAAGGCTTCTTGGGTCGTGCCGGTTTCGAGCAGGTAAGTCTTCTGCCGCCAAAACTTTTGAGCGAGGCTTCCAGAAAGCTTGATAGTTGCCATGGACTGACGGCCGACTACATCGCTCATACTTTTCTCCGGACAATAAAAAACCGCCCTTAGGCGGTTCTGGTGGATTGCTTGCAGCTATAGGCTGGTTGGCCTGACGTCAAGCCCGGCCTCGGGGGCCGAGAAAACGCGGAAGCTTTTCTCTTGGCCTTGCTTCAATACCGTCTCCGCCTCGGTACGTTTCTCATTCAAAGGCCCGCAAAGGCCGCCTCCCTCTAGAGCAGCGCCTACAATCCACTCTCCTGGAGGCAGTGTAAAAGTCACCTTTTCCTCTGGGGCGAGCTTCGCCGCTCGTTTTCCATTGAGGAATATAGTGGCGTAACAGCCGCTACCCATAAAGCCGCTGTCTCGGATCACTGTCAGCGCTCCAGAACTCTCCAGTGCGCCTTGATAGGCCAGCACGCGATCGGCTGGAGCTTTAATAGCTTGCGACGACGGGACTGGCGAAGTCGCACATCCTGCCAGCGCAGTAACGGCGAGAAAGGTGAGAACCATGCGCATAACGAATCTCCAAGGATTTTGGCGACTCTAGCAGGGAAGTTGCGCACAAATACAGGGCCTATCGCTGGTAGCGCATGATATGCGTCGTGCATTCACGGTAGGCGCGACCGTAGACCTCTTTGCAGCTCAGCCGGCCATATAGATGATGCAGCAGAATGTCACCCTCCAGCCAGATCGCGCCATGGCACGGCGTCGGGCTGCCGATCGCCATGACGATCAGGTCGCCTTGTTCTGGTGTATCGACGGGAACGAAGCCGGTCTTGGCAAAGTTATCCACGTACAGGTTTTCGCCGTTGTGCCACCAGTCGTCCTTGCGGTGAAAGTCCGGCAGCGTGATGCTCAGCACCTGCCGGTAGTAATCACGGACCAGGGTGTAGCAGTCGATCACGCCATGGACGAACACACGACCTTCCAGCGCCATTTCGCCAGAGGCTGGCATCTCGTGCCAAGTCGCCACACCGTCGACCAAGCCAACGATCCACCAGGCGGTGCGGCTCACGGCATGGCTGGCAAGATCGTGAAGGCTCGGTTCTGGTCCGGCATCCGGGTGCGAATGAACGATAGCCACGATGTCGCCCATATCTTCGGCAGCAGCGTAGTCCTCAGGGTGAAGAATGAAGTGGTCCGGTTCTTCGGACTGGTTGCGGCATGGCCTGTACTGCGGTTTCCCGCGCACACTGACAACCAGACCGACGGACTCCCTCGGGTATTCGGCGCGAGCATGGTCCTCGGCCGCCGATCGACACTTGCTGAACAATTCACTCATGGTCAGAGCCTCGGAACGTTGGCGATACCCGGGAACCCGCCAAAGGGAAGCTCGCCATTGGCGCCAAAGCGCAACTTGCAGCCGCCGACGGTCCTGCTGCACTGGTCTTGGCTGGAGTCGCTGGTCGGCCTGTTCAGGTAGTCAGCAACGGGGCCGCCGGCATAGCCGCACTCGCCTGAGCGGTAAGCCCACAGGCATGTGCCGGCAATGACTTGGCGGCGCGGCAGCTTGACACCTTGAAGGTCGAGGGGAGAGCCCAGTTCGAACTCAATGGCCGCCGGAGTTTCGTTGGCCTTGCGCGTGATGATCCACGTCTCGACCGGGTACTCTTCGGAAGGATTCGCCGTCGGGTTGCCGGCTGAGAAGTTGACCGCGTCCAGGTACTTGACCAGGGTGCGCCGACGCTTGAGTTTGGCGCCGAGCAAGTCCTCATACTGTCGACACAGCGCCGAGATGGTGCCGCCGAAGTTACCCACCTGCAGCTTGGGACGCGCCGGCGATCCCTGACTCGGCGTGGCGAACTCGACAGCATTGATCGGCCAAGGCGTGTAGGTGTTGCCCTGCCATATGACCGAGCCAAGGTTTTCGTTTGTCCCGGCACTGAAGCGAAGGGTCAGGCTCGGCAGCACAAGCTCGAACCCCTCCCAGATGGTAAGGCCTGCCGCCAGTGAAAGCTGGCCTTGGAGAGCGGTCATTCGTATACCTCCTCAAAGGTCGCAGACAGGCCATCCACCCCGCGGGCTATGTTGGTCCTGGTCCATTCTCGGCAAACAAACACCCCGATCGGCTGACCGGGGTGGGTGTAGTCGAAGGCCTCGATGGCGCCTCGCGCCTTGAGGAAGTCGTCGATGTCGTCGATTTCATCTATGGCCCGCTTGAACGTCAGCGAGTACTTGCGCGGCTGCCGATTGATGCCAGTCCCTTGCCGTTGCTCGTACCCATCGCCAAACTTGATGACCTTGACAGTGGGAGTGACGGTTTTAGAGGCGTCATAAGTTGCCCGCCATGTGAATGTCGGCATGAGTCCTCCTTAGGTGAGTTGCCCGCCGTTACGGCGCGCGGTTGCGATTTCCTGACGGCAGACGACCTTGATCGCTTCGGCCAGGCGCGCCGGGTCTGGAGTAGCGCCACCACCTTCGGAGGCATCGACCGTCACGCTGACGTTGACCGTGCTGGAGTTGGCTCCACCACGAACGCCAAGGCGACCTTGTGAATCACGCGCCAGAGGCACAATCGCCTCCGGGCCGGCCTCACCCATCACACCGGTTTTGCCGTTGGCCATGCCAAATGCAGTCGGCGAGCTGACGACGCTGTCGGAGAAGGCCCCGCCATTGGCGAACATCTGCACGCCGCCGGACCAGGCACCGCCCTTGGCTTGCGGGAAGTAGGTCGACGAGTAGCCGGCTTGTGATGCGCCAACATTCGATGAAGTCGCGCCGGCAGAGCCAGAGGCCAGACCATTGCCGCTACCGCCGAAATAGGCACCAGCCACATTGGCAGCCAGACCGAACAGCCCGCTAAGCGCCGAGGATCCAGCCTGGCGCGCGGCGATGCGGGCCATATCAGCGAGCACCGACTTGGCAAAGTCGCTGAACGACAGCTTTCCGGTCAGGGCAAACTGAGAAACAGCGTCTTCCATGGAGCTGAACGCGCGGGTGAACAGACTTTTCGTCTGCCCGGCTACGTCGCGCGTCGACTCGAGGTAGTTCTCCCAGGCCGACGATGCACCGGCGCTCCAGCTGCCTTGCGCATCAGTCATGTCGTCGTAGTTGGCCACCACCGTGTTGCGCAGATCCTGCTGACTCTGGGCTACAGCTTTCAGCTTGGCGTTGTACTCGTCGAGGCTCATGCCGCGCGAGCCGTCGCCATACTGGTTGGCCAGGTCAATGCGCTGCGCATTCGCCTTATCGTCGATGCCGTTGAATTGACCCTGGAGCGCTTTCTGACGGTCTCCCATGCCAAGCCCTGCTGCGTCACGCTGCCCTTGTTGGCGCAACGTGACGGCCTGCTGCTGTAAGGCATCGGTGTAGGTCTTGATCGCCAACGCCTGCTTCTTGACCCGGCCCTCTTCGTTGGTGGCAAGGATCTCAAGCTGGCTGTCGGCATCCTTCTGCGCCTTGACCATGCTGGTACGGGCGTCGGCGATCTTCTGGTCCAGCTGAATACGCTGGGCGCCAGTTGTGCCGGCCCGATCCTTGACGGCTTCCAGTGCGGAAATCTCGGCCTGATAGGCGCCAGTAACCTCTTCACGCTCCGCCCGGATCAGCGCGGTACGCTGGTCGAGGTAGTTCTGCTGCGTGATCAGCCCGGCCTTCTGCTGAGCCTCAAGCTCCTTCTCGGAGTTCGAGTAGGTGGCCTGCAGTTCCTTGATCGCGTTCTGTGCATCGTTGTAGCCGGTCAGGTTGAGCTGATTGGCCTTTCCGGCCGGGTCCTTGTTCTTGTCCTTGATGTTCTGGATGGTCTTGGCCACCAGATCAGCCTGGACCAGCGGGTTGTTGGGGTCGGCTTTACGCAGATCCTCGACATCGCGCTTGTATTCCTTGATCAGCTTGTTGCGCTTCTCCTCGGTGGTGAGGTTTGAATCGCTGATCGCCTTTAGCTTGGCGGCTGCATCAATGCCTTCACGCTGGATCAGCGCCTTGTCGCCTTCCGCCTTGGCATTTGCCTCGATCTGGACCTTGGCGCGCTTGAGTGCGCTGATCTGGTCCTCGATGAACTTGGTCGAACTGCTCCCGGCGCCAAGGCTGTCAGGGAACAGGTTCGCGAGAAAGCCATCCTTGCGAGACGCGAGAATTTTTTCGCGCTCGGCGATCTGGGCATCGATCGACTGAGTGCGGCCGACGTCCAGGGTCGCATCCAGCGCGCCGGCGGCAGCCGACTTGACCTTCTTCCACGCGCTTTCGATCAGGCCAAGGTTGGCGGTGACATCAGTCGTGCGGGTTTTGATGGTGTCGGCATAGGTGTCGGTCAGCAGCTTGGCGGCGCCAATGGTGTCGCCCTGCTCCTTCAGCGCAACGATCTGTGAGTAGACCGAAGCCGTCAGGAAGTTGTACTGGTCGTTCAACTCCTTCGCGGCCGCAACCGGATCCTTGCCGATCTTGGCGAACTCGGCGACCGTCTCCTCGATGGCTCTGCCAGTAGCCGATTGCATCTCAAGCGCAGCCGCGGCCACGACACCGAAGCTTTCGCCAGCGATTTTGCTGTTACCGGCAAGCTGGGCCAGCACTTCAGCTGCTGCACCGGTCGTGCCTATGGTCGAACTGACCTGGGCAGCCAGAGAGCTCAACTGGTCAGCACTGGTGCCCGCGGCATTGCCGGTGAGAATCAGCGCCTTGTTGTAGGCCGTCGTCTCTTCGCTGCCTTTGTAGTAGGCAAGACCAAGGCCTGCGGCTGCGGCAGCCGCCAAAGTAAATGGGTTGACAAGCCCAGCAACGTAGCCGCCAAGCGCGCGTGCAGCAGGGCCAATCCCGCCGAACATGTCCTTGAGCTGACCACCTTGTTGCAGGAGTACGGTCAGCGGGGATTGACCGCCCTGTAGGCTGGTCAGAATGTCGGTGAACTGGGCCGGGACGTTGCGCAGGGCGGCGGCTGTTTGAGCTGCGGAGACACCGACAGCGGCAGTCTGCTTGCCAAGCTTTGCAGTGGCCGCTTCGGCAGCCTTGGTCTCGGCGGCCATGGCCTTGATGGACGCGCCAGCCTTCTTGCTCTCGCCGGATAGGTCGGATGTGGCTTTCTCGGCCTTGGCGCCAGCCTGAGCCAGTCCATCCAGTTCCGTGGAAGCCTTGGCTACGTCACCGGTCTCGACCTTGATCCCAAGGCTGGCGATGTCTTGTGTCATGCCTTTCTCCTGACAATAAAATTCACTTCGCCTCAGCCATGACAGCGAGCGCTTCGGCCTCCATTACTTGAAGGTCAGGAAAGAGTTCGGGGATTTGCCGCTTCTTGATGCCGATGTAGCTGGCCACGTCTCGGATGGACGTGTAGTCGAGCCCGGTCGCACCACCAGCTCCGGTGCGCCACTGCGTGCCGAGTGCATTGAATAGGCGGAAGACTGGCCAGTTGTCCGGCCAGACCTCCACGTCTTCATCAATGTCGTCGAGGGTCAGGCCAAACATCGCCATGTCATCGGCTGAGGCGCGCGGTTCGTACATCGCGCGCGCCGCGGCTATCAGTTTCCCCGGCGGGCCACTGCATACGCATTTTGATACGCGTCGATCACGGCAGCCGGAGCACCGGCACAACTGGTAGCCAGTTCGGTGATCGCTTCATCAGTAAGGCCTTCCTCGAAGTCCCAGCCGACCACGATCTCTTTCATCTGGCCGATTTCGAGGGCGATTTGCACCTCAGTGGCAGACTCCCAAGTCGCGCCATCCTTGCGCGATTCTTCGATGGCCTTGTCGCGAGCCTTGTTCCACTTGTCGTAATACTTCGACAATTCCTTGCGGTTCATGCATTTGAATTCGAAGCCGACCTTGGCAGGCTCGGAACCGATGCGCGGGATCTCGACTTCGGCCTTGAACGTGGCGTTCTGGGCAATCTTGAAGCTAGCCATGTGTTCCCCTTACGACAGGTAGCGAGTAGGTGCGGCCTGCAAGGCCAGGGAGACGGTACGGGTCAGCAGGTTGTTGCGCGACACCGCCGGCTGGAGCGAGAACGAGGTGTAGGCGCCGTAGTACAGCTTGTCGGTGCCCGGCAAGTTCAGTCGTGCGGCTTGCATCGACTTCGCCGCATCAGCAGCGGTCACGATGGCTACGTAGGCCAGAGTCGGGTCGTCGGCCACGGTCAGCACCATGCTGGCGGCAGACTTGTCGGTTGGCAGTTGACGGCCCTGCTGGTCTTCGAGGAAGACGACGTCTTGGTAGTTCTGGTCGCCGCCGGAGAATGCAACGTCGGTGATCTGCGGAATCTGTGCCCAGGTCAGCACCTTGGTCAGCGTGCCGGCACCGGAGCCGGCCGGGTAGATCTGGGTACTGGTGGTGTCGATCGATTCCAGGGTGATCGCGGTCGCGGTCGCCGCTTTGACTCGGACCACCTTGCCGTTGAGCAAAGTCCATCCGGAAGTGAGTTGCACGATGTCACCAGCCACCAAAGTGGCGCCAACGGTGGTGCAGATTGCTTCGGAGGCGTTGGAGATGGCCGAGAATGCGAGTGGGGCAGCGTAGGTAGCGGCGTGTTCGAACGTCGCGCCGTTGGGCAGCTTGTATCCCATGGGGTTTTTCCTCTGTGCAGAAATGACAAAACCCGCTCAATGGCGGGTTCTGGGTTTGCCCAATGGGCGGATTAGGTGGTGGTGTCGGCCCGGTACTGGATCGACAGCGGCAGCGTGGTGGTCGTATCGCCCTGCTGGGCTGAAGCGGTGGACATCGGCGCGCGGACGTAGACGGTGAAGGTCGTCTTCGTCAGGGCCAAGTTGTTCGGGAACAATGCGTAAATCTCATCGGCGATCGCCTCGGCAGTGCCGCGACCGATGCCGGCCTTGGTCACGACACTGACCTGAAACACGCCGCGATAGGCCGTGTGTTTGCCTTCGAGGTCTTCGCTGGTTGTGTTGGCCGGCAGCAGGAAGGCTCGCAGGTAGGACGATCCGTCCGCCGGCGGTGTAAAGGCGACGTCCTCATAGGCAATCGGCAGTGCCGGAACCCTGGCGGTCGCCCACGTCTTCAGGCGGCCTTCAAACAGGCTGCGGATGATTTTGTCTGACATCAGGGGAGCTCCGAGACGGCTTTATCGATGAACATCTGTACTTCGAGGACCGAGATGCGAACCATGCCGGCGGGTGCTTGGCTTGAATGCCCGTACTCCAGCGGCTGCGCATACGGGAGGTTATTCATCATCCAGATGGTGCCGACCTGAGTCGTGAAGCCTTGGATGACGCCTACGCCCTCGCCGATGGACTCGCGTCCGGTCGGATCGATGCGCTCCAGCGTGCCAGTCTTGGCCGTGTTGAAGCTGACCTGCCAGTTACCCCTGAAGCGCCCGCCGACGTAGTCACCACCAGCGACCAGATCCATGCCATCCTTGATCAGGCGCCCGGGCTTCATCCGTCCATTCTTGGTCAGGTTGGCCGGATCGCTGCGCAACTCGGCGTTAAGCCGGGACACTTCGTTGTTGTACTGGGTGGCGGTCGCATTGGCCGCCCAGAGCTCCGGGTTGCCGACTGGGGATCGATCCACTACGGCGCCAAGCAGGTCGATGGCGACCTTCTTGATCACCGTCTCGGCATTGGCATTGGCCTTCTCGGCGAATGCCTTTAGATCAAGGGAGAAACTCATTTGGCTCTCCTAACTTCACACGGTATGCGAAATCTCGGTGCCAACCGAACATGCTGGCCAGTCATCGTTTTCACAGTCGATCCACTGCCAAGCATCGTTGCCCATGTAGCGGGCGGGCTGCCACTTATTCACCCATTCCTCTTCGGCATCGCAGTCCCGGTTTGGGAGAGCCCAATAGAAACGACCCGGGATCAGTTCTCTGTCTGGCCAATCATTCGCGGTCATTGGGCTACCTCGTTGTTACACATACACACTCGTATCAATGCAGCCAGAATCTGCAACTGCCACGTTCGCTATTTCGTTAAGGTGCGTGCCCTCCACGGTCCATTGCACTTCAGCGCCGACTGCGCCAGACCATTTCCAGCGTAATTGGTCCGTCGGCATTTGTGTGACCAAGGCGACATCGAAGAAGGCAATCAATGGAGCTGGTTTTGTGCGAATCCAAGTGTTGACTGCAAGCCTTGGCTGACTGGAAGTTACTTGTTGCTGATGAACCTGATCAATCCATGTGCCGTTGGTGGACGATGTCTGCACGGTCAGTGTGCTTTGGGTGACTCCTTTGCTTGGGAACTTCGCATATAGCTCCAGCAGATCCGACTCCAATTGCGCAGCGGTTCTGCCTTGGGACAGGTCATTAATACCGTATTGGCTGTGGATATGCGTGTGATACGAAGTAATACGGACGCGCTTGGTAAGTCGGGTGAGGAAATTATATAACGCGTCACCTGGAGTCGCGATAAGCGTATACGGCAGCGCTCGCCCAATCGAACGGGCAATCTCTCCCATGTCATACAGGTTGATGTTGTTGGTTGCGTCATCGCCTTGGCCAGATGCCCGGCTGTCACCAAGAATGCCGATACTCTCAACATTAGACATACCGAGAATCGCTAATGGGTAATACGCCGACCGTGTGAAAGGTGGCGAGTTGACGCCACCTCCAGTCATGGTGCGGTCCACGCCACCAGAGGCTACCGCTTCGCAGTACTCACCTGCACGCCCGCCAGTCACTGTTACCCCAGCTGGTGATACATAGATTCCAGCGGTGTTTACCACGTAGGAGTTAATCCAATACCCAGCGTTATCAGGTATAGCGTGAAAGCATTTATCACTAACAATCTCTAGGCCGTTGAGAATTGTTCCTTGGGCCACGCCAGAGAATTTAACTTGGGTAAACACCCCCGCCGGATACTCGACAGATGCTGTGATCGTCATCGTAGTGCCGAATGAGTTCTCTGACGTCTGACTCGCATACCAATTGCCAAACACAAGTTGTACAAACGCGAGCGAACCCCCTCGGTTAACGTGATACGTTCGGGAATTCATCTGCGTGAACGACACGCTGTTCTGGTTGCACGTACGGCAGCGTGTTGCAGTATTTCTTAATGTCTTCGGCTTGAATGTGGCTGCAATGGCCGCATTCAACTGACTTTTACTAACGCCTGGAACGTCAAGAATACCCATGGTTCACCCTATACGATTATGAGATCTGGCTGAGCCGTTACGGCTCCGTTTGCATTTCGGGTAAACGCCGGCTGGGTGATAGTTCTCACTGGATTCCCGAGGTAGGTCGCATGCCAAGCGTCAATAGCACCAGGAAAAGCGACGCTTACAGCATCAGTGGTCCAGATTCCAAGGGTTCCGTCTGGCCATTTAATATGAGCCGTCAGTAAGGTGCCGTTACTGTCTTCACTGTCCCTACTGACTAGCGTGAAGTTCTGAACCAAAGCCCAGGCCGATAAATTGGAAGCCGCGGCTGTTCCAACGAATGCAGCTGCGGCATTCGCCTGCGTTGCGAAGTCGGGCAGCGCTGCGACAAATGCATCCATCTTCGACGTGAAGTCTGCCGGGGCTTCTGCTCGGGCAGGCGGAGCTGGGAGAGGTGCGATCGTTGGAGCACTCATCAGCGCCTCCCTTGAATTTCGTAGATGATTGGAACGCCAGCCGGGCTTACTTCCTTGACGTTCATCACGGTCAGCGTCGAGTAAGGCTTAGTGAAGTAGTCGTAGATGTTGGGTGCATCTATCTCGTAGATGACCTTGCTCGAAAGCTGAGGCGCAGGACCAAGGCCTTGAGCGGCAACCTTGATCTTCTTGTCGCCCTGCTTGATCAGGCTGTTGTTCTGGAACTCCTGCCCCGTGAAGTCGCTCACGATGCAGCTGGCGACCTGTTCGGTGGCGGTGCCGGGCGTTGTAGAGCCAGTATCAGGGTCGTATCCGTCGTCAGCCGTGGTGCGAATCACCGCGGGCTGGCCGAACTCCTCGATCATCTCCAGAGCCATGTCCGCCATTTCGTTGTAAAAGCCCATCAGGACCTCCGCAGACTTACCTGGTTGGACGACTCAAGGAATCCAGTGAGCTGAGCATATGACTGGCGCACAGCGGCGGCTTTGGTGATGCTGGGGGCGGCAGTTGCATATTGGCGCTCGACCGCACCCTCAACCCGCTCCCTGATGACTGCGCCTTTCTTCAGTTCAGGCTGTACCAGATCGTCAGCGTGAATCTCGGCAGCCAAAGCCATCTGGGCCGCCTTGATCTGCACAGGGATGGAATCGGACGGCAACGTCCAGCCATTACGGCAGACGTCGTATCGAGGCCATGCCAGCGCCTGATCACGATTCACCGCCTGCCCCTTCCAAGGCTTCGCGCTCATCTCAAGCGCGGCCCGGCGCAACAGCGCCTCCTGCGAAGGTGTATCAGCCGGAATCACCCGACCAAAATTCGCGGCGTATGCGACCAGTTCCGCAGCCGTGGCAAAACTCTCGGCACCTGGAACGATCAAGCCTGTTTCGATGACGAGAGCCATGGGTTACTCCGAGGTGCTTTCTGCTTTTGCTGGCTTTTGCGCTTTTGCTGGCTTGGCTTCATCCAGCAACTCATGCACTTCAGGATCGAAGTCTTCCTCGTTGATCTCAACGAAGTCGCCCTGGTCCTTACCCCACGTTTTCACCTGAACAGTCTTCATGTCTTTCTCCACTGAAGGCCCGGAGCCGAAGCCCCGGGCGTTCCGATTAGCCCAGCAGGATGCCCGAGTGACGAGGAGCGATCATTTTCACGCCCCAGGCCAGGTTGATCTCGTAGCGCACTTGACGCTTCTGCTTGTAGATGGCGAACTCGTAGGTCAGGCCCGACACAGGGTCGGTCACCATCATTACGTCGTCCGCAGCATCACCGCCTTCTGGCATCGCAGGAGCGCGGGTTGCCAGCTGGATGGCCGAGCGGTGGAAGAACATGTTGCGGGCAGCAGCAGCAATCACGGTGATCGCCTTGGCAGCAGCGCTCATTGCAACGCGCAGACCTGGCTCGGCGATGGTGATGGTGCCGCCGTTGGAGGTGTCGGTATCACCCGAAACAACCACGTACTTGTTGGTGTCACCCGCGAAGGTGACGATATCGCCCGCGAGGATGGTGCCAGTGCCGGCAGAAGCCAGAGTGATGACGGTCGCGCCGACAGCGTAACCAGCAGCGTTGGTGGTGGCAGAAGCGCCAGTGCCCACGACGACACCCTCTTTCACCTGCGCCGAGTTGTGCAGCAGCAGGCCCTGGTACTCGCCAAGCGCGCCCTGACGCAACAGCGCTTCGGCTTGCGGGCCGCCGGTGTTGGTTTGGAACAGGGTCGACATTTTGCCGCGGATGTTCGCAACAGCCGCGCCACCGAGGACCAGGTGCATGTCGCTCTGCGGAGCACCGTTGTCGTCCAGGATCTTGCGGGCCTGAGCGAAGTCGCTCATGTCGCCAGAAGTGCCGAACGGAGTGGTGCCCGCAGTGCCATAGGCGCGCGAGGTGTTGATGTGCAGAGCAGCGAGGTCGGTTTCGACTTCGTTGGTCAGGGTGCGCATGGCCTGGGCGATACGCTGGACGTTGATGCTGCCCAGAGTGCCGGCATTGCTGAGGCCCAGAGTTTCCTCACCAGTGATGCCGAACGGCACCGAACGCGCCTTGCTGATGGTCATCTGCACGTTGCCGATGGTCTGGTTCGGGGTGTCAGCAGCGTAAGCCGCAGGAACCAGGTCTTCAGCAGCCATCGCGCCAACCACTGGCGATACAACGGCCTGGCCGACAGCTGCACGCTCTGCAGTCGAGTCGCGGGATACGGCCGGAATGAAACCGACCAGCTCGCGGGATACAACGTCCATCGCTTCCTGAATGGAAGGGATCAGACTGGTAAGGGTCAAAGTGCCCATGCGGTACTACCTCTTAATCGACAATCTTGATTTTTGCCTGGATCGCCGCTCGTTGATCGAGGGGGCTCAAGGCTTCGTATTGGGTTCGTTTCATGGTCTTGGCCCCGTGGTTCGCATTGCTCTGTTGCGAGCCGCCGCCATTGGCGTTGGCTGGGAACCAGTGCGGAGCCTTGTCTTTCATGTCGCTGAACCACTCCTTGAGCGTCAGCGGCTTGCCGTCCTTGCCGAATGCGTCTTCTACGGCGACAGGGTTGCCCTCGTCGTCGAGCTTGAAGGTCGCACTGGCGCGGAGCAGCGCGTCATCGATTGCGTACTGATGGAGGCCAGCAGCGGTAGCTTCTGCGCGAATGCCGTTTTCAAGGACTCGGCGACTGAACTTGTCAGCCCGGGTCTCGGCAGCTTCACGCGCGGCACGTTCTTTGGCGGTTTCCTGTTCGAAGCCTGCCTTCATGCGCGTGGTGCGCTTGTCGAGCACTTCGTCAATTTTCCCGGCAGCGATCAGGCCAGCTTCTTCGTCGTTGGCGAACTTCGAGAGGATGTTCCGAACCGCATCAGGGTCGATGCCTTCGAAACGAGCAGCATCCTGCTTGGCCGCCTTGAGCGAGCCCAGCAATTCGCTGTTTTTGGTCTTGAGGCCGCTTACAGCCGCTTCAACAGCTGCCGCAACCTTGGCGTCGAAGTCTTGGGTGTCGTTTCCGCCACCATTACCACCACCTTCGCCACCACCCTCTTCCGCCATCAACGGATACCACTTGCCGAAAATAAACATCTGCTAACCCCTTGGGTCTGTTGGCCGCCTGGCGGCAAATAAAAAGCCCCGTCATTGACGAGGCCTGTGTAAATCGCGTGCATAAAAAAGCCCCGGCGGATGCCAGGGCTGTTTGAATTCGTTTCGTGACGCTACAGCGTGACGCGCTCGCCTTTGAGTAGACACCCGACGCAGAGCAGTACCTTGGTCCCGCCGGTTGGTTTGCCGTTCTTCATCAGGACGCCGATCTTGCTTTCAATGACCTCACGGCCGCCGCAACGATGACACTGAACCATCGCTTCAGGCTTCGGCATCGCACGCACACGACGACGCACCTGCTCGGCCGGGGTATCCGGTGGAGCGGTGCCGTCGATCACGTGGAAGCGCGGTTTGTCGGTCATGCCGCGATCTTAGCAAATGCTGCAGCATCGCGGGCGCGCATCTGGTCTAGCGTCATCCACTCACCTGTCGGCGAATAGAAGTCCTCCAGATCCAGCTTGCCATCCTTCAGCAGCTGGTACCGCGCCGGGCCGAGCACATCGATCTTGCGAGCGTCCGACTGGCGATTGAGCCATTCGCTGTAGGTGGTGTTCGCCGGGACTTGTCCGTCCATGCTGGCGCGCTGGGCCGGGGTCATCTCGTCCAACTTCATACCGAGCTCGCGCCAAGACTTGGTCACGGGCGCTGACGTTGACCGGCAGCACCAGTGGATCTTGCCCGGGCCTTGCAGCCAAGGCACCTTGTGTCCGATCGGCTTGTGCGTGTTGACGGCGTACTGAAGCTGGTCGCGGATGCGGCACATCGGAGAGGTCTTGTTGTCGAGCGTGGACACCCAGCGCTCAGCCTTCAGGACTTCCTCGTTGGCCTTGTTGAATTCATCCCGCGCTGTCGCCGCGGTGTGGCTCACAGCCGTCCTGACGACCGCCGCAAGGTCTTTGCGAGGCCGCTCAAGGAAGCCATCAGCGTATCCGGTAGCCCGAGAGCCACGAATTCCGCGAATGATCTGGTCAGTCGTCTTGCCTTCGAGGTAGCCGGTGCGGATGGCGTTGCGGACCTTGACCATGCGGTCGGCGGCGATCTCTTCGCCCCAGTTGCGCAGCAGGCGGCCCTGGAACGGCCGGGACATCGCAGCAGCATAGGCCTGCTCGGCGCTGACACTGGCAATCGGGAAGCGGACCAACACAGGCTCAGGGATAGCCTTCTCGAACAGCGCCTGCTGCCAGCTGACCTCATAGCCTGCCAAGTCCTTCAGGTCGCTCTGTAGCTCTTGGGCGACAGAGGCATAGGCCTGAGTGTTGATCAGCCGGACTTGATCCAGCAGCAGCTCCAGTCGCTCAACCGTAAAGGATTCGGCCGGCAACCGCTCCAATGCAGCGGACAAGGCCGCCGAAAGGTCAGCGTCGGACCGATTCAGCAACGCAATTATCCGCCGGACCACGCCAACCTTGTACTTTTCGAGGCTGACCGCGTGCGCGATCTGCTCGTCTTCGAGGACCTGGTTGACGGTTGGCATTTACAGCACCCCGAGGCTCGGCCCCTGTTCGGCAATCTTGGCTTTCTCTTCGTCCCACTTGATGTCACTGGACACCACATTGCGGCGCTGCATCTCGGAGAACAGCGTCTCGTCGGATAGGCGGCCTTGCGATGCCATGTTGAGCAGCAGAGGGAGTGTCGTTTCCGGCGCGAAGTCGATGTCGAAGTTGCCCTGCACCTGGACGTGACCACCTTCCGGCAGCCCGCTCAGTTCGGCGAAGTGCTGAAGGATCTGGTCCAGCGCATCCTCAAGTCCGCTCGCCATGGTTTGCAGAGGGCTCAACTCCTGAGCGGCCTCATCCTCGGCCTGCGTGGCAGTCTTGACGGCCTGCTTGTCCTTCTGGAGCAGTTTTGCCCCGGCGACACGCATCTGGTCCTCAAGGTCGGACAGTGACGTGCGCCCGGCCTCAATCGATGCTCCGGTGTGCTCGACCCACTCCATTTTGCCATTGGTTGGCAGCTTGGTAGCAGACGCTGTGCCGACCTTTAGCTCCCAGGTATCGTCGTCGATGCCCGAGATCGCCAGCATCGGCACCCGAGCAACGTGCAGGATGTTGTCCTGATCGCTCTGCGACTGCCAGTGCTTGGCGTTGAGGTAGGCCAGCTCCAGTAGCGGCGGCTTGGCAGTCATGAAGCCGGTACGGTCGGTGTAGAGGGTCGTCAGTGCAATGTGACCGAGGGAGGTCTTGCCCTCCTCGTACAGCACCCACGTTTTCTTCCCTTCGACTTCCTGCTCGCGGTAGGTCATCCACGCGCCCGGAATCAGCACGCGGATCTGGTTGATGCACTTGATGCCGAACAGGCCATCCTCTTCCTCGACCGACTCCATGTAGCGGAACTGGGTCAGGACGTGCTCGCCGCCTTCGTTGCTCACGCGCCAGCCGATCACCTGTTGAGGGCGAATCATGATGGCGTAGGGGCGCGCCTTGACGGCTTGAGCGTCAGCCAGGGTGACCAGCTGCTCAGTGTCGCCGCTCGGCTTGATGTTCGGATACTCGGCCAGCGCATGGCACAGGCCGTGCGACAGTGCCTGGGTGAAGAACGACTTCGCCCAGACCTGCAGGTTGTTGCCCTGGCGGTCGAAGTCCTCAGTGAGGTCTTGCAGCGCCGGCGGAACATCTTCGCCCAGCACGATCGGCTCAGCGAACACGCGACCGGTGTTGTTCTTCACCGTCTCGCGGTATGCGGGAAACAGGGTCGACAGGCTGATCCGCTTCCGGTAGTCCTCACCCTCTTCCTTCGGCCACTTCGGCAGCAGCGCTTCACCCGCCTCGCGCATCGCCCGGGTGCCGCCCATCAAAGGATCGACGATGGCCCAGTCTTCGCGCATGGCGTCCACTGCGGGCAGTGTCTTGCTTGGATCGTCACTGCTCATAGGTCAAATTCTCAGAGGTGCGGTGGATGCGGTGCGTACACGCTTGGTCTTGGCGACAGCGAAGTATCTGAAGGCGTCGGAGCCGTGAGATGTGCGGTCATGGAGAGGCTTGTCCTTCCAGCAGCCGCGGTTCTCGTCCCACTCCTTGCGGTAGTTTTCGAGATGACCGATGCCTTCTTCGCACTTGGACTCATCGAACACGCAAAGCGGAAGGATCTCCCGCGCCGCTTCGATGCCAGTATCAACGGCTGTCTTGGGCACGACCTGGAACCGGATGGAGTACTTGTCGCCATCGATCACATAGCCCTCTTTGGCGATGTCCTTGCGGCTCTTGGCATCGCTGCCAAACTCGCGGTTCTCGATGTCGTGCGGCCCCCAGTGCTCGGAATAGGTGTAACCCTTGTCCTTGAGCACCTTCATGTAATGCCTCAGGCCTTCGCCGGAGTTCTCGTAGTAGTCGATGACGTGGTACTCGGTGCCAACCTGACGCACGAACCAGATGGCCGTGGAGTCGCCGACCCCGATGTCCCAGAAGGTCATCACCGGCAGATGGCTGTTGTCCGGGATCACCCCTATGCGCTTGTTGGCATAGAGCTTGGCGAACTGCTTGGCGTAGTAGGCGCCTTCGACCGACTGCTGGAAGGCTTCGGCCGGCACTGACGGGTATTCCCGCTTCATGTCGTCGCCGAGGGATTTCTCCTTGGCGGCGTACCAGGCGCGCTGGCCGTCGTTCGTGACGATGCCATGCTTGGCTGCCAGCTCGTTGAAGTAGTCGGTCAGGCGCTGCGGGATGATCACGCCGGCAGGGTTAAGGCGGTATTCCTTGTTCTTCCACCAGGAGAAGAAGAAGAACTTCCAATCCAGCAGGCCCAAGGGCACGCCGGATAGCTGTTGCTTCTCAGCGCTCTGCGAGTACTCGAAGAAGTAACCCGCCCGCCCCTCTGCCGTCGACTCAATGGTGACAAAGCAGTCGGTGGCCACAGCCTCGAAGGCGCCGGTGACGATCTCGCGGGCCTTATGAGGAAACTTGGCGCAGATCTTCCCGAACTCGGACACGTGCAGATAGCGCAGTGTACCGCCTCGGAAAGACGTGGAAACGTAGATCGAGCCGCCTTTGCTGAACACCAGCTCACCAGACGCATCATTGCGCGCCGGATTGGCCTTGCGGATCTCAAGCGGCAGGTTGTCGTAGGCGTATTTCACCTTCTCCCTGAACAGGCGCTTGGCGTCGTTCAGGGTATGGGCGATCAGTGCGCACTTGGCCGACTCGAACAGAGCCGCGTCCAGTTGGATGATGCAGCACTCGGTGGTGAAGCCGAGCTGGCGAGCCTTGAGGATGATGTTGCGAGTGTGCAGCCCATCGAAGTATTCGATCTGCTCGTCCGTCATCCGGAAGCGGACCTTCTTGCCCGCCTTGTCCGTGATGAAGTAGAGATTGTTCAGCCTCCAACGCTTATCCCGAAGCAGCGCTATGTGCTCGGGCTTCATGTCAGGCTTCCTTCGATAGGTCATCCATCAGTTTGGAGAGTTCGTCGGAATCGCCTCCGCCAAGGTCAGCGTCCATGTTGTAAGCCTGACGCTCACCCTTGATGACTTTGAGCTGAGCATCAACGCCGGCATTCAGTGCGCGGGAGAAGTCGCCGAGGTTGTCCTCGGTCACCTCGATGTCGCTCAGTGCCAGACGCAGCTTGCTGGATATGTCTCGCCACTGACCAAGGTCAGCACGGTGAGCCAATACAATCGAGGCAGCCTCATCAGATGCCTCGTCAACGATCTGTGCATCTTCACGCTGCGTGAAGCCAGTGCGTGAAGTATTGCGTGAAAGCTTTTCCTTGGTCGCTGTGCGCACCTGAGCAGTAAGGTCACGCTGCCAGCCATTCTTCTTGGCTCTGCTGCGGATCGTGCCTTCGTTGGTGTCGTACTTGTCAGCGATTCCGCGCAGGGACAGCGCACCAGCCCGGTAGGCTCGCTCGATCGCCTCCCAGTCGGGCTGCTTTGCCGCCATGTTGAATTCCTTCTACTGCTCAACCTTCACGGTGAGCGTTCTGATCTTGCCGCCAGTGCAGCTATCGCGCTTCATGGCCATCTCTACGGCTTGATAGGCAGATGCGCCCATGTCCATTGCGGTATAAGCGTGATCGGAGCCACTGCCAATCGCATAAGGTCGATCAGGCAGCACCTGGCTCTTTTCAATGCCGTCTTCGTCATCGTGGCTGATGTACCAAACCTCACCCTCGACCACTACCAGCGCACTCATCTGCACGGACGTCTGAGGCTCGCCGAAATAGGCATCAAGCAGCTTATGCGCGCCTGATAGGCTGCCGCAGACAACGAACTTCACACCATCACGCTCCAGGCACTTCTCGAAGTCGTCATAGACGATGGTGCCGCTACTGGTGGTTGCTCGACCGTCATAGGCAATGATGCCGTCCTTGTAGGCGATCGTGGTCATCTGTTCACCATTCGAGCTGTCTCGCTATGGGCCTGACCATGCAGGAGGGCAACGAGCAGGCCTTGTGGCAACCCGGCAGCCTTGGCCGCATCGATCGCCTTGACCAGCGCCCGATCAAACTCAGCGACCGCGTCAATGATGTCCATGCTCACGGGCAGTTCGTGACGGATGCGCGTGACGTTGCTCATGGGCTCACCTCATCCTGACTTTCAATCTTGCGGAACCGGATCACCTTCGTGGCTTGCTCGGACAACTTGTCGCTATCCGCTTCCATGCCGATGATCCAGGCGAAGACGTAAACCGCTCGCAGGTAGAGCACGAACCACCACGGGAGATAGGCCTGCAACTGGAAGGTCTTGGCCATATCGTCACCATGTGATCTGCAATCAACTGCCAGTATTCCAGCCGTTTCAGCCGGATATGCGCAGTCTATTGCGTGTAAAGAGTGGCGCCCGCACGAAGCCAGGCACCCTTTGGTTTAATCGTCGCCGACAACTTTGATGTCTTTGCCGTCCAATGCGAAAGTGACAGTCACCGTCGGCACCGTGCCAGGCTCATTCCGCGTCTCGACACATATCTGGCGCGGGAGCATCTCGCCGGCCTCGGTGTAGAGGGCGAATGGCGGGATTTCGCTGAACGAGTTCGGCAGGCGTTTCAGGATCAGCTTCATGATTTGTCGCTCGCCGACTGCTCCAGGTTGTTCAGGCATTGCTCACAGTGCAGGTATCGGCACAGCCAGCCCCGGACGATCGGCCAGTGGTTGGCGACGAACCAGTGCCTCAGGCCAGCCAATGCAAGTGCCCCGTGGAAGGTGACGCCTGCGGTGGTCGGCGTGACAAACACCGTCTCGGCCCGGGTGACGATCGCGAATCCGGTCAACATGATCGTGGCGTAGATGATCTTGCCCACAATCCCGTCATGGACTCGCGCGCTCAACATGCACCACATCGCCCAGAGGCTGATGACGCCAATGAACAGAGTGCTCAACGTTTGAAGATTCATGGATTAACCCCCTCCGAACTTCGAGCGAACAAGCGCCCAGAGGTCAGCGGCTTTAATGGCACGGTTGACGGCGGTCATGAGCGACCCGCCGAAGGCTCCCAATAGGAAGCCAACACCGGCCACATTGCTGGGGTCTATGATGCCGAGGTAGGTGCTGACGATCCCGGTCAGGTACAGGGCGCAGGCAACACCAGTGATCAGGAAGACCACCCAGGCCTTCCAGTCCGTCAAGTCGTCCTTGTGCCACCAGCTTGCAACGATGGCGCCAAAGAAGCCGGCGATGATCCACTCGGCCCTGTCGAGCATGCGATGAAAGAATTCCATGCGCTCGACCTCTCAGTTGCATGTGTGAAATAAAAGGGCCGGTGTGAGCGGCCAAACGCTGGGGGGCAGCGGTGAATTCGAGGCAATAAAAAGCCCCGCACAGTGGCGAGGCTCTAAAGTGTCAATCCCTAACGCGCAAGATCGACAGGATGGGTAAATACTCTCTCATTTTCTCACTCAATGCAATGGCTATCTGCTACGCCGCGCAACTTTCGATAAGCCCCTCGGAATCCAGCAGCTCCTGTGCAACTGACAGCGCCTCATTCACCTGCTCATCCAGCGCCTTGCGGATCGAGGATCGCCACCGGTACCGGGTTGATTCTGGTTTGCCGTCGTTGTCCCAGTTTGTAATGTCGTACCATGCGGCCGGCAGCACCGAAGCAGAACGCTTGCCCTCGGCGCCTGCCACCTGAGGAATGGCCCAGGTCAACACGGCGCATTCCCGGAAGCGCTTCGGGGCTGGCGTGCGCACGGAGTTCAGCAGCTCCAGAATGGCGCCATGCTTGCGCTCTTCGTGCGTCGAGTACTTCGCTACCAAGGCCCGCCAGTGCGCTGGAGTGAGCGCTTTATGCAGGCGCCCGAACACCCAGCAGTCAGTCAGGAACGCTGATTCCTTCCCGACGATCTCCCCCTTCTGCTTGGCACACTGCACCTTCGGTTCAAAGTCGCACCCACCGGCCGAGTTGATGGTCTCGGCGGCCAGAGCGCGGACAACTGCGGATACCACGTTGCGATAGGTCATGATGATTCCCCCTTAAACCGAGTAAACAGCGCGACGTTTCGAAGCTTCAGCACCTGGCACAGCGCTCGAGATGATGTCCTTCACCTCTTCGGCACTGATGGTGATGCGACCCTTCTCGCCGTAGGTCTTGGAGCGCAGCACGGCACTCAGGCAGGCAC
>JGI10216J12902_100197942_pt1 | contig 23582 bp, 19 predicted proteins | sample KanNatreferecore_FD_12902 | JGI IMG/M metagenome (IMG submission 12902)
TCCAGATAGTAGGAGCGCAGACGCTCCAGGTCACCGGAGAGTTTTTCACGGGCGTACTTGTCATCGTTCTTGAAGAACGACAGCCAGTTGCTGGTCTTGAGGGTGAATTGGTCGGTCAATTCCTCTTCGGCGAAGACGGTATTGCCCACCACGTTGATGTGCTGGATCGCCGCTACGGAGCCTTCGTCTATCTTGATTTTCAGACCCACGCGATTACGCGGTTGCGGCACCACTTCGGCGTCGACCGACGCCGAGTATCGCCCTTGAGCGACGTACTGACGCAGCAGCTCGTTACGCACACCTTCGAGGGTGGCGCGCTGGAAAATCTCGCCTTCGGCCAGACCGGACTGTTTGAGGCCCTTCATCAGGTCTTCAGTGGAAATCGCCTTGTTGCCTTCAATCTCGATACTCGCGACCGAGGGGCGCTCGACGACCGTGATGACCAGGACATCACCCTCGTGCCCCAGTTGGATATCCTGAAAGAAACCGGTCTTGAACAGCGCACGGGTGGACTCCACCAGGCGACGCTCATCCGCGTCATCACCGACGTTCAACGGCAAGGCACCGAACACACTGCCTGCGGAAACGCGTTGAAGGCCGTCAATGCGAATATCGGAAATTTTGAAGCCTTGGGCGTGCGCAAGTGTGGCATTGAGCAGCAGTGCAGCCGAGCAGAGCAGGCGCGAAAAATTCATCAAGATCTTATCCAGAACACATCGACAAGCAGCGTAGGCGGGCGCGGTTAACTCACAGCAAGAGGAGTTACCGCGGAGCGAGCAGGCTGGTGGAGGTGAAGCATAAAAGCTCGGTGCGTTTGGTGCGGTTAACCAAGTGTCAAGTTAGGTAAAGGTTGGCACGGGGCGATGACGGTATGCAGTGCAAGGGCGATAATGCGCCGACACCCACTCCAGAGCTCCCCATGATCTGCGTATTGCTAGTCGACGATGACCAGGAACTGACTGAAATGCTCAGCCAATACCTGGAACGTGAAGGCTTTGAGGTGACAGCCGTGCACACGGGCGAGGAGGGCGAGGTTCAAGCGCTTTCCGGGCGCTACAGCATTGTGGTGCTGGACGTGATGCTGCCGCGGCTGTCGGGTATCGAGGTGCTCAGGCGCATTCGGGCCGCCAGCCAGGTACCGGTGGTTTTGCTCACGGCCCGTGGCGACAACATTGACAAGATCACAGGCCTGGAACTGGGCGCCGATGACTATGTGCCCAAGCCCAGCTCGCCGGGTGAACTGGTGGCGCGTTTGAGGGCGATCATGCGCAGGGTGCAGCCGGCGGATCAGCCGACCACGGAAGTGATCAGGACTGGCCCTCTGGTCTTGTGGCCCGGCAAGCGCCAGGCCCTCTGGCAGGGTCGCGAGCTGGGGGTGACCAGTACCGAGTTCAGCTTGCTCGAAGAACTGGCCCGATGTGCTGGACAGGTGGTGAGCAAACAGGATCTGTCACTTAATGCCTTGGGGTGTCCCTTGACCCGTTACGACCGGCGCATCGACGTGCACATCAGCAGCATTCGCCAAAAGCTGGGCCCGCGCCCCGACACCAAGGCCTGGATTCAGAGCGTGCGTGGCCTCGGTTACCTGTTGATCGCCGAATGATGAAACCTAGCCGGCTGTTCTGGAAGCTGTTCCTGGCTTTTTGGCTCGCCACCAGCCTGACGTTTTTTGTCGGGCTGGGCATGCTGGTGCTGGGCAGTTTCAAGCCCGGAGATCCTCATCTGGAAGCGATCCTTGCCAGCGAAGAACAGCTGCTGCGACAGTTTGGTGTCGAGTCGGGCCGGCAGTTGCTGATGGTGTGGGAGCGTCCCGATGACCAGGCCATAGGCGTGTACGACAGTGCCGGCCAACTGCTGGCGGGATCGCCGGTTCCACGACCGGCCTATGATCGATCGATCATCAGCAAGGACGGTATTACGCTGTCGCTAAGGTCTACGCATTCCCCCGGCCGGGAAGGTGACCAAAGGCCGGGGCGCCTGACGCCATTGATCATCGGCACGGTGATGAGTGCACTGTTCAGCGGTTATCTGGCGTATTACCTGGCGTGGCCTCTGGTCTACCTCAGGCGGGCGATGAGCGACGTGGCTCAGGGGCGCTTCGAAACCCGGGTCAAGCCGATGATGGGTGGGCGCCGCGATGAAATCGTCGATCTGGCTGAGGACTGCGACCGAATGGCCAACCAGCTGAAGCTGCTGGTGGAGGCTCAGCAACACCTGTTGCACGACATCTCTCACGAACTGCGCTCACCGTTGACGCGAATGCAAGCGGCCATCGGGCTGTTACAGCAAGATCCTGCACGCCAGGAAATGGTGGAGCGCATCGAGCGTGAGTTGGTGCGCATGGACACGCTGATCGAGGCGTTGTTGACCCTGGCGCGCTTGCAGGGCCGCCCTGGAAGTATCGAGCGTGAGCCGCTCGATATCATCGAATTGCTGACGGTGATTGTCGAGGACGCTCAATTCGAGGCGGGGATGAAAGGTTGCCGGGTCAGCCTTCAGACTTGCCCGGCCTTTGTCAGTCGTGTCAGTGGCGAGCTGTTGTACCGGTGTTTCGAGAACGTCATCCGAAACGCAGTGCGCTATACCAGGCCGAACACGACTGTTGTTGTATTGGCTGAGGTCAATCTCGACGCAAGCTGCCTTAGGGTGAGGATCACCGATCAGGGGCAGGGTGTTGAAAACGAGCGACTGCAGAGCATTTTCCACCCGTTCGAGCGCGGTATGAACGAGGCCAGTGCCGGTTTCGGTCTGGGCCTGGCGATCGCCGCCAGGGCCGTGGAAATGCACGGTGGCACGATCGTGGCGCGTAACGAGCCATCCTGTGGGCTGACCGTGGAAATCAGCCTGCCCGGTCTGGCCCGATCTTTACACGAAATTACATTGGCTTGACGGCCCTGTACGCACCACCTCAGTAGACTTTCCGCTCAAACTTACTCAGCGTTTGCTGATGTTTTAGCGTGGAGGTGATCATGTTTCTGGTTCATAAAAAAGGTTTCGTTTCCGGCAAGAAAATGGTCGACGGGCTGGTGCCTTATGACTTCTTTTGCGAAGACAATCCGGCCATCAACCTGTTTGTATTCACGGGCTCCGCCGCCCAAGGCAACGCGGTCGAGGAACAGACACTCTGGGGCTTTACCCGTCTGGAGCGTTTTGAGGCACTGACCGGCACCCTCGTGTCGAACAAAAAAAATGAAGGCTGGTTTCAAACGGTCAATGTACTCACTGGCCCTGCCCAGAACGGTACTCAGAGTGTGAAGTTTCAGCGGGTGTTGAAAATCATCAGGCATGCGGGTGCATCGGGCCGTGTCACCAGCAAGGTCGACTACGAGATCCAGACAGATGAAGGCGACACCTACTTCACCCGCCGGCCTGCTACGTCCGACAGCGCGCAAACCATCATCTATGCGGCGGACTAGTAACGTCTATCTCAACGACGCTTCAAGCGTCGGCGAGCTGAAACCGATAACCCACCCCATACAACGATTCGATCGGATGCTCTCCCGGGCAGGCCTGTTCGAGCTTGCGCCGCAGATTACGGATATGGCTGTCGACCGTGCGGTCGGTGACCACCCGGTGATCGGAGTAGATCCTGTCGAGCAACTGATCCCGGGAAAACACCCGTCCCGCAGAGCGGGCGAGGGTGCTGAGCAGGCGCAGTTCCAAGGGCGTCAGGTCCAGTGCGATGCCGTCGAGGGACGCCTGGTACTGCTCTTCGTCAATGTGCAGGCGTGGAGTTGCAGACGTCAGGAAATGCGGGCTGCGCCGCAGGATGGCCTTGACTCTGGCAACCACTTCGCGCGGGCTGAAAGGTTTGCAGATGTAGTCGTCGGCTCCCAGGTCCAGGCCCAGCAGGCGGTCCAACTCTTCGACGCGGGCGGTGATCATGATGATCGGCACGGCGCTGAACCCGCGCAGGTCTTGGCAGACTTGCATACCGTCACGCCCGGGCAGCATCAGGTCGAGCAAAATCAGGCGCGGTGCCTGGTCGCGCACCGTCGGCACCACCTGCAAACCGTTGTCCAGGCACAGGGTCGGGTAACCCGCAGCCACCAGATAATCCTGCATCAATGCAGCCAGCTTGGGTTCGTCTTCAACGATCAGGATCGGGCTGTCGTGGGGCATGGTTCAGATATTCCGTGGCAGGCGCAGGGTCAGCCAAAGGCCCCCGAGTGGGGAGTGAGCGGCACTGAGGCTGCCGCCGTGGGCGAGGGCGATGCTGTGACAAATCGCCAGGCCCAGGCCGGCACCTCCACTGGCGCGGTTGCGCGATGACTCGCCGCGATAGAAGCGCTCGAACAGGCGCGGCAGCTGCTCGGCCGAAACGCCAGGTCCGGAGTCGAGAAACTCAATGCACACATCCGCACGGTCCAGCACGGCGCGGATGCGTATGAGCCCGTTCGGGTCGGTGTAGCGCACGGCGTTTTCCAGCAGGTTGGAAAACAATTGCTGCAAGCGATTGGCATCGGCCAACAGTTCCAGGGGCTGCGACGGCAGATCCAGTTCGACACGCAGGTGCCGGGCGTTCAAGCGCTCCTGGAACATCGATACGCAGGTTTGCAGCAGTTGATCCAGTGTGCACGAGTTCTTGCGGTAGGTCAGCGCACCAACATCCGCCAAGGACAGCTCATAGAGGTCATCGACCAGTTTGCTGAGCATGCTGACCTCACCTTGCAAAGACTTCATCGACCCTTGGTTCAGGGTGCGTACGCCATCCTCGATGGCCTCCAGCTCGCCGCGCAACACCGACAGCGGGGTGCGCAGTTCGTGGGACACATCAGCCATGAATTCGCGACGCATCTGTTCATTGCGCTCCAGGGTGTAGGCGAGTTGGTTGAAGTCACGGGCCAATTGACCCACTTCGTCATTGGAGGCCACCGCCACCCGGCTGCTGTAGTCGCCGCTGGCCAGGCGGTGGGTCGCCGCGGCCACCCGTTTGACCGGCTCCAGCAGCGTGCGGGCGATCCACCAGGCAATCAGCATCGCCAGCAGTAGCGAAAAGGCGCCCATGACCAGGCTGGTGCGTAACTGGTATTGCTGGAACCGTTCGCCGCCGGCTTCGGTCACGCTCTGGAACGGGGTCACGGCCAGCCAACCCACGGTTTCATCGGCGACTACAATCGGGCGTAACAGGGCGTCGTCGCCGATATCCGGGTAGCCGTTCACGCGTTTTTTGTGTTTATCCAACAAGGCGATGCGAAACAGGGCGCCCGTCAGGTCCGAGGCCATGGGGGTGCGTAAGTCGTTCTTCGCCGGATCTTCGCCGAGTTCGGGCCGCATGATGTCGAACCAGCGATCCGGCTGGTTGCGCAGAAATTCCCAATTACCCTCGCGCGCGTAGGCACTGGCCAGACGCGGTAACACTGGCGCCATACGGTCCAACGCCTGCTCATTGAGATAGCCGAGAAAGCCCCGCCCAAAACTCCAGCTCGTCGCCAAGCCCATGCTCAGGATGACCAGCAGCACGCTGGCCAGTACCGCAATAAACAGCTTGGTGGAGATACTCAACTTCATGGAGATGGGCCGTTAGGAATGGATTGGACCATTTAGGCCCTGGCGTAGAAAAGATTCAACCCAGCCGGGCAATCTTCAATTTTCCTGCACATTTGCCTCGCAGGATGGCGCTGACTCAAGCCATCCCGTCTTGCAGAGGCAGCTATGTCGACGAAAATAATCGCCAAATTCCTGGTAACCGCCGCGGTTCTCCTGTCCTTGATCATTCTGGTCATGCTGGGCGGCTGCTCCGGCGGCGAGCCGGCACCTGAAGCGGTCCCCCCCAAAGTCTCGGTGATCAGCATAAAACCCCAGAGCCAAGTGCTGACCACTGAGCTGGCGGGGCGCACCCAGGCCTTCATGGTGGCGCAGATTCGTCCGCAAGTCGGTGGCATCGTCCAGCGGCGCCTGTTTGTCGAGGGGGCGGATGTCAAGGTCGGACAAGCGCTATACCAATTGGATGCGGCGTCCTATACCGCCGCCCTGGCGCAGTCCCAGGCGAGCCTGGCCAAGTACCGCGCCACGCTTAAATCGGCGCAGGCCACTGCCAAGCGCGACGCCGAACTCGTGAAAATCAATGCCATCAGTCAACAAGATAATGAAGACGCGCAGGCGACCTTACTGACGGCCGCCGCCGACGTGCAAGTCGCCGAGGCCGAAGTCGAAACCGCACGGATCAACCTGGCTTACACGCGTATTACCTCGCCGGTTAGCGGGCGTATTGAAACCTCCACCGTGACCCCCGGAGCGCTGGTGGTGGCCAATCAGGACAGCGCATTGACCACGGTGCAGCAGCTCGACCCGATCTATGTGGACGTCACCCAGTCGACCACCGAACTGCTGCGGCTCAAGCGTGACCTGGCCAGCGGCGCTTTGCAGTCGAACGGCGAGGGCCAGGCACGGATCAGCCTGAAACTGGACGATGGCACTGCCTACAACCAGGAAGGTCGGCTCAAGGTCAGCGGCGTCAGTGTCAACGAGGGCACGGGCACCGTCACTCTGCGCGCTGAATTCGCCAACCCGGACCACCTGCTACTGCCGGGCATGTATGTGCGCGCGGTGCTGGAACAGGCGCGCAATGACCAGGCCATTATGATTCCGCAAAAAGCGGTAAACCGTAGCGCCAGCGGTGTGACCACTGCGTTGCTGGTGGTCGACGGCAAGGTTGAACAACGTGAGCTGACCATCGATCGCGCGGTGGGGAATCAGTGGTGGGTCACGGCGGGCCTGAAGGCGGGTGATCAGTTGATCGTCGAAGGCGGGCAAAAAGTCCGTGCCGGCGCCGCCGTACACGTGCAAGACGCCAGTATTCAGGCGGCCACGGCGTCCACCCCTGTGAAGGAGGGTTAAGCGTGGCGCACTTTTTTATTGATCGACCGATTTTCGCCTGGGTCATCGCCATCGTGATCATGCTCGGTGGCAGCCTGTCCATCAGCCAGTTGCCGTTGGAGCAATACCCGGACATCGCGCCGCCCACGGTCAAGATTTCCGCCACCTACACCGGGGCCTCGGCCAAGACCGTAGAGGACTCGGTGACCCAGGTCATCGAGCAGCAGATGAAAGGTCTGGATAACCTGACCTACATGTCGGCCACCAGCAGTTCGGCAGGCAGCGCCAGCATCAGTTTGACCTTTACCGCCGGGACCGACCCGGATGTCGCCCAGATGCAGGTACAGAACAAGCTGCAACAAGCCGAGTCGAGACTGCCGCAATCGGTACAAAGCGAAGGGCTGACCGTGACCAAGGGCGGCTCGGACTTCTTGATGATTGTCGCCCTGGCATCGGACGATCCCAGCGTCACCGGCACCCAGATCGGTGACTACATTTCCACCACCTTGCTGGACTCCATCAGCCGAATAGACGGCGTTGGCGATGTGCAGACGTTGGGGTCGGGCTACGCCATGCGTATCTGGCTGGACCCCGCCCTGTTGGAAAAGTACGCGTTGATGCCTTCGGACATAAGCAGTGCCCTGGAAGCGCAGAACACCGAAGTCTCCGCCGGACAGCTCGGCGCCTTGCCGGCGATCAAGGGGCAGCAGTTGAACGCCACGATCAGCGCCCGCAGCAAACTGCAGACCGTCGAAGAGTTTCGCAATGTGGTAGTCAAGTCCAACAGCGATGGTGCCGTGGTACTGCTGGGCGATGTCGCGGCCTTGGAGTTGGGCAGTGAAAGCTACGACATCAGCACCGCCCTCAACGGCAAGCCCGCTGCTGCCATGGGTGTGCAGTTGGCGGCAGGCGCGAATGCGCTGAACGTCGGCAAGGCGGTCAAGGCCAAGCTCAAAGAGATGGAACCGTTCTACCCGACAGAAATGCAGCTTAAAAACGTGATTGCCTACGACACCACGCCGTTTGTCAGCCTCTCTATTGAGGAAGTGGTCAAGGCCTTGGGCGAGGCCATCGTGCTGGTGGTGTTGATCATGTTCCTGTTCCTGCAAAACCTGCGCGCGACGCTGATCCCGGCGATTACCGTGCCAGTGGTGCTGCTGGGCACGTTCGGCGTGTTGGCGATGTTTGGCTATTCGATCAATACCTTGACGATGTTTGCCATGGTCCTGGCGATCGGCTTGCTGGTGGACGACGCCATTGTTGTGGTGGAAAACGTCGAGCGGTTGATGGGCGGGGGGCTATCGCCCGTGGCGGCCACGCGTCAATCGATGGGTGAAATCAGCAGCGCACTGGTCGGCATCACTCTGGTGCTGAGCGCGGTGTTTATCCCCATGGCGTTTTTCGGGGGTTCCACCGGGATTATCTATCGGCAGTTTTCGGTGACCATTGTCTCGGCCATGGTCCTGTCGGTGTTGGTGGCGATGACCCTGACACCCGCGCTCTGCGCATCGTTGCTCAAAACGCGCGATGGCCAGGGGCATGGTGCTCAGCGCGGGTTCTTCGGCTGGTTCAACCGCACCTTTGAACGTGCCAGCGCCGGTTACGAGCGCTGGGTGGGTCTGGTGTTGCGGCGTTGGGCGCGCAGCCTGCTGCTCTATGGCGTGGTGCTGGTGGTCATGGCTGTGGGCTACATGAGCCTGGCCACTTCGTTCCTGCCGGACGAAGACCAAGGGATCCTCCTGGCACAGATCCAGTTACCGGTAGGCGCGACGGACAGTCGCACCCAGGCCGTGATCAAGCAGTTCGAGGACTACATCCTGAAACAGCCCGAAGTCGAAGCGATGATCAGCATCAGCGGGCTGGGCATGGGCGGTAACAGTCAGAACACCGCGCGGGCGTTTATCCGCCTCAAGGACTGGGCCGAACGCGGTGGCACCGGCCAGGATGCAGCCTCGATTGCCCAGCGGGCGACCATGGCTCTGTCCAGCATCGGTGATGCCGACGCTTTCGTCATGCAGCCTCCCACTGTACGTGGCCTGGGTCAGAGCTCGGGGTTCGACCTGCAACTCAAGGACCTGGGTGGGCTGGGCCATGATGCGTTAGTGGCGGCTCGCGAACAGTTTCTTGACCTGGCCAGAAAAGATCCACGCTTGTTGGGGGTTCGCAGCAACGGCCTGGACGATGCACCGCAGCTCAAGGTCAGCATTGACGACCGCAAGGCCGGGGTCCTAAGCCTGAGTACCAGCGATATCAACACCACCTTGTCGACGGCGTTGGGCGGTACTTACGTGAACGACTTTCTCAACCAGGGCCGGGTGAAAAAAGTCTATGTACAGGGCCAGGCAAACTCGCGCATGCAGGCTGCGGACCTTGATCATTGGTTTGTGCGCAACAGTAACAATGAAATGGTGCCGTTCTCGTCCTTTGCCAGCAGTTCCTGGAGTTACGGCTCGCCGTTGCTGGAACGCTATAACGGTAACGCCTCCTTGGAAATCGTTGGCGATCCCGCGCCAGGGGTGAGCTCCGGGGACGCGATGAACACGGTGGAAGCCATTGTCCGGCAATTGCCCCAGGGCATCGGCTACGAGTGGACCGGGCAGTCTTATCAGCTGCGACTGTCCGGGTCCCAGGCACCGCTGCTCTACGCGATCTCCGTATTGTTTGTGTTCCTGTGCCTGGCCGCACTCTATGAGAGTTGGTCGGTGCCGTTTTCGGTGATTCTGGTGGTGCCCCTCGGGGTGATCGGTGCGGTGCTGGCGACCTGTGTCGCCGGATTGAGCAACGACGTGTATTTCCAGGTCGGGCTGTTGACCACCGTGGGCCTGGCCGCGAAGAACGCGATTCTGATCGTTGAGTTCGCCAAGCACCTGCAAGAGCAGGGCAACAGCGTGATCGACGCGACGCTGATCGCGGTGCGCCAACGCCTGAGGCCGATCCTGATGACGTCCCTGGCGTTCATGTTCGGCGTGTTACCGCTGGCCTTGAGCACCGGCGCAGGCTCCGCCGGGCGCCAGGCCATCGGTACGGGGGTGCTGGGCGGCATGTTCAGCGCCACGGTGCTGGGGATCTTCTTTGTGCCGCTGTTTTTTGTGCTGATCCGCCGCCGTTTTGGCCTAATACGCAACGCTAACCAATCTGCCCTGACAGGTGATGCATGATCAAGCCACACTGGCCTTTGCTGGCCGCCATGGCCCTGGGCGGCTGCGTTAATCTGGCACCGCAGTATGAGCGCCCTGAGGCACCCGTCTCCGAGCAATGGTTGCCGGCGGCCAGCCTGCCAAAAGGGCAGGTGAGCGCAGATATCAAATGGCAGCAGTTCTTTACCGACAGCCGCCTGGCGCAGTTGCAGGCGTTGGCGCTGGCCAATAACCGCGACGTGCGCTTGGCGAGCCTTAACGTTGAAAAGGCCCAGGCGCAGTACCGCATCAAGCGCGCGGACCTGTTTCCCACCATTGACGCGAGCGTCAGCGGCACCCATAGCCGTACGCCAGGGGCGCTGTCCAACACCGGCACGGCGGCCACTACTCACGATTACAGTGCGCAATTGGGGCTGAGCAGTTATGAACTGGACGTGTTTGGCCGTGTACGCAACCTTCGGGATGAGGCGCTGGAAGACTACCTGGCGCTGACGGAAACTCGACGCAGCACGCAAATCAGCCTGGTGGCCGAAGTCGCCACTGCCTGGTTGACCTTGGCCGCCGACAACGAACGGCTGCTGCTGGCTCAGGAAACCCTGACCAGCCAACTGGCCACGTACGACCTGACCCAGCGCAGCTATGCCTTGGGCGGTTCCGCCGCCCTGGCCGTGGCGCAAGCCCAGACCACCGTCGAGTCGGCGCGGGGCGATGTGGCGGCCTATGAGAGCCAGATTCTGCAGGACCGCAATGCATTGCGCCTGTTGGTGGGCAGTGACCTTCCCGAAGCACTCTTGCCGGGCACGCACCTGGAATCGGCGGCGGTGCTGGTGGAGATTCCGGTGGGCCTGCCTTCCAGCCTGTTGCAACAACGCCCGGATGTGCTGTCGGCGGAGCACACGCTCAAGTCCGCCAATATCGACATTGGCGCGGCCCGTGCGGCCTTTTACCCCAGCATCAGCCTGACCGCCAACGCCGGCTCGTCCAGCGCGGCGTTGGCCGGCCTGTTCAAGTCCGGCAGCGGTTCCTGGACCTTTGCTCCGAGCATCAGCGTGCCGATTTTCGACGGGGGAAGTAACCGCGCGACCCTGGATTCGGCCAAGGTCGAACGCGACATCCAGGTGCAGACCTATCAGCAAACCCTGCAGACCGCGTTCAGTGAAGTGGCCGACGCACTAGCCGTTCGCAGCACTCTGGATCGCCGTATCGCCGCGCAACAAGCGCTGACCGAGGCCAGCCGCAAAAGCTTTGAACTCTCGGATGCCTTGTATCGGGGCGGGTCGAAAAGCTATCTCGAGGCCTTGGATGCGCAACGCTCGCTCTATAGCGCACAGCAAGATCTGATCACCCTGCGCCTGGCCGAGCAGAGCAACCGCATCACGTTGTACAAAGTGCTGGGGGGCGGTTGGAATTAATAGCTGAGGCGAATGACTCTGCCACGTGCACACATAACCGCAGCGATGGAACGGCCTGCGCGCATCAAATCGGGTTACTTCATTCAATGGGGAATAAACATGTGTGCCTTTCGTTCCAATTTAAGCCGTTGCGTCCAGGTACTGACCTGCGCCTGTTTCATCACGATTTCACCCCTTGCCTGGGCGGATTCCGACGCAGATCCGTGGGAAGGTATTAACCGACCTATCTTTTCATTCAATGACAGTTTGGATACGTATGCACTGAAGCCACTCGCTCAAGGCTATCAATTCGTCACTCCCCATGTTGTCCAGGACGGCATTCATAATGTGTTCAACAATCTGGGAGAGGTTAAAAATCTGGCTAACAATTTACTTCAAGCAAAGTTTCATAGTGCAGGCGTTGATACGAGTCGCTTCTTGCTCAACAGTACGATTGGCCTGTCGGGATTAATCGACGTCGCGACACCTATGGGGTTGCAGCGCAGTGACGAAGACTTTGGTCAGACCCTCGGTCACTGGGGGGTAAAGAGTGGTCCTTATCTGGTACTGCCACTCTTGGGACCAAGCACACTTCGTGATGCGCCAGCCATCCTTCCCGATGCCTACGCCAACCCGGTTCGTTATATCGGCGACGTCCCTACACGTAATAGCCTGTACGGCGTGAGCATGATCGACGGGCGCGCTCAATATATAAAAACTGAAAAGCTCATCACTGGCGATAAATACAACTTTATTCGAAGTGTTTATTTGCAAAGCCGAGAGTTCAAGATCAAGGATGGAATCGTAAAGGATGACTTTTGATCAGTGCGTTACGACAGTGTGCTGGGCTGTGATCCGAATTGATCGCAAAGGCCTTCCATCTAAGCCTTGGCGCTGATGGACGGCGCCTGGGGGTACGCCCCAGTGGATTTCACGCGGGTGTCACTGGCGGTTTCACGAAACAGCCGGGGCGACATGCCGAATGTCGACTTGAAGTGCCGGCTGAAATGAGAGCTGCTGCCATAGCCCCAGGCGTAAGCGATCTCGGTAAGCGAGCGATGGGCCTGTTCGTGGTTGCGCAGGTCCTCGGCGCAACGGGATAACCGTCGCTGCCAGATGTACTCGCTGACGCTGCACCCCAGTTCGTCCTGAAATGCCCGATGCAAGCTGCGCACCGAGCACTGCTCGGCATTGGCGATGCGCTCGATACTGAGGTCGCGGTCGGCCAGGTGGCGCTCGATATACGCCTTGAGGCGATTCTGTTTGAAGAAGCGGAAGTCGTGGTCGAGTTGTTTTTCGTCCTGTTTGTTCTTCAGCGCGTTGTCCAGCAGGCCGGCGATACTGTCGCCGATCAATGCGGCCGAGTGGCTGTTGAGCAATGGATAGTGCTGGTAGGCGTCGCTGATCAGGTGCATCAGCATGCGGCCCAGCCCGTTGCGGCCGTTCAGGTGCATGTCGCCGGGGTGTGTCGGTTGCCCCGCGGCGCCCTGGAACAGCAGGAGAAAGTGCTCGCAGCCCTGGGTGCTCGTGACGCTGAAGGGTTTGCCGCAGTCGACCAGCAGCATTTCGTCCGGCGCGACGGTGCTGTGTTGCTGGCCTTGCTCGAAGTGACTGACACCGGCCAGTTGAAGGATCAACATGCGGGGGCTGTCGGGGGCGTCAAGCGCCTTGCTCAGGTGGCGTGAATACCGATGGGCACTGGCGGTCATTCGGCAGAAGCGCAACTGGCCCAGGTCACCGTATTCCAGTCTGCCCTGGAAGTTTGCGTCCTGCAGCGGATCAATGCTGGTGGATTCCAGGCGCTTTATATACTCCGGCGTGCGGCCCAGATGATCGCTCATGAATTCTTTCCACTTCATCAGCCGATCGGAGCGAACAACCTGATCGGTGGACACACAGGCTAGATTATTCATTCTTTCGCCTCTTGTTTTTTTGTTTTGGCTGAAGGGGCAGGGTTGGACCCTGCCCGATCTTTACAGACGATCAGAACGGGTAGTGATGGCCCCCGGCTTGCCAGGTGACCCAATGGGCTCGGGTAAACTCATCCAATGCATAGTGACCGTTGAAGCGCCCAAGGCCGGAGTTCTTCTCGCCTCCGAACGGCGCATTGGGCTGATCATCGACGGTGATGTCGTTGATATGGGTCATGCCCGCCACGATGCCCCGGGCAAAGCTCAGGCCGCGCGCCATGTCACGGGTAAACACTGCACTGGACAGACCGTACTCGCTTGCGTTGGCCAACTCCAGGGCATGTGCCTGGTTTTGCGCAATCATCAGTGGCAGCAACGGACCGAAGGTTTCATCGCGAGCCAAGGCCTGGTCGGGGCCCACTTCGCCGAAGACATGGGCCGGCAGCACCAGTCCGCGAGCCTGGCCGCCACACAGTTGCTTGAGACCGGCACGCTCGGCGGTGTCGATCTTCACCAGCAGGCCATCGAGCTGACTCTGGTTGACCACCGGCCCGATCACCGTGTCGGCGTTGGCCGGGTCACCGGTCTTGAGATTGCGCACGCGCTCGACCACCAGCGCCGCGAAGTCGGCATACAGTGAGCGATCCACAATGACCCGATTGACGCTCATGCAGATCTGGCCCTGATGCAGGAAGCGCCCGACCACTGCGGCATGCGCCGCTATCTCGATGTCCGCATCCTCCAGCACCACCAGCGGCGCGTTACCGCCCAGCTCCAGCGCCACCCGCTTGATGTGCTTGCCGCCGGTGGCGATGCGTCCGACATTGCGTCCCACATCGGTGGAGCCGGTGAAGGAGATCAGGCTCGGTATCGGGTGCTCGACGAACGCATCGCCAATCTCCGAACCTGCGCCGACCACTACGTTCAGCGAACCCGCGGGGAACCCGGCTTCCTCGAACAGGTGGGCAATCAGCAGGCCGCCGGTCACCGCCGTGTCACTGGCGGGCTTGAGAACCACGGTATTGCCCAGCGCAAGAGCCGGCACCACCGAGCGCATGCTCAGGTACAACGGGAAGTTCCATGGGCTGATCACACCGACCACCCCCAGCGGCTCGCGGAACACGAAGCTCTGTTCGCCAGGCTTGTAGCTGGTCAGGATCCGGCCCTCAACCTGCATCGGCAGCGTTGCGCACTCGCGCACCAGGTTGAGGGTGAACTGCCATTCCATGCTCGCTTTGATACGGGTACTGCCGGACTCACGGATCAGCCAGTCGATGATTTCATCGCGACGGTTTTGGATGACCTGGGCGAGTTTTTCCAACTGTGCACTGCGCTGGGTCGGGTGCAGCGCTGCCCAGTCGGTTTGCGCGCGCTGGGCGGCCTGGTAAGCGTCGTCCAGATCGGCAACCGAAGCCAGGCGCATTTCCAGCAAGGGTTCGCCGTTGAAGGGGTTGCGGTCGTCCAGGCGTCGTGCAGAACGACCTGCACGCCAGGTGCCGTTGATGTATTGATCGCCGTTGAGGGCGTAGGCCGCGAGTATTGGAGTTGTCATAGTCTTACCTTAGAGGCAGGTAGCCGCGTCGATTGCGGGTGGGTGAGGGCAGACCCTTTAGATTGACCGTATTCAGCTTCGGATCCAGGCGCGTCCCCAGGAGTTGAGGGTGTACTCCTCCTGCGGCCAGACGCCAGGCGAGCGAGTGGCCTCGGTGATTTCCAGCTCGGCCGAGAACTCCAGGCGGTTGCGGTCGGCGTCGACCACCATGAAGAACAGATTGTTGCCCGGACCATGGCGACCCGGGCCGAAGAACAGGGTGATGCGTTCCTTGGCGAAACGGTCGCCCCAGTCGCGAATGTCATTCCATTCGTTGGTTTCGTAACAATGGTGGTCCCATTCGTTTTTCGAACCGCGGAAAAACGCCAGCGAATGGTGCTCATCGTCCGAGCGCAGGAAACAGGTGGTGAGCTGGCCGCTCTGCTCGTCCACCACATTGTCCGAGACGGTGAACCCCACTGTGTTGACGTAGAAGTCGATCATCGCTTCCAGTTCGGTGGTCTGGAACACCACGTGCTGCAGGCGTCCCGGCATGCCCCTGGGGTTGGCCGTGGACGCGTTGCGGGCGACGCCAAAGACGGTTTGCCGTCCCTGGGGATCACGAATTTGAAAGGCGCCCGCTTCCAGCAACGGCGAGTCGAGCGCTTCGACGCTGCACCCCTTGCCGACCAGGCGCGCGTGCAGTTCGCTCAAGCGCGGCTGGCTGCCGACGTCGTACGCCGCGGCGAGCAGGCCGCTGTGGTCGGCGGGCGAAACCAGCATGGCTCGCTGGGGCCCCTGGAGCAGCCAACTGCCGTCGGCTTGCGCCAGGCCGTCCATGTCCAGCAGACGCCGATAGAACTCGACTTGCTGCTGTGGATCTTTGCTTGCCAGGTGCAGATAGCACAGGCGTGCGGGTGTGGAAGTCTGCAAGGTTTGCATAAACACCTCTGGGGCTGAAGGTTCAGGGGTAGACGGGCGCCATGTGTGGCTGATCCGCGCAGTTGTTCGTCAGGGTGATGCCGAACAGCGACTGCAATGATTCTGCGGTCTGGTCTTGGGTGGCCATGTCGAAGATGGCGGCGACATAGCGATCCGGGCGCAGCAGCAGAAACTTTTGGCTGTCGCCGAGCAGGCCCTTGAGTGCATCTTCGCGGTCTTGCAGCACGGTGCAGCCTGGAGGCGATGGCAGTGCCTGCCAGTGCGCGGGCAGGATCAGGATGCGCTTGGCCTCCAGATGGTCCCAAAGACTGTGGTGCAGTTGATCAAGACGCTGGTGGGCAGGTTCGCCATATTGAATAAGGGCAAAGCCGTCACCGATGCTCGCGTCCAGCAAGTGGGTGTGGCCTTGGGCATCGGTCAGCAATGGCTGAGGAAACATTTGCCCACAGGCCAGCTTTCCCGCCTTGCCTTCGGGTAGCACCAGGCCTTTGGTAAATCGCGGTTTGGGTTTGAAGCGCATTTGCAGGAAATAGTCGCGCAGCGACGGCACCAGGCCTATCAATGCGAAGGCCGCGCTGATCAAGCGAGCCCGCAGTAAGGTGGCCGGGGCCATGACCACGCCAAGGTTCAGGGCCAGCTTGATCAAGGCCCAGGCATGGTCGCGCCGCTCGCTTTCGTAGGACAGCAGGGCGGTCGCGGCCATTTGTCCCTTGAGTACGCCGATCAGCTTCCAGCCAAGATTGTGGGCATCGCGAACGCCGCTGTTCATCCCTTGCCCGGCGTAGGGCGGGGTCAAGTGCGCGGCATCGCCGGCGAGAAATACGCGGCCCACCTGCCAACGCTCGGCAACGCGGGCATGAAAGGTATAGACCGTCTTGCGCACGATGGACACCGGGGCATCACCCTTGAACGGGCGAAGCAGTGTCTGCAGGCACGCGGGGCTGAGCGCCTGCGCATCGGTTTCCCCAGGCTTGAGCAGGAACTCGAAGCGCCGTGTGCGGTGCGGGCCGGGTACTTCCACGACCGGGCGTCTGGCATCGCAGTACACGCGGGTCTGCCAGAACGGGTCGTCGTCCTGGTCGGTATCGACCACCAGCCAGCGTGAGGCGAAGCTCGACCCGACCATCTCGATCCCCAGTTGCTTGCGCACCGGGCTGCGGCCGCCGTCGCAGGCGACCAGGTAGCTGGCGTTGACGTTGAGCAGTTGGCCATCGGCGTCCATGATCAAGGCACGCACTCCGTGCTGATCTTGAGTGAACTCCAGCAGTTCGTGATTGAAGCGTGCTGTCAGACTCGCAAAACGCTCAAGGCCGCTCTTCAGCGTGCTTTCGAACAACGGCTGGCGAAAGGCATTACGTTTGGGAAACCCATACAACTTGCCGGTGGGCTCGACCTTGCCAAAGCAACGACCGCCCGGGCGGGTAAAGTAATGCACGCCGTAGCCGGGCACCACGTCACGCAGTACGGCGTCATCCAGCCCGATCGCCTGCATGGTGCGCAGGGATTCATCGTCGATCGAGACGGCGCGGGGTTCGGTCACGGTGCCGGCTTTGCGGTCGATGATCAGGGTATCCACATTGGCCTGACCGAGCAGGTTGGCCAGGGTCAGTCCGGTGGGACCGGCGCCGATGATTAGGACTTGAGTGCTGAGGCTGTTGAGGGTTGTCATTGTTATTCCCTTCCAAAGGTTTCAGTCCGGCTGCCGGGGGCTATGGGTGAGCGCCGCCATGCATTGCGACAGCGCCTGCGCAAGGGCCAGCATCTGTGCCCCTTGTTGCGCTTCCTGGGCGATGTCACGCGCCTGAATCGGACGAACACAACTGATACTCCCCACCACCTTGCCGTCGCTGTCGAAGATCGGCGCCGCCAGGCCGTAGACGCCGGGATCAATTTCAGCCGCGCTGGCGACATACCCCTGGCGGCGCAGTTGCTGCAGTGAGCGGCGGAACTGTTCCCAGGTGTGGCCCAGGTGGCTGGCGCGCACTTCATCGGGGTTTTCAAGGAACAGTTGGCTGTGCTGGCGCGAGGTCATGTTGGCGAGGATCGCCTTCGATGTCGCACCGAGGAACAGCGGCCTGGGTGAGCCACGGGAATAGCTGACCTCACTGAACAACTCGCCATGCTGGTGGATACACACCACCTGATCCTTGAACAGCCGGCAGATCAGCCATACCTGATGCTCGCTCCAGCGGGGCAGGTCGTGTTCCAGCGACTGTGCTGCGCGTACCAGGGGGTCGCTCAGGCGCAGTTGGCGGTCCCAGGTGATAATTCGTGCACCCAATGCGTAGCGCCCGGCTTCGACCTGAAACAACAGGTTTGCCTCGGCCAGTTCGCGAACGTAGCGGTAGATGGTTGAGCGGGTATAACCCAACTCTGCGCCCATTTCGTCGACCGCCCAGATTGGGCTGGCTTCGGTGAACAAATCCAGCACCCGCAGCATGCGCTCCAGGCTCGAGCCTTTGCTATCGGCGTCCTGCTCGGGCAGGTGTTCTGATTCAGACAATGGATTCATGGCTTACTGCTCGTCGGCGATGCTATTGCGCAGAATGCCGATGCCGGATATTTCGACTTCGACGGTATCGCCTGGCTTCATCCATACCGGCGGCTCGCGGAAGGCGCCGACGCCACCGGTGGTGCCACTGACAATCACATCACCAGGCGCCAGTTCGGTGAACGTGGAGCAGTACTCGATCAGCTGGCGCACGTCGAAAATCATGTCGCTGGTGCGGGTGTGTTGCATCACTTCGCCGTTCAGGCGTGTGGTCAACTCCAGGTCCTGGGGGGCGCCGATTTCATCGCAGGTCACCAGCCAGGGACCGAAGCTGCCGGTGTTCGGAAAATTCTTGCCAGGCACGAACTGGATGGTGTGTTTCTGCCAGTCGCGGACGCTGCCATCGTTGTAGCAGGCATAACCGGCCACATAGTCCAGCGCATCCATCGCTTTAACGTGCCGCGCGGTTTTGCCGATGACCACCGCGAGCTCGCCTTCGAAATCCAGTTTGTGCGAAGCCTTGGGGCGAATGATCGGTTGCAGGTGCGCCACCTGGCTGTCGGCGAAACGCGTGAAGATCATCGGGTAGGTCGGCATTTCACGGCCGGTTTCACGCACATGGGTGGCGTAGTTGATGCCGATGCACAGCACTTTGCCGGGGTTCGCGATAACCGGCAGGAACGTCACGTTTGCCAATGCTACGCGTGGCAGTGGTGCCAAGATGGCCTGGGTCAGTTCGCCCAGGCGGTTGGCGGCGATGGCCTGCTTGAGGTCAGTGCCGAAGGTGGATTTGACCGATTCCAGGTCAATCACCTGATCACCTTCAACCACACCGTAGCTCGTACGGCCTTGAACGATAAAACTCGCGAATTTCATGAAGTGTCCTCTCAGAACGCGGAGCGGGAGATGGGCTGCAATGGCCTTAATCTAGTCTTGTGACTTAATCCTGTAAAGTGGGATTTATTCATAAATCCTGCAATTAGGAATAAGTGTGTTTTTTCTGTTCGGTGATCGGATCGATGCCTGAAACGCCAAATAGCCCGTGCCATTCCAGCGTTTGGATGGCTACGGGCGTTGCTATTGGAGGAGGCGAGGCGAATGCTGAGTTAGCGCGGCGCCCAGCAGCCGTGCAGCGACATGCGCATGCGAAACGGAACTTTGATGCGGGCGATGGGGCCGGCCGCCATGTCAGTGGAGTCCAGCACCACCAGCTCAGTGCGGCCTTCAGCAATCAGATTGAGCAGGCAGACCACGTAGCCATCACCTTCCGGTGCCTCAGCCGCGCGTGGAATGAAAATGGGTTCCTGAAAGCAGCCGCTGCCTCCGGGAAACCAGGCATCGGTGATGCCGGTTGTCAGGTTGAGGTGAGCCAGCAGGTTAAAGAACTGAAACGGCATCGGCCCGTTCGCCGAGTCATAAGGCCGCTGCGTATCGAAGGCGAGCAGGAACCCGTGTTCATACTTACGGCCGAGGTAGCGATCATCACAACGCGGAAACTCGCAGGGGTAGTCCGTCAGTGGCTGGGGTTGCAGTTCATCCTGTGCACTGTTCAGGTCAAACACCCAGCGCATCAGGCTTGCTGCCAGGGTTTCCGGCGGCGGTACGAAACCGTCCGCCTGGGGGAAGAAGTAGAAGATGTTGCCGCCGGTGACCGGCATGTCCAGATAGATTTTGCCGTCTTCGTCGAACGCATTCAGAGTGTGGCCCTGGAAGCCGTCCTTGGGCCCTTTGAACCAGCGCACGTCTTGCGCGTGCCCGTGGCGGGGTATTACCGCAAACAGCTGGGGCAGTTCGGGCTGCCACTGGAAATGCTGGCCGCCTTTTTTCATGCGTTCGACGTCCACCGTCAGGGGGATCAGCGGGAACACCAGATAATGCTCGGTGACCGCGAAGTCGTGGACCATCGCGGCGTAGGGCGCCTGGAACCAGATCTCATGCAGCAGTTTTCCCTGCGGCGAAATTTCGAAATAGGCCATGTCGTGTGTGCCGTCGCCTTTGGCTTCGTAACTGAAGGCCAGCAGGTTTCCGGTGACCGGGTCGAGCTTGGGGTGGGCAGTGAACGTCGCTGAGTGGATCTGCCCGTCGAAATTCCACTCGCCTAGGGTCTCCAGCGTTTGAGGGTCTAGAGCCCAAGGCATGGCATCCTCCTTGAGTGCCAGCAGGACGTTGTTGTGCGGGATCACGGAGGTGTTGGCGGTGGTGTTGTTTTTTGCCGCGAGCGGGTCGTTGGTGTAGGCGTTGCGGTACACACCGTTGAGCGAACGTCCTTCACGGCGTTGAGCGACCAATCGGTCGGTCAGCACATAGCGGCGGCGCAGTGAGACCTTGCCATCGGCAAAGTAAAAACCGCTGACCAGGGCGTCGCCGTTGAAGAAAATATCGGTGCCCAGCATGGGCGGGTACTGCGGGTCCGGTGACACCTGATAAAAGGTGCCACGGATAACCTCGGGGATAGCGCCTTCGACCTCAAGGTCGTACACCTCGCCCTCTACGCGGCTGGGTGTGTACAGCGCCCCGGAAAATTCGGGGGTGTTGGGGAATGGAGTATTCATCGCTTCATCTCATTGATCGGTTTCGTTAACGACATTCAGGTGGATTGCGTCGAGAGCACCTGCCCACAAGGCTTCACGCCTCGACGGAAGCGGGCCACCACCAAGCACGAGATGATCAAGGCCAGCACATAAGCGCAAGCGGCTAGCCAGCCCACCGCGCGGAAGTGTCCTTCGCCGACCACCAGCGCGGCGCCAAATGGGCCAAGCCCTTGACCGACGAAAATCGCAGCATTGCCCAGGCCCGCCAATCGACCGGAGGGGTCCAGTTCGGCGGCCATGGAAAGCAGATACGGCAAGCTGAAAAACCACACCATATGAATCAGGCAAGCCGTGGTGGCGAACGCAACGGTACTGTCGCCGTAGACCATGATCAGCGTAGCCAGTAACGCGGTACCGAAGCTCAACAGTTGCGGGAACAGCAAACCCAAACGGCGCCCGATCAGCCCGGAGAGTCCTGCACCCAGCGCGCCAGCCAGGATACTGCCACCAAGGATGGCTCCGATCTGCTGGGGCTCCAGGCCCAGACTCTTGCCGATTCGCTCCTGATACACCCACAGAGCGGAGTGCCCGAAGAACAGCAGCGCAAAAAGCGCGATCAGCAGCATAGAGGTCAGCCCGAACGGCCGTGCTGTCCCGTGGGCGATGCGTTGGGCGTCTGAGTAGTGCCTGGGTATTCTCCAGCAACCCAGTGCGGCGAGCAGACTGGTGATGGCCAGCAGGAAAAAGGCACCTTGCACGCCAAACGCCTGCAGGAGCAGGGGCATGGACGTCACCAGCAGCATGCCCCAGAGCAGGTTGCCGATATTGATCACGGCAAACGTCGCATCTTTCGACCTGCGCAGTGCAGCGGTCGCATACACCACCGCCATGACTGCGCCACCGCTGGCGCCGCAGATGATCCTGAAAACCACCAGCCACGTCTGGCTGTGAAGCTGGGTGCTGACCAGGTTGCCAGCGGCCAATATCAACAAGGCAACCAGTGCAAAGCGGCGGCGGTCGACACGTGCCATAAGCAGGGCACATACGCCGCAGGCGATGGCCATCGCGATCAGCTCAGCGGCGAAAATCACGCCGATGGCATTGAGCGGCACGCCCAGTTGATCAATCAACGCGCCACCCAGAATCGGCTGGATCTGCAGCGTGCCCAGGGAAATGACCATCATCAGGCAAATAGCACCCAGTGATTTCTTGCTGTCGATGGAGTTGAGCGCATTCATCAAACATCACCTCAGTCAGAACTTGTGAACGTAGCGAACCTGCACGGCGTAATCGGTTTTGCTGCGGTTTTCCACGCCAGTCTCTTTATAAGTATTGAGCCAGAAGGCCTTGTCTTCGGTCATTTTCCAGAACAGGCCGGGGCCAATGCCGAGTACTTTCTCGCGAGAGTTGCTCAGGCGGTCGCCGTTGGCCTGGTCATCCGAGATCTGCCTGAAGTAATAGCCGTTGATCCCGACGGACACCTTCGGGAACACCTCGTACGAGGCCGTAAAGTTGGCCCAGGCCGATTGCCCGGATTGGGTGTCGCGCACCGGTCGCCCTTCAAAGAACTGTGCCGAACTGCTGGCCGGATCGTCGTTCTTGAAGTTGTACAAATAATTCAAGCGCCAACTCACTTCCCAGCGTGGTGCCGGCATCAAAGTCGCGGCCCAGTAGGGGTTGAAGGAGAAGTAATTGGAGCCGGGGTTCAAGTCCTTGTGTTTGTCGTACTTGCCGGTGGGCAGGATCGTATCGAAGGCCACGCGCTGCACAAACACTGGCCGGCCATCGGCGTTGACGATCGGGTCGAACTGGATCTGCGGGCCGACGGTGACGTCACCCAGCCCGACCCCGTTGTCCTTGAGCTTGACGCCGTTGTCGCCAAAGTCGCCGTCAAGGGAGACCACGGGGACCAACAGGCTCCAGCCCAGATGCGCGCCGCCGCCGATGGTGTCGGGTGAGTAATAGCTGAATTGGTTGATCAGGGTAATGACATTGATCTTCGGGTTATCGAAGTTGCGGTTGTCCTTGCCGCCATTGTCACGAATGCTGCTGGATGTACTGAACTTCAGATAGGTCTGATGCGTCAGTCCGGGTGGCCCCGCGAACCCATCGTAGAAGCTGGTACCGCCCAGATTGATACCGCTGGGTTGACTGACGGAGGGCGGAGGAGGGCCCTCTGCAGCATAGGCGGCAAGTGATACGCAGCTGAGAGCCAGGCACGCTGGCAAGGATGATGTCAGTCTCATTGACGTCGCTCTATTATTGGAGTTGTGAGCTGGGGTTGCTTCCCCTGGCGCTTCAACTTTAATTCTTGAGCTTTCTTGTTGCTTGAACACAACGGTCAGAGTTGACTGAGAGCGTCATGTTGAGGGAGGTACGGTTTCTAGCGCAATCCATCGCGAGCCAGCCAGCACATGGTTTTGACCGCGATCGATGACGTCCAGGCTGACCCCCATGGCTTGCATCATGGTCGCGCCCGCGCGGCGCAGATCATGCGGCGTCCAGCCACCGTTCTGGCTGTCGGCAAGGACCTGAGTGTCGTCGTGACGCCGTCGTGAGAGGGCTTTGCGGTTTTTGAACCGGGCCCGGCGATCGCCGACCTGTTTACTCACCATCTTTACGTCCACATGCCCATCATCCTGCTTGTTCGGAAAGCACCACCGTGAGTCTCCCGTCAGAGTCTTGAGTTCCTGAAAGAAATGCAGTGCAAAGGGGAGAGGAAGACATGGTGGTCCTGTTTCTTGCCCCGGCTGCCTTTGACGTTTTCACTGGGGAGGAATCAGGTCTGCTGGTCCAGATCGACATTTTTCCATTCGGCCTGCAGCAACTC
>JGI10216J12902_100085733_pt1 | contig 23540 bp, 20 predicted proteins | sample KanNatreferecore_FD_12902 | JGI IMG/M metagenome (IMG submission 12902)
TAAAATCCGTCTTTTTTCTTCTTTGGCAATACTGGAGGTCTTCCCATGATAGTAGTTTTTTTTTTCGTAAGCCGTGCTTACACACCCAAAATAACCGCAAAGTACGACCTTTAGTTCACATTATGTTAACCGCGTGACGACAAGATACCCCGCTTGTAACCTGCAATCGTCACCAATGAATTTTACCGGTCTTTAAGCCACTCAAAAAATTTTCTCATCCCCTGTCACTTCCGATCCTTCGACGCAATTAGCTCTCTTGTCTTCAAGACAATGAAATATTCATAAATCGATTGCAGTGTGGCATACGTTACGCCAGCTCTTCCGTCAAGAAATGCCATCCTTACAAACACCATATAAACGAACTTAATCAGAGGCCGTCCTGGAAGCTTGTAGAAAATTCCTTTTTGATGATATCTCCGCGTTGTGAAATCCTTACTGAACAAGGCCTTGGCCACAGAAAATGACGTTTGCTGGTTGATATCAGCAAGGCGCATGGACGCCTCCATATCCGCATAGCCCAAGTGGCGCTGTAACCAATAGCGAATCCCTTTGCTGAATGGATAATGATCCAAGAACCCTGAGATTTTTCCCGTCGGACCATCGGGTATTGAAACAGGATTTACAAGGCGCTCATATCGCATTTTCTCTGGCCGGAAGAAGCGCATATAGTAGGGTGAAATCTGCGCGTGCTTTAGCCAGGTGCCATCCCAGGCAAAATCGCGGCGCTGAATTTCGCAGGCCACAGCTTCTGTGGTTTTTGGATCGAAGGCTTTCAACGCATTGTGTAAGCTATCTGATACTCGTTCATCGGCATCAATGTAAAGCACCCATGAATACTTAAACGGAATGTTTGCGAGACCCCAATTCTGATGAGCGGACCAATTGTCGAACTTGCGCTGAGTAACTTTTGCACCCGCGTTTTTTGCAATTGACACCGTCTGGTCGTCGCTGAATGAATCGAAAACGTGCACATCGTCGCACCATGTCACGGATTTCAGACAGCCAGGAAGATCTTGCTCTTCGTTTTTGGTCAGGATTAAAACTGAGATCATTTCTTACTTTTTTTCAGACGCATTGTTTAACGGCCACTCTATACGCCGGCTATTTTTGCATTATCCCGGATGTGCTTTTCACTAAACATTGAACACAGGATAACACTTTTTGGAAATTCTTTAAAGAGTTGCTGCAATTTTTGCGCTGGAGATTTCTCTTTCGAGCCACCACGCAACGGTGAGAAAATCACATTGGGCATTTGTCCCCGCGCGGCGACAACTTTGTCATATCCCAGCGCTCCTGGTGAATTATCAAACTGTAGAACATCAAATCGATTCAAATATGCTTCGTGTTCGTGTTCTTGCGACCTCATATACGCTAATCCCCAGGCTCGAATTTTACCTTCTGATTTTAATGCCGATGCTGTGGCTGCAAGGTCTTCAAATTCATTTAAAGTATGGAGTGGCTCATGTACAAAAAAATAGTCCACATAATCTGTCTTCAACGCTTTGAGACTTTGTTCAAGGCTGAGACGCATTTGTTCTCCATTCAATGGAATCCGGTCATGAAAACGGTCAGCAATTGTACCTTTCTTGTCCTCCACTACTGAGATCGGAGCAACTTCTTTGGGCCTGTTCTTCTTTATCGACCGGATCAACGGTTTTACCGGACTCAATAATTTCGCTTTCCAATTGGCCTTAATACCAAACTTGCTGGCGACGACAACTTTGTCGCGTTTACCTTTTATAAACTTTCCAACGAATCCCTCCGCCTCGCCATAACCGTAAGAACGCGCAAGATCAAAATGATTTACTCCTGAATCGTAAGCGATATTAAGAGCGTTATCTGCAGTTTTGGCATCCACCGAACCGAGGATCGGCGCACAACCGAATCCCAGCGCGGATGAATAAATGTTATTTGCAAGTTCAACGGTTCTCATCCTTTTTTCTTTAAATGTTCTGCAAGTCTTACAGCAAATGCGCCCAGCATGAACGTTGGATTAGCTTGCCCTGACGTCGGGAAGATCGAACTGCTGCACACAAACAAATTATTTGTTCCCCATACCCGAAGATCCCGATCAACGACGCCAAGATCCGGTGTGTCGGCTATTCTCGTTGTACCGCTTTGATGGATCCCATCCTTTGATATTTTTCGAATTTCTTCGTGCAATTCTGTTCGCGGAACCCAGTATTCCACCTTTCCGCATTTTGATTGCTGAAGAGTTTCGTCAAGTACATCATGCAGCCGAATCACGGATTGGATATCTTCACTTGAAAGGGAGTAGTGTATAACTAATGTTTCCCCGTCCGGCCCGAGCTCCATCCGATTTGATTCACTTGGAATTTGTTCAGAATGAAAATGTAATGCGTATTGATTCTTGGGACTGTAAAGGAAGACGCCGGGTAGTTTTCTTTTTAAGAGATACCTTCGGAAAAAAATACTTGCTGGCGTAAAGACTGATTTTGGCAAGCCGAGTAGAATATTTGCAACGTGCTGTGGCAGCCCTGTCACCTTTCCTTTTGTGATTGAATGCGCAATCGCAGGGGGCGCAAGTTTTTTACCGAGGATTGGCGTGATCATCGCTAAATACATAAAGGACATTGAGCCGCTGCGATGCTTTGGATCAAAGTAGAGAGGATTGTCAAGCCAGATGGCCGTATTTAGCAAATTTTCCTTTAATAAAAATTCAGTGGAAAATTGAAAACGTCTTCTTAAGTAAGTGCCATCATCGTCTCGTAAAAATCCATAATCAGTCGACTTTGGATTTCCGAAGAATTGTACCGAAGCAATCTTTCCCGACAGATGTCCCTGATAATATTTACCCAATGCCGGAGGAACCTTGCCGAGGTTGTTAAACAGATGGAGGTTCCGAAGTAAAATTCTCGTCGCTTCCTGTGTTCCCGTTGAGACCACAAAATATTTTGACTTTATTTCGAACTGCTCCTGACTATCAACATCACGAACTTTTAGAGATGTAACTATACCATTTGAGTCTGGCGGAGAAAAATCTCTTGCCTCCGCTCCTAGCAACAGCGTAAGGTTCGGTTGATTGTTTATTTCACTTTTGTATCGCTTGCCAAATCTGGTCGGCATACTCCATCTCTCGACTGTACTGTCAGTAACAATACCTTCCTTAAAGTTTTCGGCAATCCGTTGATTTTGAAATTTTGGCATTTCCGAAAGGTCGAAAACTGGATTGCCGCATTCAAAATAGATGGCCGCGCGACCGAGATAGGATTTCAATTCCTTATATAATTCAAGATCCCATGTGCAGTCATCTGAAACAATCTTTCGGGGAATGAAATCGATTTCATCATACATCACACACCGGCCTCCCCAGGTCGCTGAGGTTCCTCCTAGTCCCTTGTTTGTACACTCGTAAGGATCGTGATGATTTATCTTGTTTCTTATTTCAATAGTGTCATCAAGATGATTCCTTGCAGGTTGATTTTCTTTACCGTATTCGACTAGGATTACTTTCTTTTCGGGATTAGCGCGTGCATACTCGAGCGCTACAATTATTCCTGCGGGACCGCTGCCAACAATGCAAGCATCGTAATCTGTATTCGCAAAAGTATTGCTCATTGCTTGCTTTGCTGATTATTCAAAAAGTTGTTTCGAGGTTTTACGGGCTTTGCTGGATTGCCTGAGTAGACTGTCCAGGCATCAAGGCTTTTGGAGGTGACAGAACCAGCGCCCAGGACACTGCCTTCCTTACAATGAACTCCAGGTAAAACGATTGCCTTTGCACATACCCAGGCATAGGGTCCGATTATTATTTGTTTTTTAACGTAGGTAAATTCTACGGAATCATAATCATGCGTGGCGCCACATAGATAGGCGTACTGCGAAATAATTGCATGATGCTCAAGCCGAACGCCTCCTGGATTATATATCTCCGCTCCTGGACCAATTGCCACCACATCTTCCGTTTGGAGAAGCCATGGAGCCCAGATTTTGCAGTTGGGATAGATGAAATTATTCTTTCCAATGTTGGCCCCAAAAATTCGAAGGATCATGATACGCCACGAGTGCATCACTTTCGGTGTCCATCGACACAAGAAAAGCCAGGAAATATTCCATAACATTCGCCTGATCTTGTCAGTTATCGAAAAGCTCGGCCGCATGTATGGATCGGGATTGTTCGAACTATGGATACTCATCTTCTACTGGGGCAAGAAACGAACGGGTGTCTATTTTGACGTAGCAATTTTAGTGTTTTTCAACGATGATCTTTCAGAAGTACTGATAAATAAGGTGTGCATTGGGTAATGAGAGTTAGGGAGCTGATTTCTGGTATTTTTATTGCATTTTAACGTCAACCTACAGATTGCAAATTTTGAAAGATTTTAAGGATTGGACAAATTTCCGGATGCGTATTATGATGGGGTTGTACTATCTCTTTCTTTTGGTTGTTTGCTCAACCGTGTCTTTCGGCCAGCAGTTGAAAAAAAAGAAAATAGAATTCAAAATATCGAACGGTCTTCAGATAGCGGGCGTCGATGTAACAAATCCTGTTATTTATGATAATGATCTTGTCATTGACACCCCGGATGTTTTTTTTATTTGGTTAAAGGCGAATAAAGACGAAGTAAATCTGGTAGGGAATATTAGTACAAGAGATATGTATGGACTCCCGGACTATAAATATGAGCATGACTTTCTATTTTCACAGTGGACGGATTTGTATGATCGGGCGCTGAAGAGCCAACTGAAAAATATTCCGGCTCCTGTAAAGGGAGCTGACATGACACTTGTAAAACCAGCAAATGGGATCATTGAAGATACAAAGTATAAGTCAAGCGTTGGAAGTGATCTAATAATCGCGCAGGCTCACAAGGCATCACCAGAAAAACCATTGTGCATTTTTGCCGGAGGGAATGTGACGACGATCGCGAACGCGTACTTAAAAGATAAATCCATTGCCGATAAGATAGTTGTATTTCATGTTGATGGTTACAAGTTCAATGAAGGTACGTACAATACAATGGATTCATGGAGTACTTATGTTGTAATGAAGAGATTTCGGTATATATCCTGGTCCGGTGATTTGTATTCTTGGTATCACAAAGTAAGGCCGCTCAACGTAGACCTCACTGGAATGCCTGTTAACCCATTTACAGAGGTGATAAAATACTGGTACGGCGCAGCGTATGCAGAATGGAAGGACGTGGGCGATGCTCCGCCCATACTCTATTTCTTTGACCATTCATTGTGGAAAAATGTGGTTTTCAAAAACGAGGATCGGGATGGGTCCCCTAATTCATATGACTTTTTACTCGTGTCGGAAAACGACTGGCCGGGTTATGGACGAAACTTGTCGGATGTAATAAGGAATCCGAGTAATTATAAATCACAGGCAAAGTGATTGATTGAACAAATTCAAAGATCAGTTTGAATTTAATGCTTGCGCCATCTGTTTTGCCGCGGGTCCGATAGCGAAGTTACTTTTGTACGTTTCTATTGCACCCCGACGCATCTCTGATCTTTCGTCCATCGACAGATTTGTCCAATGCGTGAGTGAACTTATTGTTCCTTCGAGCGTGTCAGGGCCTACCAAACCAGCACCGCCTTTCTTTATCTCTCTCCAGATATTAACCTGATTGGAAATAAGTACGGGAATACCACAAGCCAACGCTTCCGCTACTGAAATTCCAAAATTTTCTTGATGGCTCGGTAACGCGAATAATTCGCACCCATAGAAAGCACCCCATTTTGAATCACCGGCAAGCATACCCGGAAAGTGAACTGAATTCTCGACGCCATTTTCTTTAACGAGTTGGGTTAACATCTTACCATAGTCGGTTTCCATCCCGGGTCCTGCGATAACCAGTTGTGGAGAACCGTTCTTGCAAACACTTGAGTACGCTTTGATCAATAGGTCTGCACCTTTTTTTTCATGTATTCTGCTGAGAAAAAGAATGTATGGTTTATCAGCGACTTCAGGGCATTTCTCTATAAACGCATCTTTCATGGCAGATGTAAGTGCCGGTGGCTCCTGGATTCCATATCCGACATTTAACTCGCGTTTCGGGTGATACGGTCTAAAGGGTTCACGGGCAAGAAGTAGTTCTGCCTCACACGTAAATAAGACCCCGTCTGCTCTGTTAATCAACCTGCTTTCTATCAATCGCCAATAAATCCAATTCCGAATGGCTTTAAGTCTTCGCTCTGGCGCTCTCTGGAAATAGGGATCGAGCATTCCATGGGGCATCACGAAAAGTTTTGGCTTAGACTTTCCGGATTTTGAAGCATTCCTGTACTGATGAACCGCGCGTCCAGTAGCCTGGCTGTGATACCACCATAATCCGTGCACAATGACAATATCAAATCGGTGGAGGTTGTCGAGAAGCCATGGGACGAGGCGAGAGCTGTAATGCCAAGGGCCTTTAGCAGGACCTAATGCATGTGTTTTAAAGGGATCGCCTGCGATAAACGGCGAAGTGGGATCATCGAGAGTGACAACTTCGTTCTCTACGCCAATTTTTTTTAGTGCAGGGATGCTATTCCTGATCCCCTGACTCGGCCCTCCGAGTGCAGGGTTCATTGTTTCTATTACTCGCAGGATCTTCATGCACGGCGAATTATGAGCGATCAAGCGACGGAAGCCAAATCTCTTACTGGCGATTTCTGATTAATTAACCAATGACCCAAGACAGCCCAATGCCATACGCGGGTCCAATGTAAATTCCCCTTATAAAAACCGTCCTTCTGGTGCAACGGCTCGGCTAGACCAAGCCAATCTGCGGCTGCCTGAACACCATCGTTAGTAAAGTTTTCAAGAGGGCCCCTGATCCAATCGGCCATAGGTAACGCGAATCCTTGTTTTGGTCTGTCATAGACTTCACGAGGCAATTCATCCTTGAATGCATCCACTAACAGAGGTTTTACGCCTTTACCGATTTTATATTGCTGCGGTAGACTTAAGGCTTCTTCTACCAGGCAGTGATCCAGGAAAGGCACACGGATTTCGAGAGCCACAGCCATGCTCATTTGATCGCTATCGCGAAGGAGCATCGGTATCATATACGACTGCATTTCATACCACGATATCAATCCTATTGTATCTAAGCCCACGGGCGGCTCTGGCATTGCGGGCGATCCTTCTCCAAATCCCAATTCCCTAAGACTAGGAATTGAAGTGAACCTCCGTCGAGCTACTGTCAATTCGGGAATACCGAAGCTGTCTAATCCTATTAACTTTTCTCTTAAGCTGCGGGGCGCCAGTCCAATTAGTTGTTTGCTCATTGCCGGTGGCAAATTGCCCAACCATTTGATCATTGGAATATGTCGGAAGCTTGGATAGCCGGCAAAAAGTTCATCGCCACCTAAACCTGACAGGGCAACTTTTAATCCTCTATCTCTCACTGCCTTTGAAACGATGTAAGTATTGATGGCATCAACGGATGGAAGGTCGAGTCGCGCGACAGCTTCCATCACCCACGTTAAACAGGTGTCTTCGTTCACTTCAATTTCGCAATGATCCGAACCCGCTTTCTTCGCTACCACGCGCGCTATTTCGCGTTCATCAAACGCCCCTTGTGGAAATCCTATCGTAAATGTCCGGAGGTTTTGTCCTAGTTCTTTACCTGCTACAAGAGTAACAATACTCGAATCTATTCCGCCGCTTAGAAATGCTCCGACCCCAACGTCGGAAATAAGATGCTCCTTGATCGCAGTCGTGACCAATTGTTTAACTCTCTGTACGGCATCGTTCCGGTTTGATGCTTTCGCAGAAGCGAACTTGCGTCCAGGCCACCAGTTGCCGATTTCAGTCTTTCCATTCATGTTTAGCTTCACCCATCCACCAGGGGCAACGGATTTTATGCCATCGAAAACTTCACCCGTGCTTGGAATTCTTCCAAACCCAATGTACTCATTAAGGAACTGGCTGTTCGGAGAAAAATCTCCAGCTGCTATCAATGCCCGCACTTCTGAAGCAAAGCTAAAACAGGTTTCGGTAGTTTTTAACCACAATGGTTTGATTCCAAGCCGGTCGCGTACAAGTGTAATGGAATCATTGTTGTTGTCGTGAATGGCGAAGGCAAACATGCCTTTAAGATATTGGAGGCAGTCTATTCCTTTCACAGCGAATAGTTCCACTAACGTTTCAGTATCAGATGTCCCGCGCCATGCGACGTCTGGAAGCATGGGGCGTATATCGAGATGGTTGTATATTTCACCATTAAATGTGAGTGTGAAACGTTTTGATGAATCTGTCATCGGCTGTGCTCCTGTTGGCGTTGGGTCAAGGATCGCAAGCCTGACGTGCCCTAAATAAACATTGCCGTTCTTGTTCGTCCATTCACCATTTCCGTCTGGACCACGATGCGCAATAGCGCTCAACTGAGGCGGTTGAATAGCCGGGCCTTTAAATGTTAATTGTCCAAGTATGCCGCACATTGTCTTTATTGTTAGAGTATAATATCCGCTTTTTTATCCTATTGTGACCCTATTTATTCAGGATTCTGTTATAAATTTCTTCGATTTTATCGAGTGCCCGGCCGGTGTCAAATCTCTTTGCATTTTCAATGCCTGCGCTAACGATTGCAGCGCGGTCGGTGGCTTTGGACGACACGATCTTTTGTAACACATCAGAGGCGTGATCGGCCCACTCTTTCACTTTTGATCGGTCGTTCGTCATCCGCGGAATAAAGAAGCCTGCTTCTCCAGCTACTTCGGTCATCGGAGATTCATCCGTAGTGATCACCGGACAACCGCTTGCCATCGCTTCTGCTATCGGCCAACCAAAGCCCTCACCTAGTGAAGGAAATAAGAAGGCTGTTGCACCAGCGTATCCCAGTCGAAGAGATTCATCTTCAATGTCAGTCAGCCAATGAATATCAGCTTTGAAAGGCGATTGTTCCTGACGCGCTAATAGTTCCTTCGTAGGTTCTCCTACCATCAACAGTGGAAGTTGCTTTTGATACTTCGAGCGCCAGGCATCAAATATCTCTATAACTCCCGCCCGGTTCTTATACCAGACGTTCGCTCCTACGTGAAGTACATAACCATCACTAAGATCAAGATGTATTCGTTCGCCGAACCGTCTTCTTGCATCCTGAGGGTCCTGCGTATCGAAGGGCTTATGGAACCCATTGTAAACCACATCCGAAGAATTCGGTTTTTCCAATAGGAATCGATGAAGATCATCTTTCGTTTTGTGCGACACGGAAATAAAATGTTTTCCTTTAGAGAACCCTCTGCGAATCATGTCCTGGTATTGTTGTCCAGTCCAGCTTGTTGGGTTCTCTGGAATTTCACCCAACGCGGATTTCAACGCTAAAAAATCATGACAATGGATCACATGGGGTCGATCACAGACCAGCGGCACCCAAGGTCCAAGCGCCTGATCAGTAAAGATGAAAAGGGTATCCTTTGAAATTGCCGATATTTTTTTACGCAAACTCATTGGAAATAAGACATACTGATCAAAATGTCCCAGCCACTTTCTTATAAAATTTGGAGCTGGCATACGGGAGAGAATTGGCCTGGGAGACCAACATTCAACGGTGTGGCCACGCTGTCTCATACCAGATGTCAACATGTTCGTAAATCTTGGCATACTTTGCTGGCCAAGAAATTCCGGATGACTGAAAAAAACAAGATTCATTCTTCGAGTATTACCAGCTTCTTATGACGTTTCAATTACAAGTAGTGATTCTTTCAATCTTAGAGAATCATCCTCAAATAGTCGCTTGTATGCCGACCTGTTTCCGAAATAAAGAATGACTGCCATGGTGGGTAGATTGTGTTAATTATTGATCATGTTAGGATGTGACCCCTCGCTTGATGTCTATCGCCAGCGTAATTTTTTTGGTGCCGTTACCAACCGGGTAGCATGAAAAACCACGAAATAAAGAATTACTAATTGGAGATATCCTCTAAAAAGAAAGACTCCAATATTGACTACGCTTTCCGGGGGTAAAAACTGAAATATGGATGTAAGAGCCAGCATTCCGCAGAAGCTGAACTGATACTTTATTCGGTCGGGTTGATCGGAAATGTTTTTGGAATTTTTCTTCATAAAGAATTTATCGAACAACCAGAAAACGGGAAGCATTGCAACTCCAAGAATGAACAAGTACCACCAGCCAAAAGTGGCCATTCCCGTGCCTGCAAAATGACCCGTGCGATATCCATGAGCGACGCCGTTGCCACCCGCCGCAAGGTAAATGTAGTCGCCGAATGAAAGATCGAGAACCGTTTCTTTATCAACGTCCAGATCGAGTGCTTTTAAGATTGGGTCCGGAAATTGGCTTAGGAGATAGTCAATAGAATAATTAAGCATGTCCGGGTCATATTGTCTTAGCTTATTGTATTGGACCAGGCTCATATCGTTATACTTGATATTAGCGAACCTTGCAATGAATATATTATCAAGGTAGCGTTCATCCCAGTCTGGTTCGGGCGCGAAATTGTTGTCTTCAAGCCTTCGTGCGATGATAGCGTCCTTATCCCAATAGGTTTCAAGGGTCCGATCAAGCAATTCACCCCCAGTAAGCTCCAGCCGTTCTCTATCGTCGCGTACGATCACCATCGCTGTTCCAATGTCAGCTACAGGCCCGACCAACAGCCAAAAAAGAATCGCAGTAAAGAATACATTCCTAACTGTAAAAAATCGTGTCTTGTACACTCCAAGTAACAAGCCAAGCATATAGCCGAATCCCACTGACGTGAATCCAAACATAAATGCTCCTCTGCTATTACGACCCATACTCGTGGCAAAAAGGGCCACGGCGAACAATAACAGATAAAGGACTATTCTTTTTGATTTCTTTTGATAGTTGCCATAGAGTTCGCCAAAAGGGATAAAAAAGGGGGCGTATGCAAAAGGCATTAATGCTTGAATAGCTTTTTCAGTGGGTGATCCAGTGATCTCCCAGCCTGTGTCAGTGCCTGTGAAATAAATATAGAATGTCGACGCAATTCCAATAACACCCATAGCCCACAGTTGTAAATGTGTCGGCGGGGTAAAGAATCCGGTCTTAGCAAGAACTGAAAAAGATCTCCTGTCAGACATTCTTGATAATAGGCGATAGAAGGCGTGGAACAGGACAAGTATGCCAAGTTGCGCTATTGTGTGAAAAAAGACTTGTTCAGGTAATTCTAAATTATTTATTAATGACTTACCCTCCAGGGTGGTAAAGAGCAATGGAAGATAGAGTTGGGTCGTAACAAAGGCGATAATCAGGAAAGTAGAAAGTGGGTATGTAGAAAGCATTGACGTGCGCAGAAAAACCTTGATCAAGACCACCCAGCCTAAAATCACAGCAGCAACACATAGAAGATTAATTATACTTGCGAAAAAAAGGGCTTGAATAGTCCCACAAAGAATCAATAGGGCCCACCCTAAACGAATAGCACTACGAAGGAAATCAGTTTCACCTTTTCTTGCGAACTTTGTTGTCTCTAAATCGAGCTTTACTTCCTGGATCATTTTCTTACATTTTTAAGATAGATCTCGACTGTCTTTAATACTGGTTTCGAAAAAACGATGTCATTAGTTGTTGATTTTGACAAAGGTGCCAATTCCTGATTCCTTGTACAATAACTTACGTGCCATATACACGAGCACGTGCATGCGACCAGTTTCATATAATGCGAATGGCAGAACAAAGAAGAATCTCTTCCACGTCGGCCAACAAATTGCAGACTTGGTACTTAAATACATTTTCATGTTAACAAAATCCCCGAAGAACATAGCTTTGATTGCATGTCGGAAATGAAATGAACAGATTTCAAGATTAAAGTAATTCACTAATTTTTTTCGATCCATGAAAGTGGACAAATGTTCGATGAGCTTCTCGTAGATCATCATATGTTCCTCAAAAAGCACTCCTTGTTTGTTAAGATAATTGGTCGCAGTATTTTCGTGTCTTCTCACGTAGACGGTTTCGGAATCGGTTAACGCCATACCTTTACTTCTTGCTATTCGCGCCCAAATTTCGAAGTCGCCGGCCATTTTCATACCTTCTTTAAAGCCACCCGATTCTCTAACCATTTCAACATTACATGTCACATTAGATAAGTTGCCAGGGAAATTGCCAAACAGAAAAAATGCCAACTGCGACGTTTTGGGATCGAGTCGCCTGGGTAAGACATAATAAGAATAACGTGCCGTTATACTATGCTCAATGATCGTCTTCCAATTGGAGCTGATAAAAGCAGTATCTGCCGGAAGCGTCTCCCATTCACGCAAAATAAGTCCAAGCGCTCCCGGATAGAAATAATCGTCTGCACACAACAAGTGGGCAACGGGGGCAGAGGCTTTGGCGAAGAGAAAATTCAGGTTCCCAACGATGCCCAAATTTTTTTCCTGTTTATAGACTCGTATTCGAGGATCTGTTAGGGTATCGAGATAGTCCCTTGTTTTGTCGGTGGAACAGTTGTCGCTAATAACCAACTCCCAGTCCTGAAATTCCTGTTGAAGAACTGAATCTACGCACTCCTTAATGTATGGAAGTCCATTCCATACTGGAGTGAGAACAGAAATAGCAGGTTTTCTTGTAGACATATTTAATCAAACTTTAAAGATTCGATTGAAAAAACTTTCTTATTGGCGGAAAGCTGCTTGCAAAGTTCAGCACCCGGTCAGTGACCAGTTTAGGCAGCACAAGCCAATATTGACGGATAGTCCAACCGAAAAGCAATACGGTCATTGCAAATATCAACCACTTTGCATCTGGAAACAAGATCATCCCGCTCATTGACAGGGCTACGATAACTACTGACGTTGCGGCAATGGCGAATGACCTGGTTGGCCATACTAAGGATTCGCGATGCATCCACTTGCGGGCAAAAAAAACATATCCTAGCGACGCAATGATTTCAGCTCCGAGAAGCGCGACGCCGGCACCCGAAATACCTATCAACGGAACAAGCGCTAATATTCCGGCAATCACAACGACAGCCGCCAACACTGACAATAACAATTGCGGCTTCATGAGATTGTTTCCCATTACTACTGCCATTGCCGGCTGAGCCAAGGCATACACCAGGACCGTTAGCGACAAAATCGCAAATAAAGTCGGGTTGAATTCGATTTGCCCCTGGGTCCAAAGTGAAAACAAAGGAGCTACAAATACCTGTAGGGTAACAACTGCCGGTCCCATTAAGACGATCAGCACAACCCACACAGTCCCAAATGCCGCTTCGATTCGTGGCTGATCACGGTTGTGGAGGAATCGCATTAGGTCTGGCATTAGGGGATTTGTTATTGTATTTAAACCTTGAAGGGCCACATTCGATCCCGTACGCATCGTGGAGAAAGCTGCAAGACTTGCCGCCCCAGCCAAGGGCGCCAGCACCAATCGAACGCCTTGTTGCCTTGCATTTTCAAGTAATAATTTTCCGGCGACTGCAAGTGATCGCGTAAAGTTTTTGAATCCTAACCGGGCTGATGGTGGTGTAAATTTTATTTCTTGTTTTCGCATCAAATAAAACATATCCAGATAAATCGGCACATTAAAAACCAATGTTGCTACGGAGAGGGCGATACCAGCATCGAGAAGATCTCCACCGAACACGACCGTGACGGCAGGAGCGACGTTCTTCACCACTTCTAAGAATACACCCCACCAGGCTAGTCTTGGATAGTATCCGAAAGGTTCAAGTGCTCGAACAAATAGCCCACCCGTGCTCGAAGCAATAAGCCATGCTATTCCTTGTAGAAGGAGCGTGATGCTGGCAGCATTTATAAGATTTTGGTCAGATGAATCCGAAACTCCTAACAGACCAGGCAGAGTGTTCGTGTAGATGAATCCAACTATGATTATAATTTGAAGAAGGCCAATTAATATTCCGGCGCCGATTCCCGACCACAGATTTGTTCCTAAATCTTTTCTGTTGGTATTTGCTAGCCGAAGAAATTCATATCCCAGATATGTTTGATGTCCGAGGTCGATCATGGTCATAATTGCCACGAGGGCCTGAATGGCAAGCCAGATCCCATACATGTCGACAGTCCAGTAATTAAGGTATAACGGGACCAATACCAGTTGAGATATCATGATCACGCCCATCCGCATCCACGAAGCGGCAGTACCTGAAATTAAACGAGCGGCGATTGACATGGAAATCTCTTTAGTCCTTTTGTGTTATTTGATCAATTCCGATAAAGACTCTCCTAAGCGATGGTTCAACATAGAAACCTCTAGCGAAAGAAGAAATAGCGACATCTTCATCGTCAAAAGTATGATACGCTTTTTGAAAAAATTTCCCGCTGAAAACATTGAAACGGATCAACCATGCACTGCTGTTTTTGTGGCTGATCCGTTTCCTTTGATGTTCTTTATGGAGTGAATTATGAAATACTCACTTCCTCCTTTTTGTCGCTCTTTTTATAGCCATAGCTGTAACCATAACCATATGCATGAGTTGCGTCCTCTTTAACATCATTGAGCACAATCATCGGGTGCATCAGTTTCTTGTTGCGGTAGATGTCCTCTATAAGATCGAGATGGGCCTTCTGCGTGTAGTTGTACCGTACGAGATAGATTGTCGAGTCTATGAGCGAACCGATACTAAATGCGTCAGAAACCTTGCCAACTGGCGCAGTATCAATAATGATGTAATCAAAACTAGCCTTTAATTCATTAATAAAATGAGCCAGGTTATGAGACATCATGAGTTCAGCGGGGTTTGGCGGAAGCGATCCTGAGCTGGCATAAAATAATCCCGGAACCGTGTTATGCGGCCTCAAAATATCTTCGATTTGAACCTTGTCGCTAGCAACGAGATAATCAGATATACCAATGCCTGGAACTACATCCAGTTGCTTAGAAAGGCTGGGCATCCTAAGGTCAAGTTCGAGGAGTACTACCTTCTTTCCGATCAATGTCAGGCTTGCTGCGAGATTAATACAGAAGAAAGTCTTTCCCTCACCGCTTGTACTGGAAGTGACCAGCACAACTTTGTTTTCCTTGCCCGCAGTTGCAAAATGCAAATTGGAGCGAATAAGTCTGAATAGTTCGGCAATTGATGTTCCCGCCTCTTCTGTAACGATAAGGCTCTTGCCTGTCGTGTTGTGGGAGATTTCACCGAGTATCGGAGTATCTGTGCCGCGCATAACGTCACGCTTACTTTGAACCTTGTCGTTCATTATATCCCGAATATAAATCCCGGAAAACGGAAGCCCGAAACCCACGATCAACGCCAACAAATAAACCAGGATTTTCTTGGGACTGACTGGGTTATCTTCTACAGTCGCCGCATCCAGCAATCGCGTTTTTGACACCGTTATTTCCAGTGCCAATGCAGATTCTTCTCTCTTTTGTAACAAGTACAAGTACAAATTTTCTTTGGTGCCTTGCTGACGATTGATTTCAAGCAAATTACGCTCAATGCTAGGAACACGTCTGATCTGGGACCTAAAACGGCCAGACGTGGCTTTCAAGCTTGACTGGGTAATATTTAGGCTGTTTTTAATATTGTGAAGGTTTTCCAGAATATTAAGCTGTAGTGTCTGGAGTTGTTCATTTATATCCTGAACCAAAGGGTTGTTGGGGAGTGTAGTCCTCAACATTCGTTCTCTGTCCAATTGCAACTCATTATAGCGAGTGATAAGTTGAACAAGGGTTGGATCCTGGATTGATAATGTACTGGGAACCAGTTCAAATTTGCCTGGCTGCTTATTGATATAAGTTTCAATGGACTCAAGGACCTGGATCTGAATGCCTAGATCTTCCAGTTGTTTCGTATAGTCACTCGCTTGAGTCAGATACTGACCCGCATCAGACGTAACATCGGTCACTTCATTCTCACGTTTAAATGCTTCGACATCTTTCTCCACGCTTGAGAGATCCGATGTGAGGAATTTAAGACGGTCATCAATGAATTGAATGGTGGTATTGGCGATGAGATTGCGGTCTTCGAGCGCCTCCTTGCTATACACCTCAAGTAGTTTATTGATGATGTCCCTTCCACGCTGCGGAACAGATTCGATAAGGCTAATCCTGATTACACTGGCCTTCTTATTTACTGATTCAACCTTTAATTGACGATTGTATTCGTTCGCAAGCTTGTGGGAATCATGAAACTTAATAATAATCGGTTCGTGAGTACGGTTGTCCTGAGCGGCGATGACGGTAAAAATCCCGTATGGTTTGCTGATCTCTTCTCCGTACTTGTGAGTGCTGACATCCCCATTATCTTCTTTGAGTTCAAACGTTGTGCTTGTCTTCCGTCTAAGCACAACCTGCTTTTTGAAAGCCGTAGGATGCAGTTTTGTAATACTCAATCTTATGGGCACTTCCGAACCGTAAATCTCCTTTGTTTTGAACTGCCCCTTTATATGATAAGTGGGATTTAAGGAGAGTTCGGAAAAGACACGCTGCATGAGGCTGTTCGATTTCAGCACTTCGATCTCATTGTCAATTTTTTGTTTCGTGCTGAACAGATTGATTTCGCCAAGCTCACCCTGACGTTGAATCGTGCCTCCCTCGCTGTCTTCGTTCTTTAAGAGTAAGGTGCTCATTACCCTGTATTGCGGAACGGCCCAATAAAGGTATAAGAAAGCCAGAATCAAACAGGCAATTACACTGATAAGGAAAATATACCAGTGCCGAATATATTTCGACACGAGCGTCTTTACATCTACGTAATCAGCTTGCTCGGATTGAAAGGTATCTTTCTTGGTCATGTTGTTGATAAGATTTTAAAAAATAAACACTTATTCGTATATGGCAATAAACACAAAACCCGCAATGGAAATCAGAGCTGCCCAGATTCCTAAAAAGCGGTTTCCGGGTGCAGTATCTGCCGTCTTCACTCTATTGTCGGGTTCTACATACACTATATCATTCTGCTGGAGATAAAAATAGGGTGATGAAAGGACGTCCTTGTTATTCAAATTAATTCTCGCTGTACTGCGAACGCCATCTTTCTCCCGGATGATCAAAACATTTTCACGGCGACCATAAGCGGTCATATCACCGGCGAGTCCCAATGCCTCAAGAACATTAATCTTCTCGGAGGTAACTGTAAACGAAGCAGGTTTCATCACCTCACCAATAACCGTCACTTTAAAATTCACAAATCTTATGTTGACGATAGGATTTTTTACGTGTTCTTTTATCAATCCCGTCATTTTTTCAATTGCATCTTCCCTCGTAAGACCTGCCAAATTGATTTTTCCTATTACGGGATAGTTGATGAAGCCAGCCTTATCGACTAAGTATCCTTCATCGATCTTACTGGCGATAACATTTGTATTTCCGGATGCTGTTGGTAGCAGAACGTTATTAAACAAGACATTGGACTCCGGGTTCAAGCTGCTGACAGTGATGCTGAGGATGTCGGCGGGTTGGATTTTTGGAGGAACGTAGTTCTTCACGGGAGTATTAAAATCAGTGTTTTGGGGCAAGTCGCTAAAGTAAACCAGATTTCTCTTGGAACACGAAGAAAAAACGACGAACAGGCAGACGCCTATGAGCCTGAAACTGACTAGTGTGTTGTAGCTAATATTTTTTTTCACGCAAAGGATAGATTATGACCGAGAATTAAAGTATTGATTCATAGTAATTCGCATCAAATTAAGCAAAAGCTGCCGAATGAATAGACTGTTTATTTGATTAAAATTCATGTCAGAACGCTAGTTTTTGGAGCCTAGCTCGGCATGGATCTTTTCTTTGGATGCAAGTTCCACCTTTGACTTCATATCATGTGTCGAGCTGGCAGTTTCCATTTGGACCTTGGTCCTTGATTTAATTGGAACCTTCTTCTGGTGGAGCATAAACTGCTCAAAGGAGCCCATAATATTTTCGATCGAGAGGTAATCTTCCGCGTATACTCGCGCATTTGTGCTGAGATAAGACAGGTCTTCGTTTACACCTTTCAGGATCCCTTCATTTAGTGCGGTTTGATTTTCAGCTTCGACGATCAGTCCCACATTATGTTCTTTTACCAGTGAAAACAAGCCGGATCCTTCATTCGCGGTGATCAATGGAATACCCCCTACAGAGAGGATAGTAGTAAGTTTGGATGGCATAACGAGATCGCTGGCGCTGGCCTTTTGAATGATAAGATGGAGATCAGCAAGGTTCAAAAACTTATTAAATTTTTCGAACGGTTGTGTTGGAAGGAAATCAACATTCGCAAGGTTCAGATTAGTCGCTATTTTTTGTAACTCCTTTTTGTACGGCCCCGATCCACATATAATAAACTTCAGATTGGTAAATCCACGTAAGTCATTTGCCGCATGAAGTATTGCGTCCAATCCCTGCTTTTCACCGATGGACCCAGAGTATAAGACGATTTTATCTGTAGGTTTATAACCAAATTCTTTCTTAATCTCTGCTCGATTCTTTATGGGATAGAATAACCGGGTATCTGTCCAGTTGGGGAAAAGATATACCTCCTTCCCAGCCTTTTGCTGGATCTTCTCCACCATTCCATCTGAAATGCTGCTGACAATCTCTGATTGTTTGAAGATGTATTTTTCGATACTAAAAAGAAACTTAACGAGCGCATTAGACTTGATCATCTTCAAATCCCTTGCAGCTTCAATCTGCATATCCTGGATATGATAGACGAGTTTTCCTCCGCGAATCTTTTTGTAGATCACGCCAAGCAACCCTTGTTGGAATGAAGGCGCGATAGTTAAAATAAAATCGAACTTCCGTCTGAAAATTAATCCGATAAGTGGGAAGAGCGCTGAAACTTGGAATGAAAGATCGAGTAAAATCCTCTTGAGGCCCGACGGCTGCTGTGGAACATACAAAGGGCAACGGATGATTTTTAATTTGCCATTTGACTTGTTCCCGGTTTTTTCTTCGACCGAATACCAAAATCTTTTTTTGTAATAAGGTTCTTGAACCTTCCAATAAGGGTAGTAGGGGTAAGTGGTGATGACTGTGCAGTCATATCCCTGATTAACGAACCATCCAATCATTTCGCCATTGTACTTTCCAATCCCGGTGGGTTCAGGATGGTAATTATAACTAATCAATAAAATACGCTTCTTCATAAGACTGTATTAGGTAGTGCAAAAACCAGGCAACTTTTAAAATCCGGGACCACGTTCCATTCCTTGATTGCCAAGTTTCCCCATTGAAAAAGGCATTATATTGATTAATCCGAGGGCTATCGTTGTTATAACAAGCAAACTAAGTTTCATTGCAGGCCTGGTTAGAAATGTCCAAAATCTAACGTTATACAAATTAGTCTGACCCTGGTAACCGACCAATGACAACAGTCTGAATGTGCGATGATTTCGGTCATCAACTTTCGGACCGACCGACCCCCGCGGCAGCCCATCGCTGCAGTCGTAAAAAAAGGGGGCCGATTTCGACCCCCTAACATTGAAAATGTGCTAATTCGACAGAAAACTAACCGTGAAGTTTTGTTTTGAACTTTCTTAACTGCATACGAAGCGCATCAGCCGCCAGATCAGTCGCTGCTTCAAAAGACCGGGCTTTTTCGACCGCAAAAAGCTGATTGCCCGGAACGCGAAGTTTGATCTCAACTGTTTTATTTTCTACACCTTCGTTATTAAGTCGGAGAAAGACTTCGCCATCCACAAGACGGTCATAAAACGTTTCCAATTTATCAAGCTTTCGTTGAATAAAATCAATTAGCTTAATATCTGCATCAAAGTGGATGGAATGAACTTGTAACTTCATGACTGTAAAAATTTAAAAGTTGAACAAAAAGAATCCGACCTTGTTAAGACTGGCCAGTAGTAATCAGTAATGTCTATTCATGCGACAGATTTGGTTTAAGTTCGAAAAAATTTACAATTATGCTTTGGGATGAGCCTGGTCAAAAACTTTTTTCAGTTTTTCGATCGAATTGTGGGTATAAACTTGTGTGGCGGCAAGGCTGCTGTGTCCTAACAAGTCTTTGACCGCGTTAATTTCCGCGCCTTTATTCAACAAGTGAGTGGCGTAGGTGTGGCGAAGAACATGTGGATTTATTTTTTCAGATGAGGTATGCATGCCCAGGTATTTTTTAACTATGCGGTAAATCATCATAGGATAACATGGACCACCGCTACTGGTTACGAAGAGATACCCATGGTTTCCGATTTCAATTTCTTTTTTCTTTCTTGACGTATAGGCGTCTATAGTTTGAACGATACTTTTTGAGAAAGGGATTATCCTTTCTTTGTTTCTTTTTCCCAGCACTTTTATAGTTTGATTTCGTAGATCTATTTGATTTTCTTTCAATGTGATAAGTTCTGTGAGACGAATACCAGTAGCATAAAATAATTCAAGTATCAATTTGTCACGTTGGCCTTCGTGCGTGTCATCAAAATGAACATCGTCGAGCAAATGATTCATGTCGTTTTCTTTCACGAAAGAAGGAAGCTTCCGGCTTGTTTTCAATGCATTGATCTTGGTCATTGGGTCCTTAGTGACCACTCCCCTTTTTTGAAGAAATCTAAAATAAGTGCGAAGCGCGGCAATCTTTCGGTTTACCGACCTGCTTACAATTCCGTTGTCTACCAGCGTAATTATCCAGGATCTGATAATGTTGTAATCACTCGTTTCGGGAGTAGCGTCGGGATAATTTGATTGGATGAATTCTGAGAACTGCGTCAGATCGTTCTCGTAGGCTTTCAGGGTGTTCTGACTGAGCCTTTTTTCAAATTGAAGGTATTTAAAAAATGAATCTCTCATGCTAACAACACGATACCCATCAGTTGTAGCAATATAAAAAAATAATCCCCTTCAGGAAAGACTGAAGGGGATATGTGGATAAAATGACTACGATTTGTTGATAACTACCCCAGTTATCAACAATCAAATAAAGCATTCTGATTTCGAACTATCCTTTGTTCTCCTGGAGCCTCATCTGCTCGCGGTAGCTGGCGCGGATGATCTCTGCTCTGCGGCTAACAGAAGGTTTTGTGAACGAAGTACGTGAGCGAAGCTCCTTCAGCACACCTGTCTTCTCAAACTTCTTCTTAAAGCGCTTCAGGGCCTTGTCGATTGATTCGTTCTCTTTTACGTTAACGATTAGCATAGTAAGTATTTAGGGCGGCAAATATACTTCAAATTCCGCTGCTTTTGCAAATCTATCTTAAAATTGACCTTGAAATCACCAGTTTTTGTATTTCAGAGGTTCCCTCACCTATTGTGCACAATTTTGCATCGCGGTAGTACTTTTCAGCCGGGAAGTCCTTCGTATAACCATATCCTCCAAAGATCTGCACACAGTCGTTTGCAACCTCGACGGCAACTTCGGAGGCGTAAAGTTTAGCCATCGCTGATTCTTTCCGTACCTCCAGGCCTTTGTCCTTCATCTCACCAGCCCGGAATGTAAGCAGCTTTGCAGCCTCGATCTTAGTAGCCATATCCGCCAATTTAAAGGCTATACCCTGAAACTTAGAGATAGGCTGATTAAACTGATGTCGTTCCTTTGAATAGCTCAGCGCGGCTTCATATGCTCCCATAGCTATTCCCAAACTTAGTGCAGCTATTGAAATTCTGCCCCCATCAAGAACTTTCATCGCTTGAATAAAACCTTCACCCTCAGCGCCAAGCATTTGCGATCTGTGGACTTTGCAATCGGAAAAGATCAACTCCGCCGTCTCGGAGGCCCTCATTCCCAGCTTATTCTCCTTTTTGCCGGACGAGAATCCCGGCGTTCCTTTTTCAACAAGGAACGAAGACATGCCTTTCGAGTCTCCAGGTTCGCCGGTTCGAACAATCACTACCGCGAGGTTGCCAGACCTGCCATGAGTGATAAAATTCTTTGACCCATTTATTATGAAGTGATCACCATCGCGTACGGCGGTAGTTTTCATGTTGCCAGAGTCCGAGCCGGTATTCGGCTCTGTTAGACCCCAAGCTCCAATCCACTCTCCGGTAGCCAGCTTTGGTAGATACTTTAACTTCTGCTCACCATTGCCGAATTGTAAGAGATGGTTTGAACACAAGGAATTATGCGCCGCCATAGACAATCCAATTGAGCCATCAATCTTTGAAATCTCCGAAAGGGCGGTGATATATTCCAGGTATCCAAAGCCTGCGCCGCTGTATTCTTCCGGAACCAGGACGCCCATTAGGCCCAATGCTCCCATTTTATGAAACAGGTCAACGGGAAAAATTTGCTCCTCATCCCATTCCATCATTTTAGGTTTGATCTCGCGTGCGCCAAAGTCCCGAACCATCTGGCTGACCAGTTTCTGGTTCTCAGTTTCGACAAAATCTATATCAATCGTTGCGTTCATACATTTGTGCCTAGTAGAAGGCTGCGAAATTACAGCCAAATCGCCAACTAACAAACATCTGTTAGCATCATTTTTCAAAAGAATCATGACGAGATACTTTCGTTTTGAAAATTTTGATCATGCCCATGTCTTCTTAATTGTCTTAATTTGGCGCTCCAAAAAAATCTTAATTCATGAAAATTGCTGTAGTTGGCACTGGTTATGTCGGCCTGGTAACAGGAACATGTTTTGCAGAAACTGGAAATACAGTCACCTGCGTTGATATTGACCAAGTAAAAGTTAAAAAGCTTCAGGAAGGCGTTATCACCATTTATGAACCCGGTCTGGAGCAATTATTCGAACGAAACATTAAACAGAACCGTCTTTTCTTTACCACTAGTCTCGAAGAAGGTATTAAGGATGCAAAGTTGATCTTCCTTGCTCTCCCGACCCCGCCGGGAGAAGATGGGTCGGCAGATCTAAAGTATATCCTAAACGTATCCGAAGATCTTGGATCACTGCTTAAGGAATATGTAGTCGTTGTAGATAAAAGTACAGTCCCGGTGGGCACCGCTGAAAAAGTCAGGGAGCGTATTGCAAAAAAAGCGAAGGTTGAATTCGACGTTGTTTCTAACCCTGAGTTTTTGAGAGAAGGAGTTGCAGTGGAGGATTTCATGAAACCAGATCGAGTGGTCATCGGAACCACTTCTGAAAGAGCTCGCAAAGTTATGGAGACGCTGTACGGTCCATTTGTACGCCAGGGAAATCCTATCATTTTTATGGACGAGCGTTCGGCAGAATTGACGAAGTATGCCGCTAATTCATTCCTGGCAACAAAGATCACTTTTATGAATGAGATCGCGAATCTTTGTGAGTTGCTCGGAGCAGACGTGGACGCAGTACGCAAAGGTGTGGGCACGGATAACCGGATTGGAAAGCGATTCCTTTTCCCAGGCATAGGCTATGGTGGTAGTTGTTTCCCAAAGGATGTTCAGGCGCTGGCAAAATCATCGAACGATGCAAAGTACGACTTCAAAATCTTGAAGGCTGTTATGGACGTGAATGAGAGTCAAAAGATAAAGCTCATTCCCCGAATCAAGGAATACTTCAAAGGCAACCTCAAAGGAAAAGTTATTGCAATATGGGGTCTTTCATTCAAGCCGCATACTGACGATATACGTGAAGCACCCGCATTGTATAACATAGATGCTTTGCTGAAAGAAGGAGCCACGGTCAGAGTGCATGATCCCGAAGGAATGAAAAACGTGGAGAAGATCATGAAAGATAAGATCCAATACTTTAACACACCGTATGAGGCCGCGGAAAATGCAGACGCAATTTTTATTGCAACCGAGTGGCCTGAATTCCGGGCTCCAGACTTCGACCGTCT
>JGI10216J12902_100443093_pt1 | contig 23489 bp, 18 predicted proteins | sample KanNatreferecore_FD_12902 | JGI IMG/M metagenome (IMG submission 12902)
TTGCCGCTCTGTTGCATCGGTTACGGCCATTCTATCTGAATAAAGAAGCGACGAACTTCAACGTGGTGGCAAACCGAGTTTCGAATCACATTCGGCAACCAGTATTTGACCGCTTTTTTCGTGACTTAAAGTCGAAGTACCGCGGCCAGCCGTTACGCGATCTTTTTCAAGTGGTTGGAGCCGGGCGACTGCTAAATTCGGAAGGGTTTCTCGATGACTACCTGAATGGTGTTGAGTATCACCGTGACGCAGACCGACGCGAAGAGGTAGCGAAAGTCGCCCAATTCTTCACCATCGAAGCGCAGCGAGTGTTCGTCGTGTTATTACTCATGATCCGAGTATGTGCAATCAGTGAACTCGCCGCACTCTTAGCGCTTTGTTTGGAACGAGAGAATGGGGAGGAAATTATGCTTCGCGTTTCTTTACCAGAAGCAAAGGAGCCACAGCAGCCGTCGTCCTGAGCACCGCTGTTTTGGACTGTGGTGGCAAGCGCAGTCCAAGGGGACGGTGCAGCGCATCCAAGCTCCGTGTTGCAATGGAACTCAAGGCTTGCGAAAGTCAGCGCGATGAAGCCGGGCTGGATTTTCAAAGATGCTGAAGTCATCACGCTGCCGTCGCTGACCGCCGTGATCGAAAAGGAAAAGAATTGGTTTGTTTCCCTCTGCCCGGAACTCGGCGTTGCCAGCCAGGGCAAGACTCGCAAGGAAGCTTACGCGATGCTGGCAGAAGCAGTGGAGTCGTGGCTCGAAGCAGCCAGCGCCAGCGAGATCAAGCGCCGCCTGAAAACGGGCGCGAGCGTGCAGCCGCTCGAACTCGCCCATGCCTAAGCTGCGGCCACTTTCCGCCACGGAGGTTGCCCGCATTCTGCGAAAGCACGATTTCATTTTCGTCCGCCAAAGCGGCAGCCATCTGATCTATCGTCGTGAGTTGCCGGGCAAGGACAGCGCCACTGTGCCGGTGCCAAACAAACGCGAAATTCCCGTGGGCACCTTGAAATCCATCATCGACCTGAGCGGGCTGGATGAAATGCTGTTTCGGAAATGATTCTGGCTGAGTCTTCATGAACATGGGCTCAAAGTGGATTCGTAGCTTCCACAGTTTCCGGGACTTTTGACTTTCTCCCTAGTGACCGCACCCATGCGCCAAAATCGCTGAACAGCGTGTAAACGACCGGGATGATGACCAGCGTCAGGAACGTGCTGGTCAACATCCCGCCTACGACAGCCACGCCCATCGGCCGCCGGCTCTCCGCGCCCGCACCGAAACCAATCGCAATCGGAAGAATGCCCGCGATGGTCGAGAACGCTGTCATGAGAATTGGCCGCAAGCGCACGACGCCGGCTTGCACCATCGCATCGTGAGAACTCACTCCTAGCGCGCGCTGTTGATTTGCGAACTCGACGAGTAGAATGGAGTTCTTTGTCACCAGGCCCACGAGCAACACCAGACCGACCTGGCTGAAGAGATTGATGTTCATCGCGGGCACGGGAGGTATCACGCCAGACTTGCCGAGATAATCGATCACCCACAACAAACCAAACGCGCCGACCGCACCGAGTGGCACGGCGAGAATCACCGTGAACGGATGGACGAGGCTCTCGAACTGCGCGGCGAGCACCATGTAAGTGATCAGCAGCGCGAGGATCAGCACCCACCAGATTTCTGTGCCGGTATCGATCAGGTCCTTCGACTCTCCCGACCACGTGTGCAGAAAGCCGGGCGGAAGGTCCGAGTGCAACAGTTCCTCCACGCGCTCCATGGCGGCGCCGAGCGGAACGCCGAGCGGCGTGCCGGAAATCGTCGCGCTGCGCAGGCGGTTGTAATGTTCGATGGCGTTCGGCGCTGCGCCGCTTTCGTGCGAGACCACACTGCTGAGTTGCACCAGCCCGCCCTTCGCGTTGCGCACGTAGAGACGGTCAAGGTCCTGCGGCGTGAGACGCGACTTGCGCTCAAGCTGTGCCATCACGTCGTATTCCTTGCCGCCGATCTTGATGCGGCTCAAGTCGAGACCGCCGAAAAGAATTTGCAGCGTCCGCGAAATGTCCGCGACCGAGATGCCGAGCGTCGCAGCGCGATCGCGATCGATGCTCACGCGCAGTTCCGGTTTATTCAGCTCGAATGAGGAGCGAACACCGATCAGGTAGCCCGAGCCTAAAAGTTTTTGCGTCAACTCCGTGGCGTAACGGTCCAGCGCCTCGAGGTTTTCGGCCTGGATGACCAATTGAAACGGAGCATTCAGGCCGCGCTGAAATGCTTTCGGGATTTGCGGGATGGCAATCGCGCCTTCGACGTCGTTCCAAAACTGCATGCGGATACCGCCCGGACTGCCGACGATGTCCTGTACGCTGCGTTTGCGGTCCTCATTGAAATGCACGAACGCAATGCCGAAGTTTGCTTCGCCCGGCCCGGCCATCGCGAGTGCCACGATCGAGCCATACAATCTTACGTCGGGCGTGTTTTTGAGAATCTCCTCCACCTGTCGCATCATCCGGCTGGTGTATTCGCTCGTCGAACCTTGCGGCGTCATCACGATAGCCAGCATCAGTCCGCGGTCTTCCTCGGGAAGCTGCTCGCGGTCGAGATGCAGCATAGTGACAACAGCGACGCCCAGACTAAGCAGCGCCACGGCCACAACGACAAGGCGATGGGCCAGCGACCAGACGAGCAATCGCCGATAGCCACGGCTAAACCAGTCCAGCATCTTCTCAAAGCCACGAATGATGAAGTTGTGTTTGCGCTCTTCATGCACCGGCTTGAGAATTCTCCCCGCCATCGCAGGCGACAACGTGAGCGCTACGAACGCTGAGATAACCACCGAAGCGCAAACTGCGACGGCGAACTCCACGAAGAGCTGCCCCGTCGTGCTGGTTTGAAATGCCAGCGGGACGAACACCGCCACGAGCGCGACAGTGATGGCGATGATGGCGAAACCGATTTCCCTCATCCCCTTGAACGCCGCCTCCATCGGCTTCATACCCGCTTCGATGTGGCGATAAATGTTTTCGAGGACGACGATGGCATCATCGACCACGACGCCGATGGCCAGCACGAGGGCGAGCATTGTCAGGATGTTCACCGAGTAACCAAACGCGTAGAGCACGGCGAACGTGCCGATGATCGAAACGGGAATCGCCATCGCGGGAATCAGCGTTGAACGGACGTTGCGCAGAAAGAGGTAAATGATGATCACGACCAGCAAGAACGCGATGCCGAGCGTCGTCCACACTTCCTTAATGGAGCGCTCGACAAATACTGACGAGTCGTAGTTCACGACGAAGTCGATGCCGGCGGGCAGGATTGGCTTGATGTGTTCCATCTCGTCCTTGATACCGTGCGCGACTTCCACCGTGTTGGCCTTCGACTGCTTGATGATTCCAAGGAAGATGCAAGGCTCGCCGTTGTTGCGGGCCACTGTGCGCTCGTTCTCCACTCCTTCACGCGCTTCGCCGATGTCGCGCAGGCGCACCATTTTCGTTCCCTCGTGCTTGACGACGAGTTGATTGAACTGCTCAGCCGTCTTGAGTTCGCCGCGCGTCTCAATCGTCATCTCGCGGTCGAGATTTTCCACGCGCCCGCTCGGAAGCTGCACGTTCTGCGCCCGCAACGCCGTCTGCACATCGAGCACCGTGATCTGGTGCGCGGCCATTTTTCCTGAGTCCAGCCACAGCCGCATCGCGAACCGTTGTTCGCCGCCGATGAGCACCGATGAAACGCCGCGCACGGTTTGGAGGCGGTTTTTGATTTGCGTTTCGGCAAGCCGCGTGAGTTCCAGCGGAGAGAAGCGCGCGCTGTTCAATCCGAGCCAAATGATCGGGAAAGCGTCCGCGTCCTGTTTCGCGATGACCGGCTCCTCGATGTCCTCCGGCAAACGCCCGCGCACGCGCGACACGCGGTCGCGCACATCCTGCGCGCACAAATCGATGTCGCGCGATAGATCGAACTCGATGGTGATGCTACTGACCTGTTCGCGGCTTTGGCTCGTGAGCGTCTTGATCCCCTCAATGTTGTTCAGTTCCTCTTCAAGCCGCTCGGTGACCTCCGTCTCGATGACCGCCGCGTTCGCGCCGGGATAAACCGTGAGCACACTGACAACGGGCGGGTCGATGTCCGGTAATTCACGCACCGGCAGCCGCAAGAGGCTGACCACGCCGAAGAGGATGAACGCGAGGCTCATCATCCAGGAGAGGATCGGGCGGCGAATGCTGATTTCGGATAGAATCATCGGCTATCACTCTCCGCTCGGTGCTGTCTTTGCCACTGGAGCCGCGTTGGTGCTCGCGGCAGGGCCGGGCACGGGAGCCGCCTTCAGCGGTTTGCCTGGCGTTACTTTCTGGGTTCCTTCCGCCACAACTTTCTCTCCGCCAGTCAGCCCGCTGACGACTTCCACCTGGCCCGGCAATCGCAGTCCTAGTTCTACGAAACGAAGTTCCGCCATGCCTTCTTTTCCCTGAATCCAAACGCTCGCGCGCTGGCCGCTCAACATCACAGCCGTTTCAGGAATCACTACAGCGCTATCGCGCACCTGCAACGTGAGATCGAGGTTTGCGAACATGCCGGGCTTAAGCAGCCGTTTTTCATTCGGGATACGCGCCTTCACCAGCACGGTTCGCAACTCATTGTCCACGTTCGGCGCAATGAAATAAACCTCGCCGTGAAATTTCTCTTTTGGAAACGCCGCCACGTTCAGGTCCATGTGCTGTCCCATCTTCAATTCACCGATGAACCGCTCCGGTACGTTGAATTCCGCTTTGATCACAGCCGCGTCCACCAGCCACGTCAATGTCGTGTCCTTCGTGATCACCTGTCCGGGACTGACTTGGCGCGCGCCGACGACCCCGGTAAACGGCGCCAGAACGCGCGCATCCTGCAACATCCGCCTGCGCAATTCGACGCTCGCGTGGTGTGCCTGGAAAATCGCCGCGCTCTGATCGTATTCCTGTTGCGAGACGAGTCGGTCGCGCAGCAGTTGTTTGTTTCGCTCGAACGTCGTCTCGCTAATTTTGAGGTTCGCCTCGGCCTCGGCCAGCCCGGCAACCCATTTCGATTCATCGAGGCGCAGCAGCAAATCACCTTTCTTCACCGCCTGCCCTTCCTGAAAAAGAATATCCGCAATGACGCCCTCAGCCTCGGCCTTGAGTTCAATCATTTCATTGGCCGCGAGCGAACCGACCAGTGCGAGCGTCTCCGCGATGGGCTGGCGCTTTGCCTCAACCAGCACGACCTGAGCGGGAAAATTCGGAGGCGGTCCCCCGGCCTGTTTCTTTTTGCAGCCGGCAAATGCGACAAACGTGAGCAGTCCGACGACGATTGCTCGCGCCCCTCTCGCGATTGAAATGGCGAAAGACCCTTGAGTCATTGAGCCGCCATTCTCACGAGAACAAAACACGAAGTCAAATTTCGCCACGGGAGCGCGAACCTCCCAGTCCGCGCGCCAGAGTTGGAGTTCACGCTTCAGCGTGTCCGATGCAAGCTAAAGCTTGGACTCCAACGCGCGGACTCGGCGTGCCGTGCTCTAGTTCAATGGCACATTGCGGCGAATGTAGGTCGGCACGTCGAGGTCCTGGCCGTGATGGATGGTCGGCTCGCTCTTCTCGAAACGGCCCTTGGAAATAATCTCCAATGGGAGCTGGCCCTGTTTCATCTTCGTGAATTTTCGTTTCCCGCGCGCTCCATTCTGCAAAACTTTTTCCGCGTTCTCGGCCGTAGTCGCAGGCGCGGGCGCGACGAAACGCGACGGCGAACGGTTCGTCGACGGCGCGTTCAGCAATTGCCGCTCAAGTTCCGTGGCGCCGGCACCCAAATCCTCGTCGCGCTCGATTGCGGAACGTTTGGAAGCCACCAGCGTAACGGCGAGCCTGCCGGCAAAGCTCTCCTCAACCGCCGCACCCATGATGATGTGCGCGCTCTCGCACTGCCGGTTGATCTGTTCCATCACGCGATTCACTTCCGCCATCGTGAGGTCAGGGCCGCCGACGATGCTGACGAGCACAGACGAGGCTTCCGTCAGCACCGCGCCGCCATCGAGGAGCGGATGCTTGAGCAATTTCTCCACGACTTCGCGCGCGCGATGCTCATCGCACGCTTCCGCGGTCGCGAGAGAATTTTCCGAGTGCTTGCCGCGCGTGACCGAGCAGAGGTCGGCGAAATCGACATTGATCAAACCGGGGCGCATCAGCATCCGCCAGATGCCGCGCACTCCTTGCGCGAGTAATTCGTGCGTGATGGCGAACGTCTCGATGAGGCTCGTCTTCTCGTCGATGAGCTTGAAGAGCTTTTGGTTCGGCAAACAGATCACGCCATCCGCCGATTCTTTCATGGCGTGCAAACCCAGGTTCGCCAGCCGTTGCCGGCGTGCGCCTTCCCACTCGAATGGAAGAATCAACATGCCCAGCACGAGCGCGCCGCATTCTTTGGCGATGCGCGCCAACACCGGTGACGCGCCCGTGCCCGTGCCACCTCCCATTCCCGCCGCGATGAACACCACGTCCGCCCCTTCGCACAACGACTTCAGCTTCGCCGCGTCTTCTTCCGCCGCGCCGCACCCGCGTTCAGGGTCGCCGCCCGCGCCCATGCCTCGGGTGAGTTTCTCGCCAATGACGATCCGGTTCGCCAGCGTCAGTTGTCCAAGCGCCGCGGCGTCCGTGTTGAGCGCGATAAACTCGACGCCATCGAACGGCGTGCGCGCGATGTGGTTCACCGCGTTGCAGCCGCCGCCGCCCACACCGAAGACTTTGATGCGGAAGCTCCGCGTCCCAACCGTCGTCGTTTCATTCGGCGTCATGCGTCAGCTCCGTTTGAAAATGTTGGTGAACGTGTCCTTGATGGATTGCAGCCCGAGGCCTCCGGACTTTTTCTTTTGCTGAAAGCTGCCGTACTTCACTAGACCAATGCCGCTTGCAAACTCCGGATGGTCGAGCGCCGACTTCAATCCGCTAATCGAATTCGTGCGCCCGAGCGTAGTGGGAAGCTGCAAAACATTTTCCGAGAGCTTATGAATGCCCGGCACATTCGCGCCGCCGCCACACAACAACACGCCGCAACGCAAATAATCGAGCAACCCCTTCGCGCTCAACTCCTGCTCGATGAGTTGGAAAATCTCCTCCAATCGCGCGGACATGATGCGGCGCAAGTGTTCGAGGTTGATGGTCCGCTCCGCCAGGCCGTGCTCGTTCGGCAGCGTCACGTTGCGTCCCTTCACACTGTCTTCCATGAACGCCCCGCCGTACTCCATTTTCAACTGCTCGGCCCGGCCCAGTGGCACTTTGAGTCCATACGCGAGATCGTTCGACACGTGATCTCCGCCGACGGCCAGCACGCCGGTGTGCTTGATGATACCGCCGCCGTAAACGACGTACTCCGTCGTGCCGCCTCCGATATCCACAACCAGCGCGCCCAGTTCCTTCTGTTCGGGCGTAAGAAGCGCCAGCGCGGAAGCGAGTCCGTTGAACACGATGGCTTCGACATCCAGTTGCAAGCCTTTCACCGCGCGAATCGGATTTTGCAGGCGATTGAAATTCCCATGCACCACGTGCATGTCCACTTCCACGCGCGCGCCTAGCATTCCGATGGGATCGGCAATGCCGTCCTGCCCATCCACAAGGAAGTGCTGGCGAATCGCGTGCAGGACATAATTCTCCGCCGGGAGGTTAATCGCCTTCGCATTCTTGGTCACGTCCTCCACATCCTGCGGAGTAATTTCGCGGTCAGCAGAAACGACTGGATGCACCCCGCGGTTGTTGAACCCGCGAATGTGTCCGCCGCTCACGCCGAGATAGACGCTGCGAATTTCCACGTCGGCCATCTGCTCGGCCTCAACGATGGCGTTGCGGATGTCTTCGGCCGCGAGCGCGACATCGACCATCTCGCCCTTGCGCACGCCACGCGAGCGCGCCTGGCCCACGCCCACGATGTTCAGCGCGCCCTGCACACTCACGTCGCCGACGACGGCGCATACTTTCGAAGTGCCGACTTCCAGTCCAACGATGATGGATGACGGATCAAACATGTTTCTTTTTGTAGGGGGAGTTTTTCCGAAGCTTCGGCGCGTTCGGGGGAACGACTGCCGAGTCAAGCCAGCGTAGCGGAATGTTGTCGGCGACGGACAAATCAAGCGAAGCAATCTGCCGCGATTGCTCTTGTCCCTTGGTATAGACGAGCCACCAGCGATTCAACTGCTTGTCGAAATCAGCCGTGCGAAACGTGATTTCATTCTGTTGCGCCGTCGTGACGTGAAGAACGTCGAACGCCGACACATCGACCCGCGTGATGTCCACCAGCGGCGCCATCTGCGAGTGCTCGAACGCGGCGAGAAACTTCAGCGCGGCGCGAATTTGCGGCGACTCCACTGCCCTGCCCGCGCGCAACTCGCCTGGATTCACGCCAACAATCGCGGGCCAGTGCTCGCCCGGCGGCACGGGAACCGAACGCTGGCGCGGCTCCAACGGCAGCATCGCAAAACCTTCCGCGTCCAGCAGGTAACCTTCTATTCGCGCAATCGGCTCGCGCTCCACGACGCGAATTCTCAACGTGTGTGGCAGCACGCGCTCGACCGCGACCGTTTGAATGGCGGGGACGAGTTCGAGGTCGCGTTTCACGCGCGTGAGATCGAGCGCGAAAAGATTTTGCTCCCGCTGCACGCCTGCCCAGCGCCGCAGTTGTTCGATCGAAAGGACGCCATCGGTTTGAATGTCGATCTCCTGAACGGCGAACGCTTTGTTCTCGTAGATAAACCGCGTCATCGCCCACTCGCCGCCGCGCCAGAGTAAGTACAAAGCAAAGACGGTGGCCAGGGAAAGGCTCGCTGCAAGCGTGGCAACGCGGACGCGCTGGCGCACGGCCTGCCGCCGCGCGATTTTTACATCGAGGACATGGCGTCGTTCGAACGCCCGATTTTTTGGTTTCTCAAAAAACCACATCGGTTCTCCCGCTTTTTTCACAGCGCAGGTTTTCGACCTGCCGTATCGCCGATCTTTAATCGGCACGGCGACGGTCGTTCGTTGCGTTATCGAACTTCCCATCGCCCGCAGGTTAGAAACCTGCGATACGGCAGACTAAAAGTCTGCGCTACGTGCGTTACGCGACCTTCACGAAACCGCTCCGTCTGTTGAGCGCGAGCTCAATCATGCGTTGACAGAGCGCTTCATAACTGAGTCCTGCTGCCGCAGCCGCTTTCGGCAACAGACTTGTTTCCGTCATTCCCGGCAAAGTGTTCACTTCCAGCACCACAGGCTCTCCATTCGCACGCACCATCACATCCACGCGCGCGTAATCCCGTCCGCCAATGGCTCGAAACGCTCCGAGCGCCGCAGTCTGGATCGCCTTCGTTATTGCACGATCGAACGGTGCGGGGCAAAAGTATTCCGTCGCGCCAGCCGTGTATTTGTTGCGGTAATCGTACGAGCCTTGCTTGGGGCGAACTTCGACGATGGGCAATGCCTCGCCGCCAAGAATGCCTGCCGTCGTTTCGCGTCCCTCAATCTTCTCTTCAACGAGCACCTGCGTGTCGTAGCGCAACGCTTCGCGCAACGCATCAGCCCAGTCCGAAACGCGCTCGACGAATTGCAGCCCGACACTTGAACCCTGGCGCACCGGTTTCACCACGACGGGCGGCTGCCAACCACGCGGCCAGGGCGTGTTCACGGAATCAACGACGACGAATTTCGCAGTCGGCACTTCCGCTTCGACGCAGCGTTGCTTCGTCAACACTTTGTCGAACGCGATGCGGCTCGCCTCGGCATCGCAACCCGTGTAAGCCACGCCGAGCTTGTCGAGTTGCTGCTGCACCGTGCCATCTTCGCCATACGTTCCGTGCAGCGCGAGAAACACGACGTCGGTGTTTTGCGGCAGAATCCAATCCGGAGTTTGCGGATCCAACTCGTGAACATTGTGCCCAAGCGAACGCAACGCCTGCATGACCGCCCTTCCCGATTGCAGCGATACTTCGCGCTCCGTGCTCGGCCCGCCCAGCATCACGGTGATGTTCAGGCGTTCGCTCATTCGCCGATGATCTCCACTTCCGTTTCCAACTCGATTCCGCGCCTGGCCTTCGCCGTTTGCTTCACGAAATCGATCAATTCCAAAACGTCCTTCGCCGTCGCGTTGCCTTCGTTCACGATGAAATTGCCGTGCACCGTGGAAATCATTGCGCCGCCTCGCTTCGTTCCTTTGAGTCCAAGTTCATCAATGAGCTTCCCGGCCGGAACGGCTTTCGGATTCTTGAAAATGCAACCGGCGCTTGGCTGCGCTGGCTGAGTTTCCCAACGCTTGGCATTGAACTGGTTCGCGCGCTCCTGAATCACTTCCTTCGATGCCGGCGTGCCGTGCAGCACCGCGCCCAGCGCGATGTGCGTCTTGAACAGCGGACAGCCACGATACTCGACATTCACCTCGCTCGCCTTGCGCTCGTGGACGTTGCCGGAGAAATCCATGAACCGAATCCGCTCCACGACTTCGAACATCCACGAACCCATGGCGCCGGCATTCATCCGCAACGCACCGCCCACGCTGCCGGGTATGCCTTCGAGAAATTCCAGCCCCGCCAAACCTGCGCGCCGCGCTTCCACCGAAACCGTTTTCAACTTCGCGCCCGCGCCGCAATGCAAGTGCTCGCCGGTAATCTGAACGCGTGAAAAACTTTCGTGCCCCAGCGAAATGACCAACCCGCGAATGCCGCCGTCCTTGATGAGCAGATTAGAGCCGCGCCCGATGATGGTGAACGGCAACTTCAGCTCAACGCAAAGTTTCAAAACGGCAGCGAGATCGCTTTCACTCGCGGGCTCGACGAAGAAATCCGCCTTGCCGCCCACACGCAACGTAGTGCGCTTTGCGAGCGGCTCGCCCTGGCGAACAATTGATCCATCGGAAACAGCAGCGCTGAGCTTGTTGAATGTGTCGTTCATATTCATCGCGTTGTCAGGCGCACGACTTGTCGAACTACGTGATTTCAAATTCCGCGCCAACTCATGCGCGGCTTTCGTGATGTCGCCCGCGCCGAGGAACAAAACCAGATCGCCTGGCTGCATCGCCGCTCGCACCGCACTCGGAACGTTCTTCAACTCCGGCACGTAATCGACCGCTTGCCCGCGCGCGCGAATCGCATCGGCCAACACTGCGCTGTTCGCCCCCGCAATCTCAGTTTCGCTCGCTGCATAGACCTCAGTGAGGAACAGCTTATCTGCGTCGCCAAACGATTCCGCGAAATCGTTCATCAAATGCCGCGTGCGCGTGTAACGATGCGGCTGAAAAACCACGACGAGTCGGCCCGGATTCAAATCCTTGAACGCGCGCAACGTCGCTCGAACCTCGTTCGGATGATGACCGTAATCGTCGAACACACGGAAGTCTTCGTCCGCAAAAAGTTCCTGCTGCCGCCGCGCTGCGCCGGTAAAATTCGCAATCGCATCGTCGATGGCTGATGGCGGATAGCCAAGTTGGTGCAGCAGCGCGATGACCGCCGTCGCGTTGGAAATATTTTTCTCGCCGACAAGCCGAATCGAGAAATCACCCAGCTTCTCGCCACGGTGCCAGAGCGTGAAACGTGAAACGTGAAACGTGGGCGCAGGCGTGTTGCCGACTTTGGACCCTGGACCTTGGACCTTGGACTCGATCCGATACTGCGCCAAGGAACTGAACCCGTACGAAACCGCGCCCGGGCGTTTCGTCATCATCTCCGCCACGCGCGAATCATCGGCACAGAATACGACCGTTTCACGCGTGTTCGCCACGAACTGCTCGAACTCGCGGCAGACCGCCTGCACATCGGTGAAGTAATCGAGGTGCTCATCGTCCACGTTCAGTACGATGGAGTGCGCCGGGCGAAATTCCCGCAACGTGCCATCGCTTTCGTCCGCTTCGGCAACGAACCAGTCTTGATCATGCTGTGATGCGCGAGCGTGCGTAGCCAATTGCGGCACGAGCGCACCGATAGCGTAGCTCGGTTTTTCGCCAAGTTTTTCCAATGCGTATGCCAGCAAAGCCGAAGTCGTCGTCTTTCCGTGCATTCCGGCAACGCAAATGCCGTGCTGGCGATTCACGAGTGCCGCGAGCAGAATCGCGCGACGCACGATGGGAATCTTCAACTTCTGCGCGGCTTCGAGTTCGGGATTATCCGCTCGGACAGCAGGTGAATAGACGACCAGCACTGGAGCCGCTGCGCGAAGTTGTTCGGCTTGATGTCCAAGATGAATCTCCGCGCCACGCGCGCGCAATTGTCGAATCTCTTCATTCTCGACGAGGTCCGAACCCACTACGCGACGGCCAGCGTCCAGCAGCAAGTGCGCAAGCCCGCTCACGCCGCAGCCGCCGATGCCGACGAGATAAACTGTCGAGCCCCGGCCGGCGTTCGCCAGCAATGCGTTCACTTGTTCCGGGTTCAGGCTGCTCACGTCGAGAATTTCAGATTGGAAATTTCAAATTTCAGATCGGCCACGGCCACTTCGTCCGGCTCGCGCACCTGCAACGTGCCGCCGGCATCCTGGCGGCTCTTCTTCGCCAGCGGGACGCTGGTGGCACGCTGGTCCCGTCCGCCAGGAATGCGGTTCAAGATCGCTTCCGCGATGTCGCTCGCGGCGTTCGGATAATGCCAGTTCGCCAGCGCGCTCGCCAAACGCCGCCGTTCTGCCGCGTTCGTCATCAATTCCACAACCATGCGTGTGAGATTTTCCGGAGTGGAGCGATCCTCCCCGAGCATCCGCGCCGCGCCGGTTTCGACAAATGCGCGCGCGTTGAAAAACTGGTGGTTGTCTGTCGCTGCTGGATATGGAATCAGGACGGCTGGCAAACGCATGGCGGCGAATTCCGCCAGCGACGACGCGCCGCTGCGGCTCACGGCCACGGTTGCGGCGTTCAGCGCGAGTTCCATTTCCGTCAGGAACGGGCGAACGACCGCGAGGGTGTTTGCGTCACGATACGCGGCGGTCACTTTGTCATAGTCCTTCACGCCTGTGAGGTGCAGGAACTGAATTTCGGGCAACTCGCGTTGCAAATCAGCGAGGCAACGCATGACAAGTTGATTGATCGCGCTCGCGCCCTGGCTGCCGCCCATGATGAGCAGCGTGTCGCGTTTCGCCTGCAACCCCAGCGCAACCCGCGCAGCTTCCGTGCTCTCGCGTGTGAACTGCGGGCGCACCGGCGTGCCGGTCATGAGAACGTCTTTCGTGCGCAAACGATTCGAGCAGGAAGGAAAACCCACGAAAGCTTGTGAAACGAACCACGCGAGAAAACGGTTTGCGCGTCCGGGAATCGTGTTCGACTCGTGAAGGAAAGTCGCCGCTCGAAACTTCCGTCCTGCCAGCACCGGCGGTGCGCTGGTAAATCCACCCATCGCGAGCACGGCCTGCGGCGGACGTGCCCCGAACACGCGCTTCGCTTCGCGATACGACGCGTGAAAACCTTTGAAGAACCCGGCGAGATTTCCGCGCACCAAACCGACTGCGGGCAGCGTGACGATTTGCATCCCGCTCGCCGCGCGCACCGCTTGCTGATCCACTTCCTTCGGCGAGATAAGCAGCATCACGTCACAGCCGCGCTGCGCGAGTTCCTCGCCGACCGCGAGGCCCGGAAAGAGATGGCCGCCCGTGCCACCACACGCGATGGCGACCAGCGGCGCTGACTCTCGTTTTTGCATCAGGACACTTGCGTCGATGGAATCTCCTGGGGATTGAATGGGTTAAAACTGCGTTCGCGCCGCACCGGCTCGTGCGCGTGCCGCGCCACGTTCAACAGCACGCCAATGCTCGTGAGCATCATCAGCAGGCTTGAACCGCCGTAACTCACGAACGGCAACGGCAAACCTTTGTTCGGCAGCACGGTCGTGACGACACCGATGTTGATGAACGCCTGCAACGCGATCAAAAACGTGATGCCGCACGCGAGCATCATGCCGAAACGGTCGCTCGCGTGCGACGCGATGAAAACGCCGGCGAGCGCAATGCCGAGAAACGCGAATACCACGCCGAGCGTCGCCACGAGTCCAAGTTCTTCGCCGACGATCGAGAGAATAAAGTCCGTGTGACTCTCCGGCACGTAACCGAATTTTTGCCGGCCGTCACCGAGACCAACGCCGGTCACGCCGCCGGAGCCGAGAGCGATCGTGGCTTGATACTGCTGAAAGCCTTTGCCATCGCGATGTTCTTCGGGGTGCAGAAAAGCCATTACGCGCTCCAGCCGATTCTGGTTGTGAGCAATCGAAACGCTCACCGCGAGCAGACCGATCAAAACGACGGGCGCGATGATCGTGAGCCGCACGCCCGCGATGATCAGCATCACCGCGCTGACTGCCGCGAGCAGAAGCGTAGTGCCGTAGTCGGGCTCCAGAAACACCAGGCCGAGAATCGGAGCAATGATGGCGGCAGGAATGAGCAGTCCCTTCTGGAACGTCGGCATCTTTCGTTGAAAGCGTTCGGTGTAATGCGCGACGACGATGATGAGCGCCAGCTTCGCCAGTTCCGAAGGCTGAAACGAAACAGGGCCGAACTTCAGCCAGCGACTTGCGCCGTTGACATGGAAACCAATGCGCGGCACGAGCACTGCGGCAAGCAGCGCCAAGGCGACAACATAGATCAACCAGGAAAACTTCTTCAGGTGACGATAGTCGAACAGCGCGGCGCAGACGCAGGCGATTAATCCAAGCGCAGCCCAAATGGCCTGTTGTGTGACAAACCTCGGCCCGACCGGCGAGCTGTAGAGCATCGTCGTGCCGAGCGCGAGCAGCGCGGCCACGCAAAATACCAGAACTGTCGTCGCAACCTTCACGTTCCAAACTCGAACGCCGGGTTGAGGTCACCCGGCGTTCGCGCATCTTATTGAGCCGGGGGCGGCGTGCCTGCCGGGGCGGTCCCATTCGACCCAGCCGGCTTCGGCGGCACTTTTAGTTTTTGCCCGACCTTGATTTGTGTCGTGGGCAAATTGTTCAGTCTCTGCAGCTCTTTGACCGTCGTGCGTTGAGCCGTGGCAATCTTGCTCAGCGTGTCACCGGACTTTACGGTGTAAGTGTCGTCGGAAACAGCAGCGGCAGCACCGTTCGCGCGGGCCACCACGGTCTTCGGCGGAATCTTCACCTTGCTGCCAATCTTCAGGCTGGTCGGATTCACATTCGGGTTCGCCGCCTGGATGGCTTTCACCGTGACGCCATACTTCCTCGAGAGCGTGTCGAAAGTATCGTTCTTCACTATGGTGTGTTCGATTTCTGTGGCGGGAGGAACGAAGTCTGTCACCACCGGCGGCGCACTCGTCACCACGGTCGGCGGAACTGTCGTCGTGGTCGCGACCGCGCTCGTTGCAATCGCCGCGGGCGGATTCGTGTTCGTCAACGCCGAAGCCACCACACTCGGATCGGAACCAAACACTGGCGTCACGTCATTCGTTGGCGCGGTCATGCCCAGGCCCGCGTCCTTGTCCTCGCGCTTGCAGCCGATAATCAGAAACCCGGCGATGGCCAGCACGTGGACGACCACGATGGTGTAGAAGGCGAGCTTCACGCGCGACTTGCCGCGCGCTTGCGCTTCGAACGAACCTTGCGGCACTAACGGACTGTGATCTTCTTTCATTTTTTTGGCGCTTCGCAGCGTCCTTTCTGAGGTCAGGTTTCAATTTTTGCCGCGGAGTTTTCCCTCACAAAAATCCGCGGCAAAGCGTTCACAACATCAAAGCTTCGCGTCTCCCCTCCCGCCGCATGGCGGAATTGTTTCCCCTCGTTTTCGTCCCGGAATCCTCAAGTGCTTTCACGGATTCGCGAAAGACTTCACCCCTGTGCTGATAGTTTCGAAACTGATCGAAGCTCGAACACGCCGGCGAGAGCAGCACCACGTCGCCCGGCGTCGCGCGTTTCACTGCTTCCGTGACTGCTTCTAATAAAGTTGGAACGACGGCGCAAGGAGTAAACAAGCTCCAGGCCGCGCGAATTTTTTCCGCCGTCTCGCCGAAGATGAACGCGCCCTTCACGCGGCGCGAAAGCAACGGGCCGAGATCGTGATAGTCGAAGCCTTTGTCCTTGCCGCCGGCGAGCAACCAGACGTTCGGCTCGCGCGAATTCTCGTTCTCCGGCATCGCGAGCAGGGCCTTCGCGACCGCGTCCACATTGGTCGCTTTTGAGTCGTTGACGAATTTCACGCCGTCAATCTCCGCCACAAACTCGCAACGGTGCGGCGCGGGCGTGTAGCTCTTGATCGCATCGATGATGCCGTCGTGCGGAATGCGCAACACGCGCCCGACCGCGAGCGTGGCCATGATATTCTCCGCGTTATGTGGCCCGCGGAGTTGCACTTCGTCCATGTTCAGCAATGGCCCGGACCAATTCTCCATCCGGCTGATGATGAGTCCGCGATCCAAATAAAAGTCAGCACTCTGGTCCGTGGCGCTGAACGTGATGACTTTCGACGGAATCTCGACGCCGAGTTCCTTCAACTGCGCCAGCGCCTCGCTTTGAACAATCGCCCAGTCGAACGCCTGCTGGTTCTCGAACAGCCGCGCCTTCGCACGCGCATATTCCTCCATGCTCGCATAACGGTCGAGGTGGTCTGGCGTGATGTTCATCAGCACCGCGACGGTGGGACGGAAGAATTGAATCGTTTCCAGTTGGAATGAACTGACTTCCAGAGTGATGAAGTCGAGCCTGCGCGCTTTGTCGGCGACAGCGCACAACGGAGTGCCAATGTTTCCGGCTGCGACGGTCTTCACATCGTTCGCCGTCAGAACTCGCTCGACCAGTTCAGTGGTCGTGGTCTTCCCGTTCGTGCCCGTGATCGAAATGTTCAGCGCGAGCGATTGTTGATAGCCGAGTTCCAGTTCGCCAATGAGCGGAATTCCTTTCGCGCGCACTTCAGTGACCAGCGCGTTGTCTGGCGGTACGCCTGGACTGACCACGGCCAGATCAAATTGGCGCAACGGCAGGTGTGCGGCGCCCAACTCCACGTGCATACCGCGCCGGCGCAGCTTCGCCGCCTCATCACGCAAAGCGCTGCTATCAGCGCAATCGGTCGCTGTGACCTTCGCGCCGCGCAACAGCAACAAATCCGCCGCCGCCACGCCGCTCACGCCCAGGCCGATGACCAATACGTTTTTGTTTTCCAAAGCGAACATTTGTCAGTCGTGAAACGTAAAACGTGAAAATGGATTCACGTTTTACGTTTCAAGTTTCACCTTATCTTCAACGTGCTCAACGCCACCACCGCGCACAAAATGCAAAGGATGTAGAACCGCGTCACGACTTGCGATTCGTACCAGCCCTTCTTCTCAAAATGATGGTGCAGCGGCGCCATCAGGAAAACTCTGCGGCCCTCGCCATACTTCCGCCGCGTGTATTTATAGTAGCCGGTTTGAATCATCACGGAGCTGGCTTCCGCTACGAACACGCCGCCCGCGATGACGAGCAGAAACGGCTGATGAATCAGCACAGCGATGATACCGAGTGCTCCTCCCAACGCCAGCGAACCCGTGTCACCCATGAAGACTTTCGCAGGGTGACAGTTGAACCAAAGAAAACCCAGGCCAGCACCAATCATTGCCGCGCAAAAGACCGTGAGTTCCCCTGCTCCCACGACGTGCGGAATCTGCAAATACTTCGCCGTGAGCGCATTGCCGGAGAGATACGTGACAATGAGAAACACCAACGAGACAATCACCGTGCAGCCAATCGCCAGCCCATCCAGGCCGTCCGTGACGTTCACGGCATTTGAACTGCCGACAATGGTGAGCACCGTGATGACGATGCCCAGTACCGCGCTCGTCGCGATTGGATATTTGTAGAACGGCACCATGACCTCGGTGATGAGTTTGCGTGTCGCGGGCAATTGCCAGAGATAGATCGCGATGAAGAGCGCCAGCACGCCTTGCACGATGAGTTTGATCTTCGCGGCAGCACCCGCACCGCTCTGTTTTGTGATCTTGGCGTAATCGTCGTAGAAACCGAGCGCCGCGAAGACGAGCACGGAGAGCAGCGTCAGTTGAACGAGCGTGTTCCATTGCGCCCAGAGCATTGCCGTCAGGTCCATCGCCGCGACGATCAAAATTCCGCCCATCGTCGGCGTTCCCTTTTTGCTGAGCACGCGCGCGACCAGCGTTCCGCTTTCTTCGGCTTTGTCCACGTACTCCTGCCCGAATTTCAACCGTTGCAACCACGCAATCACTCGCGGTCCCAGCAGCCAGCTCAGCAGCAGCGCCGTGACCGCGGCGCCCGCGCTGCGGAACGTGATGTACTGAAACACGCGCAGGCCCGACAGCCGGTCCTGCCATTCCGTGCCTTGCGCTGCGTTGAGAATGTATTGGCTCAAGTAGTAAAGCATCACCTCAGGCACTCGCTCAGTCGTTCCAATCCGGTCACACGCGAAGCCTTGAGTAAAATTACGTCGCCTTCCCGCGCGAGGCTTTTCACGGCCGCCGCGGCCTCGGCCACGTCGTCGCATTCCGTCACGTCACGCAAACCCGCCGCGCGCGCGGCCTGCGCGGTTACGCCCGCCATTTTGCCCACGGTCACAAGCTGGCTCACTCCGAGTTCAGCGCTTTTGCGGCCCACCTCCGCGTGCGCCGCCGCGCTGTGCTCGCCGAGTTCCGCCATGTCGCCGAGAACGGCAATGCGCCGGCCCGTGCATGGGAAGTCGTTGAGAGTTTGAAGTGCGGCCAGCATTGAGTCAGCGTTCGCATTATAGGCGTCATTCAAAATGCGCACGCCATTCGATTCCAAAACCTGCAAACGCATTTTCGGCGGCGGGCAGGACACGAGGCCGCGCCGAATCTCGTCGGCGCGCAATCCCAACTCTGCGCCGACGGCAATCGCCAGCGTCGCATTCGTGGCCTGATGCCGGCCCAGCAGGTTCACGCGATATTCTCCGGAAAAGTTTGCATCGGGCGCATGGACGCTGAACAGCGCGCCACGTTCGTCCAGACGCACGTTGAAAATGCGCCAGTCGTTTTGATCGTTGAAACCGATGTGTACCGCCATTCCGCGGCAGCGATTCGCGACGGCGTCAGCGTGATGAGTGTCGCCATTCAGAAACAATTTCCCCGTCGGTGGCAGAAGTTCCGCGAGCCAGCCTTCCTCGCGTGCGACACCATCCACGTCGCCGAAGAACTCCAGATGCTCTCGACCAATGCTCGTGATGACGCCGAACTGCGGCTGAATCATCGCGACCAAAGGCGCGAGTTCGCCGGGATGATTGGTGCCGACTTCGAAAACCGCTGCTTCATGATGCGCTTCCAACCGCAGCAACGTGAGCGGCACGCCAATGTCGTTGTTGAAACTCGCTTCACTCCAGAGCGTGGAAAGTTTTTGGCGCAACACGGAGGCGATGAGTTCCTTTGTCGTGGTTTTCCCATTCGAGCCGGCGACTGCAATCGCCGGCAAGTTGAAGTCGTGCCGATACTCCGCCGCGAACCGCGCCAGCGCCTGTCGCGTGTTCTCGACTGCGATCACCGCGCACGGCATCGGGGGGACAGGCAGCCGTTGTCGGGTAACGACAACGGCTGCGGCGTCTTTACCCATTACCTCCTTGAGAAAGTCATGGCCATCGAACCTGTCTCCACTAAGCGCGAAAAAAACGTCGCCCGCCCGCACGGTCCGCGAGTCCGTGCAGACGCGTTGCGCGAGAACGTCCGGATAGCCCGTCAGTTGCTCGCCCGCACAAGCTTTGGCGATGTATTGCAAACTTCTTGGGTCCATGCTTGCGAACATCATCGTGAGACGGGCGGAAACAAACCCCGCGCCTGTAAAATTTCGTGTTGGAAAACGGTTGGGCTGTAATCGCGCACAAAGCATCCGAGTTTTAAGAAACGCACGATTGCTGTTCCCTCTCCCCTCAACGGGGAGAGGGTTAGGGTGAGGGGTGATTCCGTCGAGCGTCCTTCGAAAGCTGAAAGCGCATCAATATCCCCAGCCCTAACCCCTGCCCCCTCTCCCCGTTGAAAAGAGAGGGGAACCTGAGCCATCTCGAAATCGTTCCACAGCCGTGCGCTCATCGGCGGCCTCCGCGTTTCAAGTTCTCCAGCGCCTCGCGGGCGTACACGCGATCGTCGAAGGGCACAACCGTGTCCTCGAATTCCTGGTAAGTCTCGTGTCCTTTGCCCGCGAGCAAAACCGTGTCGCCGGCTTTCGCCCGTGAAATGATCTCGATGATGGCCCGTTTGCGATCCAACTCGACCGTGTAGTCACGCGGCTTCACAGAACGAAAACCCTCCTCGATTTGCGCCGCGATTTTTTCCGGCTGCTCGTTGCGCGGATTGTCGCTGGTGATGATCGTGAAGTCGGCGAACTCCGCGGCCACGCGACCCATCTTCGGCCGCTTGCCTGAATCGCGATTGCCACCGCAGCCAAACAGCAGGAGCAATCGCCCTTTCGTCACTTCGCGTAAGGTTGTCAATACATTGTGCAGCGCGTCGTCCGTGTGCGCGTAGTCCACGAACACGGCAAACTTCTGGCCGGCCGAAACACTTTCAAGCCGGCCCGGCACTGGGGTCATGTTGCCGAGCGCGGCTTGAATCTTTTTCGTCTCGATGCCGAGCGCGAAACCCGCGCCCGCCGCCGCGAGCGCATTGTAAATGTTGTGGCGGCCAATGAGCGGCAGCTTGCACGCGAAACTTTTTTCCGGCGCTTCGACGGTGAAGCTCGTAACGTCCGCCCCAAGTTGCACCTTTGTGGCGCGCAAGCTCGCGGCGCTGCGAATGCCGTAAGTGAGTTTCACCTCGACATCCGTTTCCTTCACCAATCGCACGCCGCTCGCATCGTCGATGTTGATCACCACTGAACCGCGCTTCGAGCCGTTCGCCGTTTTCGTAAACAGCTTTTGCTTCGCGGCGAAGTAATTCTCCATCGTGCCGTGATAATCGAGATGGTCCTGCGTAAGGTTCGTGAAAATCGCGACGTCGAAGTCGATGCCCGCAATCCGCTTCTGCTCCAGCGCGTGCGAACTGACTTCCATCACGCAAGCCTTGCAGCCGCTCAGGACCATTTGCGCCATCATCTGCTGCACTTCGAGCGACTCAGGCGTCGTGCGCGCGGCAGGAATGATGCGGTCGCCAATTTCATAACGCACCGTCCCGAGCAAACCGGTTTTGATTCCAGCGGCTTCCAGAATCTCCTTCACCATGAAGGCCACGGTGGTTTTGCCGTTGGTGCCCGTGACCCCAATGATCTGCAACTTCGTACTCGGATGCTGGTAGTAGGAAGCCGCGGCGCGGGCCATGGTTTCCCGAACATCTGCTACTTTGATCTTCGTTGCGCGCGGGGAACTGAACCCGTTGCGTTCGCAAATAATCGCCGCTGCGCCACGATCAATCGCGGTGTTGATGAAGTCATGGCCATCCACGTGCGCGCCCGGAATCGCCACGAACACCATGCCGGGCGTAACGCGCCGCGAATCATAGACGATGCCCGCGATTTCCCGGTCGAGCGGGCCCTCCACTCGCAGCACCGGAAATTGTTTCACCAGTTCCTTGAGTTGCATCAGAACCTGCCCCTCACGCGCGTGGCGGGTTGTTCGACGAAGACTTCCGAAACCAGCACGTCATTCGTGCGCGGCATTACGTCGGGTTTGATGTTCAGAAAATTGGCCGTGCGTTCCGCGATGCGTTTGAAAACGGGCGCGCACACCACTCCGCCGTAGTAACCCGTACGTTTCAGCGGCTCATCAGCAGCAACGAATATGCAAAGCTCCGGGTTGTCCGCGGGAAAGAAACCAATGAACGACGAATAATACTTCTCGTGCGAATACTCGCCGTTCACGACTTTCTGCGCCGTCCCCGTTTTGCCGGCCACCGTGTAATGTTCAAGCGCCGCTTTCTCCGCCGTGCCTTTGCCCTTTTCCACTACGCTTTTGAGGGCATGCACCGAACCTTTCGCGGATGTCTCGCTGATGACGCGACGCACCGTCTGCGGTTGATACTTCACGACCGTCTGCCCCTGTTCATCCGCCAGGCTGTCCACGAGCATTGGCCGCATCAGCACGCCTCCATTAGCCACAGCGGCCATCGCCATCACCATTTGCAGTGGCGTTGCCGAGACGCCCTGCCCGATGGGAATGCGCGAGATGTGAATCAGCTTCCAATCCTTCGGTTTCGGAATGTAGCCAGCGTCTTCGCCGGTCAATGGAATGCGCGTGCGGTCGCCGAATCCAAAATCCATGATGTAACTGTAGGTGCGTTCCTTGCCCATTTTGATCGCGACCTTTGCCGTGCCGATGTTCGAAGACTTGGCGATGATCTGCTCGACGGACATTACGCCGTAGTGTTCGTGGTCGTGCAGAATTCTCCCGGCGAAATGGAACAAGCCATTTTCGCAATCGTACTGGTCGGTGAGCCGGACTACACCGTCGTTCAACGCGCCGGCGAGAATGACTGTCTTGAATGTTGAGCCAGGCTCGAAGGTGTCGGTCAGGATGCGATTGCGCCGGGCGTCTCCTGGGAAACGTCCCGGCATGTTCGGATCGAACGTCGGCAACGTCGCCATCGCGAGAATTTCACCCGTGCGCGGACGCAGCACAATCGCCGACGCGCTTTGCGGAAAGTGTTTCGCCATCATTGGCGCGAGTTCTTCCTCAACGATCTGTTGCACGCGCATGTCGATGGTGAGCACTACGTTCAGGCCGGGCCGCGCTGCCACGTCCTGCTCGCGGAACATGAATAACTCTTGCCGGCGGCTGCCCTTCTCGGTCTTCACCCAGCCACGCGCGCCGCGGACTTTATCGTCAAAAGTGCGTTCGATGCCCTCAAGACCGGTCGTGATCGAATTCGTTTCGCCTCGGACCACGATGGAAGCCGGTCCCGTGAACCCCAGGATGTGCGCGGCAAGCTGGCCGCTGGGATAAGTGCGAATCTGATCTTCCTCCGCGTATATGGATCTCTTCCATGCGATCTGAAGTTCGTTGATCTCGGTTTTCTTCAATTTGCGGCCAGCGATGCTGTTTGTGAATTGTTGCGCGAGCACGTCCTGAATCTTCTCCCAGTCTTCGACTGAGACCTTCTTCTTCAGCGAGACCCAATGGTTGGGAACGACTTCGCCTTCCGCGTTCGTTCGTGTGTGACGCGAGAGCAACATTGCCAGCACTGCTTCGTTCGTCTTGAGCAAAGGCGCCAGCACGCGCGCCATCTCCGCTGAGTTTTTCTTGAGCAGCGCTGGATCAGCGCAAATGTTTTTTACTGGCGTGCTCGTTGCGAGCAGATTGCCGCGGCGGTCGCGGATGTCTCCGCGCGGCGCTTCGCGAAAGTAAGAGTGGCGGTGCTGGTTCTCCGCCAGGACGCGAAACTCGTCGTGGCGCGCCCATTGCAAGTCCGCGAGCCGGCAACCGAGGCCGACAAAGCACAGCCCGACGATGATTGTCAAAACAATCAGCCGGCGATGACTTTTTGCGGCTTCCATAGTTCCACTCCTGACTTGTTTGCTGTCTCGCGTTCAGGCAACTCACGAAGCGCGAACGTCCTCTCGCGTGGACAACAAACCTCCCGAAAACTTCGCCAACCGCCCGGTGCCGATCGGTTCCTCTCCGACGGCGTCACCGGGCGGCGGC
>JGI10216J12902_100985867_pt1 | contig 23486 bp, 25 predicted proteins | sample KanNatreferecore_FD_12902 | JGI IMG/M metagenome (IMG submission 12902)
CAGCATATACGCAGTCACAGGCGCCAACAGCTATGGGACTATGCCTTCGACCGGGGCCGCCACTGACGTCACAGGTATCGGGGAGAAACTCACTCCGTCGTCGTCACTGGTGGGCTCGCCAATAAAACGGGTCGCAGTAGTCGTCAAAAAGTCGGGCAACGCGACAGGGACAATATTTGTCCGCATAAGGAATGCAGCTGACGCAATCGCCAAGGAGATAGGAACGATTAGCGCCTCTGCACTGACTGCGGCTGACCAGAGGTTTGAACTGACTGCCTCCACTTCATATACGCTGCAGGCCAACGACAAGGTGCTCGTCGAATGGTCTGGGACGGGATCCATTGCAGACGCAGTGAACGTCAAGAGGTCTGCCGTCGACACTTTCAATGCAGCCAACACCTATTTCGTGGCGCGCAAGACAAACGGTACATATACAAACAGCACTACGCGGGACATGGCTGCCGACTGGTACAAGCAAGTCTAGCAGCTTTTCACTCTTCCACACCTGCAAGCAAGGCTTTTTCTACATATCATGAGGCGACGCCTGCACGTCCCATCATACAGGCGGGTCCGCGCAATTTTATCCTTAGATAATCTCTTATTTTGAGAACCTGCAAGTTTTCAAGATTTGTCACATTAAAGCCATATAGCCAACCGTTGGGCTATCAATATGATGACAAAGCCATTCGAAACGAGGCCTGTGACGTTGGGCACAAAAAAGACTGCGGGTTTCTGCGTAACATGTTCGGCGGTAGCTACAGTGGAAGCACTATTCAAGGTGCCTGATGCGGTCATAATCCAGAGATTTTGTGACAAGTGCCTGCCGGGTGCAAATTACTAGCACCATCCTCCTTCCACAATGTCTGTCGGCGAAGAGACGGACAATATAGCTGCAAGCCCATTTTTCATAATGCTGTACAAGCAATGCTCTGCCGCATTGTCATCGGGTGACATTTTGTAATGAATATCTTGCCGACGCATATGCTAGAGTCTCTTTCCAACCACAACAGCTGGGCACTGTTGAAAAATCTGGCTATTTCTTTCTCCTGTTCAATTCAGGTCATAAGCAGCAGCCCACCATAACCAGCTATGAGCCCAAGATTGAACAGTCTTTTTAATTATAAAAAGGAACAATACAATCGGGCAGGGAACAGATGACACTACCATACGAGGTGACCGAATCAGACCTCAAGATGACACCATACATTCTCAAGGAAATGCTGCTCCATCTAGTCGTTAGGTTGACCTCGACTGTAACCTTGATGGACCTTTTGAAGAAACAGGTCGAGCCGAAATACAACATGACTTTGATTATGCAGAAGGAACGAACGCTTGTGATCAATGCCATGGTGTTGGGCATCGCATTTGGAGCGCTGGCCATCTGGCTAGTTTTTGTAATCAAGGGGGCTGAAAATATAATGACAGTAGCGGCAGGTGTCATAATCTCGCTAGGCCTGATGCAGCAATTAGTCTCTGTTGGGATAGACACGGTTACAACTAATCTAGGCAGATTTCTATCCGCCTGGAATTCAGTCCTCTATATCCTTGCAAAACAAAAGAATGGAGGTATGCCATGGGCTTTGTTTGAACGTGAAATAAATGAGATATTTATCATGCCACAACTCGTATACAGCTTGCCGGAAAGAATTCGAAAAGAACCGACTGTTAATGAAATATCCGCGTTCATAGACGAACATCGATGGGAGCTGATGTACCCCGAGACTGTTTTTCATCACGATGAAAAAACCTTGTTATCATTTACAGAGTATGCTATTGCATTTCTAAGAGAGAGATTAGATGTTTACGATCGGCTGCTAACTATGCAGCAAAGAACTGGGACGATCAATCCTATTGTGTTTATCTCGGTAGGGACATTGGTTTGGTTGCTTTCATAAAATGATTGAAAAAATGCAATCACGATTAATTTGAAGACAGAGAAGGCCAAGAACGAGGTTCTCGACAGCGGGAGAGCCAGAAGAAATTTCTTTTTCCAAAGCTGCGTACCGATGCATCTGCTCTACACAAATAGCAAACCTTGCATAGACACAATCCGCGGAATCAGAGCATTTTCTACGACTGAGCCCCAGTCGAATACAACTGAAATAGCTCTGCTTCGATAACGGCAGATTAACAACTGACATTCAGGACCACTCACAAATGAAGCAGAGGCATCCTGAGCAAACTTTTAGTTTATGTGTCCCTCCTCCTACCAACTAGCAAGAAATAACATTGAAGGCAGCAGTCTACCGCCACCACGGCAAGGATCCTCGACAGGTCGTCAAGATAGAAGATGTCGACGTCCCCAAGATAAAACCAAACGAGGTTTTGATCAAAGTCGAGGCGGCGGCCTACAACTATAACGACCTTTGGGGGATATGGGGCGAGCCTATCAAGATACCGATGCCCCACATCTCGGGAAGCGACGCTGCAGGCACTGTGGCAGAGGTGGGCGAGGATGTCTCTCGCCTAAAGGTTGGCGACAGGGTTGTGGTGCATCCAAATCTTACCTGCAGGGTGTGTTACGAATGCACTTCGGGACGAGAGTATGACTGCCGCGACAGAAAGGTCTGGGGCTTTCAGACCGGTCCGCTATGGGGCGCATACGCGCAATATACACAGATGCAGGAGGTAAACGTCATCAAGCTGCCAGACAACGTTTCCTTTACAGACGCCGCTGCAATTTCCATGGTAGGGATGACATCGTGGCACATGCTTGTGACAAGGGCAAACATACGGCCTGGCCAAACCGCGCTCATCATGGGCGGAGGATCGGGGATGGGCATCGCAGGCATCCAGATTGCAAAACTGTTCAACTGCGATGTAATAGCGACTGCCGGCAACAGGGACAAGATGGACAAGTGCCTAGAGCTTGGCGCCGACTATGTGGTCAACCACCGCGAGGCGGACTGGTACAAGAAGGTGCGCGAGATCACGAAAAGGCAGGGGGTGGACGTCATTTTCGAGCATATCGGCAAGACTGTGTTTCCGCAAGAATTGGGGCTGCTAAAGATGGGCGGGACACTCGTGTCAACTGGTGCCACTACCGGCTATGACTCGGCAATCGACCTGCGCTACCTTTTCTTTCGGGGCACCAACCTGCTTGGCGCGACGCAGGGAACAAAGGCGGGACTCGAGCAGGTCATCGACTGGGTCAGCAAGGAGAGGATAAAGGCGGTAATTGATACGGTACTGCCCTTCTCAAACATGGTCGAGGGGCACGTCAAGATGGCAGACTCGCAGCTCTTTGGCAAGATAGTGACTACACCCCAGAAACTTTAGCCAGGGTCTTTTGTGGCTTCAGCAAAAGCAAGCAAGGAGGCAGCTTTTTTGCCTTGGGCTTTTTCAATAAAACACGGATTTTGGTGCCGCCGTGCAAGCTCTGCCAGAAGCAAGTCAATTTCAAGAGGATCGATATCGCTAGTGATATGCATATAAGGAAATTCTGTCATAGATAAAGCATCAAAAAAATGCTCAAAAAACTACAAGAAGAAAAACCGTCAAGGTCATTACTGGATGGTATTGGAGCTGCTCCTTTTGAAACGAGAGCGGCAGCAGCATTAGGGATCTCTGTCATTGCAGATGTACTTGATTATGCAGGGGCGCCCATCTTTGCCCTACCTGTGATTGGGGATATCGCAGATGTCTTTGTTAGCGGAATACTGTATTCAATAACAAAAAGCAAAAAGGCCGTAGCAATCAACGCCCTTGAATTCATTCCGGTGATTGGGGACTTTATCCCTGCATATACGATATCCACCCTTATGTGGATCCGCCAAGAATCGTCAAAAAGAAAGAAGATACAAAAAATGCATGAAGAGGAGAGCACAGCCATTGATCACGAAAAAATGACTATTGCCAAGAGCATCAACAAAGTTACAATTCATTCAAGAAACAAGGGGGAAAATATTTGTGATGATTATCCTGACCCTAGAAGCAGGAGAAGAAACAACAAGGGCGAGGAGGAAAAAGAGATGAAAAAATTGGTAGCATTAAGGTATGCCAAGTGGAAAGAAGGAAAATATCAGTAGACACCCTGTCCGGAAAAGATAGCCACTGCAAGGCGTAGATCAGCAGGAGTGCAAAAAAGAAAATACTATCTACTTACCTATTCTGCTCCTATAATTTTTTTAGCGTTATCTATGACATCGTCCATGGATGATCGCACTTCTTCAATTGTGTCATTATTTTCCAATGTAGCACGCTCAACAGGAGTTGTTGACTTCTTTATGGCGGCTTTCCGCTTTCTTTTACCAATGACCCTGGTAAGAGTCTTGGCCCTTGTCTTGACTTTATTTGCCGTTTTCCTTTTCAAATTTCGACTTTTCCCACCATTCTTTATGACCTTTCCCTTGGATTTCGTAGCTGACTTGCGGCTAACCATACAGTCCAATAGTTTACAGAATTTTTATGAGTTATTAGATGTCGAGGAAAACTGACTTTGTGCGACTGACTTTTCCTCGTGAAAAAAGTTGACATCCATGTTATGATGTATAGCTTTCTTCCGTACTGCAAGTTATCGGGTCCTATGCGCTCGTCTCATAGTATGCCATACCCGAAGATTGAAGTGTCCCCAAATGAGTTCATTGACGTTAGAAAACATAGTAGTTAATCAAAATTCAGCTTTTTGCAATACTGCCTCTTCATGGCTCTTGACCAATTGCAACCCACGTTTCAACTGCGTTTCATAGTCTATCTTTGGAATTATGGGTTCAAAACTTATGTAGCCATCATATTTGATATTGACAAGACTTGTGACTATTTCTCTGAAATCAATATGAGCATATCCTGGTAATTTGCGGTTATTGTCTGCGAAATGCATGTGGCGCAACCTGCTCTTTGATTTTAATATGGCATCATCAAAGGAATCCTCTTCTATGTTCATGTGAAAAGTATCTAGTAGAACACCAAAATTTTCCTGGCCCACCTTGCTTGCAATTGCCATGGCGTCATGAGCAGTATTGCAGTATGGAGTGCTATACCTGTTCAGTGGCTCTAAAAGCAGCCCCACACCATAATCCGATGCATATTTTGACAGCTCTGATAGAATTGGCACTGCCAAGTCATGAAGAGTGGCCTTTCTCTCTTCAGGAATGGCACGGTGGGTCTTGTCATAGATTGAAAGATTATCGTCTGCAAAGAGGCAGATGTTCAGTTTGGTCCCGCCAAGAGAATGGCAGAGCTGGATGCACTGTTTTACATAGTTCTTGGCATATTCCTGCATTCCGGCATCAATGCTCATCAATTTTCTCTTCCATCCGTCTTCGCTTATTGAACCCCACATTCCAGTGACGCCACAAACGGGAATCTGGTGCGAGTTGAACAATTCTATGAGATCTTTGGCACTGACCTTTTCAGGTTCGCCATACATCTCTACTGCATCATATCCGAATTTTGAGATTCTGTTGAGTGTCTGCTCGACGGCTTCAATATTTCTGAATGAAGCTAAGGTTATTGCATATTTGAACAAGCCCATTTGGTCGCCTCTTCCTATTGTAAGACGATCCCAGACCGCCGATCTGACATCATATGCTAGCCGGCCACCTGCCCAGCAGATGTTTAGCTATATCCACGCATTTTATCACACTATCGCCGGTGGTGATTACCTGTTTGCCGCCGCTCGACAGATACGCGGCGAACCCTTCACCAGTAGCAGGATTGACCGGCCGGCCATGAGATCCTTTTACTAGGCCTGCGTCAAGGGGTATTCTCTTTGTCTTTGGATCGATAAACAGCTCTACAGGGTCATATCCAGGCTTCCGGTGGATATCCACGGTCCTTGCAAAATCTGGTGCTTTTTCATCATCATACCACCAGTAATAAGAGAACCATTTGTCGACATCAGAGATTGCAATGATGTCTCCGCTTCGTGGATGGTTTATCCTCAGCTTTTCCTTCTGCGAGTCTGAGGATACTACTTGGTCGACGCCACCAATGTCTTCGACTACCTTCCGTGTTTGCTCCAAATAGCCGTCTTTTACGAAAATGTGGGCAACTTGGTGATCTACCATTGCAAAGGCTTTAGAAAATTCAAAGTCCATGTATTCCTTGTTTTGTATGGTCCTTGTTGCAATGAGGCCTGCATCGCGAAGCTTGATGTTTATAGGAACAGCCCCGCTCACATTGTTAAAGGCATATTCAGAGAAGACAACAAACTCTGTCTGCTCCGCAATGCCCAGATCTATGGTTTTTTTCACTATTCTACCAACCATTTCATCAGCCCTCTGGAGGTCGTCCTTAACCTGAGGGCTATTCTTTCCGAACCTTTGGGCAGAGTAGTCCACGTGAGGGATGTATGCGAACATGATGTCGGGTCGTTCCTTCTCAAGAGTATATTCAGCAGCTTTGCATATCCATTCGCTTGATTCGTGCGACGCGAGAGGACCCCAGTACCGGGAGAGGTTGAACTCTCCGAGGTTCTGCTTCAATTCTTCGTAATAGCCGACTGGCTTTGAATAGCACCACATGACCATGCCGCCATCTGTATGAAGTGGCCTTGGAGTAACAACGATGTCAGACTGCGCATACATAGAGTTTTGCCAGAAAAGGACCGCCGTCTTGACTGACGAATCTCTGCTCTTTGCAATATCCCAGACGCGGTCAGTTTTTATCAGCTTGCTAGGCTGCTCCCAGAACGCCACAGAATAATTGTCCCGGTCATAGAGACCATTTGATATCATCCCGTGCTCGTCAGGATGCTTGCCCGAGAGCACGCTGGTCTGGACTGTGCACGTGACTGCAGGAAACACGGGCTCCATCTTTGCCGCCTCCCCACTTTCTGCTATTTTGTCTATGTGTGGAAGCGTTCCCTTGCCTATGTGGTCATATTCAAGCCCAACAACGTCTAGAACAACAGTGTATTTTTTCGCAGCCACCACACTTTTTTTATGTTGAGACGCTATTAATTTGTTTTATGTGACATAGAGCTTTTTTGCAAGGATAATGGGCGGCACTATTATAATCAACGATGCAATGCCATAAAATAGACCTGCAAACGCCGTTATGAAGATAGAGTCAAGTATCACGATTGAAAGCACGAGGTTTCTTATGCCATGCTGGATTCTTTGCGATTGTCCCATGCTGCCATTTCCTGCATCAGAAAAGAGCCCCTTCAATGTTAGATAAATCACGACTGAAAACAGAAGAATGTTGACAGATATCTCTGCGCTCTTCAGGTAAAATCCGAGCACCAGGGCTGCCACAACAATCATGCCAATAATAATTGAGAATGATTGCGCTATGGTTCGGCGGTAAATGTTTCTCTCATGTTCGCCAATTTCTTTTCTGCTCAGCAGCGTAATTGCATATACATATGCAAAAACGGCTCCGGCGGCAAGTAAAGTAGTCCACGGAAATCCTCCTGAAGCGATCTGCTGACCAGTGTTTAAGGGGAACAAAAACAACGCCGGGCTAGCACCCAGAAACACGTTCAAAAAGCGGGCCATCCCCATGACAAGAGGCCCGGATCTGCCATGCTTCAATCTATAATCATAACCAAAAACCACGGCACTCAGGAGAGCAGAAATTATCAAGCTGGTTGTGCTGACCAGAGATGCGATGATATTCGCATACAACAGTGCCAAGACTGCCAAGAAAAGAGCACTGCGCTTTGAAACTCTGCCGCTTGGAAGCGGCCTGAAGGGCCTTTCTTTCCTGTCTGTCTCCAAGTCAAAGTAATCGTTAAGAATTATACCAAAAACGTAAAGGAGCACCGATGACGCTATCAGCATCGACAGGTCGATGAAACTGGCATCAGAAGGCCTAGTTAGCGAGAAATAGCCAGCCACGACATTAGATAGCGCCGTAAAGACATTTGGCAGCCTGATAAGGAGAAGATACTGCTTCAGGTCCTGCATGCTTTTCCCATCACTATGTGACGATGCGATTCAAGTACTCAAATGCTTCCCTTGCAGCAGATACAGGGTCATCCTGGTATGGATACAGTTCGACTGTGACAAAACCATCGTAGCCTATCCCATCGATGGCCCCAAGCACAGACTTGAAATCTATAGCTCCGCGACCAGGTATCAGATGTTCGTGAACTCTATTAGCTGCAATGTCTTCTATATGGAAATGCCCTATGTGATCAGACAGCTTGTGGATGAGCTCCTCCGGGTCTTCTCTGACGCAAAAGAAATGCCCGATGTCAAAGTTAAGGCCGACATATTCGCTTGGAATATCTTTGATGAAATTCAAGAATTGTGTCGAGTCTTCTACCAGCAGACCCGGTTCGGGCTCTATTAGGATCTTGATACCTTCGCGCCGTGCAAGCTTTTCTGCAGCAATGACATTCTGTAAAAAGATCTTCTCAAGAACGTTTTTGGGAGTGCTGCTCGGATCTGCAACAGGTCCTCCGGGTTCTGTTGAAAGATTTCTTGTTCCAATTTTTTTGGCCAGCATGATGCAGTTTAGTGTATGCTGTAGCCGGTCATTCCTCTGCCGCTCGTCGCTCTCTATCCACGAAGGATGATATACGTCACCAAGCGCATAAAGAGTAAAAGCATTGAGGTTAGAGACTTGAATGCCAAGCTCTGACAGCAGCTGTCTTGTTGCTTTGATTTTCTCATCTCCAAAATCGGGAGGATATGCATGTGGGATATCGCAAAGAATCTCTACGCCCTTGTATCCGGTCTTGGCAATAGATCTTATGGCATATTCAAGTGAGAAATTCTTAAATGCATTGGTACTGAACGCAAACTGCACGACAAAAGTGCTCCAGCTAGGATTAAGGTCTCCAAGTAAACTTGGGCGACTGTTTAAAGAACTCGTAAGCGTTAAGAAACGTGACCTTTTCGATTTCTGTTGGGCTGAAGTCTGCCTTGCGCATCTCTCTTGCGACCAGGGCAACGCTCAATGGATCTGACACTCCCCAGTCCGCTGCACTGTGGGTCATTATCCTCTCAGTCCCGTGCTTCTTGAGGATATTCATCACTCTTTCTGGAGATAGCTTGGTGAATGGATATACTGAGAGTCCTGCCCACATACCAAGCTCGAGGGTTTTTTCTATGGTTTCTTCAGTATTGTGATCGACCAGGATCTTTTTCCTGTTGTATTTGTTGAAGCTATCGCTGTTTACGATCTTTTCAATCCTTTCCATCCCGCCCGGCTTATTGTTGTGAGGAAGATGGATGGTTGCCAACATGTCTTTTTTGGAGGCTATCTCGAGCTGCTTTACGAATACTTCCTCTTCTTTGTCGTTTATCAGGTTGTAGCCTATCTCTCCTATTGCCACCACTCTTTCCCTGTCAAGATACTTGCTCATGGTTTCAAGCGCTTCAAGGGCAAGCGGTCGTTCCATCGATTCTTTTGGATTGACAGAGACGCATACAAAATGCTCGATGCCAAAGTCCCGGGCCCTTTTTGTCTCAAACGAGATCAGGTGTTCCCAATAGTCCTCAAATGTGCCGACGAACCTCCTAGGACTGCCAAGCCAGAAAGACGGCTCGACTACTACCTCTATTCCTGCTTGAGACATCGCATCGTAATCGTCAGTAGTGCGAGAATACATGTGGATGTGTGGATCAAAGAGTCTAGCCAAGACTACGCACCTTCTAGAATAGGAATACACTATATATGTAAACTAGCCAAAAGTGTGTTGGGTGTTGACCAATGCCATCACCATCATCATCAACAAGAACTAGAGCCGCAGTATTCTACGGCCCTGGCAGGATTTCAGTTGAGGAAATCAACTTGCGCGGTCATGGCGACCGCGGCGGTGACAAAGGCAACGCCGGTGATCAGATCTTGAAGGTTAGATCTTGCTGCGTATGCGGGTATGACGCGCGGGTATTCAGAAACGGCCATAGAAAAGTCAATCCCCCAGTTGTGCTTGGCCACGAGATTTGTGCCGAAACCACAAATGACCTTTCCTTGATAAAGGCCGGTACGAGGGTTGCTATTTACCCCGTCCTGCCCTGCCTCAAGTGCAGGTATTGCGAGTTAAAAAGATACAACCTCTGCCTCGACATCAAGGAGATTGGCTCCACACTTGACGGTGGTTTTGCAGAATACATCAAAATCCCAAAAGAAATAGTCCAGATTGGAGGCCTTGTGGCTGTTCCAGATAGCCTTTCTGATGAGGAAGCATCATTGATTGAGCCTCTTGCCTGCTGCCTGAATGGCTTTTCGCAGATCAATGGGCCGCTTGGAAAGGACAGTTCGGTCGCCATTATTGGCGATGGCCCGATGGGCCTGCTTCATCTCCAGCTATCAAAGAATTTGCTTGGTACAAGGACTGTTGTGATAGGCAAAACGCCGGAAAGGATGGCTGCAGCCAAATGCCTTGGAGCTGACAAGGTATTTTCCGCAGACAATCACCAAGCCTCCGAGATTTTGCAATCTAACGGCCGCTCTGGACATGACTTGATAGTTGTCGCTACCAGCGAGCCTTCCGCCTTGGATCTTGCAGTAAAGATTGCATCGAAGGGGTCGTGCATCAACGTTTTTGCGGGTATTAAGGGAAACTCTAGCGCCCTTGATCCCAACCTTATCCATTATAACCAAATATCAGTAAACGGCAGCTTTAGTAGCACTCCAGATAGTTTCAAAAGAGCTGTACAGTTGGCTTCGGGTAAGATAGTCGATCTCTCTAAAATGGTCACCCACAGATATTCTTTGGATGCCATCAGTGAGGCTATTTCTGTGACAGAAAGCTACAAGGGATTACGCGCTGCCGTCTCACCATAGTTGGTCAGTAACGTCATGCAGTTGGCAACGATGGTACTGTGACTATCTTGTTGCGATTCCTTGGTCATGCCATAGGAGAGGATCTTCAAACGCGTTGATTCAAGAAAAGCATAGTGACTCTCAAGAGTCCTCAAGAAGCCCTGTCACTTAAACTGACTGACCAGTCAGTTATATTTATTAGCAACTGATGCAACAGAATATCGAGAGAGATATCTTTGCCAAAAGTAACAAGCATGCACAAGAGCGAGGTGCGGGACAGGATAGTCCAGGCTGCGGTCGAGAGTTTTGGTCATACGGGTTTTGACAGGACCAAGATGGATGACATTGCCAAGAGGATGGGAATGAGCAAGGGGACGCTATACCTATATTTCAAGAGCAAGGAGGACCTTTTTTTGGCCATTTGCGAGCGTCACCTGCAAGAAAGCAACGAACAAGACTCGGCATTCTTTACAAACAAGGAAAACATTGCCGCAGACGCAGGCCAGATGTACGACAACATCCGCAAGAGGGAACGTGGAATGGACAAGGTGATACTAGAAATGGTCGTCGAGTCCGGCCGCAACCCCAAGCTGCGAAAGATGATGTACCAGTACCAGTCAATGATCCACAGCCACGTGGCAGAGGAGATCAAAAAGAAGGTGGGAGAAGGCTTTGTCAGAAAAGACGTTGAAGTTGGTGGCCTTGCACTCGCGCTCGTGGCGCTTTATGACGGGCTGGCGTTGAACAGGACGCTTGGGATAAGCGAATCTGACAACAAGAAAGCGTGGGTGGCCATGGTTCAGGCCATGGTAAACGGCCTGAGCTGAGCACTAGTCACCACAAGTGGCTTTTGCACCACAGTCAGGCCAGTTAACCGGCGGGGTCATGCATTCCACCAACTATTGCTTCTGATGAGCTGCATCAATCCTTCAAACCCTTTTTCAAGAGGTAGTAGCCATGATCCTGTCGGGCCATTCGGCGTGCTACTGCCGCCGTCATCATCATTGTCGTCGGCATCGTTGTCATCTCCCTTCTTCTCTTTCTTCTCTTTCTTTTGCTTCTTGTTGTCGTCGCCTGACTTATCGTCATCGTCGTTATCCTCGTCGCTCTCATCCCCCTTATCCTGAGGCGGGTTGGTAGTCGGCGTAGTGGTGGTGGCGATATTCTTGTCATAGTATGCAGCAATAGCCGTATCCGCATTGAGCACTATGCTCCGGGTCCTGTCTCTGCTTTGGTCTTCCCAGTGATCAAAAACTGCGTCTCCGTCGTCCTGTGGTGTAACCACATACGAGGTGTCAGAAGTGCCTGTAAAGTTGAGCGGAGTGTATCCCGCATGCACTATCACACCGCTCGAAGACTCTGCTATAACTATGTAGTTTCCCGCAAGAAAGTTTCCGTCAAGATTGGAAGAGCTAATGGCCAGGTTATGTGTCGACGGCGATGGAGGGGCGGGAACAGGAACAGTAGTGCTAGTGCCGGGACGAACATCGGTTGTAGCATTGACCGTCCTGTAATAGGCAGTCGTTACCATGTTATCATTCAGTGTAAGCGTGCGAACTCTGTTCGCACTCTCATCATCCCAGTGGTCAAAAGTAGAGTTTCCATAATCCCGGATGCTGACCGTATATGACGTGCCCTCGTAACCGGTGAAATTAACCGGCGTATAGCCGGTATGCATAGTCGCATTCTTTGATGATTCGGTTATTGTTGTGTAATGTCCGGTAAGAGCGTTGCCTTCAAAGTCGGCCGACTGCACTTCAAGTGTTTTCAGAATTGCAGCAGTGCCGGCGCTATAGTACGCCGTCAGGGTCGTTGTTGCATTGCTCTCTGGGATGACGATGGTATGAACACGCTCACCTCCGTCAGACCACGACTGAAAGTCATGCCTTTGACCGCCAATTACCTGCGTGGAAGGGGCCTCTACTGTTCTTTGGATCCCAACAACGCCTGCAGACGTGTACGGAGTCATTCGTGGCTGGCCGTCCAGCACCAGCTCCAGACTTGTCACGTTGCTGGCAAGTGTGATGGTTGATTGGTTGGGCAGTATATCCCGGGTCGACTCGTGCGCAAGACCTGAAGAATCGGTTACTGTCAGATAGATGCGATACCAAACGTCATTGTCTGTTTCACCAACTGTTGGGATTACAAAAGAACCGTTTCTAATCCCGTCAAGCTCTTGCAATGGGTGGGTATGGGTATTGTGATGAAAGTCTACCTTCCAATGGAATGCGCTAGCGGGCAGCGCCCCGTCTCCAACATCGCTGCCGGATCCACTAAAGGAGATGGTGTCTCCTGCGTCATAGAATGTGCCTGCAGAAGGGGTCTCAATGACGCCTACCGGAGGATTGCCAACAGTGATTTCCACTGTGTCAGAATCTGCGCTGCCCTTGCCATCGTTCACGGTAAGGGTTGCAGTGTATGGGCCGTCGGTGGCATAGCTGTGCGTGACCAGAGCTCCCGTGACGGATGGCGAGCCGTCACCAAAGTCCCATCTATGTGTGAGCGTGTCTTCGCTATTGGGGTCTGTGCTCCCAGAGCCATCAAAGGTTACGGTAAGCGGCGACATGCCTGAAGTTTGGTTGGCGCTTGCTGACGCAGTCGGCTGGTAATTACCCCGGGTGGTGAATTGGACCTTGCGCACCTCCCCGGCTCCGATTGACAGGTAATACAGGCTGCCATCATCTTCTGCTGGACCTATTTCTATGTCGATTGGAGAGTTGATGTCCGTGAGAAAGTCTACGACCTGATTTTCAGGGGTAAGCCTCTTTATGAAACCTCCCACATAGTCGCCAAAAAAGTAACTCCCCTGATATTCGGAAGGAAACTGGGAAGCCGCGTAAAATGCTCCGCCTGCAATTGAACTGCCGGTTTCGCCTGCAGGGTGCGGATAAGAATGGACCGGATCGGCAAATTGGGGATCTGAGCACAAGCCTTCGCATGAAGGCCAGCCATAATTAGCGCCTCTCTGTCCGAGGTTGATTTCTTCCCAGCCGTCCTGCCCGACGTCGTTGACGTGCATCTTGCCGCCATCGGTTGAGGATGAGAAAGCAAAAGTGAACGGGTTTCGCAGGCCAAGTGCCCATATCTCTCTGTACGCCCCAGCAATGTTGTAGAAGGGATTATCGAGGGGAATAGTACCATCAGAGTTTATGCGCAGTATCTTGCCAAACCTGCTGGATAATGACTGTGCAAGGTACGGATAATAATTATCCCCCGTTGAGACATACAACTTGCCGTCCTCCTTTCCAAATTCCAACGCCCCCGCATTATGGAACTCTGTTGTCAGCGGCTCCAGGTCAAGTATTGTATGCTCGCTTCCTGCAAGTGCCCTATCGAGATTTGCAGGATCGGCTGTTAATCGGCTAACTTTGTTATGAACGGGGTCGGCACTCGTCGTGTAGTAGACATAAACATACCCGTTCTGAACAAAGTTTGGGTCAAATGCTATGCCCATCAAGCCTCTCTCGCCTTCAGAGTTGACAGAAAGCGACGCAAAAGGGGTTTGGAGAAGTATACCATCTTTGATAACCCGCAAAGTGCCTCCTTTCTCAGACACAAAAAGGCGGCCGTCAGGTGCAAACTCCATTGCAGTGGGGGTGTCAAGGCCATCTGCAAACAGAGTGTCGGCAAAGCCTGCCGGTGCGGCAGCGTATGCTACATTATTTCCACCTACTGCAGAGAGAAATGCGGATAGTATCAGAGTCGCAACAATAACAACGGACATGAAAGATTTTGTTGCGTTAAATATACTGCTCATCTCGCGTGAGTTCTAGCAAACTAAATTAAGCTTTGCCGTAAGTGCTTCTATCGATTCTGTACATGAGATAAAGTTGTTAAAAGCCTCTGAGTCTTTTTTCTCTGTCTGTGCTAAAAGCTCATCAAGGTCTTTTTGAGTTTTGGCACACTGTTAAGTTGGCTGCTGATTTCCACCTTTTCTGGCGGCCGTTAAGTTACGGGTGATTTTCTGGTATGGACAAATGGGTGTTAACTTAAGGTGATAGATCATCTTTGGTTTCAGTCTTGCCTATAACAGATTGGCTCACAGCAGCCAAAAAATGGAAGAGAATTGATGTTACATGAACGTCAATACCGGTACTTTGTCTAGGAATGCTACCCACACAGTATCTTTGGAACGTGAGAACTTTTGCTGTATGTGACGGTTTAGTGTAGTGGTTGGAGCTTTCTGCATTTCCTCGATTTCTATGTTCTTGGCTAGCAGAAAATGTATGCGCCTGAACTCGTTCCATTTTGCAGGGTCTTGCACATTCAAGAATGTCGGCATTTGTTTGCATATCTTACAGCAGCAGGGGATCGCATATCCAAACGGACGGGATAACGCCAAGCATTTTTCATGTCTGTAGTCCATCATATGGTCTGGATGGTAAAATCTGCCCCTCTTGTCCTTGACAGCGCTTGGAGAAGCGATGTGTACATATGGCGTCCTTGCTATCGGTGTCGTGACAGTCGTTGCGCCATAGCAGAGTGCCACATAGATACTCTCTTACATTGAACAGGTGGATCGGTATTTGCTTTTTGTGAAGCTTTATCGTCAAGGCAAGCTTTGACAGGAAATCAAGCAAAGTCTGTATCTCTTCTATCTTGTTCTTGTCCAAGTTCATTATTCGGATCCGTTATTTACCATCGCCCCTCTATGGCAGAGGGACAGGCGTTGTCCACATTCAGCTTTTTGTTTGATATTATGTATCCATCTCCAAAATTCAACCGGCAGAAACTAGTCACTTTTTGCACAGCAGCCAGTCTTGTTGTTTTCATATCATTGTTTTAAGAATAAAAACACGATGAATCGCTCCAAAGAAGAGATTATCGCCGACATTTTGACAGCGGCAAATGAACCTGTAAACAGGACGCTGATGATGTACAAGGCCCGGTTGTCCTATACTCAGCTGATGACGTATACTAGAAACCTGGAAGAGAAACTGTTGATTCACAAGACACAGACTGGGCTGTGGATAGTAACAGATATTGGCAGGGTTTATCTGAATCAGTACCAGGCACTTGTGAGAATTCTAGAGTCTGAACCGCTAGTCGTTTCCCAGAGCATGGCGTAAAGGTGGAACCTATTAGACCACTTTGATTTCTTTTCTCCTTCCGTCAAGGCATATCCGATAATTATCCAGTATGTCCCTGCCCAAGAGCGCCTTCGTGGGTGTGCCCTCTGGCAAATCCAGGCATCCAACATGAACGCTTTCATACAACTCGCCAAAAACCTCTATAGATACTTCATAGTAAGGGATATGGATTATCCCTGCTCCGGTTACCGTCTCGTCGCTGCCCGCAAAAGAAAGGTTCATGTCGTTTGCAATGTGTGTAGGTATTATCGTCTTTGATGAAGCAAAATCCAGATGGGCATCGACGACAATTTTCTTGTTAGATCCTGCATCAATGATCCCCATGCTGACCACTGGCAAGTTATTCTTGTATTGAATAGTTAATGCCTTTGATGATAATGTCATGTATGTGCTTCACTGTATAATTATAGTTGCTCCGCCTAAAAGAGTTAGACGGTTGATTACTATGGTTTCCCATTGGAGTCAAGCGTGGCCCTTTTAGGAATTGCGTCACTGGCTGTGGAAAGTTGGAGTACTGTAGCAGAGCCCGTACCGTGGGATACACGGTACGCAAATTTGAGAAATGGTGGAATACGAGAAAAGCCCCCTCCTGCAGACAAGTAATTCGCTTGGGGCTAACGCGCGAATCTTTTATGAGATGGCGAACAATAGCCGCAATAGTCGGTATCTGGCCTGCCGTGACAGACACATTGACATGGTCCGCCTTGTGTATATCGCATTTTTCTACTCATCAATAAAATATACACATTCATTGTATTTAAGGCAATTTTTATACTGTAATATGCAGAATTTACATCGTCAGTCTATTACTCGCCCTCACATGCTCAGCCGGCCGCCAGATGTGAATGTGGTGGGAGATCAAATGTTTCCGAACCAACGTCATGATCGCTCTGCTTCTTGGCCCATCATTCGTATGTGCGTATTCGTATACCGCAGTATCTCGTAGGGATCCCTATTGTTTACTGTATTTATTTAGCCATCCGCTTCGCTCTGGACTCGACTATAATTATCGCAGCTGTCAAGACAACAAATGCAGTCTCCAATAGTTCGACTGCTATGCCCATTTCATTAATTTGTCCGGCCCTTCCTGTAATTGGATTTCCGGGAAACCTTGTGATGACCCATATTGCTATCAGTACCAGCGTGCCGCCAATGCCAACATAGTACCAAGGTTTTCCCCATGCTCTAGCCATTGGAAGGGCCCAGAATACCTGTGCAGCGCCTCCCACGAAGAAGAGTATTGCGCCATTTGGGTTAAAATTCAGCATGTTTGGCGCCAAAATGAGATGGAGTATCCCAGCAATTGCTGTTGTGGCCGCCGTGCCATAGTATAACCCTCTGTAGCTTGTTGGCAGTTCCTTTGTAATCATATGATAAGGAAACCTGTGGCATCTTTGGCAGATGAAACTTTAGGCAGTTATGGCGAGCACGAATTGGATTGCCCAATAATCTAGAATTAATCGTGACTATTTGCAGCAGATCACACGGCAGGTAATAAATTCAGAAACTTGATTCCAAAAATTTTAAGAGCATTTATCGAGATCATATTAGAAATTGGCAAATTCGTCATTTCTGCTGCAGACTATAAAATTTAGCCCTGACAATATCAGGACAGATCTAGTTTGCTCAAAACGTGATGATGTCTTTCAAAAAGAGTTTCCAGTCGATCTTGAAGGGCAGACCGTGGAGTTCAAATGTCCTGTTTGTGGTACTCTAGGCGAAGCTGACCTTCCCTACAAAAGTGTAGATGAGCGCGAGGAAATAAAAGAAAGGCTAGAAGAGGTTGAGGAAGATGCAGAAATAATAGATGAGGGATTTGAAGAAACAGAATATTCATCTTGATATTGGAAGTAAAAGTATGACAAATCCTCTGGTCAGCAGGATGAATTCGCTTCCCTTTGTCAATGAAGTGGTCCCCGTGTACCAGGGCGAGGTGACGCTGGACTCTGGCGGCAAAAGCAAGAGCGTCTCCGTATACTCTATCAACCCGGAAAAGCTGCCCGTTATTGCGCCAAATGCCGAGCTTGTAGAGGGCTCGGCGGTTCTGCGTAATGATCGCTCTGCAATCATTGCGGCAACCAGTGTCGCAAACCCCTCTAATGACTCATCATTTCTCGCAATCGGCCAGACGGTCAGGGCCACGTATACCTTTGTCGATCCGGACACCGGTAAGCAGGAAAAGGAGTCAAAGTCATTCATCATAAGGGGCATACTGGAGACGACTGGGAATCCTGCCCTGGACAGGTCCATCATTATCAACAGCGATGCAGGCAATGCACTCCTTCACAAAAGCGGCAGATTCGACTCTATACAGCTGGTGGCCCGGTCTGCAGAGCACGTCGGTGTGGTTAAAGAGGAAATAAGGAGCATGTATGGAAATAACGTCGGCATCACCACTCCGCAGGCGGCGCTCCAAACTCGGCAAGAGATCACAGGTGGGTTCAGCACCCTTATCCTTGCAATAGCCGTCGTGGCGCTTGTCGTGGGTGCAGTTGGCATCGTAACGACACTTTTCACATCAGTGACTGAAAGGACGAGGGAGATAGGAACGATGAAGGCACTTGGCGCCCAGAAGAGCGATATCATGTCGCTGTTTCTGGTCGAAGCGTCAATGATAGGTATAATGGGCGCAACGCTTGGCCTTGCAGTTGGCATAGCTGGAGGCTATGTACTAACACAGACATTTGCAATAGGTAACATCTCGACAGGTTCAATGGGAATACAGCCTGTCTTTCTTGCGTCTGATCTGGCGTACGTGTGGGCGCTTCCGTCGCGCTCAGCCTTGCCGCGGGATTGATGCCTGCCTGGGAGGCGTCCAAGCTTGACCCGATAGTTGCGCTGCAGAGAAACTAGGCGGCGATGATGATGATGCTAATTGCGGTCAATCAGACGGAGGATGGTATGAGGGATGTGTGTACTGTCAAGTCTTTTGTTGTTAACGCTCAGTAATCATGTTCGAGCAACCAACTGCAGATCCTTTCCAGTCTTGTCAAGACCGTCTAAAAGCACTAGTTTCCGCATAAACAGTCGTATTTCCTTTCATGTGGGCGTATCTAGCGCTCCTCATTCCTTTTGACCCAAGAAAGGTCCAAGAGAGTTCTGCAGAACGTTAGGAATGTTACTTCGTTTCAACACCTACGCCATTTCGCGCAGCCTTTTCACTCGCTCTTCTATCGGCGGGTGCGTCGAAAACAGCCTCGACAAAGTGTCACCGGAAAGCGCCGGAATGATGAAAAATGCATTCATGCTCTCCACCTTTTGCAGCTGCTTTTGCGGCGTCCGTCTCATGCTGTTGTTTATCTTCAACAGCGCGCTTGCCAACCTGTCAGGCTTGCCTGTCATCTGCGCCCCTCCCCTATCTGCTGCAAACTCTCTGTAGCGCGATATCGCCCGTATTATCAAGAAGCTCACGAACCAGGTTATCCCCGCCACTATTAGCACCAGTATCATCCCACCACCTCCTCCCTCTCTGCTTCTTCCATACATGCTTCTAAAGAGCGCATAACGCATCAAAAAGAACGCCACCGTGGAAAACAGACTGGCAAGCGTCAGCACAAGAACGTCTCGATGCCGGATGTGGGCAAGCTCGTGCGCAATCACACCTTCCAGCTCCTCATCGTCAAGCAGATCCATAATGCCTGTCGTGACTGCAACTACTGAGCTTCTCTTGCTCTTGCCCGTGGCAAATGCGTTAGGCACGGCCGTGTTCATTACGGCAACCTTGGGCATGGGCAGGCCGTTTGACAGGGCAACTTTTTCGACCATGCCATACAACTTAGGATATTGCTCCCTCGTCACCATCTTGGCGCCAGAGGTCCACATCACTATCTTGTCTGAAAAGTAAAACTGTGCAAGTATCATCAGCGATACCATTATCACGATAGGCACAAAACCTACTCCATAATACAAGAGCACCGACATGAAAACAAGGTAGAGCATAGTCAGTACTGCAAAGCTCACGACTATCCTTGCCGTAAGGCCGTTGTCACGTTGGAATTTGCTCAACGTACAACAACAATCGCATTTTGTTCAAATAAACGAATCGACGGGTAGCGCTTTCTGTGGGAATGCCAGTCTTGCGTAGCAGACAGTCAAGCCACCAAAAGACTTGTTTGGCAGGACAGGATAAGACTATTTTTTCTAGCCTCGTTTTGACCACCAACTGTTTCATTATCGTTGCTTTCAGGCATGTTGATTTATCATTCTAGACTAATCCATAACAGCTTGTGTTCGATATGATATCCAATTGGGTTTTGGCTTGAAGGAAGCTGTGGCGTCAGACGTGGCTCTTACTCATGCAATGATAAAATTGGTGCAAATTCCTTTATTATGACAGCAATTTATTCTGCAGCAAGAGGACAATTATGGCTGAAAGCTAGTTAATTCAAATCTACTTCTTGAAAAGAGAATCATGCGCCGCTGCAAGTACTGTGCTGGTATACTTTAGGTATTCATTTTCAGAGTCACGAAGGCTCTTGAATGCATCATTGTCCGTCAAGAGATTGCCTGCCAGCATTCTCTTGTTTGCCTCCGCATCAAATATCAGCTCAAGTTGCTTGGTGGCCCATCCTTCGAGTTTTAGCGTGGACAAAAGCCACTTTACGTGGCCGTCCAAGAACGATTCTTTAACCTCGGGGCTCAGCTTCTGTCATTCTACCACCTGAGGATCGGCGTCAATGCTCTGCTTGATGAGCTCTTCAACCTGCTTCTTTTCCACGGGATAACGCTGTATCCAGTTATTCTTGACCGCGCTTTCTATCGACTTTTCAAAAACCTGGGCACCAACACTGGAAATCAGAGAGGCGTACCTTTGCGGGTCGTAATTGGTCTTCATAGAATCAAATGCCAAGTCGCGCAGCTTTTCCTGATACTCTTTTGGTATCTTGCCATCCTTGTTGCGAAGCTTGTTGGCTTCTTTTTAATACAGGTTGACTGCCTTTACTGCGTCTGAATAAATCATACTCACCTGGCTTGCTTCTATGTCGATATCGTACTTTTCCTTGAGTAGCCTGATAACTATGGGAGCTACGACTGCCCCAACAAATACCATCATGAATTGGGACTGGATGATCAATAACGGGATATTATCGTCCAAACCGCAGGAATCTGATGCAGCACATATCCCGGCCAAGGTAATTAGAGCAACTATCCCGCCAATCCCAACCCACGCAAATAAAATTAGATAATTCACAGTTTTCTTGTCCTTGGCGCCGAGTGACAGGTCATTGACCGTCTGATCGAGGGTCTTGTTGCCCAAGCCGGTTTTGTCATCACGTCGGCCAAAGTATCTGTCGTGAAGGGATTCAACCTCTTCCTTTGCAAATATTTGGTCTGCCTCAAGCAGAAACTGATCCGTCTTGAAGTTTCTCATAGTAGGGCAGTAAACGGCGATTATCTGGCCGTTAGGATAGAAACAGAATTAGATGGAAAATCGAATGGAGTAGATGTGTTAATTTAGATTTCTGTTGGAATGAGGTTTACTTGTAGTCAATCGTACGTGCTTCGCCTGTTTCTGAATGTAGCAATCCCATCTTTCAGACGAAGTAGATTTCGTCATATATTTCCGCGGGATTTGAAGTAGTTAATGCGACTAAGAACCAGACACTAAAAGATTAGGCATATGACCTTGGAGCAAGCAGCTAGAGGGCAAAAACAAAGGTGCTGTAAACTCTTCGGCTCTCGCTATATATAGTGGTGGAGCGTCAGAGCACCGACATGTTTACAGAATCACTTGCCGGCTTCTGTTAACTTGTCGTCTGTTCGAAGGTTGGTGAGAGACAAAACGCTAGTCGACGAAGATAGGCGGCAAGGTCAGACCACGGTCTATTTTGAAGCTCATCCTATCCTCTTCAGGAGGTATGATAGACCTATCCTCGTTCCTTTGTCTTTGTCCTGTTCTACAGAAAGAAAACTCAGGCCGGCTTCCTTTGGCAGCCGCAGCCCTCTGACGTTGCTTCCAAGCCGAATTAGTTTTTCATAAAAAGAGTCTGTATCTGATGATGACGGAATCGGCAGATACCTCATCATATCATCTATGAAAGGTTTGAGTGCATTTTCTGACGACCACTCTGACACCCATTTTCCAACTGCCAAGTCAGGGGTAACCATCCTTATTTCGTCGTGGAATGGGGTTGGGTCGTCAAACCTGAAGAGTGTGTCTGAAATGGAGACATCGGATCTCCCCCGCAGCATGTTGGCAAACGAGTACCGCATATCAATCACCCCGTCTTGGTAATCAAAGTAAAAGACTTGGGTCCTTGGGCTCACAGCCGAGTCTGAGACGAGCATCCCCTCCCATGTACCCCTAATTTCACTTGCGGACGGGACATGGCTCAGCTCATTGTTGTTAAAGATGGTGTCTAGGTCATCTTCTGTCATAAAGTCCACATCATAGATGCGCGACATGCTAAAGCTGAAAAGCTCCCGTCCTCTGCCAAATTGGCCCAAAAACGCCTTGCCCAGTATGGTATTCTCATCCATCATCTTGAGTAGGTCATATGCAGTAGAAAATGGAAAATCTTCGTACTCTAGGTGCACAACCTTGCCGTAGCCAGGGACGTCTCTTTCCCGGGCAATGCTTCTGGCATCTACCAGTTGTGTCTCAAACGGATGGGTTACTCCCCTGAAAGCGGTCTGATCTATCGGCCAGAACTTCTTGTAAAAACCTCCAAAGTAGCGAAGGGCCATAGTAAGGGCATCATTTTCGCGTCCGTAAAAGCCCTTCCAATAGAGATCGTTATAGATCCTATGAGTCTTTGAGTCAAATTTCCAGTTATGGCCTAGCTTTCTAGTCTCTGTAGAATTGCCCAGTCTAGCAAAGAGGGCAGAGTCATGGTCGGCTATAGAAAACATGTCAGACAAGGTATCAGTCCTGCAGAACCGTGGCTGCGAGAAGGAACAGGTACTTCCCACGTTAGATACTAAGGAAAGACCGTGCTGCCAATTTCTGATTATCTTGTTTGCAGTTATTGTCGCAAGCGCCATCACTGTTAACTGTGGGTTCACGCCTAGTGCGGTTGGAAAAACACTTGCGTCGCAGACATACAGGTTCTTAAAGCCGAACACCTTGCAATCTGAATCAACCACGCATTCTTTTTCGTCGTTTCCCATCTTGTTGCCGCCCTGCGGGTGCGCAGAGCCTAGCATTAGATTGTCCGGGTTATTCCTGACTGCATCCTGAAGCAAAGCAATATCAAACGCATTTCTAACCTCTGGCACGTCTCTGTGTGATGTAATGAGCGACCGGGCCCCTACACTGAACCACATTCTCGCAAGTATGCCCATTCCTCTGGCCATGTCATCTATTGTACTTGGTGAGAGATTGTAGATCACCCGAGGGTGGCCGTTGTAGGACATTGTTACCTGCCCGGTAGGCTCGTCTCTAGCCATGATGCCTGCCATGGAAAGGTGGTTAAAGTTTGCCATCATCCTCTCGTGATCTTTGGCAAAGCTGGGAATTGCAAGAGCCATTTGAAATATCGGAAGGAAGATGCTTTCAATGAGAAAGCCTCCCTGTTCTATGCCGTTGGTAACTCCAAATTCATGGCAAGTATAAGACATCGGTATCCCTCTGTTGCCTCTAATCACCTCATCAAAGACACCCATGACAAAGGGGGCAGGATGGAGCGCAAGACCTTTGCCGACTTTGCCATTATTATTCCCTCCTGCTATCTTTGACTTATGTAAAAGGTTTGAAGAAGCTATTGCGCCTGCAGAGATGACCATAACTTTGGC
>JGI10216J12902_100276503_pt1 | contig 23481 bp, 20 predicted proteins | sample KanNatreferecore_FD_12902 | JGI IMG/M metagenome (IMG submission 12902)
GGACGAATCACCGGAGGGTGAGGTTATCGGCGGCGCTCGAAAGCTTCTCCGTCTCCACGGGCTGCGGACGAAGTCTCGGCGAAAGGTAGAAACTCCTTGGCCGGGGTGCGGGCGGGCGCCGTTTCCAGCTGAATCGTTCTGGTTGGAGAGAGGGTCAGGGTGGGAAAAGGAATCGCACCCCGGCGGGGGGCGCAATAGAATGAGATGCGCCGTATTCCATCGCACTCGAGCAAAACTCCTTGCCAGATCGCGGAGCGATGGCGCCCAATGACTGACATGAAGACCCAAACGCGAATCGAAACGGATTCGATGGGTGAAATGACCGTGCCCCAGGACGCGCTCTATGGCGCGCAAACGGCGCGTGCCGTCGAGAACTTTCCCGTCAGCGGACTTCGCTTTCCACGGCGGTTCATTCGGGCGCTCGGTTTGGTCAAGAAACACTCGGCGAGCACCAATGCCGCGCTGGGCGCCTTGAGGCCCGAGATTGCCGTCGCCATCGAGGAGGCCGCGCAGGAGGTGATTGAAGGCAAATGGGATCAGCATTTCGTCGTGGATGTCTTCCAGACCGGCTCGGGCACCTCGACGAACATGAACGTCAATGAAGTGATCGCCAATCGCGCCACCGAACGGCTCGGAGGAAAACGCGGAGACAAGCGCGTTCACCCGAACGATCACGTGAACTGCGGTCAATCGAGCAACGACGTTATTCCCACGGCCATCCACATCGCGGCGCTGGACGGCATCGAACACGATCTGATTCCGGCGTTGAACGAGCTCCACCAGGCGCTGCAGAAAAAGGCGGCGGCATTCGCCGGCGTCCTCAAGATCGGGCGCACCCACCTCCAGGATGCGACACCCGTGCGGTTGGGTCAGGAATTCAGCGGCTATGCGAGCCAGGTGACCCATGGCGTGGCACGTCTCGAAAGCCTGCGCATACGTCTCGGCGAGCTTGCGCTCGGCGGGACTGCGGTGGGAACGGGCCTGAATACGCATCCGGATTTTGCCCGGCGCACCATCGAGGGCCTCGCGCGCGAAACCGGTTTGGACCTTCGCGAGGCCGGCAATCATTTCGAGGCTCAGTCGGCGCGCGATGCCTGCGTGGAAGCGAGCGGGGCGCTGAAAACCGTCGCAGTGAGCCTGATCAAAATAGCCAACGACATCCGCTGGCTTGGCTCGGGCCCGCGCTGCGGCCTCGGAGAGCTGAAACTGCCGGCGACCCAACCGGGCTCGTCCATCATGCCGGGCAAGGTCAACCCCGTCATGTGCGAGATGCTCATTCAAATCGGCGCACAGGTCATCGGGAACGACGCCGCGGTGACTTTCAGCAACTCCCTGGGTAGCACCTTCGAACTGAATGTGATGATGCCGGTGATGGCCCACAACCTCCTGCAATCGATTGAACTGCTGGCCAGGGGAAGCCGGGTTTTCGCCGGTCGGTGCGTGGACGGGCTGGAGGCGGATGCGGAGCGATGCGAGAGCAACGTCGAGCGAAGTCTCGCCCCGTGCACGGCGCTGGCGCCAGCCATCGGTTATGACAAGGCCGCGGAGATCGCGAGGGTCGCCCACGAAACCGGCCGGACCGTCCGCGAAGTGGCGCTGGAGATGTCAGGGTTGGACAAGGCGAAGCTGGAAGAGTTGCTCGATCCAGGGAAGCAGACCGGGTCGGAGCCCAGGGCAGGATTTGCAACGCGCGCGTGAGTTGTCGCGAAACCGCGACGGACGCGGACCGGAACTTTACACCTCGATCAACATCCGTGCCGGCGTCTCGACGGCCTCTTTCACGCGTCGAAGGAACAGCACCGCCTCGCGCCCATCCACGATGCGGTGGTCGTAGGTCAGGGCCAGATACATCATCGGGCGGATGACGACTTGTCCCTGCGCTGCGACCGGGCGCTCCTGGATTGTATGCATGCCCAGGATGCCGCTTTGAGGCGGGTTGATGATGGGCGTCGAGAGCAGCGAGCCAAACACGCCGCCGTTGGTGATGGTAAACGTGCCGCCTTCGAGCTCCTCCGGTTTGAGCTTCCCGTCCTTCGCTCGTTGAGCGAAGTCGCCGATGGCCTTCTCCAGCTCGGCGAAGCTCCGGCGTTCGGCGTTGCGCAACACGGGCACGACCAGACCACGCTCACTGGCGATAGCCACGCCGATGTCGAAGTAGTTGCGATAAACGATGTCATCGTCGCGGATTTCAGCGTTGAGTTGCGGGAATTGCTTCAAGGCGTCAATGACGGCCTTCACAAAGAACGACATCAGGCCCAACTTGACCTGGTAACGCTTCTCAAAAGCTTCCTGATGTTCCCTGCGCAAAGCCTGAACGGCGGACATGTCCACTTCGTTGAACGTGGTGAGCATCGCCATCTGCTGCTGCGCCTCAACCAATCGCCGCGACACCGTGCGGCGCAACATCGTCATCTGAACGACCTCCTCTTCCCGGTCGGTAGAAGGCTTCGGGGGCGCCGGTGGCTTCGCTTCGGTCTTGCGGGCGAGAGCGGGCTCCTCGGTGGCATCGACGCGGGCAGCCACTTTTTCGTGACCGTCTTTTGAGTCTTTTCCCGCGGCTTCGACAGGTTCCGCTCCTTTTGCGGGTTCGGCTTTCTTTGTTTCCCGGACGGGCGCCTGTTCCTTCGCCCGCGGCTGCGTGCGACGTTTTTCGGCGGCGGGCGGATCGCTTCTTGTTTCAGATTCGGCTGGAGCCGGATGCCTGGTCTCGGGCTTCGATCGCCCGGCCGCCTTAGTTTCGTCGGGTTTCGGTTTGTCGCCGTTCCCACCCGGTTCGATCTGTGCGATGACAGTACCGATGGTCACGGTGTCGCCGGCGCGATGCATGATCTTCGTCAAAGTGCCGCTTTCCGGCGCCGGCAGTTCGAAGGTCGTCTTTTCGGAATCGATGACCGCCACGGGATCATCCTTTTTGATCATGTCGCCTTCGGACTTCAGCCAGTCGCTGATTTGAACTTCGGTGATGGATTCGCCGACTTCGGGGATTTTCAGATCAACGGGCATGATTCGCTCCTTTCCTGGCTTCTTTTCGGACCGTGCGAGTCGTTGGGGCCGTTCCGTCGTCGCCAAAGGCGCGGTGGACCAGCTTCTCCTGTTCCAATTTGTGGGCGTGTGCGGAGCCGGTTGCGGGACTGGCCGATTCCGGCCGGCTCACGAGATCGAATGGATGCCGGTTGAAAAGACGTTCGCCATATTTTTCGCGCAGATAACGCCACGCGCCCATGTTCGCGGGTTCCTCCTGAACCCAGAAGACGGGTGTCTCATCCGCGTAAGATTTCAACGCTTTCGCCATCAGTTCGCCGCGCAACGGATAGAGCTGCTCGAGACGGACGATGGCAGTGTCGTCGCGTTTGTTGTCTTCCCGACCGGCCGCGAGGTCGTAAAAGACCTTTCCCGTGCAGAGGAGGACGCGCCTGGCTCGAGCCACGGAATCGTCCGCCAGAACACGCTGGAAACAGCCGCGCGCGCAATCATCCAGGGAGGAAACCACTTTCGGATGACGCAACAGGCTCTTGGGCGTAAAAACCACGAGAGGCTTGCGCCAGCGGCGCAACGCTTGTCGCCGCAACAGATGAAAATACTGGGCGGGCGTGGTGGGCTGAGCAATTTGAATATTGTCTTCGGCGGCCAGGGTGAGGAACCGTTCGATACGCGCGCTGGAATGTTCCGGTCCCATGCCCTCGAAGCCGTGCGGTAAGAGCAATACCAGGCCGGAAAGCCGCCGCCACTTGTCTTCGGCGCTGGTTAGAAACTGGTCGAGGATGACCTGCGCTGCGTTGACGAAGTCGCCGAATTGCGCCTCCCAAATCACGAGGCCGTCCGGAGTATCGAGGCTGTAACCGTATTCGAAACCGAGCGCGCCCGCTTCGGAGAGCGGGCTGTTATAGATCTCCAGCGGCGCCTGATTGTCTGCGACGTGCTGGAGCGGCACGTAGGTGGAGCCATCCTCCTGATCGTGAAGAACGGCGTGCCGCTGGCTGAATGTGCCGCGCGCCGTGTCCTGGCCGGTGAGTCGAATGCGCACGCCGTCTGCGGCCAGCGTGGCGAGCGCCAGCGCTTCTGCTGCGGACCAATCCAGCGGGTGTTCGCCCTCGGCCATCCCACGCCGTGCATTCATCGCGCGTTCGAGTTTGGAATGCAGGTGAAATCCTGCGGGCATCCCGGTGAGTTTATGGAGCAGTGCGGCGAGCCGTTCCGTCGTGACGCCCGTGTCCGGATTATCGGCCGGTTCCGGGCCACCCGCGTAATTGCGCCAGATGCCGGTGTCTTTTGGCCCGGACGCGCATGGGGCGCCGCGCGCCGCTGCCAGCTCCTGATCGAGTTTTTCCCGGCGCGCGAGGGCGATCTGATCGGCCTCTTCGCGGGTGATTCCGTTCAGTTCGGCCAGATGTTCGAGGTAACCATCGCGGACGCCCGGGCGTTGTTGAATAGCGCGGTAAAGGACCGGTTGCGTGAACGATGGTTCGTCCGTTTCGTTGTGACCCCACCGACGGTACCCATACAGGTCGATGAAAGCATCGGTCAGGAACTCGTGCCGGAAATCCATCGCCAGCCGCACGACCTGCGCCACGGCCTCGGGATCCTCGCCGTTCACGTGGAAAACGGGCGCCTGCAACATCCGAGCCACGTCGGTCGCGTAAGTTGTGGAGCGACATTCGTGCGGTGGTGTCGTGAAACCGATCTGGTTGTTGACGACGACGTGCAACGCGCCGCCGATGCGGTAACCAGCGAGTCTGCTCAGGGTAAGCGTTTCCTGGACGATGCCTTCGCCGGCAAACGCCCCGTCGCCGTGGATCAGCACGCCCAGCACCTGCCGACGGTCGCTGTCCCCGAGGCGGTCCTGTTGAGCGCGCACACGGCCGAGCACAACCGGATTCACGAATTCGAGATGGCTGGGGTTGAAGCAAAGGGAAAGATGCACTTTGTGGCCGCTCGCTGTGGTCCAATCGCCGCTGTGACCCAGATGCTGCTTCACGTCGCCTCGGCCCTCCCAATGTTCGGGTTCCGTATCGGCGAACTCCCGGAAGATTTGGGATGGGTCTTTGCCAATAATGTGGGCGAGCACATTGAGGCGGCCGCGGTGGGCCATGCCGATGACAACGTTGCGCACGCCCTGGTCGCCGGCTTTCTCGATGGCGAGATCGAGCAGCGGCAGAAGTGTTTCGCAACCTTCGAGGGAGAACGTTTTGGCGCCGATGAACTTCTTGCGAAGGAATTCCTCGAAGACAACCGCGTCGGTGAGGCGGGTGAGAATGCGGAGTTGTTCGTCGCGGGCAAGTTCCAGACGGTTTTGCGAGGATTCCATTCGTCGCTGGAGCCACTGTCGCACGGCCACATCGTCAATGTGCATGAACTGCGCGCCGATCGAGCGGCAATAGGTGTTGCGCAGGCTTTGAAAGATTTCGCGGACTGTGCGCGGCGCGTCATCAGGCAGCGTTGTGGAGTTAACGAGCAGGTCGAGTTCGCCACCGCTGAAGCCGTAGTAGTCCAGTTGTAATTCGGGTGGACACGGTCGCGGCGCACCCAGCGGGTCTATGGCGGCGATCATGTGACCCCGCACGCGGTAATTGCGAATGAGTTCGTTGAGGCGGTCGTTGAAACCCGCCTCACGCGGGTCGAATCCATGCCCCGCACCGGAAGCCGAAATCGCAGGACTGAATATGCTGCGCGGTTTGAACGAAGGACCCGGTTGCGCGATCCCGGTCGGAGTCCCATCCGGCGTCGCGCCGAAATAGCGGCGCCATTCTGCGGACACCGACTGCGGGTCGCGCCCATAGCGGGCGTAAAGCGATTCGAGGTAGGCGAGGCTATGGATAGAAGGGCTGGGCATGGGATGTGGAGGCAGGAATAAACGTCATTTCATCCTGTTTTCAGTCGATCGGTCACAGCGGATTCATTGCTTTGCAAAATGCACATATACGGGATGGCTTTGTGCAAACTGCGCGCTCCAGGTCATGGGCGCTTCAGGATTCACGCACGCAACTTACTTGGTCGTCGTTCCTTCGGTAGTCTGAAGGCAATCATGAATTCCTGGTGCGGTAGCAGCTAGAAGAGAACCAGCAAAGAAACCGCCGGCAAACGAAAGGAACATTTATGTTAAGCTGGTCGCTCATATTTCTGGTTGTCGCATTGATCGCGGCAATGTTGGGATTCGGTGGCATCGCGGGAACTGCGGCAGGGATCGCGAAGATACTGTTTGTGATCTTCCTGGTGCTGTTTCTCATTTCGATGATTGCAGGTCGCCGAAGTGCCTGAACCTCATTAACCAAAGGTCCTTTATGAACAAGTTACTAGGAATTGGACTGCTGGCCGTTGGCGTTGTCCTGATGATTTTCGGCATCAACGCGTCAGAATCCTTCAGCTCGGAAGTCTCTCGCTTCTTCACCGGAGCGCCGACCGATAAGTCGATCTGGCTGCTAATTGGCGGTATTCTTTCGGTGATCGTCGGATTGTTCCTGAGTCTTGGGCGTTCGGTCAGAACGTGAAGGCCGCGATCGGTCGTGCCTCTCTGTCGATGGAGAGGCGACGGGTGGGCCGGGAGTGAAGCGGTTTCCGCCGCTGCCAGCGAGGGGGATACCGACCGAATCGGGTGATTATTTATCTTCGCCCGTCTGCGGGCCGTCGGGATCATCTCGATGCCGTCCCAGTCCAAACTTCTTGCGCTTGCGATAGAGTGTAGCCTGATCGATTCCCAGAATCGTCGCCGCTTCTCCGAGATTCGGGACGCGTTCAAGAATTTTGTGGATGTGCAGTTCCTCCAGCTTTTCCAGCGACACCATCGCCCCAACCGCTCCTTCCAGACTCGCAGTGGACGCATTTTCCAAACGCATTTCGGGCGGAAAGTCTTCCGGAACGATTCGGTCGTGCCGGGTGAGAATAACGGCGCGCTCGACAGCGTTTCGCATTTCCCTCAGGTTCCCGGGCCACGGATAAGCGCGCAGGCATGTCAAGGCTTCGGGTGTAAAGCCTTCGAGCGTGCGCCCGCACTGCGCGGAGAAATGTTTCGCGTAGTGTTCCGCCAGCCGGATCAAGTCTTCCTGCAACGCGCGGAGCGGCGGCATCTCCACGGCGATCACGTTCAGCCGGAAATAGAGGTCTTCGCGGAAAGCCCCGTCGGCCACCCGCTTTTTAAGATCGCGATTCGTGGCGGCGATGATGCGCACGTTGGCCTGGCGGGTGACGTTCTCGCCGAGGCGCTCGTATTCCCGTTCCTGCAGCAATCGCAGCAGTTTGGGTTGAATTTCCATCGGCAGATCGCCGATCTCGTCGAGAAACATCGTGCCACCGTCCGCCGCCTTTACTTTTCCCCAGTGATCCTTGATGGCTCCGGTGAAAGCGCCTTTCACGTGACCGAACAGTTCGCTTTCCAGGAGTTCTTTCGACAGGCTGGGGCAATTCACGGTGATAAACGGCTTGTCCGCGAGGCGGCTGTTCTGACACACGGCGCGAGCGACGACGCTCTTGCCCGTGCCACTCTCGCCCAGGATGAGAACGGACGCCGGAGTTGGCGCCGCCCGCAGGAGTACGTCCATGACCTCACGCATGTGCGGAGTGCTGAAGTCAAAAATCGGCTCGACGGTTTGCGATTTGGTGTCCTTGACCTCGTGTTCCAGCCGCTCGATGCGCTGATCCAGTTGGTGAAAGCGTTGGAGTCGGGCGAGAACCGTGATGAAGTGCTCCCGTTGGAAGGGCTTTTCCAGGAAATCCACGGCGCCGCGCCGCATGGCTTCCACCGCCGTTTTCACGCTTCCCTGTGCGGTGAACATCACCACGGGGAGATTCGGCCGGATTTTTAGAATTTCCGAGAGCACGTCGAGGCCGTTTTCGTCGCCCAGATTCAGATCGAGCAGGACGGAATCAAATCTGTCCTCTTTGAGCGTGGCCACCGACTGTTCGCCCGAGGCGACGCCCTCGGCATAGTGGCCTTCCTCCTCGATGAGGAAACAGGTCGCGTCACGAAACGTTTTGTCGTCGTCAACGATGAGGAAGTCCATAGTCGATCAAGGAGGTGTCGGCGGCCGGTCCATGCGCACAGTGAACGTCGTGCCCTGGCCGGGCGTGCTGTCGCAGGTCAGGACGCCGTTCATGGCCTGTACGAGTTTTATGACGATGCTGAGGCCCAGGCCGGTGGAAGGCTCGCCACCGGTGGGGCGCGCGGAAAGCCGCCCGTAACGGCGAAACATGCGTGCTTTGTCCTTCTCAGTGAAGCCCGGCCCCTGATCCTGGACGAGGCACTCGACGCCGCCGGCGGACGTTCGAACAATGATCGTGATTCGTCGGCCCGGGGGCGAAAACTTCACGGCGTTGGAAAGCAGGTTGTCAAGGACCTGGGTGAGCGCGTTTCGATCCGCAAGGACGTTCGCCGGCTCGGCAGGGACACTGGCATGGATGTCGAGGTTCTTCCGGCGGGCCGCTTCGCGATAATCCTGCGCAACGCGCGTGACCGCTTCCCCCAGATTCACCGTCTCGAGTTTTACCTTGATGCCATGGTCGGCAGCGGAATTGGCGAGAAACTCTCTAACGAAGGCAAGCAACTGGCCGGTCGAGTGGCAAATGTTCTCACACAGCTGCGCGGGTTTGTTGTCTCCCGATTTCGCCATCCGTTCGCGAAGGAGGTTTGCGCTCATCTGCATGCCTCCGAGGTGATTCTTCAGGTCGTGCGCGAGAATTCCCAACAATTCGTCCTTGTCTTCGGCGAGCTGACGCGAGCGGTCGCGTGCCGCCTTGAGAGCGAGATGGGTGCGGACGCGTGAGATCAGTTCGGCGTGATTAAACGGCTTGGTAACATAATCGACGCCTCCGGCATCGAGCGCCCGCACGATCAGGTCCTTGTCATCGGCCGCCGAAAGAAAAATGATCGGAATCTCCTTCCACTCCGGATTGCCAAGAATTCGCCGGCAAACCTCAAAACCGTCCATGTCGGGCATGAGCACGTCGAGCAGGATCAGGTCCGGCAAACGGAGGGCCAATCGCTTGAGCGCCGTCGGGCCGTCCGTTGCGGGCACAATTTCATAGCCCAGCTTGCCGAGCGTGGAGCCAACGACCTGGAGATTCGCCGGCTGGTCGTCCACGACCAGCACGCGGGCGGTCCCGGGGGGAATGGGAAGCGCGGTTGGAGTCATGTGGCTTCCCCCGAATGAAATTCAACGAGGCTCATCGGGGACCGAACCTTCCATTTGTTCAACGAATGTCGGAAACTCTTCAAGGCGCTTTTCCAACGACTCTACGTTGTACGCTTCAGCGTCGCCGGAAAGAGACCGTGCATACGCCAGCAACGGCCCGTAATTCACCCGCGCGCCCAGTTGCTCCAGCCTTCGCGCAAAGGCCAGCGTCTCGTTGATGGCCAGAGTGTCGCGCAGAGTCGGCCATTCCTCCCTGGCGAGACGCCGCAATTGCGCGGTTAAATCGTGCCATGCATCCGGCGCCTGCGGCGTCCTGGTTGGAACAGACTGCAATTCGGGTTTGGGCAGTCTTGGCAGAAACTGAGCGAGTTCGGCAAAGAGCTGGCGTTGGGAAAAGGGCTTGCGCAAGTAGCCGCTGAATTGCTCACGCAAGGCAGCTTCGTGTTCGAGCAGGCTGGACGCCGTCACCGCGATGATCGGCATCAGCTCCAGGCCCGGCGTCTGCCGAATCTCCGCCAGTGCGTGGCGTCCATCCATCTCCGGCATGCGCAGATCGAGGAGCACAATGTCGGGACGAATCGAACGGGCCTTATCCACCGCTTCGCGGCCGCTGTCCCCGAAAACGAGCCGATGATGCGTTCCTTCAAACATTCCCTCCAGGAGCTGTCGGTTCAACGCGTTGTCATCCACGATCAAAAGGGTGGCGGGGCGCAAATCATTGAAATCGACCGAGCCGGTAGCCTCTTCCAGACCGGCGCCAGCCAGGCGCGCGGACACGGGGACATCAGGGAAACGCAAGTGGAAGATCGACCCTTGACCGACGATACTCGCCACGGTAACGCTGCCGCCCATCCTCTCCACCAGACGCTTGACGATGGACAGACCAAGGCCGGTGCCCTGTTTTTCCTTCTCCTTGTCGATGCCGCCCTGGACGAACGGTCTGAAGACCATATTGATCTTTTCCTGAGGAATGCCGACACCGGTGTCCTGGATTTCGAAGATGAGGGTGATCCGACTGCTTTGATTCTGCTTCTCCCAGGTCACCCGGATTTCAATGCGTCCCTTGTCCGTGAACTTCACAGCGTTGCTCACCATATTGACCAGGATCTGGCGCAGGCGGACGCGGTCCAACAGGAGCGAATGGGGCATGTCCTCCGTCACGTGACAATCCAGCTTCAATCCCTTTTTGAGCACGGGCTCGCCAAATACGGTCTTGATGAAATCGCAAACCTCCCGCGGGTCGGTCGGTTCCGGCCGCAGGGTCAGGACTCCGGCCTCGATCTTCGAGATGTCGAGCACGTCATTGATGATCTGAAGCAAGGCCTCCACGCTGTAGCGGATGGAAAGCGCATGCTGGCGTTGCCGGGGATCGTGTAATTCTCCATTGAGCAATTCACTGAAACCGAGGATCGCGTTCAACGGAGTGCGGATCTCGTGGCTCATGTTCGCCAGAAAGTCGGTCTTCTCCTGGTTGGTGCGCTCCGCCTCAAGTTTCGCCACCAACAGTTCCTGTTCGCGCTGCTGACTTTTCAGGGCGTGTCGTACCAGGAAAAACGCCAGGAGGCCGGCTCCGATTCCGATCGCGCCGGCGATCAGGCTGGTCAGACTGGCGCGGAGTAATTGGGCGCTCGCGCCGCCTTCGGGAGAGAGGAGATCGGCATGGAGGCGCTGGATTTTATCCACTTTTTCATGGATCTCCTTCATGACCTTCGGGTCTTCTTCGGTCCTGAAGGCCTCGACCGAGGCCTCGAATCCCTGCTCCCGGCGCAAGGCAATTACTCTGCGATGAAAGACGAGAGCGGCTTCAACACTGGCCCTGAGTTCGATTATTTCGTTCAGCAGGATGGGATCCTGACGGGCCAGTTCGGTCAACTTTTCGAACTGCGCCGGCAGCTCGACCTGGCTCCGTTTGAATGAGTCCAGTGAGGCCTCGACCCCGTTGATCGTGAAACCCCGTTGGCCCGTTTCGCTGTCCAGAACGAGTTTCAAGACACGATCCGCTGCCTCCTGCAAAGCCACGGCTTCAGCCGAGGCGGCCAGCTTGTGGGAAAGTTGAAGCCAGGTTACGCCCGCAAGAATCACGCTGGCCACCGAAAGCGTCAGCCAGGTAACCACCAATGTCTTGAAAAACTGGTTGGATCGCCGCATCAAGTCAGGTCTCTTTGCGTCCCAAACGCCCCGGATAAATAGTCGGTATCTCGCCTGTAGTAAATGGGGGAAATGCCCCATCGTAAAGTTGGTCACTCGCGGGTCCTCGGAACCTGATTGTATCCTGCATCGGAGAGAGGGTGGGTCTTCCTTTGCATCCTGCACGCTTCTCAAGCCTGCGCGAAAGAGGCGCTGCGTTCAATACCCGTCTGCACGGAATCTTACGGTCCTGGCATCGCGGGGTGATTTAGGGCCTCCAACGTCGCCATCTCGATCCGCCGCTGAAATTCAAGGCCGAGTGGTTCGACTTCACGGAGTTTCCGACGCAAGGCGGCAAGTGCACGCGAAACGCGGCCTTGTTCGCGCAACGGTTCCGAGCATTTTTGTTTAGATGTTTGGCGGCCCTTTGGTGTCGCGAAAGAAGATATCGAACAGAAGCCAAATCCCGCCGGCCGCAGCGGCCATAAAGAACAGAATGGCGAGACCGGGGTAACCGAAAAGTTCAAACGGGGTTTGGACCTGCATCAACAACGCGGCGCCCACAATCAGGGCGGCCAGCACAAGCCCGGCAGCAATGCGGTTCGCCACTTTCTGAAATCCGTCCAGCAGCCGGAGCGTATCATCGTTGCGCAGCTTGAGTTCGATCTGGCCTTTGCCAACCGCGTCGAAAACCTTATTGACCCGCGACGGCAATTGTCCGACGAAATCCTTCACCTCCAAAAACGAGGCGACGAGGTTGCCAGGGGTTAGATCCTTTCGCAGCCGCTGGTTGAGGATGGCGCTGACATGCCGCCTTGTGGCGGCGTTGGGGTTGAAGGAAGGATCGAGGCATCGACCGATCTCGTGGAGTTGCAACAACGTTTTTCCCAACATGGTGAGTTCGCTCGGCGCAAAGAGGCCGGCCTCGCCCGAGACGCGCCCGAATTCAAGCATGGCGCGGCCGACGTCCAGTTGGCCGAGGGTGTTTTCCTGCAATTGGACGACCAGCTCGCCGATCCGCCGTTTGAAAACAGCTTCGTCAAAGTCGTCCGCCGTTTCGCTGATTTGAATGGCGATCATGGCAGCGTCTTCGGCGCGACCCTCGCTCGTGGCCAGCAGCAGTTTGATCAGATTCTCCTGCATGCCCGGCGTGACGCGTCCCACCATTCCCAAATCGAGCAGGCCAATGCAACGGTCGCCGGTGAGAAACACATTTCCGGGATGGGGGTCTGCGTGAAAGAGCCCATCCACGAGAATTTGCTTCAGATAAGCCCGGAATAATTCGTCAGCAAGCAGCTCGCCGTCGAGATCGAGCCGGACGATTGGGCTGAGATCCGTGAGCTTCTGCCCGTCGAGGTAGCTCATGGTGAGCACCGCGCGAGTAGTGTAATCCGGTATCGGCTGGACGACCCGGATATGCGGGAACGAACGCATGCTTTCACCCACCGCGGAGAGATTAGCGGCCTCACGCTGGTAGTCGAGTTCCTCCACCAGCGCCTTTCTGAACTGTTCCAGAGTCTCGCACAGCTGATGACGCCTTCCAAACTCGGTGTGCGCCTCGGTGAAGGTCGCAATCTCTTCCAACACTTCAAGGTCCTCGGCGATTTGTTTTCGGATATCGGGGCGCTGAACTTTGACAGCGACCTCGCGACCATCCCGAAGGAGAGCGCGGTGAACCTGGCCAAGAGACGCCGCAGCTGCCGGCTTTGTCTCGAATTCGAGGAACGCTTTCGAAAGACGTACGCCGAGTTCCGTTTGAATAATGTTTTGAACCTGGATATAGGGGAACGGCTCGACGTTATCCTGCAATCGGGATAACGCGCACAGGTATGATTTGGGCAACAAATCTGCCCGGCTGGAGAGCACCTGCCCCAGTTTTACAAACGTGGGGCCCATTCTTTCCAGATCCCGGGCGAGCTCTTCCGGAGACGGTGCCTCCCGTTGGCCAGGAGTAGCCTCATTCAAATCGCTCGCCGCAGCCAGATGACGAAAAACGTCAGACCGCCCGTGCCGCCAGAAGAGGCGGCCGATTTCTTTGTAACGGGGCAAATGTTTTGTTTTGAGAATCATGTGGCGCCTGCTTTGGAACGTAAATTGGCGCGTTGCCCGTCCAAACTCTTCGTCCGGCGGCTTTTTCTCCATCGGTGGGTTCGTTCGCCGTGACGCACCGGCTTTCGGTGGAGACCCACGACCAGGGACACTGACCCCAAAAGCATACCCACTGTGAGAGTTGTTTTTGGTGCAGCCACAACCTTCCCAGAGCACAGCTGATACCGCTGCACCAAGTCACGCAATCTACTGGTAATCAGCAAGCTCTGCTGAACTTTGCCTTCGCATCGGTTGCATATCGCAGCAAGCCAGCCGGCCTCATTGCAGTTTGCACGCAATGTCCTTTTACAACGGCATCACAGGTAAGACTTCTGTCCAACCGTGGGGTAGGCAGCAGCTGTCCGTTACGAACTCGAAACTGAGCGACGGTTCTTTACAAACCTTCGTGCTGCGATCTCAGAACGATCGCATGCTCTTGCCAACACCGGGAATTGTGCCGCAATCAGCGCCACTCCCAATACTCCCAGGACAATTCCGGGCACACCCGGAACCAAGGCAAGGAGGACTCCTGCCGCAATCAGAACTACTCCCGCTATGATCCCAGCGGCATTAACGGCGGGTCCCTTCCGTCGAGCGTGCAGTCGGCGATGCAAGTTCATGAAGCGCTCGCCCGGCTGGTCCTTCACGAACTGGCGGTAATCGTCTTTGATCCTGGTCCACGGTTTCATTGCCACGAAAACATTTCAGCCAATGGCCTGCCAACAAACCGGTCCAGCCCGCGTATTAATCATATATCTCGGCGGTTGCAACTGAGTGGAACGCAGCTATCAGTTTGCGCGCCGGATTGCATCGTGCATCGGAGAGAGGGCCTTCGTTGCATCCTGCACTCTTCTCAAGCCGGCCCGAAAGAGGCGCTGCGTTCAACACCAGTCGTCACCGAATATTAAGGCCCTGGCATCGCGTTTGCACTTACTGGGGCAGCCCGAACATCGAATTGTAATGGCCGATCATCTCAAAAATGCCGATCGTTCTCGCTGGCCAGCAGCAACACTGCTGCTGGGCAGCGGCGTCCTTGTGATCGGAATCCTTTACTGGGCCAGGCAGATTCTCATTCCGGTCGCCCTGGCGATCCTTCTAACATTCATCCTCGCGCCCATCGTGGCCGGATTGCGCCGGCGCGGGCTGGGTCGGACATCCTCCGTCATTGTCACCGTCGTTTTGGCGTTTGCACTCCTCGGCGGCACCGGGGCGGTGATTCTCATCGAATTCAGAACCCTGGCCAATGAGTTGCCCGCCTACCGGCAAAATATTCTGAAGAAGATTTCCGACGTGCGCATCGCCAGCAAGGGTGGCGCCATTGAGAAGATTCAGGAGACGATCAAGGATATCACGGCCGAGATCAACAAGGAGGAACCTGCGACCGCCAGGGATTCAGAAGCCGTTCCAGTGGTCATTACCGGTGGACAGCCGGCACGGCAAACTGGCGCAGCCATTGTCGGTCCGCTGCTGGAACCGCTTGCCTCGACCGCTCTGGTAATCGTGCTGGTGATTTTCATGCTGCTCCGACGCGAGGATCTGCGCGACAGATTATTGCGTCTGGCGGGCTATGGCCGTCTGGCGGCTACGACCAAGGCCATCGATGAAGCGGGAAAACAGGTCAGCAAGTATTTACTCCGTCAATTCCTGTTGAATGCCGGATTCGGCATCGGCATTGGGGTGGGGCTTTCGTTCATCGGTTTGCCCTACGCGATCCTGTGGGGTTTCCTTGCAGCCGTGGCGAGGTTCATCCCGTATGTCGGTCCGTGGCTGGGAGCTTTGGCCCCTATTTTGATGAGTCTGGCTGTATTCGACGGTTGGACCGCACCTGCGCTGGTCATCGCCCTGGTGATCGCGCTGGAACTGATCAACAACATGGTGGTCGAGCCCCTCCTTTACGGCGAGAGCATTGGTGTTTCGGAGGTGGCCTTGTTGATCATGATGGCGTTCTGGACCTGGCTGTGGGGAGCGACCGGACTGGTGCTGGCCGCACCGTTGACCGTGTGTCTGATGGTTGTCAGCAAGAGCGTCCCCGAGCTGGACGGAATTGGCGTGCTCCTGGGCAGCGAACCCGCGATGGATCCCCATCACGTGTTTTATCAACGGTTGGTTGCCAAAGATGGGGATGAAGCCAGCGAAATCGTGGAAACCTTCCTCAAAGGACATTCGCGCGCGGAACTTTTCGAGCAGTTGCTCATCCCGACATTGATTTCATGCCGCCACGATCACGATCTGGATCGCCTCGATGATGAAGACCGGGAATATATTCTTCACGCCGTCAGGCGGATTGTGGAAGAGGCTGAAAGTGGCACAGTGACGAAAGCGATCGTGGCCAACGACGACGTGGAAAGCGCAAACGAGGGGCAGGCGACGCTTTGCGCGCAGCCCCTGGTCCTCGGCTGCCCGGCCAACGATGAAGCCGATGAACTGGCACTTTTGATGTTGGCGGAGTTGTTGCCCGCAAAAGAATGGCGGATGCGCGTCTTCTCACCGGAGATGCTCTCTTCAGAGAACATGGCCGAAATTGACAAGACACGGCCCGCCGTGGTGTGCATCGGCCTCCTGTCAGGAGGCACAATGTTCCCCGTCCGCCAGCTCTGCAAAAAGCTCCGCGCCCGTTTTCCGAAACTGCCTGTCGTGGTGGGACGGTGGGGTTCCCGCGAGCGGGAGAAGACCCAACGTCAGCTCTCCCCTCTGGTGACTGCAATCAGTTGGACTCTGGATGAGAGCAGAAACCAGGTGGTCCAGTTTGGACAGACCCGTCCCGCTGGCGACGCGGTTCCGCGAAAGCAAACCGGACCCTCACAGCGCGAGGATCGCGGGGCATCACGAATGTCTGGTCTTGTCGGAACATCGTAATCACCTCAATCCACAACTATGAAAACATTTCTATCCTTCCTGATAGGCGTCCTCGTCGGCATTGCCGGCCACTGGTTCTTCACGGAGCCGAGATCGAAAACCCGTGTCGACCATGCAACAGAAAAAGTGCAAAGCGGCGCCACGAATCTTAAGGAGACTCTCAAGGAGACCTTCGATCGCGATAAGATCAAGGATGAGCTGGCGCGCACGGGAAAAGTCATCCGCGAGAAAGCCGGCAAAGCCGGCGACGCCATCTCCGACGCTACTGCCAATGCGCGGACCACCGCCGCGATCAAAGCCAAACTGGTTCGGGACGCCGGCCTGTCCGCGTTCAAAATTGACGTGGACACGACCGATGGCGTGGTGACCCTGTCCGGCGCCGTTTCGTCACATGAGGAAATCTCGAAGGCGATCGAACTCGCGCTGGAGACTGAAGGTGTCCACAAGGTCGTTTCGACGCTGCAAGTGAAGCCGGATTAGCCCGTGGAGAGGCGTGGATCACTTCGCCACGCCTATGGTTCCAGCCACTCGACGGACAGTACTCGGCGGGACGACGTACAGTGACAGTGTCCGTGCATGAAAGCCTGTGCTGAATCGCGGACCCGCCCCACCAACCTGGTGACCTTGACGATGGGCGTCCCGGCATCTGCACGGCTGACCGAATAGGAAGGATTCTTTTGCAAGCGGGTTTGCCGTTCCGCGAGATCGACAGGAATCCTTTCACCTTCCTGTTTTGCGGTCGTGCATTTGCGTGTTTCCGGGGTTGGCATAGTATCGTCCTCTTCTGAATCCACTGCGCGCATTCCCTGCACATACCGTGCCGCTTGGTGAGCCTGTCCCAATCTGGACTCCGAAAAGTTGTTCCCCCGAAAACCACTTCTCGTCATTGCGACCCGTTTCCAAACAAGGGTTGAGTGAGAGGATGTGGGGCTTGTGCGAAATGCACTCGCGTATCCCGATCTCTTGCAGTTTGCACATGGATCGTCGTTGCAATCCGGGCCGATGTTTGTTTGCGAAGGCATCTGAAGATTTGAGAAGCAAAACGCCGGAAAGGCGCCTGGGACGACGACAAGTCCCTGCTGTGCCGAAGGTATCGCCGCCTGTCAACTGATCAAACGGCTTGCAATGACAGGTTCGCACATTGGCCCGGGGATGACCTTCCCGGCTTCGGCACAGGCATCGCTAAAGAGGTCGTCCGTGATTCCCCCGGTTGGGGAATGGCGAACCAGTGAATCGAACTGAGCAGCACAACGCTGGAAAAGAAGAGGTACAAATGAAAACACTGCGCCAAACGATGGCAATAGGGATAGGGGCGATTGCAACCTTCGGCGCCGTTTGCCTTACCGCGCGCTCCGCAGAATCAGGGCGTTGGGATTCCAGTCAGTTCTATCGACCAAATGAGTTGTCAATCGACCTGTTTGGGAGCGGGTCGATCGGGCAGCAAACCATCGATAACTTCTCCGGCACCCGCGTGACCGAAGACGTGCGGCTTGGCGCCGGGGTGGGGATCAATTGCTTCTTTACGCGTCATTTCGGTCTGGGCGGCGAAGCCTATACGGAAAACACGGCGGATAACCTTGTGGATAGCGCTTCGCTCAATTTGTTGTGCCGCTTTCCCATCGGCGAAAGTGGACTGGCGCCTTACCTCCTTGGCGGCGGGGGCTATCAATTCGACGTGATTGAACAATGGCTGGTGAATGCCGGAGCGGGGCTTGAATTTCGCTTTCACAAGAACTGGGGTCTCTTCTTCGACGCCCGTTATGTATTTGCCGAGGAGACGGAAAACTACGGAGTCGGTCGAGCTGGTGTGCGCCTGAGTTTTTGAGAAAGAAGCGGAAGAATTGCAAACCCAAAAACCACAAATCAGGAGAACCAAATGAAACGAACAATGAACAGTCTCGGAGTGGCACTCTGGTTGGGCGTATCGGTCGTGGCCCTGAGCGGACTGGCCGGATGCGCCGGCAGTCGTTACGAACGCAGCACCGGGGAATACATCGACGACAAGGCCCTGACCTCGCGAGTAAAAGGGGCTTTGGCCGACCATCCCCAATACAAGTTCGAGGATGTGAATGTTGTCGCGTTCAGAGGCACCGTGCAACTGAGCGGATTTGTCAACACAGCGGGCCAAAAACGGCAGGCGAAGGATATTGTCGAGAAAGTGCCGGGCGTCAAAGATGTGGAGAACAATATCACCGTGAAGGACAAGACGGGCTAACCGACGCTGTCCGCCCGTTAAGTGGCATCAGGTGGAGCGGGCGAAATAGCGAGCCTGACAATGAAAAAGCAAGCAAGGACGCCCCGGGCGGGAAAGCCGAAGCGGATTCGTTACGCCGTCGTTGGCCTGGGCCATATCGCCCAGGTGGGTGTGTTGCCCGCGTTTAGCAACGCGGGGAAAAACTCCGAATTGGTGGCCCTGGTATCCGGCGACTCCAAAAAGTTGAAAGAGCTCTCACGGCACTACCGGGTGGCGAACACGTGCGGCTACGAAGATTACGATGCGTGCCTGCGAAGCGGCGAGGTGGACGCCGTCTATATCGCACTTCCTAACAGTCTTCACTGCGAATACGCCGTGCGCGCCGCGAGTGCGGGAGTACACGTGTTGTGCGAGAAACCGCTTGCGCTGGACGAGGACGAATGCCGGGACATTATCCAGGCGTGCGCCGAAAACGGTGTCAAACTCATGACCGCTTACCGGCTGCATTTCGAACGAGCAAACCTGGAAGCGGTTCGTCTGATTCAGAGTGGAAAGATCGGTGAACCGCGCATCTTTCAGTCGCTGTTCACCATGCAGGTGAAGGACGGAAACATCCGCCTCAAAGGAGAACTCGGCGGCGGCACCCTGTACGACATAGGCATTTATTGCATCAACGCGGCGCGGTACCTCTTCCGCGCCGAGCCAACCGAGGTTTTCGCCTATTCAGCCAGCAATGGCGGGCGGAGGTTTGGCGACGTGGACGAAATGACCAGCGCTCTGTTGCGCTTTCCGGAAGAACGACTGGCCGGCTTCACCACGAGTTTCGGCGCGGCCGATACGGCCGTATATGATGTCGTCGGCACCCGCGGAGTGATTCGCGTGACCCAGGCTTACGAGCATTCGGAGCCGTTGAAACTGGAACTGACGGTGAACGGTGAGACAGAGAAGCGGACTTATCCGTGCCGGGACCAATTCGCGCCGGAACTCATTTATTTCTCCAATTGCATCCTCCATGATCGTGAGCCGGAGCCGTCCGGCCTCGAAGGTTTGCTGGACGTTCACATCATTCGGTCTCTCCAGGAAGCAGCAAAGGTGGGCGTTCCGATCCATCTCAAGGAACTCCGGCGTCAGCGACGGCCCAGCTTGCGGCAGGAGATTCATCGCCCGCCCGCGCCGAAACCCCTCGAGATCCACGCGGACGCGCCTACGTTCTAGTTTGGAGATCTTCCCTTTTAGAAAGCGCTTCTTCCCCGGAGAATTTGCCCCCAGCGTTTTTGCAAAGGAGATTGGCTTCGCTTTTCTTCAGGCTGATCGCGTTTGTAAAGAGCGTGGCATTGGGGACCAGGAATACTCTCTCCTCGCCTTCCAATGTCGTGTAGCGCAGGTCGATGCAGGCCACGATGCCTTCAAAGCCGGCCACCGCGATGCGATCACCGCGGCGAAACGGGTGATAGATCAGGATGAGAATTCCCGCGAGCAGATTCGACAGAGCGTCGCGGAAGGCAAAGCCGAGAGCGAAGCCCGTCAGCCCCAGACCGGCCACCAACGCGGAGACATTGACTCCCAGCGTGCCCAATGCGGTCACCAGCCCAAAGATCAGCAGGGCGATTCTGGCGATTTGACCCATCAGAATCAGAATGTCCTGCCTTGCCGGATCGGTCGCCTTTCCAACCTGGCCGATCACCTTTTTGGCGAACAGGCTGGCCAGCCAGAAACCCAGGAAAATCAGCACACTGGCGGCCACCTTCGACCCGAAGATAGCCGCTTGACCTTGGAGTTCGTCCACGTTGATTTGCATCGCCGCCGTCATTGGATTGTGGCGCCTGAATTGCGATCCAGCCGCGACGTTCCACTAGGCTCGATCCTTTACGGAGAGCGCTCCCTCATGATGGGCGCAGTGGGCGCAGCAGAATATCTCTCCGCCCTCCTCCACGCCGTGGCCGATGACACGATTGCCACAGTGGCTGCAGACAGGCGCCAGTTTTTGAATGGCGCATTCGAAGGAATCGAACACATGCGATTTGCCCGCTATGACCACTTCAAAGGATTTGTCGTAGGTGTTACCGCATGTTTCACACTTTGGCATGCCTTGGCTCCTTTCGCGGTTTCCTACCGCCCATTCGCGTGTCCTTTGCGTTTGTGCTGCTTCAGGACTGTCCGCGCCGCGACTTCCTTGGCCCGCTTGCCGTAACGGCCGGATCTCTGAGCGGATTTCTTGATATGCTCGTACTGACGCTGTTCCTTTGGGCTGACGCCTCGCAGATGTTTCCTTCCTGGCATAGGTCCTTTGTGGAATCTGGATTTCCGATCCAGTCCGTCAGTGTCTGTCCTTAAGATTCTCAGGTGCGGCTTGGCGGCTGGCTCGCAAGGGTTCGGAAACCCGTTCCAACACTTCACCGGCCAACTTTTCCCTGCCGGTCCGGACGGCCAGGTCTCCGAGGGAAATGATCCCCACCAACCGCTTCTCCCGGTTTAGCACCGGCAATCGACGGATCTGCTTTTCTTCCATCAGTTGAGCCGCCTCTTTCGCGTCCTGATCTTCAAAGCAGTAAACTATGCCTGGCGTCATGACCGCGCGCACCTTGGTGGCTCTGGGATCGAAACCCTCCGCAATGGCTCGGACCGTAATATCGCGGTCGGTCACGCTGCCGATCAGCCGATCGTTTTCGCAAACCGGGAGCATTCCCACGTCCAGCGATCTCATCTTCCGGGCCGCTTCGACCAACCCGGCTTCGGGACCGACGCATTGCGGATACATTGTGCAAAGTTCTCTAAGTTTCATAAGCTTCTTCTTTCTCTCGCTGGTCTGATGGCCCGTCGCACCGAGCTTCTGCCGCGGTTTTTATCGACAGGTCCCGGGTACCGCGAGTGCGAATGCAATCGACCACGACGAACGCAGCCTCAAGATCCGACTCAATCGAGCCAAGCCCGTGCCAACGCATCTCAGCACCAGCCGCCCAACGTCTCCATCGACTGCCGAATGGATTCCACGAAACGGTGAACCCTCAAAGCGGCCTTGCGCCGTGTGCAACATGCAAAGGCTGGATCGTCGATAATGCACTTCGCACGACCTTCGCACGGCCTGGGCCGACAAATCCCTGGCACGTTGACAGCTTGGAAAAGTTGCCGGTGAGAACCAGTCTTCGCGGATCCCGAGGCTGCGACGGTTCAGCGGTTCCAGGCGATGGATACAATCATTGCATGCAGAGTCTGCGGTCTGGTGCAGCGCGTGCAGGAGTTGCGCCCGGCACTGGCGGCTGAATGTTGTCGATGCGGCCTCACTATTGCCAAACGAAAGGTCAACAGCCTTGGCCGGACCGGAGCACTGTCGCTGGCGGCACTGATGTTCTACGTGCCGGCCAATCTCTATCCGATTCTCCGGATGGAGTATTACGGCGCGTACTCCGAAAGTACGGTTTGGGACGGGTGTGTGCGGCTCTTTCAGAGCGGCCAATGGCTTGTCGCCATCGTTGTGTTTTCTGCGAGCATTCTAATTCCCTTGCTCAAGCTGCTTGGCCTTTTCTTCCTGGTTGGCACCACGAGATTCAAGTCCACCCTTCACCGGCGGGAGCGGACCTGGGTTTGCCGAATCATCGAAGTGATTGGCCCCTGGGCGATGCTGGATGTGTTTCTTCTGGCCGTGCTCGTGGCGTTGGTGAAGCTCGAGCAGTTGGTGACGATTATGCCCGGCCCGGGTCTGTTGGCATTCACTGCGGTCGTGGTCTTGACTATCCTCGCTTCGACCAGTTTTGATCCGAAGTTGATTTGGGAGGAGGCGGGCGAAACATCATGAGCGTCATGGAAAAAGTCTCGTCCCTGGGCGAAAAACTCCCCGTGGCGAAAGTAAAGCAGGGGAAATGGAATCTCTCCGTCGTGTGGATTGTTCCCGTCGTTGCTGCGATCGTCGCGGGCTATCTCGTCTATCGGCGGACACAAGAATACGGCGCGAAGATCGCAATCCGGTTCAAAGATGTCAGTGGCCTGAAAATCGGCCAGACGCCGATCAAGTACCGGGGCGTAAGCATCGGCGAAGTGACAGCCGTTGAGTTGGACAGGAATCACCAATACGTCGTGGTTAGAGCTCGTTTGCAACGCTCGGCCGCTTCGATTGCGCGGGAAGACTCGAAGTTTTGGATTGTGCGTCCCGAAGTGGGAATAGCGAATATTACTGGCCTGGCGACGATCATCTCCGGACCGCACATTGAAGCATGGCCCGGCGCCGGTGAAGTCCGGTCGGAATTCGTGGGTCTGGAAGTCCCACCGGCTGCCTTGGAAAAGGGCCTCAGAATCGTGCTCCTGTCCAGACACCTGGAATCGTTGAAACGGGGCTCGCCAGTTTATTATCGCGGCGTCGAAGTGGGCGCCGTCCAGGATCATCAACTCAGCACCAACGCTACGACCGTGGACATCGACGTATTCATCAGGCAGCGCTATGCGAATCTGGTTCGGAATGGTTCGAAGTTTTGGAACGTAAGCGGCGTGGATGTGAGAGTCGGCCTGTTCCGTGGCGCGGAAATCAACGTGGAATCGTTGCGCTCACTGGTGGCCGGCGGCATCGCCTTCGCGACTCCGAACGATCCGGACGATGTGCCGGCAAAGGACGGAACGGTATTCCACCTTCACGACAAGCCGGAAAAGGAATGGTCGGAATGGGCACCGGAGATACGGATTCCGCCGGAGAAATAGCGGGAAGTTGATCACGCGGTCATTGGCTCCGACGTGAGCGCCTCAAGCGAAGTCGAGAGTTTGAAGTGCAAATTGCATCCCAGGTCTGGACACTTGCGGCAAATCGCATCCGGGCTCTTGGCAAATCCGATCGAGGTCGGATTTATTGCTTTCTGCAAACAGGGCACTGCAGATTTGTGCGATTGGCAACAGGGCAAGTCAACGCCGTCCGGGCATCCGGCGGTTTTCAAAGAAATCAGAGGCTTGGCACATCCCTTGCAATAGATCGAGGCCTATGAAAGAACCATCTACCTTTGCTGGTCAGGCGACTCGCCTGGAGAAACCCCTCCACGACCAGATCGCTGCCGTGGCCTACCAACTTTACGTCGAGAACGGACGGCAGGATGGGCATGACTGGGAATACTGGTT
>JGI10216J12902_101026662_pt1 | contig 23345 bp, 19 predicted proteins | sample KanNatreferecore_FD_12902 | JGI IMG/M metagenome (IMG submission 12902)
GCCGAGGCCGGAGTGCCCGGGACCGCTGGCGACCGAGATCGCCGAAGGGTTCGCCCGGTGCGGGTATCCGGTCGCGACCGCGGACACTCCGGCGGGGCGGACGCCGGCACTGGTGGAGGTGTATCCGCACGCAGCGATCGTGGAGCTTCTCGGCCTCGCGGTGCGGCTGCCTTACAAGGCGGGCAAGGTGCGAAGTTACTGGCCAGAGGCGCCGGCGGCTGAGCGGTGGTCGAACCTGATCGGGGACATGAAGGCGCTGCTGGCGGGGCTGCAGACGGTGATCGGAGAGATCGACCTTGCTCTTCCGGACGCGGCGGAGCCCGGGCGGGTCTCCGCTCTCAAACGGCTGGAGGATGCGCTGGACGCGCTGGTGTGCGCCTGGGTGGGGATCGCTTACCTGGAGCGGAGGGCCCGGGCGTACGGGGATGGGACGGCGGCGATCTGGGTGCTGGAGCGTTCGAGTGCGTAGGGTGATCCCGACGCGAGGACGGCCGCGGTGAGGGCCTCCTGGGGCGACGCCGGCGGCATGTAGGGATGGTCTCCCTTCTTTCGGGGGTGCCCACCTCGACCCCCGGCTCACCGCGCACCCGCCGGCCGCCATGAGGGCGCTTCAGGACGTTCTGGTCCCCCGCCCGTTAACTCCCGAGCCCCCCTTCCGGTCGCCACCAGGCAGGGCAGTGAGTTTCCATCGCGCGGCCGGATGGCCGGGAGGCGTTTCGAAGCGCCGCACTGCCACTGCCCGGGAGGCCCGACGTTCCGGCTGCAGATCCTTCACACGCGTGTAGCCGCCGATGTATCCCTGCCGTCGCAGTTCGCGCAGCAGGCCCTGGGCGTTCCACACGCCCGCTTGCAGCCGCTGGTCGATGTACGGCTTGAACGCGTCCAGTTTGGTGGCGCGGGCGCTCTCGGGCCGGACACCGGCAACCGCGCGGGCCGCAGCGACCAGAAACCAGCCGCTTCAAAACACCTGCTGTCCAGCCGTATTCCCCTTAGTATTGACCTAGTGTGGTGATCCAGAAACCGTGTACCGGCCCCGCAGCCACGAGCGATGCCTGTAAGACTGCTATCGCAATTCAGAATCAGGACACTAGCGCACGGCGATCAATTACCGTGCATCCCCGCGCCGCTGTCCCAACACTGGAAGAGAGCCCTTTTATGCAAGACCTCGGATGCTCTCGTTTCATTACCTCTGAATAGCCTCGTTCAAGTCCCGGACCAGGTACATTCCATTTCCCCGGGGCCTTGATCATCTCAAGTCATGCCAGTGGACGCTCTTCGTCCGCATCGTCCAGAGCGGGAGTCTGAAATGTTTAACGAGTTTGGGCTTGTTCTAAACGTGCTCACGACCGCGGCTTGCATCGTCCCCGTGTTTCTGCCGCTTCAAGTCTTCGCGTGGAAAGCTCACCAGGAGTACAAGCGTCGACGGGGAGAGTGGACGCGGGGCAAACTCGCATTTGAGGAAGCCTCGAGCAAGAATCCTGTGCCAGAATTGCGGCTGTCACCGGATCGACCGGCACTCGTGGTTAGACGACGATCCGGTGCGGAGATGGCCATCGGGGCGATGTCACTGATCCTGGCGGTCCCTCTGGCCGTGGCAAACCAGTGGCTCCTAGCGACGAGCCTACCGGCGATTATGCCTCGCGGTAAGGTGTTGCTATCGCTGTCGGCGCGGAACATCTATGCCACGGACCTGGCCGCGCTCGCGATTGTGCTCACTGAGATCGGAGCCGGAATAGCATTCCTCTTTGGGCTCGAGCAATTCCTCGAAGCGCAGAGGCTACGCCGGCAGCCGCGGAAAGAGGGTGACGCACCGGAGGCGTTCCCGATTGGCATGCTCCTGGTAACACTCGCCGCGTTGGCGGTGGGGCTCATTGTGATCGCTGCCGAATGTCAATTGGCAGGGGAGCGGGCACGACTGATCTCCGGCGCGAGTACTGTGCTGATCAGCGGCTTGATCGCCGGAGCAGTGGCTACTGGCTCCTTTCTGTTCGCGGCCCTCGCGGTTGAGTTCATTCTAGGTCTGGTCGCGCGTTACCCCAGTCGGGAGAAGACAGGCGGCGCTATCGAAGGATCTTACCACATATTCCCGCCCCTGGTTGTGCCGCTATGGGTGGCAATCGGCGAGCACCTTTGGCTCCTCCCGTTCAAACACACTTACGAACTTGATCAACACATGGTGGGGAGGTTCGTTCGACGGGAAAGAGGCTGCAGCGTTACAGGTCGAATGGCATCCGCGAAGATAGGAGAAGGTCGCAATGATTAACGCAAGTCGAGTCTACGTGATCCTGATGGCTGGTGTGACCGTTGGCACAGCGGGCTGTGGCTCGATACAACTGCACGCCCCACGACCGCTGCGAGTCTATATGGTAGTGGACCGCACAACGAAGATTCGCAAGGCATCCGTTTCCAGCGCTCAAGCTGACACGGATTACTTCAACATGTATCGAACGCTCATGCCGCAGATCGTGGTCTTGTCGAAGCTGCAACCGGATGACTCCGTCACCGTCATCCCTTTAGACGACAAGACTGACGACGGCGATGTTCGTACGTTCGTTATCGAGGAGGACGAGACCCCGGGACGCCGTGAGGTCCCTAGTCTCCTTCGCCTCCGGGACTTCATCGCCGGCATAGAGCGGTCCACCCAGCCGGGAAGCGACTTCGCCGGCGCTCTCGCTTTCATCCGCCGCGAGAGTGCTCGACGAGCCAGTTCGTCCGAGGAATCGGGGCGTGAGGCCGTGGTTTTCTTTAGCGACGGGGAAGCGGACGGGCGGCAGGACGCTCTGTCCGGGTTTCCTGCGCTTCCCGTCTGGATGTTCGGGACTGTTCGTGCCGAGGCGCCACCGAGGTTCCAACAAATTGTGAAGGAAGGCGGCGTTACGGACCTCCACTGGATTCCCTTCAACCAATGGGAGACCGCCGGCACTGCGTGGGGAGCGGAATATGCTCGAAGATCCGATGTGGGTGTTCTCAACTGCCTAAAGCGGTTTCCACGCGATGCAGATCCGAGTGGTGAGCAGATCACCTACGTCTGCGAGAAGGGGAAGCTGCCGCGCGAACCCACTCCTCCGGGGGAGACTCTTTGAAAGACGATGGAAGGGGAATAACATGGGAGCTATCACTGCAGCCGTTGCTATCTTGACCGCGCTGGCATGGTCGCTAACGCTGTGCTGGCAAAACGTGATGGTGCATCTGGATCCGGAAGGCGTGCTCCTTGCCCGCCCCTGTCTGGTGCGGGATCAGGCACTTCGCTCAATCGGCAAGCTCCGGCTAGCGGAAGCGGAAAGTGCGGCTCGGAGGGGTGACTTCCGGCGCGCCGCGGGAGGGGCGATCGCAGTCCTGAAGCGAGGCGACACCGGATGTGAGGAAGATGCATTAGTGCTCTACCGGACGCTTCCAGGGCGCCACCTGAGGGCCGGAGAGAGGCTGTTGGAGGCAGGTGACTACGCCGCCTCAGTAGCCATGCTCGATTCTCTGGTGCATGGCCTCTACAACGATGTTCAGCCGCCGCCCGGCGAGCTCCCCGACGTTGTAGCGCGCGCCAAACGCGTGCGTGCGGAAGGTCGGCTGACCGCGCTTATGACCCGAGTGAACCGGCTGATTTCAGGAGGCAGCACTGAGGAGGGCCTCGCGGAGCTGGTCCTTGGACTGCAGGAATCGGAGATCCGGCCGCTGGCGCTTAAGGCAAATCGGTTACTTGGCGAGGCCGTTAAGAGAGCCGCGGCAGCCAGGCTAGACCAACCGGACAACGGGATTCGAGAAGCGCTGCGTTTGCTACAGGAAGTCCGCGCGGTGGCGCGACAGCTGCTCAGGGAAGATCAAGGTCTCGCTCCGGTTGTATCCCGGATGGACGCAATCGCTGATGACATGTATTCGCAGCTGACGGGACTCTCCCGGACCGAGCAGCGGCGCCTGGCTCTCAAAGAGCCGGAGATCCGCGAGGGAACGCCTTCGTGGATCTCCGCTGCCGATCTCGGAGCCGCAGAATCCACGATCGCTTTCTCGAACCCATCCGAAGCAAGCGTTCAGGTCGGCGTGGGCAACCGCCACGACCGTAAGCTGTTTATCCTCGTGCCTGCGGGGTCCATCGGACTGTTGCCGCCGATACCTGCCGGACAATATGCGGTGGTGGCGAAATCGATCGCAGGCTGGAGCGCGGCTGGGGTGTTGGATTTCAGCCCAGGAGCTTCGTACGAGATTCCGCTCGCTGAGGGTGCACGTCCCACGAAGCTCGTTCGCCACCGCGACCTTCCGCCGCCACCTCCGCCCGCGAAGGAGCCATCACCGGTGGGTGCCCCCGGAGATTCCGCGGGCGTGGTGCAGAGCCCTATGGTCCACTCTGAGCGCCGCCACGCTAGCACTGCTCGCTGACCCTCCGACTGCCACACGTTTTCGGGGGCGGCTCCTCCTCGACTTCCAGGGGACGCTCGCGCTCCTCGAACGCCGTCGCAGCAACGGGCCCTCGGCGCCGTTGGTAATGCCGCGCTTCAGGCGGTCGGCTTGAAAGCCGCGTGGATCCTGCGGCCAAGGGCCACGCCCTCAATGCGAATCGTGTCTTCTTATGGTCAGCCGGTCCGGCCGATTACTTCAAAGACGCGGAGGCAGTCTGGTAAAGGAATCAAGGGGCGAGGTGAACAATCCCATGGCATTCGGGTTCAACCTGCGACCAAGAGCGTGTTCGGTTGCTACTCGGCGCCACAAAGACGAAAGATGGTACTCTGCGTAATGTCACCGGGACAGCGGGAGCCGGAGCCGCTTCAAAACGGGGAGCCGGCGCCCCTATCCGATGGGGCCTTGATAGTGGAGGCACGGCAGGGGGTCGCCCGGGCGTGGTCTCAACTTGAGACGCGGTACCGTTCGAAGATCTACGCCCTAAGCTGTTCGATCCTGCGGGATCGGGAAGAGGCGCTCGATGCCACGCAGGAGGCTCTCATACGGATCTACCAGTCGATGGAGAGCTTCGATGACTCTCGTCCGGCGGCACCCTGGCTGATGCGTGTGGCGCTGAACGTGGCGCGGGATCGGCTGCGTGGAAGGGAGCGTCTGCTGCATCAACATTCGACCTCACTCGACGACCGGTGCGCTGAGGAGGACGGTGTGGAGCCGGGCGTGGCGGCCAGGATTTCTTCGCCTGAGGCGGGTCCGGAGGAATCGGTCATCAAGGGAGACCTCGCGGACACGATCGTCCGATGCGTGGAGCAATTGCATCCGCGAGACCAGTTGGCGATCTGGGCCCGGTACTATTGGGAAATAACTCTTGAGGATCTCGCACCGATGCTCGGCGTAACAACACGGGGCGCAAAGCACGTCGCGGACCAGGCCGTGGTGCGACTGGCGGCACTTCTCGCTGCCAGAGGGATAACCGTAGAGACCGTTAGGGAGAACTGAGATGAAATCAATAAGCGTGCAGAAAGTAATGGAAACGTATCGGGCGGCGGTCGCCGCTCAAGCAACTGATGGACAAGGCGCGGAGTGTCTGACTATTCCGGAACTGGCAATGTACTCAGGCGGGGGGTTGACTGATAGAAGCCCGCACGTGGACGCTTGCGGCTTTTGTCAGCGGAACCTGGTATCTTGGGCCAGAGCGTCGGGACGACCTACGCTGACGACGGGGCGGGTCCACGGCGCGCCAGTGGATCAGTTCCTCACGACGCTCTGGGAGCGTTTCGTTGAGTTGGCCGGACGGAGGATCCGTTTCGAAGGAGAGGTCCTTGCGCGGAAGAAGGCTGACAGGAGCGATTCGTTGCGAGCCGTTCTGAGGCATGGCGATGAACCCTCGGACTACGTGCAGCTCGTTCTAGAAGGTGGCTTGCGTCTGACGCGTAATCACTTCGCACTGAAGATGCGTGTAGACCGGGAGCCTCCCCTGGCTCCCCTGGCAGAAGGTGAACTAGCCGGCTTTTCTCTGAGCCTGAAGGGCATTGAACGCCTCGTCCTTGGCAGCGTGTGGCTGGATACCTGGTCGCCGCCTTTGCTTGAGTGGCCACTTCCTCCTGCGCTCGTCTGCTCCGATGGCAGGGAGCGGTGGCTCACGGCGATGGGTACCAATGACGAAATGGTGATTCCAGCGCACGAACTCGAAGTGGGCTGCGTGACGGTCCATCGGTTTCGTTATCCCGACCTGCTTGACACCATTCAACAGAGCGTGCTAGGTGGACTGATCCCTGCGGAGTCGGTGACTGAGTTGGATCTTCTCCTCTCGCGGGTGGACAGCGCCGACGAGGAGCTTCACCATTGGACCGCGCAGTGGGGTGTGGATGAGCAGGTCCTGTCCGCGATGCTCACGCCAATTCGCCAACAAGGGCGAGCGGCGTTGCTCGGCACCGTCAAAGTGGTGTTCCGGTCCGGTGAGGAAGAGGAACTCGAGACGGCAGTGGAAGGCGGCGTGTCCCGCTCGCTAGAGGCGCTTCTGGGCACTCATGGAGGGCAAGCGGTCGATGCAATCTCCGAGCACATTCAGTGGGGCAGTGGCGATTCACTCGTCGCTGCCTATGTCCTCAAGTGGTTAGGACGCGTAAATGACCCGATCACGCATGACCGCAGGCTCGCTGTCCTGGCGGATTGCTTGAGATCGCGTTCACCACGGCTGCGAGACGCAGCAGCACTCGGTCTCGATTCGCTTGACGATCCGCGCGCCATCTCCTACTTGAGAGAAGCCGTGCGCCATGAACACGTCGCCGAGTTGCGGGAGGATATGGGCAGTGTTCTGAAGAGCCTGGAGCGCACACGCCGTGCCGATGATCCTCCGCAAAATTGACAAGCCGAACTGGTATCTCCCAGATGGTTGGGAGTGCGGTGACGCGCCAGGTGACGTGCTCCGGGACCTCTGCCCAAAAGGGGGCCGCCTTTCCGTGTGGATCGTCGAGGACGACGCATCAAACCTCGGTCGTCTCTTGGCCGCGCTTGGTTCTACACGAGGCAACATAGACCACATCGACTACGTGCTGTTTTCTTTCGACGTGCTCCGGCAAACAGATATCGTGGATGAAAAGGCTGACGGCGGCAGTCATGACAGCGGGGCGAATGCGCGATGGCACCATGATCTGATCGACCTCTCGGTTACTCGAGTGGCGGCCCTTGCAGCCGCGTTAGCCGCACTAGGTGATAAATCGCGCGTGCGATGCAGTTACCGGGAGGTTGCCGAGCACCTGGCGGCTGCGGTGGATGAGGGATGCATCCAGTTGGAGAAACTCAACCCGGCGGTACGGGCCAAGCTAGCCAGCATCACTGGCGAACGAGGCTTGTAGGATCGTCGCTACATGGATGAACGGATCGTCGCCTCGAAGGTAGGAGAACTCGCTCTCAGATGGCGCGATCAGATGTACAAGTTGCGAGCAACGAGAACCGAGCTCCCGCACGTCGGGACGGACTGGTTCAACTCGGAATTGAACGGACTGTTTGGCGCCCGCCGAAGTGAGATAATCCGCGAAGTCATCCGTGTAGATCCCGCCAGACTTGCCGAGACGCTTTCCGAGAGGGGCGACCACGCGTGGCTACCACTGTTCTTCCAGCACTGGCTGCGCGCGCTCTCACAACTACTGTTGGTGCCTAAGCTAGCGCGCTTGTGGGAGCTTGATTCCGGAGACAGCGGGCGTTTGATGCTCCAGCTCGTGGATCTCGAGCAGGCGTGCATAGTGTGGCTCCGCAGCCAGGGATTGCCTGCCTGGGGCACGTGTGACGGCATTTACGGTGTCTTCTCCGCCCGAGAGCGAGGCCAGCCGGCTACGTCGCCGGATGAGAAGCCGGATGAGGTGGTCGGCTGTCACGTCATTACCTGCCTCATTGTTCCAATCGACGCTCGGGCCGCCCAGACCGTAACGGGTAATGGTCAGTCAGACACGGAGCAGCACGCGAGCCCAGGCATCTATGCGGGCAATTTCGAACCCTTGGAAGCGTGCCAAGTCGGACTCGACGCGGCGCTAGCCGCGGTGCAGGACGGCCTGCTCCGGGCCTGCATCAAAAATGCTGCCTTTCGCGCGTTTCTGCCGTTGATCCCGCTCCGGGCAGCAGTTGAATGGTATAGCGCATTGAGTGTCCACAGAATCCTTCGGAGCGCCCGAATCTACGTAACGATTGGTGACAGCGCCGCACGCGGCCCAGTCCACCGTGTAGACGGAGAATCGCTGTCGCTTAGCGTTGCGTTGGCGATCCTCCTGGGACTGGCATCCCTCTCTCAGCGGAGCGCTCCGTCTCTCATACGAGCCCTCGCCAGGCGCCTGCAAGCCCAAGGGTTTTCCGTGGTCTGCACTGGCGGACTCACCGACAATGGAGCATGCATCAGTGTAGCATTGGCCGATAAGCCTGAGATTGTCCGCCGGTACCCGCGACTTCGAACGATGTACCTTCCGACAGGGAACGAAGGCGACCTCTGTAAGGAGTTAGGCTTGTCGAAGGGCGAGCCAACGCTCTTAGCATCTCTGTTCGCGAAACGCCAGTTCGATCTGCCCCGCGATGGCGCAAGCGGAACCGACCCACCCGGGAAGTACCGAGGTCGTCCTGACCTCTGGCAGGTGGTGGACGATCTGCTTGCTAGGAAGAAGCGGCGGGCCACTGCCATTGGCTTGAATCTAGGCATCCCTCTCATGGCCGTCATCTTCCTCGTCGGTATGCAAGTGTACAGATTTGACCTGGCAGTGCCCCCGGAGCTCGATGGCGGGTGGGCCGGGGCGGCGCGCATAAACCACTATGGCCCGGATGCAATGCGAGCTAAGGTGCCGAGGCCATCTGCTGGCGGGCTGATCCGAGACGAGGACCTGAGTTCCGTCCCGCTGATACTCCACATAAGGAGGGATCAGACCTACATATGGTCGGGTTGGGTGAATGGCCTCTGGCAGGTGCAGTTAAAAGCATCTGTTGGTAGCCTTCGAGCTTTGGGTGATGACGCCGCGTACGCACCCAAAAACACCGTGCGGCTGCCGGTCACCGGTGACTACGTGGCTGTCGAGTACCGCTACCCAGCCGCGCTCGAGGGTGGCCATGACCCAATCGAGGTTTCCCGACAGCTCGGAACCCGGCGCGTGGGCGGTCTAACCCTTTACATCCGGCCGGAGAGCGCCGCCGTTCCGGCCCACCAGAGTGATCCGGCCACACCGTAGACCCGTTTTAGCCGTTTTGAGCCGCCCTGGGTCGCAGCACCGGTCACGGGTGTAAGCAGACGTCCACATTCCGTCGCATAAGCTCAACCAGCCGTGCATTTGCTCCCTCGACTGGCTGGTCGCTTCAAAGGTGACGGCGTCGCCCCGTATTATCCACAGGTGTGCGCGATCACTCGCGGCAATCCGCCTGCCTTCCCGCCCTCGGAGGTACCCTTATGTTATACCGCATTGCCTTGATCCTCTGCATCAGCGGTCTCGCGTGCCCAGCATACTCCGCCCCGAGAAGCCCAGAGAAAGTTCCGAGTGTTACAATCGTGAGGGTGCCACCCCGCCATCCTGGTGGGAAGCATACTGTGTTTCGGATCAGCGGCAAGGTTGGCGGCGTGGATCCGCGGGAGTGCCGAGTTATCGTGTACGCTCTCACGGATAAATGGTATGTCCAACCCACGGAGGACCAACCCGTCACCGTCATCACCGACGACCTGGCGTGGGACACCACGACCCACGGCGGCAAGAGGTACGCGGCGCTTCTCGTCAGGAAGGAGTACGATGCCGCCATTCATCTAGGCAAGCTGCCCTCAAAGGGTAAAGACGTCCTCGACCTCGTCGACGTAGCTGGCGTTCCGCCTGCGGGGCCGAGCACTGGGCTGACACAATGATGCTTGTCTCTCCGCGTGCAGCCAGCGTGTTAGTCTTTAGCTCCATCCTGACCGTGCCCTGTCTCTCGGTTCCCGCACGAGGTCAGACCCGGCCCGCAATCTCAATCAATAAGGTGCCACCCGCAGGTGCCGGGGGTCCCGAGACGGTGGCGGAGATCGCCGGCGTGGTGCGCGGGATCCCGGCCAGGGACGTGACTAATTATCACGTGCTCGTTTACGCGCGGGCGGACATCTGGTACATCCAGCCACTTGCGATCGCAGAAGAGTTCAACATTCCTATCGATGCGAAAGGTCGTTGGGAGACGGAGACCCACTTCGGGCGTCAGTATGCCGCGCTGCTGGTCAGGAGAGGCTACAGACCGCCTGCCACTACGGCAAGGCTCCCGGAGATTGGGGGACCTGTATTAGATCGGACCATTCGCTCAGGGGGCATTGAGAGCCCCAAGAGCCGGGAATAGAGATGCGCCATGAGAAGGATGCTTGTGGGTTTGGCGGTAGGCATTGTAATGGGAGCTCTCGGATCTCGAGAGCCTTCCGGATGCACGTCACCGCTAATGCTGCGTGGTCTTGCCGAAAGGTCTCCATTGGAGGATGACGACACCGGGACGCTCACATTCTGCGGGTATGACTGGTCGATCAAAAGCAGCACGCGTAAGGTAGGACCGGGGCCCAACCGCTTCTCCGATAGCAAGAAGAACGTATGGGTGGACGCAATGGGACGCCTGCACTTGCGCATCACGAAGGATGAGGAGCAGCACTGGCAGTGCGCGGAGGTCATCTCGACTCGCTCCTTCGGTTACGGGACGTACCGGTTCGTTCTCGACACGCCTGCGGAGAGTCTCGACGCGAACGTCGTCCTCGGTCTTTTCACCTGGAGTGATGATCCGGAGTCACATCATCGTGAGATTGACGTCGAGCTCTCCCGATGGGGTAATGAGGAGAGTGTTGAGAACGCCCAGTTCGTAATTCAGCCGTACACACGCCGCGGGAATAGGATACGTTTCGCCATCCCGCCCGGTCAACTCCGCACGACTCATTCCTTTACCTGGGCACCTGGGAGCGTTTCCTGCGATTCGATCGGTGCGCCCAAGCCGGACGAGGATCTTCGACGCATCAAGCAGTGGAGCTTCACCCGCGGGATACCTGAACCCGGGGATGAGAATGCGAGGATCAACTTGTGGCTGTTGGGCGGGCGAGCGCCGAAGGACGGCAAGGAATGCGAAGTGATAGTCGCAGCGTTCGAACACACGCCGCTCGACACTCCGAAGCAATCATCTCCACCACCCTAACGACATCCCACTTCAATTCGGGTCACGGCTTACGTAAATACTAGAAGAGGAATGAATCGACACACGGCCTTGTTGGAGGTACTCTCATGAGCAACGAGACAGTTACGAGGAGGCGGTTCACACAGATCGGCTGCACCGTCCTCCTGGCAATCTCCACGTCCCCGCTCGCGATGGCACAGCAGCCGCCCGCTAACCCTCCGGGCCCTCAGGTCAAGGTCACCGAAGTGCCGCCCGCCGGTGGGGGCAAGGACCGGACGGACGCCATCGCCGGGACCGTTAGTGGCGTGAAAGCTAAGGACTGCCAGATCGTCATCTTCTCTAAGACCGATCAGTGGTACGTCCAACCGCTCGTCGATACGCCTTTTACGGACATCGACGATGAGGGGAAGTGGGACGCGGACATCCATCTGGGCGCCGAGTACGCCGTTTTCCTCATCAAGAGGGGCGCGGGGTACAAACCGCCAGCGACAACGAAGAGGCTCCCCAAGGTGGAGGGCGCGGTCCTTGCCATGGCGCTGGTAAAGGCCAAGAAGGCTGAGTGAATCTGCCCGAAGGCCGGGGGGATCGCCCGTCGAGCGGTCCCCTTCTGGCCCACCGGCCAACTCCGCCTCCGTGGATACCACTCCCCCGGAACTCCTTCGAAAACGATGGCCCTGCGAGAGGCGGTCCGGTCGCGGACCTGCGGAGGGGGAATCTAATACGTCCACGTCTCGTGCGCCAGCGGCGCGGCGTTCAGCTCCTGCCGGAGGTGGCGCCAGTGCGGTAGGTCCGGTCCATGACGGCGATGAAGTGCTCGTCGTGGTGACGCACGATCAGGTGCGCCAACTCGTGGACGAGGAGGTACTCCAGGCACTGCGGGGGCTTCTTGGCGAGTTAGTAGATGCGCCGGGCGGTGATGTTGCGCGAGGGCTCTCAAAACTGCCGGGTGTTCCGTGCGTGACGGCGGAGAAGATGGTTCAAACGGGAGGCTCTACCCGCGGCTTTCGATTTCAGACGCGCGGGGGCCTCCCGCCGTCAGTCCGATCGGGGTACCAGTCCCGACGCACGTGCGGCGACCGCGACGGACCCGGGCGAGTATCCCGGGTAGATCACGCTCGAGTGAGAAGGAGAGCCGTTGCGACGCCACGGCCTTGGCGCAGCATGCGCCCTTCGAGCTGTCGATTCCGACGACCTTTGCACCCATTGCCGTTTACGCCTGGGGTCGCCCCTGCGCCAGGCTCGTCGCCCGGCTACGCTGTCCCTTTGGGCTGCCCCACCGTCACCGCGCTCCGCGCGCACCCGCTCCAGCAGCACCCCCGCCGGCTCGTACTCCCGCCCCTCCCGCCGCGCCAGCTCCGCCTCCGTGGGCACCAGCTCCCCCCGGAACGCCTTCGAGAGGATCGCCATCGCGCGTGCCGCCGGAAGACATGGTCCGTTTCCGCTCTTGCCGTGAACCTGACGTCGCGAGTTCTCGTGCCTGGCTCCCGGTCTCCCAGACCCGCTCCGGCCCATCCAGTTAACTTACCGGCAACTTGAGCACCGTGGTCTCTTGTGCCTGGCTCCCGTCTCGCGAACGCCCTTCCAGCCACTCCGGTTAACTTACCGGCAACTTGAGCTCCGCGGTCTCTCGTGCCTGGCTCCCCGCTCCCGAGCCCCCGCTTCGGCAACTCCAGTCAACTTACCGTCAACTTGGATCAGCCCAGAATGGAACGTAGCTTCGGTCACGATCTCTCACCTCGGGGTCGTACAGGCGGATTACGCCGGCGCCTATCGCCTCTTTGATCAGTCGAGAGGCCTGCGGGGCGTTCCCGGGCTGTATCGCAAACCGCTCCCGGAGAGAAGTGTTGGTCATCCTCTTATTCATTACGTACAAGAGGCTGGCATGTTGGTAGCAAGCCCGGATGCGGTCCTGCGCACCCATTTCGGTGAGCTTGCGGTGCGCATAGAGTGTGGCTCGCGTAGAGCCCGGCTCCATCGTGGTAATGACCGCGAATTGGGGCGCCGGGAGCTGGAAAGCTTCCACGGCGGCGACCACCTTATCGATCCCCGTGCCGCCTTCCTCACAGATATTCATCCGTCGCATGAGAGCGGCTAGGTCCTCGTTGCGGGAACGAGGCGGCGTGTCGATGAACCGGAGCGTATCCACCAGAGGCTCACCGGGATTGGTGATCTCCATCCGGTCGGAGAAGATCTCAACTATCGGCCCGGCGCCGGTTACCGTGAAGTCCTGATGGATGAGCGCGTTGGCCACCAGCTCGCGTATCGCCCTCTCCGGATACATCCGAACCTCGGTGCGGAACGCCTGCCCGATCGGCTCGTTCTGCGGGAGTTGCGAGCTGATGAAGGCCGTCGCCGGCTCGAAGGCGACTGCATACCCCCGCTGGGAGGGCGCGTCGCGCCATTCCCGCTCCATCTCGGTGCGCCCCGGGCCGCTGTACTTGACAACCCGAAGTCTTTTCCGGGAGAGGCGCTCGAACGCGCTGAGGTCCTTCGCGAAAAGGACCGCTCCAAGGTTGGTGATGTCGTATCGCCCGCCCGGTCGCAGGACCACCAGCCGCTCGTCAGCCAGACGCGCCAGGATGCCTTTCTGATCCCTCGGCACGGGAATGGAGAGTAACTCGAAGCATCCCACGTAATCGATGAGGGCCAGCACCTCATCGCCGGAGAGATCCGTCCTGGCGAGACCCTTCTCGAAGGGTGCTCTGGAGAAGGCCGCCCAAAGTAGCTGCTCCTTCGCCGGATGCTCCTTTAACGGCTTGATGTGGCTGCCGACGCGGATGTACTCCTGACCCGAGAAGCGGACCGGTTGATGCGTGGCGGCCGGCACCTCCAGCAGTACCATCGCATTACACTCGTGGGTCCACTCGTGGAAATGGAAGGCCACCTGTGGAGTGAGGAGCCGCATGAGCCAGTTGAGAAGCGCCTCACCGCCCTTCTTCTCCTTTCGGGGCCTGAACGTCGTCCCCGTGACCTTGTGCGTGTCGTCCTCGACGCCCCACACCTGGTAGCCGCAAGGTTTGCCGAGAAGGGCCGCGGAATTCGCCAGGGCGGAGATCCCCTTGCCGACCATCTCCGGGTCGGTCACGTTCTGCTTGAACTCTACCCACTCAATCTCGGACGGCAGGAGGACGAGCTCGGAAAGCAATGCGGATAACTGGGCGGGCGTCATGGCGGTCCGATCACCCCGAGAGGTCACTCGCTCTCAAGTAAGCTTGGCTAGTCTGAGAGGCATGTCGCCGCAGCCGATTAACGAGTTCCGAAAAAGTCATGACACCAGCGAGGAGCAGGTAGAGGTGACTGTGGTCCATGAGGAGAAGCGGGGTCCGCGCCACGGACGCACCGGCGACGGCCACAGTCGAGAAGCCGGAGATGGAAACCAGAATCCCCATGGTGTTATCCGCCTTGTCGTGAACCTTCTTGAAGAAGACATCCACGTCTGGCGCGTCCGCTTGTAGAGCCGTGAATTTCAACTCGACGAGGTACGTCGTACCGTCTATTGTAATCGAACCGTCAATTTGTCTCCCGGCGGCGCAGTACGGCCGGCGGCAATCGACCTCATAATAGTCGAGAAGGTCAAAAAACCACTCCTGGAACTTGTAACCCGCACGCTGAGAGCCCAGTGTCTTGCTGATTCCGGCTAGGCGCTCTGAGAGTTTCTCGAGCGTGACTTGTCGCTCCAAGTACTCCTCACGCCGGGCTCGGGCTTGCTTCCGCACCTGATCCTTCTGGCGCTGGCTCGCTTCGGCCCGTTCCTTCTCAATCAGGTAGGCTCGAAGGGCTGCTACGGCTCTCTCCGCGTGCGCATGCTTCTCGCCGGAATCCTCCCAGTTCTGAAGATCTGGGAATGTAGTCTGCTCCGACAGGAAGCTCGCCATCCTCCGGATCAACATCGATCCGGCGTCGCTTCGCTCCAGCAAAGGGAACAGGCGGGCGAGGAAAGATCGTTTGGTCTCCTCCTCGCTCCATGTGGCCAAGAACGAGTCCTTGACGCCGCACCGCCGAAGGAAGTCCCGCAAGGCACCACGTCGCCAATATGACTTCAGCGCCGCGTCGGCCACCAATTCGATGAAGTGAGGAGGCAGGCGTTCGGACATTGACTCCATGCTACCAGACCCGTGAGTCGGTAACAACCGCGCACCTCGCCTATCTCCCGCGTGGCAGGGCGTCACAACCTAAGCCGCACCTGCGCCCCACGGCTCCCAGGCTTCTGCCCGGCTTTCCCGCGCGCCCCGCGGGCCTCCCGCTCCGCCCGTATCCGCTCCAGCAGCACCGCCGCCGGCTCGTACTCCCGCCCCTCGCGACGAGCCAGCTCCGCCTCCGTGGGCACCAGCTCGCCCCGGAACGCCTTCGAGAGGATGGCCTGCGTGAGCCGGTCCGCGCGGGCGGAGGCGGGGGCCACGCGCTGCTCCACGGAATCGGCGAGGGCGAAGAGGGCCTGGACGCGCCGGACGATCTCGTGCTGCTCTTCGAGCGGTGGCAATGGAATGGGTGTGGCCAGGACGTCGGATTGGTTGATGCTTGCTTGGTTTACGGCCCATTTTCGGCGAGCAATCAAGCGGTCTTTCCCCTGCGAGGAACGCAAGTAAAGGTGAGCCCACGCTGGTGCGACGCCCGGCAGGAGGGAGAAGCGCATCATGTTCGACTCGAAAACCGCAGGACATAGGGCCTCGTCCACCAGGAGCGCCTTGCCCAGGTGAGTGAGGCTATTCACCCGATTGATCAGAATATCGCCGGGATGGAGACTGTAGGTCAAGGCCTCGGCGTCGGAGAGGCGAAGTCGCGTCAGCTGGGATCTCGCCCTGGTCCAGCCATCCTGATAATCGTCTATGCGCACAATCGGCATCCCCTCTCCATAGGATGTCCCCGGCTTGTAGAGCCCATTCTGCGGCCCCGCTGCGACGACGTGATCCAAGGTCGCCCACAGCCAGGTGCGAGGAATTGCCGTGGGACAACCAAGTGGTTGGGGTTCACAGAAGCGGCCCTTGGACCGCGATTTCCAGCTTGCCCGGCGCAGTTCGCAAAGAGCCTGGAGTGAGGGCACCGTTTGATTCAGGGTCGCTGCGGCTCTCCAATCATCCGTGAGGACTCCCGAGCAGGCGGCCGCGAGGACGGCCTGACGGAAACGCTTGAGGATCTCCGGGACGCGGGCGAGGCGCTGGCGGGCGGCATCGACGCGGGCGAGGAGGGCTTCGACTGCGGCGACGATGCGGCGCTGCTCCGCAAGGGGCGCCAGGGGAATCACCTGCTCCATGACGACGCGGTCCGAGGTGGCGGGATAGTTGGAGCCGGTTTGAAGCGGGGTTACCGCGCCGATGAACTCGTCGGTCAGGACGTACCGGAAGAGAAAACTCGGGTCCACGGCCCCGTTAGTGCGAAGGACGGTGAATCCCGTAGAGCACAACTCCGCCGCTAGGTCATCGGGAACAAGCGCCACGTTGCGAAGGTAGGTGCGCACGTTGGAGAAGAGCACATCGCCCGGAGCTATCGGGCGCCGCGCCCGCGAAGGCGCGTCGGCACCCCGGAACCGGCGCACTTCTCCAATGGTGTAGGTGCGATTGGAGATCGCCGAGATGTCCAGGTACCCGAACTCTCGATCCGGCGTGTCTTCCGGCCGGGTGTTTGGAACCGGCTGAACCACGTCGGCAATGCGACAGGACAGCCATCCCTCGGGTAAGACACCGTTCATCCGCTCCCCGCCCGGACCGCTCACCCGCCTGCCCCGGAGATCGCGGGCTCCTCCACAACACCATTCTCCAGAAGCCGGATGACGGCGTTCAACTCCTCGATGGCGCTCTCCAGCTCCCCGATGGCGTCCGAGGCCAGCGTCTCCGGCTCGACCACGCCCTCCGTGTCGTCCAGGGACTCCTCCCGCAGCCAGCGGAGGCTGTCCAGCTTGTAGTCCCGCTCCCGGACCTCGCCGATGGTGAAGGGGCGCCAGCGGTCCTCGTCCGAGCCGTCCGACCGCCGGTGCGTCCGGCCGTTCGGGTCCGCGCCGTAGCACTCCTCGAACGTTTCGAAGGCGGCGGGGCTGAGCACGCGCTCCTTCTTGGTGAAGGCGGGGACGTTCGTCCGGGCATCGTAGATCCAGGTCGTCAGGGTGGGCGTGCCCTTGGTGAAGAAGACGACGTTCGTCTGCGTGCCGGGGCTGTAGGGGCTGAAGGTGCCGCGGGGCAGGCGGAGGACGGTGTGGAGGTCGCAGTCCTGCACCAGGTAGGAGAACACGTCCCCGGCGTTGTCGGCGAAGAGGCAGTTGTCCGGCAGCACCACGGCCGCCCGCCCGCCGGGCCGCAGGACGGTCATCACGTGCTGGAGGAAGTTGAGCTGCTTGTTCGTGGTCTCGACCATGAAGTCGTCGCGGTGCGGGACGTCGTTCGCGCCCTTGGTCCCGAAGGGCGGGTTGGTGAGGATGAGGTCGAAGTCCCGGCGGTGGGGCTGGTCGTAGATGGAGTCGTGCAGCGCGATCTCCGGCTCCAGGCCGTGAAGATACATGTTCATCAGCGCCAGCCGGCGCGGGCGGGCGACCAGCTCCTGGCCGAAGTAGGTGCGGCTGCGGATGCGGCGGGAGGTGTCGCGGTCCAGCGCGCCGCCGGTCGCTTTCATCAGCCACTCGTACGCCATCAGCAGGAAGCCGCCGGTGCCGCAGGCGGGGTCGCAGATGGTGAACTCCGTGTGAGCACGGGGGTCCGGCCTCATACAGCGGACGATGGAGCGGATCAGCACCCGCGGCGTAAAGTATTGGCCGGCGCCCTTCTTCCCCTCGCTGGCGGCCTTCTCCAGGAGGCCCTCGAAGGCGTCCGCCTTCACGTCCGTGTCCAGCTCGGTCCACTCCGTCTCGTCGATCTTCGAGAGGAGCCCTTTCAGGGTGACCGGCCGGGTGAAGCGGGACTGCGCGCCGGCGAAGATGGCGCCCAGGATGCCGGTCTGCTTGCCGAGGGCGCGGAGGGCGTCCTGGTAATGGTCCAGCAGGACGGTGCCGTCCAGCTCCCGGAGGGCCGGCCAGGAGCAGTCGAGGTCGATCTGCTTCTGCTCCGGGGTGGTGAACGGGACGGCGGAGAGGTCGATGGCCTTCTCGTCGGCCATCTTCAGGAAGAGGAGGTAGGTGAGCTGCTCGATGTAGTCGCCGTAGTCCACGCCCTCGTGGCGAAGGCTGTGGCAGAAGCCCCAGAGGGTCTGGACGACGTCGCTCATCTGACAGAACGGGAGACGCCCGCGGAGCACGGAAGGACGCGGAGTGGATGGGAGCCTGCGGAGGGTGCAGGCGTGTATCCGTTCGGCCGGCAGCCGGGCGGCTCCTGCCGTCGCGAACGCTAATGCGGGGAACGGCCGCGAGGGACTAGAGGACCTTACGGGTTCGAGCGCGCGCTGCCGACGCCTGCCGGGCGCGTCGGTTCTCCCGGATGCGCTCGCGGCTCACGTCCTTCATCCGATTAACGAATCCACGGACCTTCTCAGGAGAGTCGAGCACGCCTTCAGTCGGAACAACCCCCTCTTTGTGGTCGAGGACGAGCCGTGCGACCGTGGTTGGAGTCTTGTTCGTGTCGATGGGAGGCCTCCTGGGCAAAGAGTCAGACTCGCCAATTCTACCACGTAACTACCCAACAGGGTGGAGATTATGCTTGTACAGCCCGTAAGGCTGAGCCGTCGGGAAGACGCGCTCCGTGATCGGAGCGCTGTCTGAAGAGCGGTCGTTTACAAGAATGCGTTCAGGGTAATGCACCACCAGCCACGAGAACAGGTCGCCGTCGGAGGCCGTCGCGTCCCAGATGATCTCTCCCAGGATCTGCTCCTGCGGGTAGAGTTGGCGCGTCGATAGCTCGGCGACCCAGATGAATTTGGGCATGGGGAGCCGTGTGTAGAGGCGGGCGAGGTCGTATGGAAGCGGAGAGGACCGGCGTTGGGCCTTGTATGCACGGGAAGTCGTGAGGAATATGCGGATCACCAGCTCGTCCGGGGGGAGTGACGAGATTGCCGCAACGCCGACGTGGGGATCTTCGAGCAATTCGAGCGTGGCTCCTTCGACGTCTTCCGCCGCCAGGTAGACCTTTTCGTAGAGAGGCACCACGAAGCTGTCGATCTGAGACATTCGATAATCGGACACCCGCCTCGCTCCGGAGAAACGGGCCACTTGATCGTCTCTCGGGAGCGTCTCGTACGGCATCCCGTTATCGTCATTGACGACCAGGCCTGTTAGGTAGTGGTCGCTAAAGGCGCGAGCAGCGGGCGGGGCCACTCCAAGGTCGCACGTGTGGCCGATGGCCGTGATGGCGTGGTCCGGCTCGATGCCGGCGACGAGCGGCAATCCCGACTCCACATAGTAATACAGGAGCCGGTCGAAGTGCTCTACCTCCTTCCGGAAATAGATTCGCGGATAGAATCCGAACCGGGAGAACATCTCGACGACTTGCTCCATCCAGAGTCCTCGGGACGGGAGCAGGCGGCCGCCGGACAGATCGGTCGTAAGCTGCGTGATCTGGTATGGATAGATCTCACGGTACGTGGGATAGCGCTCGGTGAAGTAGCGGAAGCAGCCCCAGCACGCGGCGTGGGCGCAAACGGTCACATCGGTATCCTGGCTGATGTGCGGAAACCCCCTGACCTCAAGCTCGGTGCCCATCAGATTCGCGGTGAATCGGGTCCGGCAGACGAACCCACGCGCGCCGTCGCAGGCTTCGGGCTTCAAGATGGTTCTGCCGATGCTGTTGATCCGAGTCGGTCGGATCACTGAGTAACCGATGAAGCCGCCCGCGTAAGAAGGCACGTCCCACCAGTCGTCTGGTGGGATTCTCTTGTCGAAGAACAGCAGGCGCGTGCACTTGGCGGGGTAGGTAGCGAACTTCTTCGCGTAGTAGTTCGTGTAGGTGTCGCGGTAGTCTTTGCAAACATAGTCCCGCTCCACAACCACCGACTTACACGATCCGGCGAGACAGTCCCGAAGCTTCTCAAGATCGTCTTCGCCGAGGTGACCGTCACACAGGTCCAGCAGCTCGAGCCAGTCGTCAGGACCCTCAATGACGACAAGGGGATAGCGGTCACCGGGATCGTGAACAGGCATCGAGCGGTCCTTTAAAGGCGTGGGGGGCGCGGGCCTCTGGCTCACGCCGCTATAGCTTCGTTGATTCGTTGGATGAGGGTGTCCAGTCCCGCGCCGAACACACGACGCGCCCGGCCCAGCCCCCCGGCCCGCGTGAACGCCGGGATCAGCCCCAGGTCCTCCTCGTCCAGGGCCAGACCCTCCTTCAGGTAGTCCTGGATGATGCCGAGCCAGCGCTCCTCTTCCTCGGAGAAGGCGCGGCCGGCGCGGACCCGGTCTACGGCCAGGGCGGCGCGCTCTTCGGCGTTGAGGAGCGGCTGTTTCTCACTGGCGGCGTGCTTGACCATCGAGATGATGTCCGCCAGGTCCTTCTTGTACTGGGCGTAGTGCGCCTTGCGGAGCTGGTCTTCGCTGAAGCGCTCCGGCGCGGCGGCCAGCTTGCGGCGCAGCTCGGAGAGGGCGTCCGGGTTCCAGTCCGCCGGCCGGGCCAGGAGAATGCGGATCGCTTCCACGTCGTCGGGGTTCTCCTGGACGTAGCGGCCAAACGCTTCCAGGTAGTCCCCCGGCTTGTACTCGCGGCCGTCCGCGCCGCGGGCGCGCCACTCGGAGGTGACCTCGTCCTCGTGCTCGATGCCGACGGTGAAGGTCCGCTGCCGGCGGGGGTAGTCGTGCAGCAGCTTCTGGAAGCCGGGGTCGCGCAGCAGCTTGATGGTGGGGGCGAACTGCCCGGCGATGAGCCCGGGAAGGTCGCGCGCGAAGCGGCCGACATCCCCGTCCGGGATGTACGCCTCGAACATGGCGATCGCCTCGCCGGCCATCTCCTTCTCGATGCGGAGCAGCCGCTTCGCCAGCAGGCCGGTGTGGTACTGCCGGTCCTGGTTCTGAAAGATCGCCTCGATGATCTCCGCGATGGTCTTGGTGCTGCTCTTCGGGGCCTCGTCCGCCATGGCGCTGGCGCTGCGGAAATACTCCAGCAGGGTGCCGTCGAAGCAGTCGAAGACGGTGAAGTGCGACTTGTCCGGGTGCTTCTCGCCCTTCCGGGTGCCGCGCCCGAGCATCTGCTCGAACAGGATGCGGGACTTTACGGCCCGCAGGAAGACGATGTATTCCAGGTCGGGGATGTCCACGCCGGTGGTGAGGAGGTCGACGGTGACGGCGATGCCGGGGCTGGCGCGGTTGCGGAACTCGCGGATGTGCTGGAGCGGGCGGTCCACCGTGCCGGTGATCTTCTCCACGAAGTCGTCGCCGCGGTTGAAGATCTCCTTGGCCAGGCGCACCAACTGGTCGCAGTGGGAGGTGTGCGGCAGGTCGTTCGCGGCGAAGATCAGCGTCTTGGGGAAGCGGCCGTAGCGGGCCTCGTGCTCGTCCGCGTACTTCTTGATCTCTTCGAGGATCTTGCGGTTGGAGTCGGGCGAGGTGACCGTCTCCTCCAGCTCCGTGGTCGCGTACTGGCGGGTGTCCTCCAGGAAGTCCAGCACCTGCTGGCCGGAGTGCGTGTCCACCAGCGTCACCTGCTCGCCTTCGGAGAGGAAGACCCCGTTGACCCGCGCCTCGGAGCGGAGCGCCACCACGTCGTAGTCCACCAGGTGGCCGTCCCGAACGCCCTCCGCGTACGTGTAGCGATAGACCGGCTCGCCGAAGTAGCCGGAGGTGTGGCGCGCCGGCGTGGCGGTGAGCCCGATCTTGATCGCGTCGAAGTAGTCGAGCGTCTTCCGCCAGACCGACTCCTGCTGGGAGGTGTAGCCGCGGTGGCACTCGTCCGCGACGATCACGTCGAAGGCGTGGATCGGGATCGGGAGCTTCTGCGCGTCGGCTTCCTCAGTGCTGTCCTCGCCCCCTCGACCGAACGCCGCGGGGTCGCCCACCACCTGCATCGCCAGCCGCTGGATCGTGGAGACGTACACGAAGGTGTGCTGCCCTCCCGGCTGGGTGAGGTAAGACTCCGGCAGCACCCGCGGGTTGAACGACGGGTCGTCGGCGTCGGCGGCGGAGAGGGACTGGCTGTAGACGGCGTAGAGGTGGTCGAACTTCAGCCCCGGCTCCGCGTCGAACGACGCGAAGGCGCGCACCGCCTGGGCAGCGAGGGCACGGCGGTCCACGAGGAAGAGGATGCGCTTCCCCACGCCGGAGCGGATCAGCCGGTAGCACTGGCTCACCAGGGTGTAGGTCTTTCCGGTGCCTGTCGCCATGGCGAGCAGCAGCTTGCGCCTGCGATCCCCGATGGCGGTCTCGACGGCGTCGTTCGCCGCGATCTGGTAGGGGCGGAGCTTCTCATGGCGGTTCGGGTTGGCCGCGAACCACTCGCAGGATCGGTCCAGATCACGCCCCAGCAGTTCCTGAAGGGCTGCCGGCGTGTGGAAGTCCGCGACCTCCCGCGGCAGGTTCTGCGGATGGCGTACGTCCCGGAACCAGATCACCTCGCCGTTGGTGGAGTAGAGGAACGGGACGCGGAAGTCGCCGTACGCCACGCGCTCCTCCCTCACCCGCATCGGGTTGGAGGAGGCCCCGCGGGAGTAACGCTCCGCCTGGGTGAGCACGTTCTGGGGACCGGTCGCCACCTTCTTAGCCTCCACGAAGGCGAGGATGGCGCCGTCGATGCAAAGGGCATAATCCGCCGGCCCGTTCTCGGTGGGGTACTCCTCCACGGCCTGGAGGTGGAAGCCGGCCGGCGAGAGGGCGGCACCGAGGGGAACCACCTGCCATCCCTGCTTCTTCAGGCGGGGGTCGATGCGGGCTTTGCGGGTGCGGCGCTCGGCTTCGGGAAGGTTCATGCCGTTGAGGGGGTACCGGTCCGCCGACGACCACCTACGGTCGGTAACAGCGCAGCGCAGATAACGCACATAGGGACCGGCGGCATGTTACGTGAGCATTGTGGATATTCCTGCACTCGCGACCGGGAATGCTGACCCGTTCCCAACACGGGAGGCGCGGGGCGTCCGAACGGCCCGACGGCCCCGACTGCCCACCCCAATGGTGCTTTCGCGCCCTTCGCCATCTTCGCGTCTTCGCCTTCTTCGGCGCCGCAAGACCGCGCGCGAATCAACCGCCGGGTTTTCTTCCGCGGCAGCTTGACCGGCCTGAAAGCCGGCCGTAGAATCGGCGCGAGAGGATTGCGTCTTCCCGGCATCGCCGGGAGGGCGCTTCTGTTTTCTGGTGTGCTCTGGGGGTTGAACATGACGGCGAGAGAGCGGATCTGCGTCACGGCGGACCGGGCGTGCGTGGTCCCGGACGGCCACGCGGACGCGCGGTTCCTGCTGGCGGGCGTGGGTGGGGAGATCGAGGATCATGATGCCGC
>JGI10216J12902_101337391_pt1 | contig 23331 bp, 15 predicted proteins | sample KanNatreferecore_FD_12902 | JGI IMG/M metagenome (IMG submission 12902)
GCGCCCAGCGCCACCGCCCCAATCATTTACTTCCGGCTGCGGCAGTAAGCGTTCGATTCCGGGAGCAGGACGGATTCCGTCGAACAGCGCAGGAATTTCACGCGCCACGACCGTGTCGATTTCTGTGGCGAACCCAATTGGAAGCGGAGCGGTCGAATCAACGTGCCGGCAAACCCAAGGCCGCTTCAAACGTCCGTTCCAGTACTGGAGCCAGCAGGGAGATGAAGCGTTGCTGTGTTTACCTCACAACCGTTCAACAGACCTATCCAAAACTGAGATGCCCCCTACAATTAGGGGATCGCGCTGGGGACGCCTTGCCCGGCGCCCCCCGCACAGATCCCAGCGGCCGTTTTCCTGCACTGGGCTCTTCACGACCATTCATTCAACGCACGGCAGTGTTCGCCGAACAGACTTACTCGCGCGGCCTCCTCGGCGATCCACCCGGTCCTTTCCGGCGGTGCAGAACAACCTTTCGCCTTTTCCCATATCCTCGGCAGCGGCACCAGGACCGCTTCAGCAGCCGGTTGCGGGCCCGCCACGTGTAGCTCCATCGAAGGCTTCGATCTGGACCTTGGTTTGGAGGAACGTCTCCAGCAGCGGAAGATCGATCTGGAGCGTTGGCGGATGGGATTTGCTGCTGGCTTGAGCCAGCGGACTGGTGTTTTATTGCTTCATGCGTTTGGTGGTTTTGGTTCTTGTAACAGGCAAACATCGGGAGGCAAGATGGCGAGGCATTTGTTGTCCATTTCGGACTTAACTCAAGAGGACTTTCTGGATCTTATCAATCGAAGTGTCTTATTCGGGCGTAGCAGCAACAGCCAGGCTCGTGAGTGGCACGGCCGGAATATAGGTATTCACTTCCGAAAAACGTCAACGCGCACTCGAACCTCCTTCATCGTGGCCACAACCCGGCTTGGCGGCTTTCCCGTAGTGTACGGCCCGAACGACTTGCAGACAAACACCGGAGAGACGATGGGCGATACCGTGCGGGTGCTCTCAGGTTATCTAGACGCGTTGGTGTTACGGACCGCCGGCGAGCCGGAAGAGTTGCGCGCCATGGCGCAGCTCGACTGTATGCCGATTGTCAATGCTATGACCGTGGACGAACATCCCACGCAGGCCCTTTCGGACCTCGCGATGATCACGCGCCATTTTGGCCAGCTGCGCGGTCTTCGACTTCTCTACTTAGGCGAGGGGAACAGCACTGCCGCTTCCCTGGCGCTGGCGGTAAGCCGGATCGCCGGGATGGAACTTATGCTCGTTACTCCGGTTGGTTATGGGCTGATGCCGTCCATCGTGGCGAAAGTCCGGGCATTTTCAGGACGGTTTGGCGGGATCGTTACGGAGGAGCACGCGATGAGCGAGATTTCGCAGGCATTTGATGTCGTTTACACCACCCGGTGGCAGACCACCGGGACTACCAAGAAAGATCCACTATGGCGGGATCACTTTACGCCGTTCCGTGTCGACGAATCACTAATGGCACGGGTAGGGAAGGGAGAAGGGACGGTTTTCATGCATGATCTGCCCGCGATGCGCGGCGAAGATTGCGATGGCGCGGTTCTGGAGGGGCCGCAAAGCATCGCATTCCAACAGGCTCAACAGAAGCTCTATACCGCCATGTCCGTGCTGGAGTGGTGCGTCAGCGCATAATCGGCCACGCGCAACGCGTTTATTCATACGCCTGCCAAAACGCTCGCGTCGTGAAGCTTACGTGAGGATCTCGCGCTTCGGCGGAGTCTGAAATCCTTTTCCCAGCCTGGACTTGCCTTGAGGACACAGGTTGAAGACCTTCGCCGACGCGCAGGATGCCGAAACGAGCTTTAATCACCGGAATCACATACAATCTTGAAGTAAGCCCAGCGCTCTTAAACGATCGTACTCCAGGCCAGTTTTCCGGAGAGGAAGCAACCGCCGGCGTGGAGCAAGCCATTTGCCTCGACAGCCTGACGCTCGAGTGACTCTCCGAACCGTTTCAATTTCAACAAACCTATGAAAAACAAACGCTACGCAGTGTTGGTGGCAGCTGTGGCGTTGATCGGCTTTGTAACGCTCGACTCCTTCCATCGATCCAGCCAGTTGGTCACCGTAGTTCAGGAGTACACTTTGATACCCTGGCGGCGCGGAGACTGATCGCCCGGTGACAACCGCAATTTCCTGCCATCAAAATGGTGCCGATGCCTAGATCAATTCCAACTGATCTGCCTCCATTTTGATGGCCGCGGCCTGGGCGATAAAGTCCACCCGCAACAAAACCGTGCTCATGCCGTAGCGCTCCTCCACCCAGCCTTCTACGCCTCGTAAGGCGCCGCTCAAAATCTTCACTCGTTTTCCTTTCCCAATCTTTGGGGCTAACTGAATCTCCAATTCGGTCTCGAGGGCGCGCAGTACGTCCATAAGTTGCGCTTCGAACAGCGCTTGATCCACGACATCAAGCAGATTGGCTGTGTAGTCGCTCTGAAATACCCTTTGGCGCTGTTCTCTAAGGAGCCGAAAAAAGACATACCCAGGGAAAAGCGGCTTTTGGAACGAGACCGTTTTGCCACGGTATTTGTGCACTGAGCGATAACACGGTAGAGTGACATCCAATCCTTCGCGTTGCCCGTAGTCCGCAAGCTTCTTTTCACATCGCGGTCGCGTATGAGCGACGAACCACAATAAATCCACATCCATTGATAAATTCTTTCACCAAAAGCTCTCAACGTTCAAGCGAATTGGACTAAAGGTAGTGTGTTTTAATTTGGATTTTAGGGTGAAATACTCCCAAAAACCGGACCAGTGGCTTAATAGAGAAAGCCATTGGAATGACGAATCAGAAACGGAGCCAACGGACATTTCGGAAGTTCAGTGGAGAGTTCAAGGCCAAAGTGGCTTTGGAGGCGATCAAAGCGCAGTAGACGATCAACGAGCTGGCGAGCCGCTTTGAGGTGCATCCGCATCACCCGATGCAGCAGATGCGCGACGAGGTTGGTATTAATAGCCTTGAGCTATTGAGATGATTCGCTAAAAGTATTAGTCGTCCCGCGAGCGAGGAACTATACTTCGACCTCTATGAAGACCTTGGAGGGCACCGACGCGCACGAGTTTCGTAATGGGCCTCAACCTGCCACCCTGCTGCCCCCTGTGTTTGTAGAACCGACAAGGATTCTGTTGGTGACATCGTGTCGAGCTGGTAGTCTAGCTTCATCTCTCAAACTGGCGTCGCAGGATGCACACTTATTCGATTTGGAGCTGATCCGAGAAGTGCTCGTGGATGAGCAATTGGAAAATCATCTGTCCAATCTTTCGAGCGCGGCAGCGCACTGCCGACCCAGCATTGTCGTACTTTGTCTTACGCAAGATTGTCTGAAGGAAGTCGACGTTGTCTTCAATCTAGTAGACGAGCATCTTCCGACAGTGCCGATCTTCGTTGCCGCTGAAGGTGCCGAACCGAACGAGCTCTGCCGGTTGCTCGAACTGGGGGTTGTTGACTTCATTACCGCTCCATTTCGATCATTAGAACTATGGTCCCGCCTTTGGCGATTGCGAGGCAGGAGCGATAAGAAGGAGGCTCCGCGTCATAAGCTCGGCGAAGATTCCTTCTTGAAGCAGTTACTCGGCAAAAGTCAGTTGCTGCGGACTGAAATTGCCAAGATCCCCACCTTCGCCCGGTGCGATGCCAACGTACTGATTTCCGGAGAAACCGGCACCGGCAAAGACCTGTTTGCCCGTGCCATTCATTACATGAGCGGCAGACGTGGCAGACCCTTTATCCCGACGAATTGCGCGGCCCTGCCTGTGGATCTGATAGAAAATGAGTTGTTCGGGCACCAATCGGGCGCCTTCACGGGGGCATCTTCGTGCCAGTCGGGTCTGGTCGATGCCGCAGGTGGAGGCACCTTATTCCTGGACGAAATCGATTCCCTCCCCTTGCTGGGGCAGGCCAAACTTTTGCGATTACTTCAGGATGGAGAATACCGGGCGGTGGGTTCCTCCAAGGTCCGCAAAGCAGATATTCGGGTGATCGCAGCTTCAAACGCCAATTTTGAGGAAGTCTTGCAGTCCGGCCAATTTCGATCCGACCTCTACTACCGACTGGACGTGATCGAAATTACCTTACCACCTCTGCGCGCCATGAAAGAAGATATTCCCATTCTTGCCCGCCACTTTCAGACCAGGTATTCCGCCAAATACAACAACCTGACCAAAGATTTCGAACCGGCTGCCTTGCAAAAGCTCTGCTCGCATGATTGGCCGGGAAATATTCGAGAGCTGGAAAACGTCATCATGCGGGCGGTGATCTTCAGCAATCAAGCCACGATCAACGCTGATGACATCCGAGTGCCGGTCGGATCGACGATTAACGGCAACAATTCTTTCAAAGCCTTGAAAGCCGCAAAGATTGCCGAATTTGAGAAGGCTTACGTTCGCCAGTTACTGGATGCGAACGGCGGCAATGTGTCGAAAGCAGCGATCGCGGCAAACAAGAATCGTCGCGCCTTTTACCAACTAATGCGCAAGCACCGGATAGTTGCCTCCAGAGCAGCGTAAGTGTGCCGGCTGAGGCAACGATGTCAGGGCTGGCCGGCGGCTTTGGATCGCTGCTTCAGGTTTTCTCCGCGAACTGCAATCGTTTGGCGGGCGCCACCGGACATGCAGCCTGACCTGCTGTTCTTCTCCAGGAACATTGATCGCGAATGCCACCCTGCCTTGATATGCCTTGGAAGTAATCCGGCGCTTACTTAGTAAGGTTAGGAGCCGAAGGCGAGAGGACAAGGATTGAGCCCGATCATCATGGATCCGTCACCGCGGTGAGCAGACGACAACGTGGGTGTGACATTTTCGGCGTGTCTCTGCATAAAACTGTACGTGCTAAAAACCCGCCCAGACTCAATCGTTTGCTCCATTATCGAGCTTCGACAGTTGCATAGTTTTGTCTCACTACATGCAGTCGATGGCCCGAAAAATAAAGGGTTTGGTGTCTGGTATCTCACCTGCTTGAAAAGTCCTTAGGCGGAGACCGCCGTATTGAAATGAACTTATGTATTTTGGCTCAGAAGCTAAGCGATCAAACCGATGGCGGCGCTCGTTTGCGGAGATACTCAAAAGAGCATCGAGCAATACTCCCTGACTCCAACTAAGCAGAAGCGATCAAGTTCCTCGCGGGCCCCCATCCCTGAGTCACGGAAAGTAATGGCGGTGCTTGAAGGTTGCGAAGTGACGGGGACGAAGTGTGTACCAATGAACGCGCGGCCGAACTCTTCGGTCAGGTACATTGACGCGGATTCTCAGCAGCCCGGATGAAACTCCTGAGCTGGCACGAGGCAAGCACGAACGCCAGATCGGCAAAGCGGGGACACGCAAAAGCGACGACTTACATGAAGTGGTTATTGCCTACGCATCTCTTCCTCTGGACTCACTTACTCGCAGCGCAAACCACCAACGTGTCAGTGCGTTCCCTGTCGCTCATGGATTGCATTGGCATTGCAGTGGAAAACAATTTCGACGTCCAGATTGAGCAAAAGGACGTGGACCGGGCGCATCGGCGGGTCAGTCTGGCCTACGGCGAGTACGATCCGGTATTCCGGGGGGACGCGGTTCACGGCAACAGTCTTTCGCCTGGTGGCATTGATGAGCAGAACCGCCCCTTTGTGGGGACGGAAACAAAACGGGACGCCTTTTCAGCGGGTATTGACGGGCTGCTGCCTAGCGGATTGGAATATAGACTTGCTGCGCCGTTCGTAGATTCGCACGGCGTCGGGCCATCCGGCGCGTTTGAGAACGCCGCTGGTTCGGTGGGTATCGAGCTTCGACAACCTTTGCTCAAGAATTTTTGGATCGACGGGGCGCGGCTGAATATCAAAATCAACAAAAGCCTGCTGAAGACATCCGAGTTAGCCTTGCGCACCCAACTCATGGACACCGTGGCGCGTGTCGAACTGGGATACTACGACCTGCTTCTTGCGCGGGAAGCCGTAAACGTGCAAGAGCAGGCGGTTAAGCTCGCGCGCGAGTTGCTTGCGGCCAACCGGGAACGCATTAAACAAGGGGTGATGGCCGCGCTCGATGAGAAGCAAGCCGAGTCGCAAGTGTCCGTGCAAAGGTCATTGCTCCTGTCGGCTCAGCGCGCCGTCAGTCTTCAGGAAAACATACTCAAGGGATTGCTCAGCACTAACTTAGTAGAGTGGCAGGACGTGGCGATTGAACCTGCAGGAGATCTGGCGGCCGCCCGGCAAGCGGTTGATCGGAAGGAGAGCTGGAAACGAGGCCTGGCCATGAGACCAGACTTTCTGCAGTTACGGGAGGAAGTGGAACGCTTCGGCTATATCGTGAAATATAGCCACAACCAGCTTTTTCCCCAGTTAGATGTAGTGGGTGCCTACGGGTACAACGCGTCAGCGCGCGAGTTCAGCGGCGCATTCGGCCAGATCCGGGACCAGTCGAGTCCATTCTATTCTTACGGACTGCGGTTGACCGTTCCGCTGGAACGGCGCGCAGCGCGCGAGAGCCACAAAATCAGCAAGATCGATCGCGAACAGGCGCTCCTTCGGCTGCACCAAATGGAACAGGACGTTCTGTTGCAAATCGACGATGCGGTGAAAGTGGCGGAGACGAACTGGGAACGGGTGGGCACGACACGTGAGGCGCGGGCGTTCGCTGAGGTCGCTTTGCAAGCCGAACAGACAAAACTGCAAAATGGAAAGAGCACCAGCTTTTTCGTGTTGCAATTTCAGCGGGACCTGACCGCGGCGCGCTCGGAGGAAATCCGCGCCCTGTCCGAATACAACAAAGCCCTCGCCCAACTCGCGCTGCGCGAAGGATCTATTCTACAGCGGCATAATCTGGAGACGGAAATGAAATAAGGTTTGTACGGAGAATGGTACCACCCTAAAGTTGGCCAAAGCTGGTCCTGAGTAACCTCGAAGAAGGCCTTTACGCGGAATTGGCCCTGCGCACCGGGGCGATGGGCTATGTCATGAAAGATGAGCCAATTGAAAGGCTGCTGCTGGCTATTCGTCGCGTGCTCAACGGTCAATTCCATTTAAGTGATGATCTAACGTCCAAGTTCCTTCGAAGGCAAATCGGCCGTGGCACGAACGCGGATAGCGGCGCGGCGGAGGCGCTCATCGACCGCGTTTTGCAGGTTTTCCAATTGCTTGGCCAGTGGCGCCGCACGAACGAGATCGCGGCGCTACTGAACGTCAGTATCTCACCTCCAAATGTTGAATGTTAATAAAACCCACGTTTTTGCTCATGGCACATCGGTTGGTCTCCTGGTGTTTGAATCCTAGACGAGATCAGGCGCATAGCGGAGCTAACGGTGATTATCGAGAGGGGATTGAAATTCCCCATGATCATCTTCCAACGCTAATGCATGAAGTGACTTCAGAACTCTGCGCGCCCTCAAACGTTATCGATCCGGAAATGCACACGATCACCGGGCGGAATTAACCCACCATATGACAAAAATGAGCATGGTGCCATCCGTCATTGACCAGGCCAGGAAACAGGGTTGGCACGGAGAATTGTTTGACTTTGGCAACCTTCGCGCTGACGGCGTCCGCCTCTTTAACCCCTCGATCGCCGTGCGCGCGGACGGCCTCTGGCTAGTAGCGCGACGCAGTGCCCCATGGCTAAAACCCCACCATTGGCTGAATGATATTGTCGGGTTCAAGCTGCTGGATAGAATGGCGATCGGCCCCAAGGTGGACGTAAAATTCCCGATCCGCTACGAGAACGAGAACTTTGAAGATCCGCGAGTCTCTGTGATTGATGGAGAGGTCTACCTTTCCTGCACGAATTTCCAGCATGATGGTTTGGACGCGCCGCACGGCATGCATCAATTACTGGGCCGAGTGGATGAGCAATGGCAAGTGGTGTGGTTGGTAGATCCAATTTACGGATACAATTGCAGCTGCGCGCTTGCACAGACAGGCAATGAAAAGAACTGGCTCTGGTTCGACCATGGCGGCCGGATTCATATGGTCTATACGACTGTGCCCCACCAGGTGGTTGAGTTTGATAGTGCCATTAGCGCACAACGAACCTATGCCAGCACTATCCAGAACTTACGCTGGGATTACGGGCGACCGGCGGGTGGCACGCCGCCGGTAAGAATTGGTGACGAATATTGGTCTTTCTTTCACAGCTTCATCGCCTCGAACAGGAAACGGCGATACTTCATCGGGGCATATGCCTTCGAAGCACGTCCACCATTTCGAATAACGCGGTTCACGGCGAAGCCGCTGCTGACGGGCAGCGAGCACGATCCTGTCACCGGCTGGATGTCGTTAGTGGTGTTTCCTGGGGGGGCTTTGTATCGAGATGGCAAGTGGCTGATCGTATTCGGCGTGAATGACTGCACATCGGCGTGGGTTGAGATCCCTCACGGTAATCTTCTGAAGTTAACGCATGAAGTGGCTTCTGAACTCTGCACGCCCTCAAACGTTATCGATACGTGCGCCGAAGAAATGAAGATGCAGGCTTTAGCATAGGGACTCGTGATTGGTTCGGGTCGTCTTGGCACCGAACAGTTTGGGAGATTTATCTGTGCCGACCCCTCAAAGCGACATGTCGTTATTTGAGCACTCCTATGTGGTCATTTGTGGGAAACCATGACCGCGGGGCGCTGGCTGGGACGAATCACCGAGGATTTGCTGGCGCAATGTGCATTGTCGAAGTGTTCCGCAGGAGGTATGAGCGCCACTAAGATCAAACTGCATTTAGGATGCGGCAAGCGTTTAATTCCAGGATTCATTCATATTGATGCAGCCGATTTTCCACACATCGATTACCAGCACGATATTTCCACGTTGCCATTTATCGAAAATGACGGTGTGGATCTCATTTACGCTTGTCATGTGCTCGAGTACTTCGATCGTTTCGAAGTGCAGCGTGTGCTCAAGGAGTGGCATCGAGCACTGAAACCGGGCGGCACCCTGCGGTTAGCCGTGCCCGATCTGGAATCACTGCTGCTCGTGTACACGAAATCTCGCGATGTCGGTAAGGTCATTGGTCCGTTGTTCGGCCGGTGGGAGATCAAACCGGGGCTGGTCGTCTATCATAAAACCGTGTATGACTTCGCCTCCTTATCTCAAACCCTTGCTAAAGCGGGATTCTGCCCTCCGCAGCGATACGACTGGCGGCACACGGAACACAGAGACTATGACGATTTCTCACAGGCATATGTTCCCCACATGGCCAAGGAATCAGGTGTCCTAATCAGCCTTAATGTCGAGGCGGTAAAGCCAGGCTAACCAGCCGCAGACTCACCCTATGACGGACGGAGTACCATCGGTAGCTGAACAGGCCAGGGAACGGGGTTGGCACGCAGATTTGTTTGAATTCGGAAACGCTCATGAGGGAAACGTACGGCTTTTTAACCCCTCGCTTGCCCTGCGGGCTGATGGCCTTTGGTTGGTAACGCGGCGCAGCGTCCCGTGGCAACAAACCCCCATTGGTTTGAATGATATTGTTGCGTTCAAGTTGCTGGATGGGATGGTGATCGGCCCCAGGATCGATGTAAAATTCCCGGTTCGTTACGAGAACGAGCACTTTGAAGACCCGCGAGTCTCTGCGATTGATGGAGAGCTCTACATTTCATGCACCAATTTCCAGTGTGTAGGTTCGCAGTCGCCGCTCGGCACGCACCAATTACTGGGCCGGGTGGATGAGCAATGGCAGGTGGTGCGGTTGGTCGATCCAATTTACGGATACAATCGCAGCTCGGCGCTTGCCCAAACAGGTAACGAAAAGAACTGGCTCTGGTTCGACCATGGTGGGCAGATTCATATGGTCTATACGACTGTGCCTCACCAGGTCGTTAGATTTGATAGTGCCATTACGGCGCAACAGACCTATGCCAGCCGTGTCCAGGGCTTACGTTGGAATTACGGAGTACCGAGCGGTGGCACGCCGCCGGTAAGAATCGGTGACAAATATTGGTCCTTCTTTCACGGCTCTATCGTATCGAGCGGGAAACGCCGATACTCCATGGGGGCATATGCCTTCGAAGCATGCCCACCGTTTCGAATAACGCGGATCACGGCGAATCCGCTGCTGACAGGCAGCGAGCACGATCCATCGCGATGGTTTCCGTTGGTTGTTTTCCCGGGGGGGACTCTGTATCGAGATAGCAAGTGGCTGGTCGTATTCGGCGTGAATGACTGTACATCGGGGTGGATTGAGATCCCCCACGGTAACCTTCTGACGTTAACGCATGAAGTGGTTTCAGAACTCTGCGCGCCCTCGAACGTTATCGATGCGTGGGCCGAAGAAAGGAAGATGCAGGCTTCAGCACGAGGATCTGTGATGGTCTCGACGGGGCGATGAGCTTGCCGAAACACAGTTAGGCCGCGCAGGAACGTCGTTGTGCAGAGCATTTGCGGTTTCTGGCATGAAGCCAATCGGTTGGTGATCGGGGAGTGACAAATTCCAGCCTGCCGCTGCACAAATTGTCCAGGGGAAGAAACCAAACAAAATCGGGCAGTTGGCAACAGGCGCATCAAAGGGGGCGGCCAATTTCATCTCACTTCAAAGTGTTCAACGCGAGCAAAACCAACGTTTTTGCTCGTGGCATATCGGTTGCTCTCTTTGTGTTCGAATCCGAGACGAGATCAGACGCATGGCGGAGTAGGCCGTGATTATTGAGAAGGAAGTTCTTGCTTATCTGGCGCAAAACCCCAACGCCGAAGATTCGGTTGAGGGGATCACGCGATGGTGGTTGTCGAGTAGCGATCAGTACACTGTCGCCGAGGTGCAAGCCGCGTTGGATGAACTGATATCCAGAAAGCTGCTGGTCGCGCGCCGTTGTCCGGAAGGACATGTCTACTTCCGCGCTAATCTCGACAGAAGGAATTCATAGGCCTGTAGCAGAGTTCGTACGGTGCGAAGTCACGAGGACGAAGTCTGTACGACTCTGTCGCGATTACGTCCCGTGAAATCCACTGAAATCGTGACAAAACATTTATTGGACGGATATACCGCTCATCTGCACTCAACTCGTCTCAGTACTTACAAAGGACTCAAAGCGTCGTGTTAAACTCGCAAAAGCTAACGCACAGGCAAATCGACCAGCCCACGGTAATGATGCTGCTTGCCGAACGGGCTGTGACCAGCCAGCAGAAAATCGCTTATAGATTTCTGGCGGACGGTTACAATGAAGCCGGATCGCTGTCGTACTCCGAACTGTATCAGCGTAGCGTCGCAGTCGCGTGCGAAGTCCAGAAGTTGTGCTCCTCCGGCGAACGAGTCCTTTTGCTTTATCCATCGAGCCTTGATTTCATCACTGCATTTTTTGGTTGTCTGCATGCTGGCATCATAGCGGTCCCGGTATGCCCACCGCATCGTGCCAGGCCGGAAAAGACACTTGCGCGATTTTCGGCGATTCTAAAAAGTTCAGGTGCACAGGTCATCATGTGCCCTTCCAACCTGGTGGAGACAATTCAGGACATGGTGATCCGATCTGAAGTTGAATGGGACATTCAATTCCTGTTGATCGAGAAGTGTTCCCTGGAAAGGGCAGTACCTGGGTTTGCCGCGCAGTGTGACGGTCAGACCATCGCTGCGCTACAATACACTTCCGGAACTACCCGTTCTTCGAGGGCAGTCATGGTGAGCCATAATAATCTATCGCACAATCATTCACTCCTTCGGAGCGTCTTGTCGACTGATGAAGAGACCATCTTCCTGAACTGGTTGCCCTTTTACCATGACATGGGCCTGGCGCTTACCGTCCTCCATCCGGTTTTTTGCGGTGGTTGCGGCATATTCATGGCTCCCGCCACGTTTCTTCAGAACCCGCTACGTTGGCTGGCGGCCATTTCGAAGTACCGAGCGACGCATAGCAGCGCTCCCAACTTCGCTTACGAATTGTGCGTGCACAAGATTACAGAAGGAGAAAGGGCCGCGCTGGACCTGAGTTCATGGAAAAAAGCGTGTAATGCTGCCGAACCGATACGCCCACAGACCCTGGATCAGTTCGCCCGTGCCTTTGAACCTTGCGGACTCACCCGGGCCGCTATCTTTCCCGGTTATGGATTGGCGGAAGCAACCCTGATTGTTTCGGGGGGCGGAATCTCAGGGCCGCCAACGGTCCGCTGCTTTGACCCTGTGCTCTTGCGCCAAAACGAGGCCCTGGAAGCTGAAGGAGGACAGGCTTTGGCGGCTTCAGGCAAACCGTGCCCCGGCGTGACCGTGATTATCGTCGGTCCGGATCAGACGCCTTTGGATGACGGAAGGATTGGGGAAATTTGGGTAAGCAGTGGAAGTGTGGCCGAAGGGTATTGGCAGGATGGGATCGCCTTCGCGGAGGTTTTCCGGGCATACCTGTCCGATGGGCGCGGCCCTTTTTTGCGAACCGGAGACCTTGGATTCCTGTACCGAGGGGAACTCTATGTGACCGGACGCACAAAAGATACCATCGTAATTCGCGGCCAAAAGCATTGTCCGCAAGACATCGAATATACTGCGGAGCATAGTCATTCCGCTCTCAGACCGGACGGCGGTGCGGCATTTTCCGTCGTGCACGGTGACGAAGAGCGTTTAGTCATCGCACATGAGTTGGAGCCGCATTCCGTCGGTAAAACCGACTACACGGAGGTGTTTGGCAATATGCAACAGGTTATAGCGGAGATTCATGGCCTTCAGGTTTTTGAAGCAGTACTGTTGAAGGCTGGCGGACTGCCCAGGACGACGAGCGGCAAAATTCAACGCAGCCTGTGCAAAGAGCGCTTTCTAAATGACAGTTTCGTTAGTCTCGCTCGTTACGGCGGGCTTTCTGCCAACGACAGTGCCAGGGCAAAGCAGGCCGATATCAATGGAAATGATTTTTGCCCGGACGCCGCCAGCAGTCGACCGGCCGTGTACACATCTGTCGCATGAACACCTTTCTATTCTTGAGACACTCCGGCGCGCCAGCGTTAAACGAGCCTATCGTTTGTTCGCCGAATTCAAACGGCGTGCCTACCGCGCTCGCCGGAGCGTCTGATTTGACCCCCTGAGCGCCATAGCCACGACTAACTTATGGATGTCAACCGTCCAGATGTCGGCCGCAAGCGGCGCCGCAAACGGGTACTTTACGCCGTTGCGGCAGTCGTCGTGCTGACAGCAACCACTTTAGGCATTTCCCAACTCAAGCCGGCCCTGCCGCTGGTAGAGAATGTCTATACCGACTCCGTGAAGCGCGGTGAGTTGCCCCTCCAATTACGTGGCAGCGGAATGCTCGTGCCAGAAGAGATCGTATGGATTGCCACGCTCAACGCGGCGCGTGTGGAGAAGATCCTCATCATGCCAGGAGCAACGGTGACCTCGGACACCGTCCTGGTCGAACTTAACAATCCTGAAATCGAGCAAGCAGCCGTCGACGCCGAGTCGCAGTTCAAGGCCGCCCAATCGGAAGTGATTAGCCTGCACGCCCAACTCGAAACCCAGAGTCTTAACCAACAGGCCAGCCTGGCCAGTGCCCAGGCCAATCATAGCAACGCCAAGCTCGAATTTGATGTCAACGAAGGACTGGCGAAGGCAGGCCTTGTACCGACGATGACTCTGAAGCAGTCCAAAACTAAAGTCGACGAGCTTACAAACCTCTTAAGGATCGAGCGGGAACGGCTCAGGGTAGGAAGTAATTCGGCATTGGCGCAGATCGCGGTGCAAGAGGCCAAGGTGACCCAGTTACGCGCCGCCGCGCAGCTAAAGAAGAAGCAAGCCGAGGCGCTCAAGGTCCGGGCAGGGATCCATGGCGTCCTCCAGAAGCTAGGCGACACTGCGATGCTCCAGGTCGGGCAACAGCTCAGCGCGGGGGCCAACGTGGCCCGCGTGGCTAATCCGGCTAGGCTGAAAGCGGAAATCAAAATTGCCGAGACTCAAGCCAAAGATGTCATACCAAATTTGCACGCCGTCATCGATACGCGCAACGGTATCATCGAAGGTCATGTGGTCCGGATCGATCCGAGTGTGCAAAACGGCACCAGAACTGTGGACATTGCCCTGGACAGCCCGCTGCCCCGAGGCGCCGTCCCGGATTTGACTGTTGAGGGCGCGATCGAACTGGAACGTCTTAATGACGTCCTGTACCTCAGCCGGCCCGTCAATGCTGCGTCTGACAGCACCGTGGGGCTTTTCAAAGTCGTGAACGGAGGAAAGGAAGCTGTGCGTATACCCGTGAAGCTCGGCCGCAGTTCAGTAAGCGCCGTCCAAATACTGGATGGCCTTGACATCGGGGATAAGATCGTTCTTTCGGACATGTCAAGCTACGATGCCTACGGGCGAGTCAGGATTAAGTGACGCGCCTGAGTTCCGTTGCGATGAAAATTACCTCTACTCTTACAACTATGACCAATGGCCCGATCATCAAACTGGAGGGAATTACCAAAGTGTTTTACACAGACGAAGTCGAGACGCATGCACTCTCCGACGTTCACCTCGAGTTGAAGTCGGGCGAATACATTTCCATAGCCGGACCGTCGGGATGCGGCAAATCCACCCTGCTTTCGATTCTCGGGTTGCTCGACTCTCCGACCAGCGGCAGCTATATCCTAAACGGTCAAACCGTGGCGGACCTGGATCATCGCGAACGCGCCAGCATCCGCAATCGTGAAGTGGGATTCATTTTTCAAAGCTTCAATCTTATCGGTGATCTCACCGTCTACGAGAATGTGGAACTGCCCCTCTCCTATCGCGGCCTGAGCCCTGGCGAACGCAAGGAGTATGCCAACAGCGCGCTCGAAAGGGTTGGCATCGCGCATCGCGCCAAGCATCATCCATCCCAGCTCTCCGGCGGTCAGCAGCAGCGCGTCGCCGTCGCGCGCGCCCTCGCGGGGAAACCATCGATCCTGCTGGCTGATGAACCCACGGGCAATCTGGATTCGAAAAATGGCGAGGCCGTGATGGAACTGCTGGGCCAACTGCACGATGAAGGCGCCACCATTTGCATGGTTACGCACGATGCGCGTTTCACAGCCTACACCGATAGGGCAATCCATCTATTTGACGGCCGCGTTGTCGAAGAGAGCCTTGCCGTCCCTTGATTCAGACACGACCCACTCCAAGCGGACACCGCAAAGCCAGCGCCACTTCCGATATGATCATTTCGAATCGAAGCCCCGGGCGGAATGTCGGCAATTCAGGCGACGTATTTGATGAAGCGCAAATCCAGGACTGGCTGGTTGGGCGTGTGGCGGCGCTCGTGGGACAACCACCCGAGAACCTTGACGTGACGATGGCCTTTGACCGCATCGGCATCGATTCCTTCCACGCCGTGGAATTGGCGGGGGAGGTACGGAACTATCTTGGGCAAGACGTTGATCCAACGCTGCTGTACGACTACGTAACGATACCATCCCTGGCTCAATACCTCGCGAGTCTACCCCGTTTGGAATCTTAAGATCTCGGCAGTATGGAAGGCTGCCCCTAAGTCCCCGCTCGCGAACCTCGCCTGAAAACTCGTCCGTTTCGAGACAAACAAAGCAGCTAAGCGGCCGATTTATGCAGCCTATCGCTATCATTGGGATGGCCTGTCGATTTCCCGGAGCTCCTAATGTGGATGCATTCTGGGAACTTCTCCGGAGCGGCAGAAATGCGATTACGGAAGTTCCCGCTGATCGCTGGGACGTCAACCGCTTTTACGATCCTCACCCCGCTTTGCCGGGAAAGATGAACACACGCTTCGGTGGCTTTATTTCCGACATTGGGCTGTTCGATCCAGAGTTCTTCGAAATCTCGGAAAAGGAAGCGCGCTTGATGGACCCACAGCAGAGACTCATCCTGGAACTGGCTTGGGAAGCCTTGGAAGACTCCTGCATAGCCGCAGACACACTGAGCGGAAGCCGCACGGGCGTGTTTGTGGGCATCAGTGACAGCGAATACAATCGGCTCCTCTACCGGGACATGACTCGACTCGAACACTATAGCGTGCTCGGGACCTGGAGTTGTTTTGCTGCCAACCGCGTCTCCTATTTCCTGGATCTCAAAGGGCCCAGTCTGGCCATTGACACGGCGTGTTCCTCTTCTTTGGTCGCGATCCATCTGGCCTGTCAAAGCCTGGCCTTTGGAGAGTCGGACCTGGCAATTGCCGGTGGCGTAAATCTCATCTTGTCTCCGGAAAACACGGTGGCGATGTCACAAGGACGTGCCATGGACCCTGATGGTCGCTGTAAGACTTTTGATGCTGCCGCGGGAGGATATGTCAGGGGCGAAGGGGGCGGACTGGTCGTATTGAAACGGCGCCTCGACACGAATTTCCGGACCGACCGAGTCCGCGCGACCATTCGAAGCACCGCGGTAAACCAGGATGGCAGGACCAACGGCATTACGGCGCCCCACGGCCCTTCTCAGGTTGCGCTCATTCAAGATGCCCTCGCGAAAGGGGATCTCCGACCCGCAGACATCAGCTATGTTGAGGCGCATGGAACCGGCACGGCCTTGGGCGATCCGATCGAGCTTAAATCGTTAAAAACGGCTCTGATGCCCGAGCGTTCGATGAACCAACCCTGCTGGGTGGGATCCGTCAAAACGAACATCGGCCACTTGGAAGCGGCGGCGGGAGTAGCAGGCCTCATGAAAGTGGTTCTCGCCCTGGAGCATGGCTTAATTCCGCCTCATCTCAACTTCCATACACTCAATCCTTACATTTCGCTTTCTGAGACTCCGTTTGAAATTCCTGTGCGCCCGGTGCCTTGGGAACAGAACGATTCGCATAAGCTTGCTGCTGTGAGTTCTTTCAGTGCCGGTGGCACGAATTGTCATGTCATTTTGGAAGAAATACCTGCCTATCCCGTTGAGGTGGACGATGCCAAACCATACATCCTGACGATTCGGGCAAAAACTCAACCGGCTTTGGCAGAACTGGCTCGGCGTTATGTTCAGCTGCTCGAAAGAGAACCCGGCCTGCCACTGGGAGGTTTGTGCGCCGCCGCCAATGCCGGGAGAGCTCAGTTTCGTCATCGACTGGCCATTGTGGGAGAATCGCATGCGGAGTTTTTGGATGCCCTTAAGAGTTTTCTTCAATCCAAATCCAGCCCTCGCCTTTGGTACGGGGACGTGCGCCGGGCGGGAAAAACAGCGTTCATCTTCCCAGGAGAGTGCGCGATTGGCGAAGAAACGGCTCGCAGGCTCTATGAGGGCGATACGCAATTTCGCACGTCCCTGGATCAGGCTGACCCATGGCTCCGGTGGCATTTCGGTCGACCGGTCTTGGCGTGGCTGACGTCCTCGCCAGCAGACCGCCCAATTTCTTCATTGGAGATCAGGCAGTTTCTGACGAGTTATGGCCTCGCCAAACTATGGCAGTCGTGGGGAATCCAGGCGCAGTATTTTTTTGGCTATGGAGTGGGTGAGTTGGCTGCGGCGTGTTGCGCGGAAATAATTTCGCTCGAGGACGCCATTTGCCTCCTTCGGGAACGCACGCGCTGGACCGACAAGCTTCCGGCATTGGAATCGAGTTTGGTGTTCTCCAACGCCTCCCGCGTGAAGGAGTTGGTCAACGGTTCAGCCAATCAAGTCGGCATCACAATGTGTTACGGTCGCGAGCGGACCGTGGTGTCCGGCACTTCGGAACGCCTGGCTACTCTTCATCGCGATCTCCAGGCCTCTGGAATTTCGTGGTTGCCCGTGAAGCCACAGGGCTTATTTCCCACGGGTTTCAGAGTCTCCCGCGATTCCGTGGAGAAACCTCTACAGATCTCATTGTCGAAACAAAATGGACGCCTCATTTCCACCTTAACGGGGGAAATAGCCAACACGGCCTCAGAGGCACCGGAGAGCTGGAGGCAACGGCTTTTCGGTCCGGTGCAAATATCGAGAGCTTTCGAAACGATGACCAGCGGAGGATGCGACACCCTTTTGGAACTTGGAGGGCCGTCTATTCTTCAAACACATCCGTTGGAATTATCGCCGACCATCACCTGGATTGCCAGCTTGGGCGATGATGGCGCGGAGCGCGACGCACTTCTATCGGCCGTTGCCAAAATGTCTACCCGGCAAATGCGCATAGACTGGCGCGCGTTTTCGGACGGGTATAGCCGTGTCTGCAAAGTGGCCTTACCTACATACCCGTTCCAGCGAAAACACTATTGGGTGACTGACGCCTCACTTTCAAACGTCTCGTCTTCAACAGCCACCAACGTTACGGCGGAGGAGAAAGCCAGCCTGGTACCTTCGGACAACTCCCCTGGCCCCCTGTTGAGTTCTACTCCCGGAAGCGCGCAGGCTATCCGTGATATGGCCGAGTGGCTTTACGCAGTCAAATGGAGTGTCAAACCCCTGTCTATGGCCTCCACTCCTCGCAAGGCTGCTACGCGTTCGCAGGGGCACAGTAGAACACTACGGCGAGGCGCCCCGTCCTTCCTCACAGTAAAGTCCCGGCCAGATACTGGTTCGTGGTTGATTTTCGGAGACGAAATCGGTGTAGCGGAAAAGTTGTCCGAATACCTGAAGAAAACCGAAACGCGCGCCAGCCTCGTCTTTCAAGGCACCCACTATTCTCATCCGCAGCCGGATCGGTTCGAGATTAACCCCGAGCACTCTGCCGATTACCAGAGACTCTTGCGCGAAATTCCTGACGTGACAAAGGTGGTCTTTAACTGGGCCCTGAACGGAAGCGGCAAGGGCGAAGCTCGACAGTCATGGAAACACTGTGACTGGTTGCTCCTGTTGACCCATGCGCTGCTCAAGGGCTCATGCGCGACCACGCCTTCACTGGCGCTGGTCACTGCAGGCGCACAATTAGTGCAGGCACATGATCGAATGCTTGGATTCAACCAGGCTCCTGTTTGGGGTCTGGGAAGAGTCATCAGCCTCGAGCACCCTGAATTGAATTGCAGCCGAATTGATTTGGAGACGGGTCCAGGGAAAGACGTCGCTTCCGCTGCACGACATTTGCACGAGGCAGTCTGTTCATTGGATGGTGAGGACGAAGTGGGCTATCGGGATGGCGTTCGTTACATCGCGCGCTTGACCCGTTGGCGCGATGTGCGAAACCCGTGGCCCACTGTAGAGTTCACCCCCAAGAGGCATGTTTCTGGGGCGGGCCGGTGCGGGAACAATCATTCGTGCCCAGGTTCACCGCGATTTGCCTGCCCGCCCGAAGCCTCTTACATCGTCGCTGGTGGCCTCGGTGATTTGGGGATGTTGACAGCAGCATGGTTAGCGGCGCGGGGTGCTAAATACCTGGTTCTAATTGGAAGAAGTGGTCCCGATGCATCCGCGCAGCGCCAACTTGATGGCCTGCGTGAGCAAGGAGTCGTCTTGCACGTTCGATCAGCCGACGTAGCGGAGCGGGATCAATTGTCATCTGTACTCAAAGAGGTCAGCGCGGAACTGCCTCCAATCCGAGGAGTGATTCATGCCGCCGGCGTCGTGAGAGACGCCACCCTGGTTCAACAAACTCCCGAGCTTTTTTCGCAGGTACTCAATCCGAAGGTCCGCGGTGCGTGGAATCTGCACCATCTTACCCGGGCCTGTCCGCTCGACTTTTTTATCTTGTATTCGTCTGCCGCGTCTGTGTTCGGATCGCCTGGACAAGCGAACTACTGCGCAGCCAATGCATACCTCGATGCTCTAGCTTGCTTCCGACGAGCACATGGGTTGCCCGCTTTAAGCATCAACTGGGGAGCCTGGTCTCAGCTGGGAGTGGCTGCAGACGAGCGCCTTGCCCAGAGATTGAACTTGCAGGGAATTGAAACCATTGCTCCACCGGAAGGATTGTTCCTGCTGGATTACCTGCTCAGCGAAATAGTTCCTCCCCAGTTGGGCGTGATACCGATCCGTTGGGATACATTTGCAGAACGCTGGTCGAGAAAATCGCATCCCCTGCTCTCCGAGTGGATCAAAAACCCGCCAGAACCGGGTTCGTCACATCAGGAGCGCCAGGCCAACTCAGTATCTCAACACCTCAGGAACGGTGTCTCTCGCAAGGAACATCTCCATTCATATCTGCAGACTATTGTCGCCGGCGTCCTTGGCGTTAAGGGGGAACAAGTCGACCTGACCGCGTGTTTGACGAGTCTGGGCCTGGATTCACTCATGGCCATGATTCTTCGAAATCGTATAAAAGTTGATTTGAGAGCAGACGTACCCGTGGCTGGAATTCTGCAAGGAGTCAGTATCATGGACCTGGCCGATCTGCTTGGGAATGGAAAATGCGACACCCTCGCCACTGATCCCATCGCAACAGTACCCCTTTACGACCCCAACCTGCCCGAGCAGACGGAAAGCCTGCCCGAGCTGGATCTCATCGACGGCAAAGTGTGAGCACCACCATGGACTTTCCGATAAACCTCGCTTCCCAGGGGATTGAGCTCTGGGCAGATCAAGAGCGCGTTTGTTATCGTGGACCTAAAGAGGCGCTTCTGCCCGAGGTCGTCGAGCAGATTCGCAGCCGAAAGGCCGACCTGATTTCCATCTTGCCCAGACGCAGCGGTTTTACACAGACGGCTCCGCTGTCCCATGGCCAACGGGCACTCTGGTTCTTACACCAATTCGATCGAGATAATCTCAGTTATAATTTGCAGTTCGTTGCCAGAATAACTTCTCCTCTGGACATTTCTGCGTTTCAGCAGGCGGTTCAGGCATTGACAGATCGGCATAGCCAGCTTCGCGCTACCTTCCCCCAAAGAAACGGAGAACCAATCGTGGTCATTGCTGAGCATCAGAAGGTCTGGTTTGAACAGATCGAAGCCAGCGCGTGGACCAGTGAGCAGCTCAACCAGCGCGTGGAAGCAATTTGTCGGACACCGTTCTGCCTCGAAATTGGGCCCCTGTTTCGAGTCACGATTTTCACCGTCTCCCCATCCGAGCATGTCCTCGTTTTGGCAGCCCATCACATCATCATGGATGCCTGGTCTTGTCGGATTGTTCTCGATGAGCTGCAGGCCCTCTACGCCGCCATCCGCACAAGACAGTCTAAGCCTCAATCCTTACCCGCCCCCGTTTCTGAGTACCGCCATTTCGTCCGCTGGCAAGCCGAGATGTTGCAGGGAACTCGAGGAGAGGAAATGTGGAATTACTGGCGCGAAAAATTGTCCGGGAAACTCCCTCTTCCGCCCCTCCCGGCGGACCGGTCTTCCGCCGATGTCACCTCTTACGATGCCAGCTCATACTCGTTTTGCATCCAGGGTGAAACACTGCATGTCCTCCGAGATCTCGCGCGTGCGGAGCAGGTCACACTTTATACACTCCTTGTCTCGGCTTTTTTTACATTGCTGCACAAGTACACCGGACAAACCGACCTTTTGATCGCTTCGACCACCGCCGGTCGTAGCAGTGATGGATCACTGAACATAGTGGGTTACTTTGTAAATCCTGTTGTCCTCCGCGGCGACCTCTCACAAGACCCGTCCTTCCTGGAACTTTTACAGCGCGTTCACCCTGTGGTTTTGGGAGCGCTTCGAAACCAGGACTTCCCATTTTCTGTTTTGGTGGAGCGTCTCAAACTCGCCCGCGACGCGCATCGACTGCCTTTAATGCAAGCCACTTTTGCCCTGCTCCAGGATCAGAAGTATCAGCCAGCAATGGAGTTGATGCTCGATCGGCCTTCTTCCGGCGTTAATTGGGGACAACTGGTCCTGGAAAGCCTCAAGCCTCCGCGGAAGGACAGTGACATGGATCTCTATCTGGAAATGGTGGATTCCAGGGACGCTCTCTTCGGACGCTTCCAATACAGTACCGCTCTATTCGAAGAGCAGACGATCATGCGGATGGCGCGCCGGTTTGAGACCTTGCTTGGGAGTATAGCAACCAACCCTGGTCTGGCAGTGTCGGAGCTGCCGATGGAAGGGCAGACAGAGATCCCGCCGGTTGTGCCGCAGGAAAAGAAAGAAGATTGCAGTTTGCTTTCCTACCACCAGGAGCGGCTGTGGTTCATCGATGAATTTGAGCGGGACAATGTCTATGAAGGCAGTCCGGTTTATCACAATATTCCGTTGCTGATCGAATTGCAGGGGGTGGTCAATTGCCACTCCTTGGAGGCCAGCATCCAAAGTATTGCCGACCGGCATGAGTCGCTAAGGACCCGGCTGCGGACCAGTCAGGCTCACGCCGTGCAAGTGATTGTCCCGAGCCCGCCGTTGAAGCTCGAAGTGGTAGAGTTGGAGCAAAGCTTGGAAGACGAGAAGGTGTTGGATATGGCCGTGGCCTGGGCCCGTCAGCCCTTTGCCTTGAGCCAGGAACCGTTGATCCGGGCGCGACTCTTTAAAGCCGGGGCCCGGAAGGCATCGCTGGTGGTGGTCGTGCATCACGTTGTAGCCGATCGGGAATCGATGCGTCTGTTGGCCGAAGAACTGGTCGAGATTTACACCGCCAGCCTGCAAGCCCGGGCAGCGCGCTTGCCGGGTTTGTCATTCCAATACCGGGATTACACACAGTGGCACCGCAACCTGCCGGTGGACCTCAAAGAGTCGTGGCTGTTTTATTGGAAACGACAGTTGGGAAACGGGCTGGCGGTGTTGGCCTTGCCGGAATGCCGGCGTCGGCCGGCGGTGCATACCTTCAGTCTGGGGCGTCATGAATTTGCGATGGATCAGGAGCTCAAGAGCCGAGTGGAAAGGCTGAGCGCTGAGCTGGGAGTTGAACCCTTTGTGATCTGGTTGGCGGGCTTCAAGCTGGTGCTCCGCTGCTATGCGCAGCAGGATGAAATCGTGGTGGGAACCACCGCCCGCTGCCGGGAGCAGGAGGGAACGGAGAAGCTGATTGGGCCTATGGCCAATTTGTTGGTGTTGCGCAGTCATTTGAAGGGCCAGGAGAGTTTTGAACAACTGCTGCGGCGGATGCAGCGCAGCGTGGCGATGGCGCGCAAGCATCAGCTTTTGCCCTTTGACCTGCTGGTGCAGGAGCTCAATCCACAGAATGACATGAGCCGGACGGCGCTCTTTGATGTGTTGTTTAATTATGAGGAGCAACCGGCCCCGGTCTGGGAGATGGGAGAGCTATCGTGGCGGGTCATCGAAACCAATGTGGGTTATGGCAAATACGATCTGAATCTGCTGTTGCAGAATGAGCGAACCGGCCTTCGCGGCTTCGTGACCTACAACGCCGATCTATACGACCATTGGCTGCTCGAGCAGATGTTCGGTCATTATGAGGTGGTCCTGAGAGCGTTGCTGGCCAATCCGGCTGCGCCCACAGGGGAGATCAAGCTCCTAAAAGCTGAGGAGAAGAAGAGGATTTTAGAGGACTGGAACGCGACCGCATCGCAGTATCCGAAAGACAAAACCGTGGTGGACTTGTTTGAGGAGCAGGTGGAGCGGATTCCCGAGCGCGTGGCCCTGGTGTATGAGGAGCAGCAGTTGAGTTACCAGCAACTGGACCTGCGGAGCAATCAACTGGCGCGGTATTTACAGGCTTGCGGGGTGGGGCCGG
>JGI10216J12902_100881743_pt1 | contig 23250 bp, 17 predicted proteins | sample KanNatreferecore_FD_12902 | JGI IMG/M metagenome (IMG submission 12902)
GGGCTCGCGGCGGCCGCCGGAATCTTCCTCGGGATGCTGGCGACCGGACTCGCTTTGCCGGTCCTGACGGACTTCTACGCCAGCGGCGAGCGCGGCGTCCTGACCCTGCCCGAGGCGACCGCCCTGCCCCACGGAGTGGTCGTCCTGATCGTCGTGCTGGCGGCACTCGGGACGTTCCGCCTGATCGCGAGACGGGAGCAGGAGCGATGAGCGGCACTCGAATCCTCGGCACCGCCGCTCTTGCCCTCGGAGTCGCGGCGCCCTTCGCAGGGGCCCCGACGGTCGCGGGCGCAATCAACATGCCGGCTCTGGCGCACATGGTCGCGACCCGGCAGGATCATGTGCCGGCGGTCGAGGTCGCCCGGTGGATCCGCGACCGCAAGCCGGGACTGCGCCTGATCGATGTCCGCTCGCCGGAGGAATTCGCCCAATTCGCGCTGCCGACTGCCGAGAATCTGCCGATCGAGTCCATCCCCGACGCCCGCTTTTCGGACGACGAGATCGTGGTCCTTTATTCGGAGGGCGGCGCGCACGCGGCCCAGGCCTGGGTCTTCCTCAAGGCCGGGGGCGTTCGCAACGTCGTCTTCATCGCCGGAGGCCTCGCGGACTGGTTCGACGAGGTGATCCATCCGCTGCTCCCGGCTGAGCCCAGCGCCGGGGAGGCCGGACGAATCGCGGAGCTCGTCGAGCTCAGCGCCTATTTCGGGGGCACTCCGCGCGAGGCGGTCCCCGGGGAGGCCGCAACCGTCGCCGCGCCCGAAAGCGGAGTCTCCGCCCTGATCGCCAATGCTCGGAGGCGCGGATGCTGAGCCCCGTCGAGACAGGCGACGAGGCCTTTTTCGAAGAGCTTCGGGCGCGGGAGTTCGAACGGCTCGACCGGCACGGAATCGCCTATCTCGACTTCGCGGCGAGCGGCCTTCATTCCGCCTCGCAGGCGAGCGCCTATTCGAGCCTCCTGGCCGACGGGCTGCTCGGCAACCCCCATTCGGAGCACCAGCCGTCCCGCGACAGCATGGCGGCGATCGAGGCCGCGCGCCGCTGCGTGCTCGCTGCCGCCGGGCTGAGCGAGCTCGATTATTCGGTCTGCTTCACCGCGAACACCAGCGCCGCCGTCAAGCTCGTCGCCGAGGCCTATCCGTTCGGCGCCCGCCGGGGGCTGGTGCTGAGCCGCGACAATCACAATTCGGTGAACGGGATCCGCGAATTCGCCCGAGCCGCTGGAGCGCCGGTGTCGATCCTGCCTCTGACTCACGACCTCCGGCTCGACTCGCCCGAGGAGCGTTTGGCGGCACTTCGCCCCGAGGCCGGGCTTCTCGCTTATCCCGCCCAGTCCAATTTTTCCGGAGTGAAGCATCCGCTCGGGCTGATCGCCGCGGCCAGGGCCAAAGGCTATGACGTGCTGATCGACGCCGCCGGACTTTCGGCGGGCGGCTGCGCCGGGCTTCGAGGCTTCGAGGCGGACTTCATCGCTTTGTCTTTCTACAAGCTTTTCGGCCTGCCCACGGGCGTCGGAGTCCTCCTCGCCAGGCACGATGCGCTCGCCCGTCTTCGCCGCCCCTGGTTCGCGGGGGGCACGGTCGATTTCGTCTCGGTCGAGCTCGACCGGCATCGGCTCCAGGCCGGCGCCGAAGGCTTTCACGACGGCACCCCCAACTTCCTTGGGATCGCGGCCGTTCCCGCCGGCTTCGCGCTTCTGGATGAGCTTGGGAGCGAGCGGCTCGCCCGGCGTCTGAACGCCCTGACGGAAGAGCTGCTCAGCCGGCTGCGCGGCCTCTCCCACCCCTCGGGCGCTCCGGTCGTCCAGCTCTACGGCCCGCCCGGTCTCGAAGACCGGGGCGCGACGGTCGCGTTCAACGTCCTGACCCTGGAAGGCCGCCCGGTCCCCTTCGCGGCGGTCGAGCGGCAGGCGCGAAGCCTCGGCGTGGCCCTTCGGGGCGGCTGCTTCTGCAATCCGGGCGCATCGGAAGCCGCCTTCGGGTTCCGCGGCGCCGACGTCCAGCGCTGCCTGGCCGCCGTCGGCACGGATTTCAGCGTCGGCCGCTTCGCCCGATGCATGGGACCTGACCGGGCGGTGGGGGCATTGCGGATCTCGCTCGGCTATCCGACCGTCGCGGCCGACCTCGACCGCGCCGTCGGCCTCGTCCACTCGTTCGCCGTCGGCCGGGCCGTCGCCTGAACGTCCCGCATCGACTCCGGCCGCACCTTGCCGGCCCGCGATCCCGCAGTTGAGGATCCGCCGCCACCATTTTGAGAAGCCAAAGAATTCGGGAAACTGGCTGGGGCGGCAGGATTCGCAGCCGGTTATTTGGGGTGCTAAGTTGTTGATTTCGTTGGTGCAAAAAACGAGATTTACGCCGCAGATGTACAGTGAATTGGCACAATTTTTCAAGGCTAATTCTGAGCATACGACAGCCATCTGAGCGGGCCTGGGATCGCCTATCATCCCGGCCTTAATCGTCCCCTTGTGGCCGAAAGCGGAAGGTCCGCTTTCAGCAGCGGAGGCGGAAAAGCGGACGCTCAGTTGCTTCAATAATACCACACGCCTGCCGCTGTATCCCAACGAGCGCTGAGGCTGTTGGCTTTCTTTGGCCCATGTTTCGCCTCGTACGCGTCGTGCACCTGATGCATCCGAGCCTCGCCTCCGACCCGGCCGAGAGTTTCGCCGATTGTATAGAGTGCCAGGCGTGAGGGGGTGGTGGGATCGTCGGGGGGATAAAGGCCGTCGGCTAGGACGCGTTCGATGTCCACGTCCTCGGAACGCGTCATTTTGCCCTTGAGCGTCTTTTCCCTCTCGGAAAGGTATGTCGTCAGCAGCCCGTCGATATCATCAACCAGCTTGTCGAGTTCCTCCGCGGTCATGTGCAGCTCCCTTGAATCTAAAAACCAACGTCTTCAGCGCCGGCCGGGTCCGCCTCATCAATGGGAGCCTATAAACGACAGCAATGGGTCGAACGCGGACCTGGCTGGCCTAGCTAAACGAACGACCGGTCTGGTCACGCGGATTTAGGCGGCGACGGCGAGGGCTCGCGCGTCGTCTTTGCCGTTCCGACACGACGCGTTGCTCGGTGCCGTTCTCGCACGGCATGTTCTTGAGTTTCCGCCGAATGCGATTATCTTGGCCTCCGGTCCTTCGGCAGGGACCCGCCGCCCGCCAGTAGCGAAGCCGTTATCGGCACTGCCATGGAATGATCGACCCGACAGTCAACTGCTCGGGCCCGGTGAAGTGGTGGGCGGGCGACTCTTCGAATAGCGGGCCGAGGAGTTAGACATGACCGACATCGACAACCTGCGTCCCGCGTCCATCGACGGGATCAAGCGTCTCGCCGACCGTCTCCAAGCGCGGCACGGAATCCCTCGCAACCGAGCGCTCGACGGCGCTGCGCAGCGCGGGGGCTTCAACAACTACGTCCACGCCACGCGCGCGATCACCGACGACGACAGGCGCGTGCTGAGCACCGCCCGTCAGCGTCGCGACATGGCCCGCCAGAGGGACGAGTATCGCGCCCGCACCCGCCTTGAGTGGTCGGAAACCGTAGAGGAGGTGGCGACCGATCTGCGCTCGACCGTCTGGACCCAGCCCTACGCCATCGTAGGCGCCATAGCCCCCTTCCTGGGCGAGGGTCGCAACCACGGGTTCTTCCCGGCAGGCGGCGGCAATGACTTCACCGCTGTCCGCCCGTCGTCGGAGACCGGCTGCATTGAACTGTCGGTGGGTGAGCTTGCCTATATCGTGCGGCCGACCAGGCTGCGGCTCGAGCGGTTCGCCGACGACCTGCCCGAATCGTTCCTCTACCTCGAGCTTGGCGAGATCGAGCCGTCGGGCGTTTACGAACGCGAGGATGACGATAAGGATCTTGAGAGCGTGACCGACCCCGCATTGCGCCGCTCGCTCAAACGGCTGCGCGACAGCGAGGAACTGGTCGACATGGGCGGTGGCCAGTACCTCGAGCGCGAGGTTTGGGACCGCGGCTATGTCGATCACCACGACGATCCGCTGCCACGCAACGCCCGCCGAATTCACCGGCTGCTGCGCGGCAACGTCATGATCGCGTGCAAAGCCAGCATCTGGAACGGCATCAGCGCCACCTATATGGGGCAGCACGATGAACTGGGCGCCGACGGCGTTCGCCAAGTCCTCGAGCGTCTGATCGCACGCCGCGACGACGCCGGCGCGAACGACAGCTAGGTCTCGACGTGGTCCGCCGCCGGGCGTCCGGCGGCGGACTGCGCGTCCATATCGTTGAGCATCTCGGCGTTCTTGGCGGTGACGAAGGCGACCTGTTCGGCGACGAGCGCCTGGAAGGCCGCGAACGCCGCGTAACAGCGGTGGAGTTCGGCATCGAGCAGGACCGTCAGGTCCTTGACGCCGAGCGGCTTGGTGCCGCCGAACGAATAGCATGCGCTCCCGGTCGCCGGGTCGAAGTGCCGCGTCGCGAAGTTCGTGATCCCGGTCTCCACGCGGGGCGAAAAGCGGTGCGTGAACGCATTCCGGAAGTCGGCCGTGGCCTTCCGGAGGCGTTGCCCGCCGATCGCCTCGATGCGCGTCTTCAACCGATTGTAGCGACGCCACGGCGCGCCCTGCCGGTCGGCGCTGTCCATCCAAATCTCGTCGTCAACGGGCAACGAGGATTCCACCCATCCGGCTTCCCGGATCAGGTTCACCTGGTGGCACAGGTGGGCGGTCGCGAAGATCAGCCTGGACCTGACCGCGTAGGGGGTTAGCAGGCAGAGCGTCGCGATAGGGTCGACGAACTCGTGAACGGCCTCCGCGCGTTCGTCTTCCCCGAGCGGGTCCAGCACCGCGGCCCAAGCGTGCAGCCGGCGCACGTTGATGGTGAAAGCGTTCATAGCGTTGGCGACCTCGCGGGCGAAGTCGTCGAGCATCGAGGAATAGGCCATCCAGGCGCCGGCCAGGCGCTCGGCCATCCCCGTCCAATTGTATGGCATGAACCGGCCGATGCTCTCGGTCGCGGGTCGCGCTTCAGTGAAGCGCCGGTAGAGGTCGACGTGCATGCTCGTCCCGATAGCAGCGACCGCGCGCGGTTGCAGCAATCCGGACGCCGCAAGTGATTTAGCTCACCGAATGACCCCCTTCGGGATTGAATGCGGGCACTCTGGATGACCGAGGTTGGCGCTTAGCAGACACTGCCGCCTTCTAGGCCGGAGACTCCCTTACCCTCCCTGCGTCGCGGCCAGGAAGGTCGACGGAGCTACCAGTCCGGCTCAATCCCCCTCACTACCGCGCCTGCACCAACCATCTGCGGCAGCGGGATGTGAGTACCCCTGAACGGAACTACGCCGCGTCTTACGGCATGATCGTGTAGGCTATCAATGAAGTCGTCGGCCGCAGGCATCTTGCTCAAGGCGACGAGGCAGTCAGCCAGCACCGGCTCGTCAGTGCAGAGGCACGGGAACCGACCGTAATGAAGCGCCGCAAAGACGGTCTGGGGCTTGCTCAGGCAGCCCCGGAGGCGGCGTTGCTCGTCGGCCGATAGCATCAGGCTATCGGCGTATTTCTCTACGAGGGCCGCCGTGGCCGGGGCGAGCTCGTCCGGTACTGCCACTTCGGCCTCCCGCGGATCAATTGGGATTTCCACCGAAACGGGGGTTGACCGCTTTACGTCAGCGGACGCCGGGGCCACTGCCGCCGCCGGGATCGCGCCGTTAAGGGCGGAACGTTGTCGAGCCTCAGCGGCCTCACTCCGTTCGGCGTTGACCTCGGAGGTCTCATGAGAAACGTTCCAGATCGTTCGCGCGCTCACGCCCGGGTCCTTTTCTCCCGCTGCACGGCGCGGGTCGGCCATGGGCTCGGCTGAACGACTCGGTGCCGGAGGGGCGGCAGCTTCCACGCGCTCGAGCTTGGCATGCAGCTTTACCGCCCGCACACGCGCATCCGCGGCGAGTTCCTCGGCCTCCAGGACATCCAGGAGATCCCGATTCTCCGGCGGCCGTGTCGCCTCCTTGGCAGTCGTTTCGGCAGGTACCCTGATCGGCTCCGTGTCGTAGAGGCGCGGCGCCTCGGGGTCGTTCAGGCCTATTGGCTCGGACGAAGGAGAAGTCGCACCGGCGGGGCCGACCTCGGGATGCGCGCGATAGCGCTCGAACATCGTGACGATCGCCCTCGGGACCGCCCCATCCTGGGGCGCTCCGCGAAGGAGGGCGCCCCAAGAATCGGGATGACGCTTCCTGAACTCGCGGAGGCGGCCGATCTTCATCTCCTGATACTCGAAACGTTTCCGAAGTCGCGCGCCCATCGAGATCCAATTCTCCCTCACGAAGACCTGCTCAGCGGGCGTGACACCGAGGATGCTATTCGGCGAAATCCGTCCCTTTTCGTCGGCCAGAATGATGAGGTTTTTCCTCCAGATCCGTTCGAGCTCCGCGAACCGATCCTCGCCGGTTAGCCGCAGCGGCGGCTTGGGCACGGTTTTGCCCCCCGAGGCTGCGGCTTGTCGCTGCTCTTTTCGCCGAACGAACGAGGAGATGGCCACGACCGCCTTGTCGATGACGCGTTTGTGGGCTTCAAGCTGCTCCTCGAGGGGCGCAACGGGCGCATAGATTGCCGCAACCTCGCTGCGGTGGGCTATGGATTGCTCCAGCCTCGCCGCGATGGCGGCGCGCTCACGGACCTCGGCTCGCGCGGCGGTCCCGCTATCGATGGCGGCGAGGACGCGGAGCGCGGTCCGTTCGGTGCGGGCGGCCCGGGAGTCGGCGACGTCGCGATAGAAACGCGCCTCCTCGACCTTCTCCTCGATCGCCTGCGCGGCGGCGGCGGCCTCGCGGAGGCGTTTGAGGTCCGCTGCGATAAGGCTGCGCATGGCGTCCCGCCAGTCGATTGCGGCGACAGTGGCTTCGCCCAAGGCTATTGCGTCGGCCCGTGCTTGCCGTTCCTTCTCGAGCCGCTTCATTCGGCGGTCCCATTCGCCGCGCCAGGATCGCTCGGCGTTGCGGAGGTCGGCGCCGACGGTAGTGCCGGTGATCGCGACCTTCGCCGCATCGTTACCAAGGTGCTCGGAGGGCTCCTGGTCGATGCCCATCTCGGGATAAGGCCGCGGGTCGTAGCGCGGGACGCGGCCGTTAAGGACAAGCTCGTAGTTAACCAGCTCTGCTACTTTCCGGCGCAAACCGCGCATGAAATCGGCGCCCTCGCGGAGGAAGAAGCCGTCCTTCGACCGGGTGGCGGTGACGTTGGAACGTTTCAGACGGCCCCGTTTCCCAGGCTGACGCGGCAGGTCCTGCCACTTGCCGGTCGCCTCGTCGTAGACGCCGGCGCGCTCATGATAATTGATGTGGAGGTGGAAGTTGCGGCGGTCGTTGTCGTGATCGGGGATATGGAGTGCTGCCTCGAGGAAGAAACCGAGCGAGCTCAGATAGTCGCAGATGTCCTCTGCAACGTTTATCTGCCGGTTGAGAGGGAGTTCGGCGGGAAGCTCGATGACGAGTCGCTCCTGGGTCCGCCCGCCGCGGCCTTCCGAAACGAAGATCGCGCGCTTCTTCTTGTTCCATGACGGCAATGTAGCGGCGTCCTTAAGCAGGCGCTCTATAGTTTCGGGATCGAGGATCAGGCCCTTCTTGATCCGGCGCCGGTCCTCCTCTGTCTGGCGCCCCGCCGCCGCGGATGCAGCCGCCAGCAGGATCTGCTCGACGTCGGGATGAAGCGCCCAGCGCTCGGCGAGGTCGCGCCATTCCTGCGGGGAAAGGAGCTTGGACCTGGGCCGGATCCTGTCAGGCCCGGGGACGCTTGCGGTTCGGTGGATCCACCGCCAGTATTTCGCCACCGCCTCCGGATCAGCGTGGATGTTGCTAAACGTTGCCGTTGAGGCGCCACGGTACATCTGACGTACGGCGACGGCGGTCCTCGATACCTCCTCCATCCGGTCGGGCCTGACTTGAATGTAGGCCGAGTGCATCTCGGCCTCGCATGGATGCGCGCTTTCGTTGATGTAACGATGATGCTCGGCTGCCCCATTGCCGCTGACGAGCCGGACGTTACCGTTCGAGCTTACCACCTTCGTGCCGGTTGTGGCCCTCGTCGCCGTCGCATGGTCGAAGTAGAAGGTGGTCCTGCCGATATCCGACACCGGACGCCCATCCATGGGTGCCGGCAACCACCACCGCACCGGTCCCGCCCACCGCGTCGCGGGTCGCGCCTGCTGGTCGCGCGCCTGGTCAACTGTCTTCCGATACCACTTAAGGCCCGAGCGGGGATCGTCAGGATCGATAAGAAGCTTCTGGCGAAACCGGGCGAGAGCCTCGTCCAGGCCGGCGGAGATCATAAGCAACACCCTCCTGCCATAGATTCTATGCGAGGGCCGATGGTTGTACCATACACCCCTCCAGGTTTTTCTTGCCTTCCGGAAACAGACGCCGGTCTGGTGGAGGACCACCGCCCGCAACGGGTGAGCGATCGTTGCAAACGGACGCTGCGGCTAAACTGGCGGAGCCAATTTAGCGTTGATGCGCAAGCCCAACTTCCTCTCTCTTCCTGACCGCACCTCCGCCGCGACTTGATCGACGGTTTGCAATGTTTTCCACACGCGGCAAACACCGCTTGCGTCGTTGCCGAAAGCGTTGGAGAATCGTTGCATGGTCGAAGTTCAGGATCTGGAGGCGTTCGGAGCAATCGCCGAGAAGGGCGGCTTCGCCGCGGCGGGTAGGGTCCTGGGGCGATCGACGCCGACGATCACGAGATCAGTGCAGCGCCTCGAGGCGGCTCTCGGCCTGATGCTGTTCGAAGGCGCGGGGAGAGCCAAAAAGCTGAACTCGGCCGGTGAACGTCTGCGCGACCTGCTGCGACCTGCTGGGGTCGCATCCGTCTCGGCGGTCGCGGCCATCGCAGCCATGCCGCCTGAAGAAATCACGCGTCGTCTGGTGGACGAAGTGCAACCCGGTCCACCCTTTGAGGATGCCGAGTCGGCGGCTCACCAAACTGGAACGCCGGATGTATCACCCGGTGCCCCCGCCGAGCGAGACGTTTCGCTCCAGGAGGATACGAAGTCCACGTCTCCGCCCGGCACTGAAACGAGGGCGTCTGCTGTTCCGCCAGACGTGGCCGCGCAGGATGAGCTGGACGGTGCCGCGGAGTCGACGGCGATGCCGCAGACCGATAGCGAGCCGCCCGCCATCGCCCCGGACCACCCAACACCCGCAACCTCGGTCCCAGACGCGGTGGCCGACGAGGGCGCGGATGAGGCGGCGCGGGTGGACGTAGTCCCGGCCGAGGCGGGCGAGCAGTTCGGCCACCGCGGTTCTGATGAAGCGGCGGCCGCAGCCCTGCGGGTCGCACTCCCGGAGCACCCAGTCATCTCGGCGCATGTGCGCGATGAACTTCTTCGGGTTGGACCGCCGGCGGGTTTCGAGTTTGTCCCCGGCATCCCTTGGACCGGCGTCGTTGAAGCCCTACTCACCGGCAGGATCGATCTCGGCTTCAGCTGGAGCCCGGATGGCGTGGACCAGCACTATCCTCCGGAAGTGCTGGCGCGCCGGCTGAGGAGAGATGACTTCGCGTTCCTGCTGGTATCGAAAACGGTTTCCCAGAGTTTCGGCGACATCGAAGGAAGCTCCGCCCATCTGTGGAACTTGGAGGTCGCGCTTCCGCTCGTCGTCGGTCAACGGGGGCTGGAGGAGGCGCTTTGGCCGCCGCTCGAGAAGGCTCAGGCACGCCGCGCGCAGGATGGAACCGTTCCAGTGCGTGGCGGCCTTCTGACGCCGCGACTGGCGCAGGATACCCCCGCAGGCCACGAGCTTGTTCCCCTCATCGCCTTCGCTCAGACGCGGGCCGGAGTGGATGCCGTATACCGGACCGGTCTGGCCGCTTTGGCCGTGGCCGAAATTCTCGACGCGGCCGAGAAGGCGTTTGCGCGGACGGGAGAAGTCGGCTCGGTACGGAAGCCGATGAAGCCAAGTCTCTGGCAGAGAGTGCGGGAGTTCTTGCCCCTCTAGCTTCGACAACAGCAGGGGCCGGCTCCGCGCTGGCCCCTTCCTTCGTCAATTCTCGCCTTCAGGCCGTGGCCTTGAACTCTTCGTAAAGCGGGATGAGCCCTTCGTCCGAAGTCACCTCGTAGTCGAGGCCGCCGAAGCTGCCGCCCGGGAGCACGCGGCGGGCCAGTGCGATCGCGTGGACGTGCGGCTCGACGCCGTCGGCGCCGGCGAGAAAAGGCGCATGCTGCGCAAGGATCACGGGCAGGCCACGCCGTTTCTTGCCGGCACAGAAGGCGGCTCGAGCATATTCCCGAGCCCGCTCCCATCCTTCGTTCAGGCTCGAGCTTCGCGTGGTCAGCTTGACGACGCACGCGAGGCCGGTCTGCCAATCGAGGAGCTGGTCCGCGTAGAGTTCGACGAGTCGTTGCGGATCGAGGAGGAAGTCGGGGATGCCGCCCGGCGGCAACAGAACCTCGACGCGTGCGGCGGTGGGGCGCCACCGCTCGCCGGGCTTCGGCGGATCGATCGGGTGAAGCTTCGACCGAACGAAATCGACGATGTCGTTGTCGTGGCCGTTGTACCGGCGGCGGAGAACGCCGCGGACCCACTCCCCGCGCCCGGGGCCGGCATCGAGATACATGTAAGGGCACCACGGCTGGCCCTTCGGCCGCGTAGTCGCCGGCCTTCGGGACGGCGGCTTCCCGCGCTTCTTCGTAGCGTTGACCATGTCAGATTCCTCCCCAGAGGTTGGCTCGAAAGTAGGCGTCGGCAGCCGCGATTCCGGCATCGCCATCCCAACCGTCGGGTGCGCGACCCCCGGCGGCCCACAGCCCGCCGGTCGTCACGAAGAAATCAGGCGCGCGGGCGCCGAGCCGCGCGAGGCTGAGGGGCAAGGGGCCGCCAGAAAGGCATGGCCGAAGGCCAAGCACGACGTCGCGGCCGAAATAGCCCAAGCGAACGACGTCGAAGGTAATGAGGCCCTGAACCGGCTTGATGTCCGTTGCCAACCGGACGATTAGGACGCTTTCGCGCTCGCTGGCCAGCCCCATGGCCTCGCCCACCAGGAGGGTGCCCTCTAGCGTGGTCGGAACAACGATGAGACCGGCCTCGTCGAGCGCGATGTAAGAGGCCGCGGGTTCGGCGAGCGGGCTTGCGAGAGTTTTCATAGGGACGCCTGCGAGGCGGAGTAGGAGGGTGGCGGCCTTGACGGCGCGACGGCTGGGCATGCCGAGCGTCGGCCTGTGTGATGCGAATGCGAGCACGCGGAATTCCTGAAAATTGTCTGGAACAGGCTGGGTGCGTCAGTCGCGCCACAGATATTCGGCGAAGATCTGGTCCGCTTTCGACACGAAGGAGTGCCGGTCCTCCTCCTGTAGCCATGGCTCCTCCAGTGTGGGGAGCATCCCTTCACGGGTTAGCTTCAGGTGGACGTCACCCTTGTGGCGGCCGACGAAGTGCCAGCCGCGCCCGTCGGTCGCAGGTGAAAGTCCGTCCAAGATGGCCAACCCGGAGTCGAAAAATACGGCATCAAGGAGGGCTTCGGCCAGGCCGGGTGCGGGGTCGCGAAACCTAATGAGGATAAAGCCGAGCTGCCGCCGGCGCGCGAAGGCGAGGACTGACTTCATGTGCGCGGGCGCCGCGTCGCGTGTCACGGCGAGGTCCATCCTCAGGCGAGGCAGATGCTTGACGTCCGGCAAAGGGGCCCCGGGCCCGGCTACATCGTGCAGCCGGCCACCCAGCAAGTCGGCGAAAAATTGAAGGGCTCGTTTAGCGCGGCGGCGCTGGTCGAGCAAGACGAGATTTGAAGATCGAGAGGTCATTAGAAGCCTTCGGTGCTTGAGTGATAGCCGCAGGCGCGCGTTTTCATTCTCCGGCCTGCGACGCAGAGCCGAATTCAATTCCATTTCTCTCTTCTCGAGCGATCTGCGGCTTCGCAGGCGTTCGGCCAGGGGTTACTTGGCAACCCGTTCCCGACGCAGTAGACTTGGCGCTCGCCTGCTGTCGCCGCGTGCGATTGGGCTAAGTTTTTGCGCCGGTCGTGGCGCTGAGGTATTTTCTCATCTGGATCGCAACGGCGAGATGCCGGCCGATTATCCAACAATCTCCGTCTCTTATCTCCCAGACTCGGCCATGCTCATCGAGTTCGAACTCGATTTCGACGTCGGTCGCGGCGGCTCTGGCGCTGACGGGCTGGTCCCGGCTCTGGTCGATCGCATCGGCGACCATCGAAGCGTAGGCGGCGGCCTGGTAGAGCCGTGCCTCGTCCAGCTCCGCCGCGAGCCGCATGGCCGCATCGCGCAGCCGATCCGCCACGGCGCCGTCTACAGGGGGGAAAGGTTCAGCCATAGGTGCCAAGTCCCGCGCCAGGCTAGAAGGAAGACGGTGCGGGGCCGAGCCGCTTGCGCAGGGCGGCGTCGAAATCGGCCCGCCACTGGCGCTCCTGCCGCGCCCCGGGGAAGAGCAGGATCCGGAGCGGATCGTCCGGGTTGAACTGTACGTAATTCGCTTCGGGCTGGCTCCGCGTGCACGCCTGCTCGCCCTTGGCGCAGATGCGATACATGGTTGGGCGAGGCTGGAAGCCGTTGAAGTAGCGTTTCTTCACCTCAGCGACGAGTTGCTCCTGCGGGCGGCCGTTCGACGGGGCCGGGTAGCCCACGGTCTCCACGACCGCCCCGTCACCGGCAGCGCGAAGATTCGCATAAATGAACTCGACGCCTTTTCTGGCCTGCAGTTCCTTAGGCCCGTCTGCTTTCACCCGAGGCATCCGGCCGTCGGCCTTGGCCCGCGAATTCTCGACCCAGTCGTCGAAGGTCCACCCGCCCTTGGACACATGGACGGTGAAGCCGCGGTCGCGAAGGGCGGCGGTGGCCGACCGGAGGCTATCGCCGACCGCAACTCCGGCGAGGTCGAACCTCGCGGCGGCGGCTGGCTGTTCATGCTGGCGGATCGGAGCAGGCGCGGCATCGCTCGACTGGCCGCACCCCACCAGCATCAGCAATCCTGTCCACAGATAGAATCGAAGGCGCATCGGCCATCCTTCACGGCTGGAGGCGGCCCCGCCCCCGGGGCATCGCCTCCGTTCACGAGGCGATGCCGGTCCGTTGGAACCGGACGTTGATAACCTGCGAGTAACAGGCGCGGACACCTTTGGTCGTGCGGCCGAAGCCGCAGCGACTTGGACATAGCGCCGCCATCCGGTCGACCAGCGGTCGGATACCGGTTCTACTCGCGAGGTTATCAAGCCTCGACCCACCAAAGCGGTGAGCGGCGTTAGTTAGTCATGCATAAACGTGTAAATCAAGCGCTTATTTCACGGATTCCAGATGAGTCCCACAAACACGCGCCTGGCGTCAGATGCGCTGATCGAGTCTGTCGCGACAGACTCGTTCGACCAAGTGCTGCAACACGGCGACCCGCTCAGTGAGCCAAGTGAGCTCCTCGTCGGAGATTTTGTAGTGTGGCGAATAGCGGGCATTTACATAGGCCTGCCTCAGCAGCTCGAAGCCGCGCCGCTCGAACTTTCCTTCCCTCGGCCAAGCCTCGATCAATTCGGGAGCAATTTGCTCAGCCTGAGATCGAAGGAAATTCAGCTTGTGCGACTTTGGGCTGTAGAGGTTAAAGACCAGAAGAACGCAATGATAGAAGCGCTCTGCGGCTTGGTGCAGCTCAAAGGCCGCCTTATTTGACCAGCCTCGTCCGGCAGCGTCCCGGCCGTGGATTAGAAACTGACCGGCGCTCGGATACCATTCGTTGAAGTGGAGTGTCGCCTCGGCCCTGGCTTCCTCGTCGGGTAGTCTCCGTGGGCTGGAGAAGGAAAAGCCCTCAGCCTCGTAGAGCGCCACTCCATGTTCGACGATGTCGACGAAGAAGGGACGTCCTCGTTCGAGCTGACCATTCACGTCGGCGAGCGAGTGGACGATGAAGTTTACGGGGGCGCTGAGGGTCTTGGTGATCGACGTCTCCCGCATTAGCCTGTCATCCGCAACCGACCAGAAATCCACGATATCCGTGAGCCTCTCATCGCTGACGACGACGAGGATGTCGTAGTCGGACCTGTACCCGCCCACGGGATCGTTAACCCAGCCGCCACGGGCGTACGAGCCGTACAGAACGACCTTGAGGATCCGGCCGCGCTTCTTCCACCCTTGCGTCGCCCTAGCCAGGACGGACTCGAACTCCTCGAAGAGGGTCCGCACCACCAGCGCAAGCTCGCGCTGCTTTGCTGGAGGAAGGTCGAGGTCGGTCCGCATTAATCCCCTGTTAGCCGGCCTGCCAGTGGAACGCAGCCTAGGTTGTACAGGTAATTTCAGCTGCTGCCATTCCGTGCGCTCCAACTTTGTCGGCATTCGTGCAGCGTGGTTGCCAAATCCAACTCTGGGCAGAGAAACTCCTAGACTTAAACGGCTTTTTTCCGGCAGACTTGTGGAGAGGGGACAAACTGCAATGGTCGATAGTACGGTGGTGGGCGACGAGCCCACCTCGATCTTTCAAAGCGCGTTGCCGATCGAGGCGAAGCTGGAGCGTGCGCGGACGGAATTGCTCGACCTTTCGGCCCGGAACCGGCTGCTCAGCATGCCCAGGTCCGGCAAGAGCGCGAAAATCTTGGAAGTCGTCGACGAGCGTAGCGCTGAGGTCTTCCGGCTTCTGGTCCGGGAACAGCGCGCCCTCACCTTTATGCCCGGCCGAGCGGCGCCTGGCACTTCCGCGGAGGGGGAGGCCGCTGTCGATGAAGCCGAAGAAATTGCGGAACTCGCCCAACCTGAAGAGGATGGCGTGGACGATAGGGGAGTGGCGAATCGCCATGCCGACACCCGTCTTCAGACGCGGCTCACTCCCGCCGGCCTTCAGAAAAGGCTGCTCGATCTCTACTACGACGCCAGGACACTGGAGGAGGAGCAGGGGGTCAACATCCTCTTCCTCACCCTTGGCAGCCTCCGCTGGGTTGACCCGAACAACGACAAGAATGTGAGATATGCCCCGCTGCTTCTCGTGCCGGTAGCGCTCGAGCGCGGCAACGCCGCCGAGAAGTTCAAGCTTCGTTGGCGGCTGGAGGACCTTGCGGCGAACCTCTCGCTGGAAGCCTTTCTGAACCGGGTCCACGGAATCCGTCTCCCTGCCTTCGACGGCGGCGACGACTTCGACATCGGCAAATACGTCTCGGCCGTCGGCGAAGCCGTAGCCTCGAAGGCAGGCTGGGGGGTGGTCGAAGATGATATCGTTCTCGGCTTCTTCTCTTTCGCCAAGTTCCTGATGTACCGCGACCTCGACCCGGCCAACTGGCCGGCGTCGGCTCGGCTCAGCGAGCACGGGATCATCAAGCCGCTGGTTTCGGATGGCTTCGTGGCCGGCGAGCCCCTGCTGCCGGAAGAGGCCAATCTCGACGCCCACATTCCTCCGGCCGACCTGCTCCACATTGTCGACAGCGACAGCTCGCAGTCGCTGGCGGTCCATGAGGTTCGCAAGGGCCGGAACTTGGTCATCCAAGGTCCCCCGGGCACTGGTAAGAGCCAGACGATCGCCAATATCATCGCCTCCGCGGTGGCGGACGGTAAAACCGTGCTCTTCGTCGCCGAGAAGATGGCGGCGCTGGAGGTCGTGAAGCGCCGACTGGACAATGCGGGCGTCGGCGACGCGTGCCTCGAGCTCCACAGCAACAAGGCCAACAAGCGGGCCGTCCTGGAGGAATTACGGCGGACTTGGGAGCTGGGCGCTCCAAGGGGCGACGGAATGGTATCGCTCAACGCGCGGCTGGCCGAAGCCCGGGAAACCCTCAACAGTCACGCGGACCGGCTGCACCAGGTGCTCGGCTCGGCTGGTTTCACGCCTTACCAGGTTATAGGGCAGCTCACGCGGTTGAGGCAGGCGGGGCACATGCCCAACGACCTTGCTCTTGAACAGCCGGAAAGCTGGACGGCGGATCAACTTCATGAGCGGTCGCACCTCCTCGACGAGTTGGCCGAGCGCGTCGTGGACATCGGCCTCCCAGCTCAGCACCTTTGGCGCGGCGTCGGACTTCGGGCTGCCCTCCCCGCGGACGTCGACCGTATGGTCATGCGAATCGAGAGCCTTCTCGACGAGCTGAAGCACCTTGGCGCGGAATCGGCTGAAGTTGCCTCAATCCTGGAGACCGACCCTCCGGAGACACTCGCTGGGGTTGATGCCCTAAAGGCGTTGGCCGACCGAATTGCGAGCGCTCCGGATCTGCAATCCGAAGCACTGGGCGCTGGGGTTTGGGGCCAGTCCGGCGCTGACATTCTCGCTCTGCTGAGCGATGGACGCCGCTACGCGGAGCTTTGTACCGAGCTTTCTGAAATCTTTTCGGCGGTCGCTTGGCAAACTGACATCACCTCGGCGACTCCGGCTCTCGACCCGTTGCCCCAAAACCTATCGCTGGAATGGTTCGGGACAATCGACGCCGCGATCAAAAGCATAGCCCCGTTGATCGAGCGGGCGGCGGAACTGTCCACCGCGCTGGGGCGAGCGCAAAGCCCCGCGACGCTCGATGGCATCATGGAACTCTCCCGGGTCGGCGAGCGGGTCGCCGCCGCGCCGGAAGCGGACCCTGAAGCTCTTGCTGCCGAACTCTGGGATTCCGGTGTTGAGCGTGCCGGCGATCTCGCGGCCTCGGTCGCGGCGCTGGAGCGTGCGCGAGACGAAGTCGGATCGGGTTTGACCGAAGCAGCCTGGGCGGCGGAGCTGTCCGCGGCCCGGCAGACACTGGCAGCGCATGGGACCAGCTTCTTCCGCTTCTTCAGCGGCGAGTGGAGATCCGCGAACCGGCTCGTCCGCTCGTATCTGACGGCACCTAAGGCCCCCTTGGACGAGCAGCTCGCTCTACTCGACGCGCTGGGCCGTGGCCAAGCCGCTCTGGCCGCCATCCGTCAGGAGGATCAATTCGGTGCCAGCGCCTTCGGCGCCGACTGGCGCAGTGATCGATCCGCATCCCCTCCCCTGCTGGCTCTGGTCGAATGGATGCGCAGCCTGCGCGGGCTGGGCGCGGAACCGAGAATCGTCGCGAGCCGCCGTCCTGATCGCCGCCGGATCGGCGCACTGGCCGAGCGGCTGCGAGAAATGGCCTACGGCGCGGCACCCCATCTTGAGGCCACATGGCGCGAACTCGGCGGCTCGAGCAGCGTGGTTTTCGGCGCATCCCACCGAGCCGAAGAGGCGGCTCTGGCTGAAGTCGCTGCACGACTGGCACCGGCGAGGGACGCTCATGATCGGTATGTGGCCATTGCGGTTGTGGTTGAGCCGGAGCTTGATCGTCGTCGGAAGCGGCTGCGCCAACTGGCGGAGGGGCAGGCAGCGGTCGCGCGGATCGACGGCAGCGAAGATCTAGGCCAACAGGCTTTCGGACCTCTCTGGGACGGGACCTCCAGCAACTGGACTAGCTTGGGCGAAGCGGCTGACTGGATCGTCGCCAATCTCGACATCCATGGGCTCGCCGCGCGCGTTTCGGACCGCCAGAGCCTGGCCATTCGAACTCAGCGGATACTCGAGCTACGGAGCGAATTCCTCACGACTTTGGATTCATTGTTGGGCGATCTGAATACCGGGCCGGAAGCTGTGATCGCCAGAGGGTCCGGGGCGACTTGCCCTATCGAGCAACTGCAGCGCGACCTGAATGAATGGATCTCCGGGTCGGAGCAGCTGTCGAAATGGGTCGCCTACTCGTTGCGGGCCGACGCAGCGCGTCGTGCGGGGATGGCCGACTTGGTCGCCCGCCTTCACGACGGTCGGGTCAGCCCGGAGGCTGCACGGCCGTTTTTCGAGATAAGTTTCTTCGAGAGCGTCTTCCGCGACCAGGTCCGCGCCGTGCCGGAGCTGGCCCAGTTCGATGGCGATTTGCACGACAGGACGGTTCGATCGTTCGCGGACCTCGACCTTCAGCGGATCAAGCATTCGGCACTGGAAGTGGCCAAAGCCCACCATCGCCGGATCCCTCCATCGGGCGGCGGTGCGCTTGGACCCTTGGGCGTCCTGAAAAGCGAGATAGCGCGTAAGCGCGGGCATATGCCCATTCGTCAGCTGATGCAGAAGGCCGGGCCGGCGATCCAGTGCCTGAAGCCTGTATTGATGATGAGCCCCTTGTCAGTGGCGCAGTTTCTCCAGCCGGGAGGGATGACCTTCGATCTCCTCGTCATGGACGAGGCGAGCCAGATCCAACCCGTCGACGCCTTGGGGGCGATAGCGAGGTGCCGGCAGGTGGTTGTCGTCGGAGATCCTCAGCAGCTGCCCCCGACCGCATTCTTCTCCAAGATGGTCGGCGCCTCCGATGAGTCCGAAGAGGAGGAGGGGGCAGCGCGGGTCGGCGACATCGAGAGCATCCTGGGCTTGTTCACCGCGCGTGGCCTGCCGATGCGGATGCTTCGCTGGCACTATCGCAGCCGTCATCAGTCGCTGATCGCGGTGTCGAACCGGCAGTTTTACGAAAACAAGCTCTTCATCGTGCCCAGCCCCTATCTGCAGGAAGCGGGCGTTGGGCTGCGCTTCCACCATATTCCAGATGGCATTTTCGAGAGCGGCACCACTCGGACGAACCCGGTGGAGGCGAAGACCGTAGCTCGGGCGATCGTTGCCCATGCCGTGGCGAACCCGGAATTCTCCCTCGGCGTCGCCGCCTTCTCGGCCGCTCAGCGACGCGCAATCCTGGATCAGCTCGAGATCCTGCGCCGGAGCCTGCCGCCCGAACATGAAGCGTTTTTCCAGCGCCACCCGGCCGAGCCGTTCTTCATCAAGAATCTCGAGAACGTTCAGGGCGACGAACGCGACGTCATCTTCATCTCCGTCGGCTATGGCCCCACCGCTCCGGGATTGAAGCCGCCGATGCGCTTCGGCCCTTTGGGTCAGGAGGGGGGCGAGCGTCGGCTGAACGTGCTGATCAGTCGCGCCAAGAGACGGTGCGAGGTCTTCTCCTCGATGACCGATGAAGACATCGACCCCGATTTCGCCAGCACCCGCAAGGGTGTATTCGCCTTCAAGCTCTTCATGCACTTCGCTCGCACGGGCCGAATGGCCATGGCCGAGGCGACGGCGCGCGATCACGATAGCGTCTTCGAGGAGCAGGTGGCCGAGGCGCTTCAGGCGCGAGGCTATCAGGTTCATCGCCAAGTCGGCATCGCCGGCTTCTTCATCGACCTCGCAGTGGCGGATCCGGAACACGCGGATCGATACCTGCTGGGCATTGAGTGCGACGGAGCCGCCTATCACGAGGCACGGTCTGCGCGAGATCGCGACCGGCTGCGCCAGGCGGTCCTGGAGGACCATGGCTGGATCATCCACAGGATATGGAGCACCGACTGGTTCCGTCGGCCTCAAGAGCAGCTTGAACGGGTGGTCGGCGCCATCGAGGCAAGCAAGACCGAGCTGGCGGCCCGTCAGGAGCGTAACCGGCAGGCGCCGCGCATGTCGCTGGAGATCGTGTCGGTCGACCGCGGCGACGTCACCGAGATCGGGATTGGAACCACCGCGGCTGTGCCCGAAACTTCTATCCCTTATGTGGAGGCTGAGCCTCAGCGGCCGGGACATATCTTTTGCGAGCTGCACGAGACCCCCACCGGATTGCTCACGGCGATGGCGGAAGAAGTCGTCGGTGTGGAAGGACCCATCCACCTAGACGAGATCATCAACCGTATTCGTTGTGCCTGGGGTCTGAAGCGAGCAGGTGCCCGCATTCAGGACGCGGTTGAACAAGCTGTGATGGTTGCCGTTCGCCAGAAGCGCCTGGTGGGGGAAGACGATTTCTACTGGCGCCCCGGCTCGGAGCCGGTGGTGAGGGATCGAAGCTGCGCGAAGTCTCCCTCACTCCGCAAACCCGAGATGATTCCGCCGACCGAAATCAGGATGGCGCTGGTGGATTTGGTGAGCCAGAACTTCGGCGCCACCGAGGATCAGGCCGTGGTCGCGGCGTCGCGGGCGTTCGGCTTCAAGTCGACCAGCAGCCAGTTGCGCGAGATAATACTGGACGAGCTGAAGGCCGCGCTGTCCGATGGCGTCCTGGCACGGCAGGACTCTCTGATCGGCATCGGGCCCAATGCGCCGGACCGATCGAAGCGGTGCCCCGAGCCATCGCCGGTGGAGACGCTGATCGCGCGCGGCGAGGGCGAGTGCATCGAGTTCAAGCAATCGCTCCGCTGGGATGTTCGTCAAAATGCGCTCAACACGAAGCTCGAGGACATCTGCATCAAGACCCTTGCCGCGTTCGCAAACCGGCAGGGCGGCACGCTGCTGATCGGTGTGGCCGATGATGGCTCAATCCCAGGCATTGAACCCGACCTAGCGACGTTCGGCGGAAGCGCCGACAAGTTCGAACTGCACCTCACCAATTTGCTGGCCAATCAGTTCGGTCAGGCCTTCAAAGCGGCTAGGATCTCCGTTTCGTTCCCGTCAGTAGGAGAGATGACGATCTGCCGAGTTGACATCCAGCGCTCACGGACGCCGGTTTGGGTGAAGCTCGCCGACCGGAGCGGCTACGTAACGGAGCGGCTGTTCGTCCGGTCGGGCAACTCCTCGCAGGAGCTGTCCCCAAGCCAAGCTGCCGCGTATGAGCGAGAGCACTTTGGTGACAACCCGTAACAGGCCCGCACGCAGCCGACCGAAGGCAAGCCCTTCGGCGGCCGCGAATCGATTCCCGTTCTCCTTTTGCCCCTCCCCCTTTTAGGCTTCACGCTGGGCATCGCTACGAGTCACAAGGTATCTAGATGGGCTCCGGCTCCTATGTTATCGCCTTGCGGCAAGTGAGTGGAAAGGTAATTTGAAAATGGCGTCTTTGGCTTTCGCCGATCCGGTTTCGTTCGAGTTCGCGCAATCCATGATAGTGCGGGACGCGAGACTCGACGAGGCGCTGCGCCGCACGGCGCGCCTCGATTTCTCCATGCTGAAAGAAAAGCTGGTGGAAGAGCGCGGCTGGACGATTGAGTTCGCGGCCGAGGTTGAGGATCTGTACCGCAAGTTCCTGGCCCTCAATGCACGCTACCCGGACCGCAAGGTCTGCCCGACCGGCCCGATCGACGATTTCTGGCACGCCCATATTCTGGACACTCGTGCCTATGCCGCAGACTGCGACCTGCTGTTCGGCCGTTTCCTCCATCATTTCCCCTATTTCGGAATGCGCGGGCCGGACGATCGCGCCGATCTCGAGCAGACGTTCGAGGAATCGGTGGAGCTGTTCATCATCCACTTCGGAATCGACCCGACCGCGGGTGATACCGAAGCCCGCGGCTGCTCTTCGCAGCGTTGTCCTTGAGCGTCGACGATCAACGCAAATCGTTTTTCGCAGACCCAGAACTCGACAGCTCGCTGCCGGAAGCAAATTCGGTTTTTTGGGCCGCGCTGGTGGCCCATATAGAGCGGGAAATTCGCGTCGCGCCGGCCATCATTCTCGATCTCGGCTGCCATAGCGGAGGTTTGCTGGCCCTGCTCGGCGAACGGTTTCCCGGCGCGCGGCTGATCGGCGTTGAGCCGATCGCGGCATTGCGCGCCTTGGCGGAGACTCGCCTGTCGGCCGACGCAGGGCGGGCTTCGCTGCTTGGCGAAGGCGGCTTGGCCAAGGTGCCGAAAAGCTCGGTCGATGCCCTGGTCTGCCACGAGGTCCTTTACCTGATGCCCGATCTCGCCTCGGTCATGGACGATGTGGCTCGAGTCCTAGCTCCGGGCGGAAGCGGCTGGATGGTCCTGGGCTGCCATTCCGAAAACCCGGTCTGGCCCAGCTGGAAGGCGCAGCTCGCCGCGGACGGCGTCAAGACCTACGATCATCACCCATTCGATGTCCTTGCCGCGGCAGCGAAGGCAGGCCTCACCGCCGACGTCCAGCCGCTGCGCCGGTCGGGCTGGATCCGGTACGATCCGACCGCCGCAGCCTTTTCTTTCCCCAGCGCGGCCTCAATGTTCGAGCATCATTACCGTCACAAGCTGCTCTTCAGATTGCGATTCGTAGACGATGACCCCGCTTTCCCTTCCTGAGTTGACCATCGATCCGCCCGTGCGTCGCGGCATCGCCGCGTCGGCGCAAGCCTGGTCCTCGATCGAGGCTGCCGAGGAATGCTTGCTGGGGGGCATCCTGCCGCCGTTCCTTCGGGAGTCCGCCTGGGAGGCGTTCGCGCACGGCGCTGCGGCTCTGATCCGCGACCGGGGCTACGCCATTGCTCGCGGCCTCGACGCCGACGACGGCCGTTCGCTGCTCCTCGTCTCGACGATCATCGGGGACGGCTTTGAAACCTATGCGCCTGGCCGGATCGTCAAACGGTTCCGGATGTCGCCCTGGACCCGGTCGCTTTCACACACCCTCGCTGCGGGAAATTTCCACACCGACGGGAATGTCTCCCCGACTCCGCCGGCCGGGACGGCGATGCAGTGTGAGCGGGACGATCCTGGCGGGGACGGCTATGCGGAACTGAGGGTCGCCTCACTTGCCGCCCTGCTGGAGCAACTGGCGCTTGGGGGCGAGGATGGCCGCGACGCGCTCGCCTTCCTGCGGGACGAGCAGGTGGCGATGGCCCATGAGCGCTCGCCTGCGCAATGGTCCGGGCACGCGATCGAGAGGGGTCGGATACGTTATCATCCCGAAAGCCTCCGCGTTGCGCACGCTCGCGCGGGAGCCTCGCCGGAGCGGCTGGAGCGGGTGATCGCGACCGTGCACGAAGCCGCCCTCGCCGTATCGATACCTTTCAGGACGCGCCCCGGCGACGTTCTCCTGGTTTCGAACCGGAATGCGCTGCACTATCGGGGTGAATGCTCGGTTCGCTTCACCAGGTTCCCGACGGAGTTCGAAAGCCGGTCGCTTCTCGTCCTCCACCGGGCCGGCCCGGATGACTGAGCGCGCGGACAAGCCTCCTCTCGACATCCGCGTCGTCGGCGCGGACGCCAACAATCTGCGCGACGTCGATATCGGCTTCCCGTTGCGGGGCATCTCGATCGTCGCCGGCGTCTCCGGATCGGGCAAGAGCTCGCTGCTCGCCGGCACCCTCGCGGCGGAGGGTGCTCGCCGCACCCGTACCTATTTCGGCCTGGCACAGCGCGAATTCGAGCGCGACGACCTCGCCGCCTTCGTCGATCGGCTTCCGCCCACGGTTCTGGTCGGCCAGCGCGGCTTTCGACCGAGCATCCGAACCACCGTCGCGACCGCGACCGGGCTGCTCGCCGTCCTTCGCAAGCTGTTCATGGCGGCAAGCGCGCCTTTCTCCCGACTGACGGGGGAAGAGGTTCGCTCGCCGACACCCGCGACATATGCCGACTGGCTCGTCGCGCATTATCGCGGGCAAGCGGACATCTGGGCCGTTCCTGTCCGCCAGCGGCGGACCGACGGGGCCGCGGCTGTGGCGCGGCTCGCCC
>JGI10216J12902_101067317_pt1 | contig 23181 bp, 17 predicted proteins | sample KanNatreferecore_FD_12902 | JGI IMG/M metagenome (IMG submission 12902)
CGACGTCTTGGTCCCAAACCAAGTGCTCTACCAGGCTGAGCTACGCTCCGAACCCGTTGCAAGGCGCGCTACCATCCACAAGCACTCACCTAAATGCAAGGACTGAAGCCCAAAACGGTGAAGCCTGAAATCAACGTGCTGCACTCACTGCTTTTTACTGCTGCTCCAACCTCCAGCGTTGCGCCTCCGTTCCATTGTCGGTCCAGAGTTGGACGAGCGTCCCATTCCCCGTGCCGGAATTTGCGACATCCAGACAACTGCTCGGCGCGCATTGCGGTTGCAACTTGAAGAAGCCGCCGCCCATATCAACTATTCTCCAGCGTTGCGCGCTGGTGCCGTTGTCGGCCCAGATCTGAATCTTCGTTCCGTTTGCGCTTCCCGCGCCGTTTACATCGAGCGCCTTCGTGGTGGCGTGCTGGGGAACGAGTTTGTAGTAACCGCTGCCCACGTCGGTGACGCGCCACTTCTGATTGTTCGCGTTGAGCCAATCCCAGATGTGGATCTGCGTTCCGTCCGCCGTGCCCGCGCCACTCACGTCAAGACAGCGCGTCGTTGCGATCTTTGGCGTCAATCGATAAATCGCGCCCGAGATGATCCCGCCGCCACCGCCCCCTGCCCCGCTCACGACAAAACTATCCACCTCGCCAGTTTGATCGCGGCCAAAAGAATTGCGGGCCCCGGCAGTGGCATAAGCCGTGGCCGTGTTCGAGAAAGCCGTGGAAGTGAAATTGTAAGTGCTGCTGCTGCCGGTCAGCGCGACGGCAGAGATCCCACCGCTCGTCGTGTTGATCGTGTAAGTGAGTCTGTTGAAATTGGCGGCGTTGAACGTTCCGGTGTAAGCAATCGTATTCCTCGTGACGCCGTTCTCGACGAGCACAAGGCTGCCGTCCATCTGCAGCACCAACCCCGTGAAGCCTGAAATGGGATCGATCCCATTCGCCGGCGGACTCGCATAGAAACCGAGAAGCACGCCGTGCGGTGGATTGGCCGTGTTGTTCATGCCGGTGACGCGGATGTCCGCCTGGATGGTCAGTTGCGCCGGCTTCACGTACCCGCCGCTGCTCGCGATGGAAATCGCCGCTGCGCCCGAAGAATTCCCCGCGCAGTTCAGCTTCAATGCCGGACTGGGATTGCCCAACGACGTGTCGATGGTTGCGCTAAAGCTTCCGCCGCTGTCGAGGCTGCGGACGATCCACGTTCCACCGGGCAAGTTGGCCGTGTCCGGCGCAGTCCCGGCGATCGACGTTCCGTTGGCGCCACTGAATCCCGCGCTGATGATGTTTGTCCCTCCGCCTCCGCCACTCGTGCCCGTGCCCTGAATGTTGAAGTTGTAGGGATTCTCGTTCGAATCACTGTTGCCAAAGCTGAGGCTCGCGCTGCGCGTGCCGGTAGCGCCGGGATCAAATTGAACCTGAAACGTTGTGCTGCCGCCCGCCGCCACGGAACTCGCCGGCTGCGCAATCACTGCGAAGTCCGCCGCGTGCGTTCCAGAAACTGAAACGGAATTGACCGTCAGCGAAGCGGTGCCCGTGTTCTGAACTGTGAACGTCCGCGTCACCGTGCCGCCAGTGACGTTGGCGCTGCCGAAATCCGTGTGATCGGAAGTGCTGGGCGTCGTGTCACCGTCGGCGATGCTCACGCCGTTGCCAGTGACGTTGATTTCCGGCGCGCCGCCGCCCGAAGTACCGGTGCCTTGAATGTTGAAGTTGTAAGGATTCTCGTTCGCATCGTTGTTGCCGAAACTCAAACTCGCGCTGCGCGTTCCCGTCGCGCTCGGATCGAACCGAACTTGAAACGTTGTACTGGCACCCGGCGCCACAGAAGCCGCCGGTTGGGCGATGACCGGGAAGTCCGCCGCGTGCGTTCCAGAAATCGAAACTGAATTCACCGTCAGCGTCGCGCTGCCTGTGTTCTGGATCGTGAACGTCCGGGTCACGGTGCTGCTCGTCACGTCGGCACTGCCAAAGTCCGTGTGGTCCGCCGTGCTCGGCGTCGTATCGCCATCAGCAATGCTTACGCCGTTGCCAGTGACGTTAATCTCCGGAGCTGTCGCGCCGACTTTCGTCACCGTGACTTTCTGGAGATAATATCTGCTGTTCGCCGTCGAGTCGGAGTTGAATCGGAAGTTGAATCCCCAGATGTTGATGAACTGCGGGTCGCTAACGGTCCACGTGTTCGTGTACCACTGATCGTTCCCCGGCACGGTGTACCATGTGCCGAAGTTCTTCCAACCGTTCGGTCCCTCATAGATAAGGTTGAATCCCGCGCTGTCATTCGCCGCGTTGCGGCGCGTCACCGTCGTGATCTGGATCTGCGCCGGGTTGTAAGAAAGGAAGTTCGGATCGACTGTGAAATCCTGAATCGAGCTGATGCTGCAATCGCGCGCCGGAACTCCATACGCGGTCACAGGTGTCGAACTGACATTGGGCCTGAACTGGTGCAGTCCGCTGTCCGTGTTCGGATTCCCCATCGTCACTGAGATTGACGATGCGCTCGTGAAATCGCCGCCCCACGTGAACGGCAAGTTTTTGTTGTTCTGCGCCAGCGTGATGAGATTTGCCGGCACATCGAGAATGATAACCGGGTCCGTCGAGAGCGCGAGTGAACTGCCCGCGTTCAACGTTGTGATGGTACCCGTGACTGGATTCAACACGCGCACGTTGGCGCTGAACGTGACATTGTCCGTCTGCCCCGCGATCTCCCAAAGTGGCATGGCGTGGGTCGTCGGACCCTGAAAGACGAAGCCGTAATCCTTGTTGGCGTTGATTTGCACCCAGCCTTTGTAGTTGGGCACAGGACCCAAATACGTGATGAGGTTCCGTAGCGCGGAATACACCGGACGCTGGCTGCCATCGCTCCTGAGCAAACCAAATCCTCCTTGCCCATCGCGCGCTTCATACCAGTTGATGCGCGCGACACCTTGGGCAATCCCCATCGTGTAAGCCTTCAAGCAGTCGCGTGATTGCTGCGCGTCGTCGGCTGCGCTGCCCGGACTGTGTCTCCCAAGTTCCGTGAACCACACCGGTGCGTTCGCGCGCGGCGGGTCGGTGGCGGACAGCATTCGACGGACAGTTCTCGTGAGACCCATGAAGACTGGCTCCCATCCGCCTTCGAGTGATTCCGTGACTTCGTACGGATGAATGGCGACGAAGTCGAATTTCCCCGCCGCACCGGCGAGGATTGTTTGCTTCAAATAATTCACGTCATTGGCCGCGACGGACAATCCGATCTGCGCGATAGAATCCGCCGCCTTCGCCGCGTTGTAGGCGCGCGTCACGACTTGTGCGTAGTCCGACACCGTGCCGCCCGTCGCGAAACTCTGCGGCTCGTTCCACACTTCCCAGTAGCTGACATTTGGTTTGCAGCGGTTGACCACCTGCCGGACGTAATTCGACCATGCGTTGAGGTCGTTCATCGGAAACGTGTGCGAGTCGGCGTTCAGCCACGGCACGTTGTAGAAAAAGATGCCGCTCAGCAGAACGCTGTTCGCGTTCGCTGCATTGATCATGTTGTCCACGGACGACCAATTGAACGAACCGCGCGCCGGCTCGATGTTGTTCCACTCGGGAAACATGCGCGCCCACCTCACGCCCGCCTGGTTCATCTGCGGCAGCCACGAGTTGTAAGTGCCGGACGATTGCGCCGACGAAGAAATGCCCCACGGGTTGATATCGTTCGTGGCCGCCACAAGCGGGCTGCATGTCATCACGACTACCGGAACGACGAGAAACAATCTAAGTATCGAGTTTGTTCTCATGGCGAGCTTCCTCACGGCGCTTGAAACGCCCACTGCTGGTTGTTCCCGCCGCCGTAAGTCCACTGCTGAACATTTGCGCCGTCGGCAGTGGAAGCTCCTGCGACATCCAGCGCCTTTCCGCTGTGGACTGCGCGCACGCTGTAGTAGCCGCCCGAGGTCGGCGCAATCGTCCACTTCTGATTGTTCCCTCCGACGTAATCCCAGATGTGAACCTGCGCGCCGTCGGCCATTGAGACGCCGCTGACATCGAGAGCGCGTCCGCTTCCTACTCCAATAATCTTGTACTGGCTGTTACCGAGGTGCGTGATTGTCCACCGTTCCCAGTTCCCGCCGGTGTAAGTCCATTGCTGGACCCTCGTGCCGTTCGTCGTGCCGTGCTCCCAGACGTCAGCGTCTTGCCGCTGTGGCGCGCGACGATTTTGTAAGTGCCATCGGGAACAGGTCCCGCTGAAGATGCGGTGCCGAAAACTTCAAAGTCCCAAAGCGAGTAGCCGTAAACCGTGGCGCGCTGCGTGCCATACATGCGAACGTAACGGCCCGTGCCGGACAGCCCGGTCAAGTCATCCACAGCGCCATTGCCAGTCGTGGTGCTGTAAATCGTCGTCCACGAACTCGCGTTGGGAGAAACCTGAATCTGGTAACTCCTGCCGTAAGCCGCTTCCCAGTTCAGCCTCACGCGGTTGATGTTGTACGTGGCTTGCAGGTCCACATAAATCCATTGCGGATCGCTGAAGGCGCTCGACCAGCGCGTGCTCGGGTTGCCATCGACGGCATTGCTTCCGGGAAGACTCGCATTCTCGGTTGAACTGACTGTCACGGGTTTGTTCAGCGCAAGATTCGACGTGTCGGCGACCCAATTGTAAACGCGCACGTAGTCGATGTAGTACTTCTGCGGCAGCACAGTCGAAGCATCCGGCGTCTTGCCGACGGAGTCCGGCCAACTGCCGCCGATGGCGAGGTTCAACAGCAAGTAATGCGGAAGATGCAACTCGGACATGTGACTCGCCGTGATGTTGACCGTGTGGAAATTGGCGCCATCCATGAACCACTTGATGTTCGTCGCGTCCCACTCAATCGCGAAGATGTGATACGCGTCGGCGAAAATTCCGCTGGCGAGTTGGAGTGAACTTCCGTTGCCCTGATGCCCGCCATTGTCCCAGTGGACCGTGCCGTAAGTTTTATCGTCGAAGCCTTCGCCGCCACCGATCATCTCCATGACATCAATCTCGCCGCACGCGGGCCAGCCGACCGTGCCGATGTTTTGGCCCAGTGTCCAAAATGCCGGCCAAAGTCCCTTGCTGTAGGGCAGCCGCGCGCGCATTTCGATGCGCCCGTACCTGAACGTCCGTTTGCCCGAAGTATTCAGGCTCGCCGACGTGTACTGCGCGCCATTGTAATTCTCGCGCCGGCACTCGATGACAAGATTGCCACTCTCGATGCGCGCGTTCTCCGGCCGGCTCGTGTAATACTGAAGCTCGTTATTGCGGATGAACCCGATCTCGTAACCCCAGTTCGCCGTGTTGATGGACGGGCCGTTGAATTCATCCGACCAAATCTGTTGCCAGGCTGCCGGCGCTATTGATGGAAGAGCGAGAACGAGCAAGAGAGTGCTTAATTTCGATTTGCGCGCGGCAAATGATGCCTGGAATTGAACGAGTGCTGAGAATGCCTTTGTGATTTTCATGGATAGTTGTTCCCTGTTGATTTCCCTCCTGTGAATTCTTCGAGGCTATCTGTGCAGCGACTGGCTGTCACCCATCCGAAAGGAGGATTTCAAACCCCTCCTTTCGGAGGGGCGTGCCGTCGGCAGTCAGGTGAAGAATTACGGCGCCTGAAACGCCCACTGCTGATTGTTCCCACCGCCGTACGTCCATTGGAAGATGTCCGCGTCGTTCGCCGTCGATGCGCCCGAAACATCCATCGCTTTGCCGCTATGCACTGCGGTCACTCTATAGTAACCGCCGCTCGTCGCGGTGATCGTCCACTTCTGGTTGCCGGTGCCGGCGTAGTCCCAGACCTGAATGTTCGCGCCGTCGGCGGTGGAATTGTTCGCCACATCAAGCGATCGTCCGCTTTGAAAATTGATGATCTTGTATTGGCTGTTGCCGAGATGCGTGAGCGTCCACTTCTGGTTCGCGCCGCCGCCATAACTCCATTGCCGCACATCCGAGCCGTTCGCGGTGCCATAGGCGTCCACGCATTTGCCGCTGTGCCTCGCGATTATTTTGTAAGTTCCATTCGCAACCGGCCCGCCCGGCGCCGCCTGATAAATCTTCACCCAGTCCACATACATGCGCACCGTGCCGCTCATCGAAGTTCTGAAAGCGTCCAACTGGATGCACAAATGGTGCGCTACATCGGGAATGGCATTCGCGTCGGTGAGCGTCCAGACAAGCGCGCCGTCACGATAAATGCGAATCGCGCTGGCGTCCCATTCCATCGCCATCGTGTGCCACTGCGAACCGTCGGCGTTGTGCTGAAAGTGATACTGGCTGTTGTTCGCGCCGTAGTGGATGAACGTGTGATACGGATTGCGGCTCGCAGCCGTGCCGGTTTCGTAAATGTCGTTCTCGCCGTCGATGGGCCAGTTCTCGGATTGCGGCCACGTCAGCACCACACCGCTCATCGCCTGGCTTGGATCAGGCTCCGTGCGAACACGGAACTCAAACTTGCCGTATCTATAATTCGAACGATGCGCCATACCGCCCGAAACGAGCGTGCCATTAATCATCTGCGCAGTGACCGTCAGGAGTCCGCCCGAAACTGAAAACGCGCTTGGTTTTCGAAGCCCATTGCCCGCGTGACCAGGTCCGTCATACATGGACCAGTTGGCGGTGTTCACGGACGAGCCGTTGAAATCTTCCTGGAAGACGAGGTTCCAAGTCTGCGCACGCAGGTTGAAAGAACCAGCAATGAGAATCAGCAAGAGCCACTTGTATGAATTCATAGAATTTTGTTTCCCCTCTGTTTGTATTTCGTCCGCGCAACTTTGCAGCGGAACGTCAGAAGCGTAGGCCGCGGCCTTCCGCGCTGTCATTTCCGCAAAAGCTGGATTTTGAGTCCCTCCATTTGGAGGGGGAACGAGCGGCAGACCATCTGCAGCGGATAGAAGGAAAATTCACGCAAAGACGCCAAGTCGCAAAGAAAGGAGAATCACTTTGCGTCTTCGCGTCTTTGCGTGAGGCAATGTTACGGGATGCTGCAGTTGCGCTCCCCATGTTAATTCAACTGCACCAGTCCGCGTTGAATCGCCACGGTGCTGGCTTGTGTGCGATCGGTCGCTTTGAGTTTTGTGAGGATGTTGCTGACGTGGTCCTTGACGGTTGTTTCTGCAATTGACAGCGCGCTGGCGATTTTCTTGTTCGTATTGCCCTTCACGATCAACTGGAGCACTGCATCCTCCCGCGGACTGAGTTCCGGCGCGCGCATCCGTTCCATCAATCGAGCGGCAATGGCCGGCGGGAGATAATTCTGCCCATCGTGAACGGTGCGAATGGCGCGCAACAATTCGTCCAGCACCACGTCCTTGGGGAGATACGAGCGCGCGCCCGCCTGCACGCAGCGAAAGATCTGTTCCTGCGCGTCGTAGCTGGAAAGCGCCAGCACTTTCGCGCCCGGAAACTTTTCGCAAAGGCGCGCGGTCGCTTCGTCGCCGCTCATGCCCGGCATGCGCAAATCCATCAGCACGATGTCGGGCCGGTGTTTGCGATAGAGATCAATCGCCTGCTGGCCGGTGCTCGCTTGCGCAACGACCGCCATATCAGGTTCCAGATTCAACAGTGTCACCAATCCAACTCGCATCAGCGAATGGTCATCGACAATCAGAATTCGGACTCGTTTGCTCATGTTAACACTGCCCTCTCCTTTCCTGTCCTCATGCCAGCCATTGGCACTGTGACGACGACTTTAGTTCCGGCCCCGGGCGCGCTGACCACATCCAGTCCACCCCCGATTTTCTCGGCGCGCTCTCTCATGCCGAGCAAACCGAAATGGCCCGACAGTGCATTGCCCGTTGATTCGATATCAAATCCGTTCCCATCGTCTTCGACGACCAACTGAATCGTCTCCGGCCCGTAACTCAGTGCGAGCCGAACGTTGTTTGCGTCGGAATGTTTGACCGCATTGGCCGTCGCCTCCTGCGCGATTCGCAGCAAATGGTTTTCAATGGCGCTCGGAACCGGATAACGGTCGCCCATCACCGACACTTCGATTTCGACGGGCGAGCCATTGCGCACGTAATCGACGATGGCGCGCAAAGCGGCGTCCAGTCCGCCCTCTTCCAGCGCGCGCGCTCGCAAATCCCAGACAGAGCTGCGTGCTTCGGACTTGGTATGCCGCAACATGCCCTCGGCAAGTTGCAAAAGATGCGTCGCCGAGTCCGGCGCTTGGGTGAGCCGCGTCCGGGCGGCGTGGACCTGGAGTGTCACCGCGGCAAGCTGCTGCTCGATGGTGTCGTGAAACTCGCGAGCGATCCGCGTGCGTTCCTCGAGCACGGCCTCGCGTTCAATTTTGCGCTGAATCTCCGCGGTTTGCGCGCGCACACGGCGGCGCAAGGTCAGCACCCAGATCATTGCGGCAAAAACAATCACAGCCATGATTCCCAATGCCATCGCCACCCGTGGAAGCGTCCACCACGAGGGAGCCGAAAGAACCTGAATGTCCGCCGGCGCGCGCAAAAGGATCCGAAATGATTGCGGCGCTCGGTCCGTGCCCGCCTGCGTCAGACAAACTCCAGTGAGACGGACGCGGCTTCCTGGGCGGACGACAGACGATACTGAAGTGCTGTTTCGCAGTTGCAGGTGAGCGCGAAAAATCGAATCACGTTCCTGCAAGACGAAGATCGATTCCTCGCCAGTTTGCGCCGCATTGAGGACAGTCGCATCAAGCTGGACCAATTCAGCATCAAAATCGCCGCTGCGTCCTTGCTCGACCGAGATTGCGGCGGGTTGCGGCGGCGAGGCAGTCCCGGCTTTGGCGAAGATGGCGTCCTCGAGGACCGGATTGTATTCGCCGAATGCGGGAAAACCGAGCACATCCACGACGTCGCCGGAACTCAGGCCAGTCGCTTGCGAGGTCTTGATCCAAAGGCCCTGCGTTTGATCTTGAATGAAGAGGAATTCGCCGCGCTTTTGCAACGTCACGACACCTCGGACCTTGACGCGATGGCCGTGCGGCATTTGCGGCTCGAATTGCATGAGGCTGTTGATGCTGCGGCCCGGCGCGCCAAAAGAGGCGGGACAAGCAGGCCTTTTGAATGTGATTTGCTCCAGGCTCGGCGCGCGCAGCCGGACGGTCAAAAGCTGGCGTTTGCGGTTGAAAACGGGAAAGCAAATGCCCGTGACCGTCACGTCGCAATCAATCAGGTCCGCCGGATTGATGGAGTCCACATTGGGAACACGCACGGTCAATCGGTGTCCGCCCGTGGCCAGTTCCAGAGAGAGCCGCGTGTAATTCGTGAGTCGATCAATGATGGCGGAGCGGACAATGCCGCTTACTCGCACCCATTGGCCGTCCTCCGCGCCAGTGGCGATTTGCTCGAAAGTCCTTTCGCGCGGAACAGGAAGCGAGCCTTCGCCCAACACCCGGATGTTTGAAGCAATCACCATGGGTGCGAAATCTCCCGAACTGGTGACGCCGGCGATCTCCACGAGTTGGCCGGGCTTGAGTTTGCAATTTCGATTCGTGGTGCTCACGTAAATCGCCGCCGTGTCGTCCTGCATCATCAATTCGAAGTCAGCGTTCTCATTGATATGAAGAACGACTCCTCGCAGCAGAACTGAATGTCCTCGGTTGGCTTCCTGCGCGGGGAGATGGCGGACCTCTTGAGCCGACGTGATTTGGCCTTGTTGTTTCTCCGCGGCGTGGGCGAATTCGAGGGCCGTCGCGGTGAGCAACAACGTCAACGCAACACGCGGAGAACCTCGTAACGAAGCGAGCGCTACTTCCAAGGAGGTGATCAAGCGCGAGAATCAGTTCGGTAACGTTGTGAAAACCAAAAGCCCTTTGTCCCCATAGTTTTCCTCCTGCTGTTGATTGGAGGCTACGAAAACAGCCGCCGTTGGCAACGTTATTGTTGAGTCGCTGAGAAACCCAACCAGCCGGCCCTCCTCGATGTCTTTGACCAGTTCCAAGCAAATTCTCCGCCCGCTTTCCAACGGAGTTTTCAGAAAATCATTGGCGGATTCCTGAGTTCGGCGGCGATGATTGCCGTAAAGAAACGATGACCGAAGACCTTCAGCTTTTGCGCGAATACGCTGAGCAGCAGTCCGAGGAGGCTTTCGCCGAACTCGTGAGTCGGCACGTAAATCTCGTGTACTCGACAGCGTTGCGTCTCGTCTGCGAAAGGCAATTGGCCGAGGACGTCACGCAAATGGTCTTTCTAAAACTGGCGCGCAAGGCCGGCTCGCTGCGCGATGGCACGGTCCTGAGTGGCTGGCTTTATCGCACGACTCGGTTCGTAGCGGAGACTGTTCGACGAAGCGATTGGAGACGGCGCAAGCGCGAGGAACTGGCTATGCAAGAAACGCAAACCGACCAAAGCAGTGAGTCAGTTTGGAAAGACGTGGCACCGCTGTTGGAACAAGCCATGGCCCAATTGCGACAAGCCGATCAGGATGCAGTGCTTCTTCGGTTCTTCGCCGGAAAAAGTTTGCGGGAAGTCGGCGCCACGCTCGGTATCAGCGATGACGCCGCCCAAAAGCGCGTCAACCGTGCGATCGACCGAATGCGCGCCTACTTCGCGCGCCACGGTGTCGTTGTATCTGCGGCGCTCCTTGCACCCGCGCTGTCCCACTGCGCCGTGCAGGCAGCACCGGTGAGTTTTGCGTCCACAATTGCGACGTCCATCGCCAGCGGCACCACTGCCGGTCTTGGCGCTACGACATTCAACGTCTTCAAACTCATGGCCATCGCGAAAGCCAAAACGTATGGAGCCAGCGCTGCCGCCGTGGCCATGCTGCTGCTCGGTGGCACAGCCGTCGTTGTCAAACTCCTGCCGGATACAAAACAGCAGGCGAATGCTGCCTCAACCAACGATCTTTCGACTGCGGCTCTTGTGTTGCGCGGCGCCGTTCGTACTCCGGATGGCAAACCAGTGGGTGGCGCATTGATTCGCGTGGCTACGGTGGGCGGGTTGGTCCGGCTCTACCAGATTACAAATGCAGTCCCGACGAATGCGCGTATTTCCAAAGTTTCAATCACGACCGCGGCGGATGGAACCTTTGCCATCGGACTCCCAGCGTTGCCTCCAGAAGGAAAAGCAGTTGTCGCCGTGACCGACGACGCAGGCTATGCCGTGGCGACCGCAGATGAGTTGTCCACAAATCCGAACATCGTTGTTCAACCGTGGGGCCGCATCGAAGGCGTTCTGCGCATCGGCAAATCTCCCGGCACCAATCAAATGGTGAATCTCGGCATCTGGGGGACGAGCGAGACGTATGAGTGGAATCTCGTTCAGCACGCCATGTCGGTTAGAACGGATGCGAATGGCCGGTTTGTTTTCCCACGCGTTGCTCCCGTCGATGTCTGGCTGACTCACACAGTCGCAGTGCGTCCCGGCGACGGACGGCCGAGCGGACATCATTACGTCAAGGTCGCGCCCGGCGATCACATTCAAGTGCAACTCGGTGGAACGGGCCGCACGGTGACCGGGCGCATGGAATGGAATGCAGACGACAACCTGACTTTCTACGGCACGCTCTGGGCCAGGGAGAAGCATGGAATGCGAGCACCGCCGGACTGGCGCAGCATGTCAGTGGAGGAGAAACGCAAATACGTGCGCGAATGGCGCGAGTCAGCCGAAGGCGAACTCTTCAAGCAGGAGGTGCGTAACTATGAATTCTCCGTGCAATCGAACAGGACGTTCCGTGTGGAGGACGTGCTGCCGGGCCGTTACCGAATGCAAGTGCGCGCGGACGCCAACGTCCCCAAAGGCCAAAGCGCGCGTCTCGCTGCCGTGGCCGAGATTCAAGTGAACGTGCCCGAAGTCTTTCCGGGCGAAACCGATGAACCGATCGACCTTGGCACTCTTTATCCAAAGTCCGTGGCGCCACGTTGAATCGCAACTCTCATCGCCGTTTCACAAACGATTTACATCTCCAACGTAGGCGACATGCCGGGTTCGGCTCTTAATCGAGATATGAGGCGCAGAGGCGCAGCGTTCACGTTGATCGAACTGCTCGTGGTTATAGCGATCATCGCGATCCTGGCCGCGCTGCTTTTCCCAGCGCTTGCGGGAGCGAAAGAGAGAGCGCGTCAGACCCGGTGCGCCTCCAATCTCCGCCAGATTGCGCTGGCCGCATTCATGTACGCCGATGACCACGATGACACATTTCCCGCGCAACCCGGCGACGGTCTGCCGGTGCGCGCCGCCGGCGGCGAAGGCACGAACTACTACGATTTGCTTGAACCGTATCTGAACAGCCTTCAGGTGTGGCACTGCTCTTCCACGCATGGCCCGGCGGCAGGACAGGTGGGATTGATGTCCTATCATATGAATGGACTTGTCGTCACCACGAACGGTCTGAAAACCAGTGCCGTCACGCAGCCTTCATTTACGCTGCTCATGAACGACGCCGGCGAGAAGCGGCAGTGGGACAAGGCATTTTTGCGGCCGGATCAACAGGGCGGATATTCATACGACCTTCCGATTAGCAACCACAATGGCGGCGGCAACGTCGCGTTCGTCGATGGGCACGTGAACTGGTTTCACGACACGCGATGGAATTCCAACTCCTTCCGTGAAGCTCCGTGAACTGAGGTTCCAGAAGATCAGCCCGCCGATAACGATGTTTTTTCGCGTGACGACTTCGACGGCTCTTGCCAGCAAAGCCTCAACGCGAAAGAGAATCAAGATTCACCCCCGGGCCAAACGCATCAAAAATCCCTCCGTGAACGGGCAAAAGTGTTTACAGAACTGGTTGTCATGTGCGCCTCAGGCTGGCATTCAAGTCGCGACATGACGTGTTCAATTACCGAGTCCCCGGCCTGGAAGGCGCTCGAGGCGCATCACCCGCAGATCGCTTCCCGCCACATGCGCGAGATATTTGCGGGCGATCCGCAACGGTTCGAGCGGTTCTCGCTCAGGTGGCAGGACATGCTGGTGGATTACTCGAAGAACCGCATCGTGCCGGAAACGATGCCGCTGCTGTTTGGTCTGGCGCGGCAGGCCGGCGTGGAAAACTGGCGCGATAAAATGTTTCGCGGCGAGAAGATCAACGTCACCGAGAACCGCGCGGTGCTGCACGTGGCGCTGCGCAATCGTGCCAATCGGCCAATTCTTGTCGAGGGCGCGGACGTGATGCCGAAGGTGAATGCGGTGCTGGCGCAGATGCGGAAGTTTTCGGACGCCGTGCGCAGCGGAGAATGGAAGGGCCACAGCGGCAAACCGATCAGCGACGTGGTGAACATCGGCATTGGCGGCTCGGACCTCGGTCCGGTGATGGTCACGGAAGCGCTGAAGTCGTATTCAAGGCGCGGCCTGAACGTTCACTTCGTCTCCAACGTGGACGGCACTCATCTCGCCGAGACGCTCAAGCGGTGCAATGCAGAGACGACATTATTCATCATTGCCTCGAAGACTTTCACGACGCAGGAGACGTTGATGAATGCCGAATCGGCCAAAGCGTGGTTTCTGCGCTCGGTGCCAAATCAGGCGGCGGTGGCGAAACACTTCGTGGCGATTTCAACCGCGCGGGAAAAAGTCACGGCGTTCGGCATCGACGCGCGAAACATGTTCGAGTTCTGGGACTGGGTCGGCGGACGGTACTCGCTCTGGTCCGCCATCGGACTTTCCATCGCCGTGTTCATCGGCATGGACAACTTCGAGGAACTTCTGAGCGGCGCGCACGAGATGGATGAACACTTCCGCACCGCGCCATTGGAAAGAAATCTGCCGGTCATTCTTGGACTGCTGGGAGTCTGGTACAACAATTTTTTCGGAGCGGAGACTCACGCCGTCCTGCCCTACGACCAATACCTGCACCGTTTGCCCGCCTATCTTCAACAGGGCGACATGGAGAGCAACGGCAAGCGCGTGACGCGTGACGGAGCGGTAGCCGACTGTTCCACGGGGCCAATCATCTGGGGCGAACCGGGTACGAATGGACAGCACGCGTTCTATCAACTGATTCATCAAGGCACCAAACTGATCCCGTGCGATTTCATCGCGGCCATCGAGTCGCACAATCCGATGGGCGAACATCATCCGGTGTTGCTCTCAAACTTTTTCGCGCAAGCCGAGGCGCTGATGAAAGGCAAGACGGATGAAGAAGTTCGCGCGGAACTGCGCGCCGAAAAGCAAGGCGATGAACTGGAACGACTCGTTCCGCACAAAGTGTTTCCGGGGAACCGTCCGAGCAATTCGATCCTCGTGAAGAAGCTCACGCCGCGCACACTCGGTTCGCTCATCGCGATGTACGAGCACAAGATTTTCGTTCAGGGCATTATCTGGAACGTCAACTCCTACGATCAATGGGGCGTGGAGTTGGGCAAGCAATTGGCCAAAACCATCCTGCCGGAGTTGAAAGGGAACACCATCGTCTCATCGCACGACTCATCGACCAACGGGTTAATCAACCACTACAAAACTCAAGTCGAGGCCCCGTAGATTGATATTTGCTTTGCATGACCCAGCCTGAGGAATTGAAGAAGAACGAGCCACTGGTGTGGTCACTGCACGCGCGCGAAATAAAGTGGATCGCGAGAGCCGTTCCGTGAGCGAACCGAACGATTCAAAGTCCGCCGGAATTAACTTCCGCAACGCGGTCGTGCCCTGCGCGGTGGTCGTACTCAGCGTCGCCGCGATCCTGGCAAACCGAACGGTCGCCGCGGTTCGACACGTTCAAATCACGCCACTCGCAGCAACGTCGAATGTTCCGGATGTCACGGCGCAAGGTCGATGGCTCTCGCCCCAAGCCGTCTCCGCAGTGGACATCAGTGCGGACGGAAAAATCATCACGGTCGGCACGATGGCGTTCAGTCATGATGCGAACGTGTGGCAGTTTGCGCCCGACGGAACCGTTCTCGCCAAACGACATTTCCCTCCGTGGGCGCCGATGCAAGTGGCCACGTTGTTCGGCGGCAAAGCAATGGCCGTTGGCCTGGCTTACTCGCGCGTCACTTCGCCAGACCCGACTGTGTGGCTGGGTGGAACTGACGAACTGATGGCGGCAAATCGGGGAGATGAGTTTGTTGAAAGCGATCAGAGCGAGGGTCAGATGGCGCGCCTGCGAACGGGCGCGGGCGATTGGCGCACGGGATGGTTCGCCAGTTCTTTCGGCGAGCTCTTCGTACGCGGGCCGGACTGGATTTTCAAACCGCCTCAGCTGCTGCTCGACGACGCGGGCCGGCGCCAACAGTTACGTTACGAAGACAAAAATCTCCTGCCGACGAGCCGCGCCATGCGCATGGTGTCGAGTCACGATGGAAAACGCGTGGCGTTTGGCTGGCTGGGCTTTTCGCGAAACATTCCGGGCCTTCCGGCACACGCGGATGCTGTGAGCGTGTGGCAGGTGAATCCAAACCAGCGGCTCTGGGCCGCACCGCCGACCATCACGAATGCGCCGCCGCCACTCCCCGATCCGGCGAAAGATTTCAGTGAGATGGCGAAAGACTTTCAGCTGGCGTCCGACGCGCTCGTGCCGGGCCACGTTACTTCAGCGCTGGCGTTGAACCGCGACAGCTCGCGTGTGGCCATCGTGGAATACGGCGTCTGGGGTTGGGTGCGCAACGCGCCCGCGATCGGGAAGTGGAACCCGCCCATTCACGTGCTGAATTTCCTGCCGAGGCAGCGCGGACGATTGCGCGTGTTCGATGGCGCGGGCCGGGAACTTTACCACGAGTCACTGCCGGCGGACGGAATGTTCGAAGTCGCGTTTGCCGGCAGCTCGAATGAAATCTGGTGCTGGCCCGCCGCCTGGTTCGCACGCGGCATGGCGGGAGCCGCGTGGCTGCCGACTGATTCCCCGGCCCGAACCATTTACCGAATCGGAACTGAAGATAACTCCACCGTCGCATTCGATTTCCCGGACGCTTTGGCCGATCTCGCGGTCTCTCCCGTCAACGGGCAGGCGCTGGTTTCGTGCTGGGACGGAAATCTTTATTTTCTCGATTCCGCTGGCGCGGTATCGGGGAAGCGGGACGCTGGCAGCGCGGCGCGACTGACCTGGAGTAGCGATGGCTCCTTCGCTCTCGCCGGCACTGCGGACGGCCGTCTCTTGCGGTTGGGGCAAAGCGGCGCGCTCAGTTGGAGCAAGACCATTCCTGTCACTGAAGTGCCGGCCTTGCCTCGTCCGCCTTCTGAAGTCGTCAGCGGTTTGCCGATTTTTCAGGGAGGCCGCATTCACCAGGGCGAACACGCGTATGTCGGCGACATCTGGATCATTAAGAACGGTCGCAACGCCGTCCTCGTCGATGCGGGCGGGCTCTCCGGCACGTCGATCACGCAGATGCGCCTGCGAGCGTTGGGAGTCGAGCAGGTGACGCACGTCCTGCAGACGCACAGCCACGGCGATCACGCTGGAGGCGCCTATCTGTGGCGGGCAATGGACGCGCAAATCGTCGGCCCCAAATCAGCCGCGCTGCCGCTCATCTGGCTGATGCCCATGCTCACCGACTACGGCATTTATCCGCCGCGCCCGCTGGATGTTGCTCTGCCACTCACAAGAGTGGGCGATGAAACGGATTTCGAAGTGAGCGGCCTGAAGTTCGGTGCTCTATTCGTCCCCGGGCACAGCTTCGATCTGACCATTTACAAAATTGAACTCGCGGGCAAACGGATCGCCTTCACGGGCGACCTTGGTTTTGAGAACCAGGACATCCTCCACCGTTGCTGGGGCGACACGAATAAAGCGCGGGCCGTCGTGAATGTGATTCGTGACAAACTGATCCCGTGGCGCCCGGACATCGTTTTCACCGGCCACGGCGTGCGAACGAATGGAATGGAATTCATCACCTCGCTCGTTCGCCGCACCGAGGAATCGCTCCAAGACACGACACCTCCTCGATAGCCGCGATGAATCTGCAACTCAGCAAATGCCGCATTCGTCCATGGCGCGCGGACGATACCGCCTCAATTCAACGCTACGCCAACAACCGCCGCATCTGGATCAACCTGCGTGACGTTTTTCCGCATCCCTACACATTGGAGAACGCGCGGTTTTTCCTCGATCTGATCGCGAAGGAGAATCCGCGCGGGACATTTGCCATCGCGACGGAGTCGGAGGCGATTGGTTGCATCGCTCTCCGGTTCGGCGCGGACGTGCATCGCCGCACGGCGGAACTCGGCTATTGGCTGGGCGAACCATTCTGGGGCCGTGGCGTTATGACCGAGGCCGTGCGCGCTTTCACCGCGCAAGCTTTCGCTGATTTCGATCTGGTCCGCATTTACGCCGAGTCCTTCGCCAATAACGAAGCGTCCGCGCGCGTTTTGCAGAAGGCTGGTTTCACTTACGAAGGGCGTTTGCGCGCGCACGTCTTCAAGGACGGCCAGGTGCTCGATGCGCTGACTTACGCGAAACTTCGCGACGACATCGTGCAAACTCGTTAACACTCAACCTATGGAACGTGTCACAGGAATCGGCGGCTTCTTCTTTCGCGCGAAAGAGCCCGAAGCGCTCGCGCAATGGTATCAGCAACACCTCGGTATCGATCTCGTGCCTGCGGACTACAGCCGGAAACCGTGGTCGCAAGCAGCCGGGCCGACTGTCTTTTCTCCCTTCGCTCACGACACGGATTACTTCGGCAACATGGAGAAGCAGTGGATGCTCAATTTTCGCGTGCGCAACCTTGACGCGATGGTCGCGCAACTCAAAGCGCAAAACATCGAAGTGCGCGTCGATCACGAGACCTATCCAAACGGCCGCTTCGCTCGCCTGCACGATCCGGAAGGAAATCCCATTGAATTGTGGGAGCCAAAGTAACACCGAAGAGAGAATAGGCAGAGCAGCAGCTCTGCCCTGCCAACTTCGGTAGGGCGACGGTGATGAGTCATCTCGCTATCCAATCTTTTTTGTCGGGTTTCGCGGCGCGGCGGCGATTAGGTGGTATTGAGGCATTGAAGGCTCATTGCCGGAAATTACGAATCAGCATGAACTCAGACGACAACAGCACGCAGAAGCGAATTCTCCGTTGGGGTTTAGGCATCGCCCTGGGCCTTCTGCTTTGCACCACAATCGTGACCGTCGGCGTGATCTGGTGGATGCGACACTCCCAACGTGCTGCGACGGTAGCGCGCGCTCCGACTCCGGCCGCCAACTGGTCGCGCGCCAACTTCACGGCGCACGCCGATGATGGAGTGCGCCAGACTTCGGACAAATCATGGAGCATCAAGGGCGGACGCGCTTTCACGAACGTGCGGCGCAAGGATGATGATTCACTCGAACTGCGCTTCGTCTATCCGTTCGACGGCGATTTCCTGCCGGCGGAAACGGTCACCCTCGTGCGTCTGCGCTGGAGCCAGGCGCAAGTGGCGAAACTGGCGGACGAATTGAACATCACGCCGGAACAACTCGACGCGCTCAAATCGGTTTCGCCGGCCACCGACATTCCGGTTTCCTCGGCGGACAAGGAGCAGATCCGCGCCTTGTTCGAGGATTACCTCGCGGCCAAGGACGCGGCCACGGAAAAGGCCCTCGTCGATGCGGTCACGGAAATCGATAAGAAATATTACGACCGGACTATGGAACGGATCGATCGCATCGCGGCCAGCGTGAAGACCATTTTCAATCAGGACCAATTGGCGGCCCTGTCCGTACGCTTCGGCCCAGGTGCACGTTAGGCGCCAGCGCACACACAGGTAAAACAAAACACACGATGAAAAAGCAAATCCACTTCTTCTTTCTTACCGGCTGGCTTGTTCCCGTCGGAGTCGCGCTTGTCTTCTTCGGGCGATGGATCACCGAGATCGTCATTCCGACTTTGAAAGGCGGAAACTTTGATCAGCTCTATGACTTGCACCGCGTCAGGTATCTCGACACGACTTTGGCTTGTGTCGTGATTGCATTCGTATGGGTTACCTTCGCCGTGTTTCGGTGGGCCAGGTCGCTGACCTTGGATCGTGAGGCGGCACATTAACGTGCTCTGGTTACGAACGCTTTTGTTCACACTTCTGGTTCCAGGAACGGTGCTGGGCCTGGTCCCGCTCGCGTTGATCGCCAACAGATGGGGGCCGCGTTTCGATTTGGGAGCGGCGCATTGGATTGGGTTCGCACTGATCCTGCCTGGCGTTGCGATTATTGTTTGGTGCTTCATTAATTTCGTTTGCCGCGGTCGCGGCACGCCAGCGCCTTATGATCCGCCTCGTCGGCTGGTCGTCGTTGGCCTCTACAAACACATCCGCAACCCTCAGTATGTAGGCGTGATTCTTGTGGCCTTGGGCGAGGCCATCTTGTCCGGCAGGACTCTCCTTTTTGTTTACGCAGGCATTCTTGCTATTGGTTATCATTTATTCGTGCGGTTGTACGAGGAGCCGACTCTGCGAAGGACCTTTGGGGAGGAGTATGTCCGCTACTGCGCCGCGGTTTCGCGCTGGCTCCCTCAGTGGTCCAGTTGTCGCGGACGCCAAAGAAAGTAATGAAAATGAATTGGAGCGCTACGTTGTTGCGGCTTACAGAGCCGTGCCATACCAACCGCAACGCGGTTGCATCACTCAGCCCAGGGTTGCGACGCAGGAGCTACCCTGGGAACGCCTTTCAACCCTGAAGGGGTTGAATCCATCACGCCACCATAAGGAATGATGCAACCCCGTTGGGGTTGGAAATGATTTTGCGGATGACCCAGGGTAGTCCCGCTGCGCGGCCCAACCCTGGGCTGAGTGATGGAACTCCGTTGGAGTTCACGAACGCGTGGGCGATGAATGGAGGCATCTCGAAATGCGGACGTGGCTGCGGCTCACAGAGCCGCGCTCCGCACCGCGCCTCTGCGAGGCGCAGCGACCAATTGACGAACAACGATATTTGCAGGATACACCGCATGTATGCCTCAAAATGGCCCGACGAGAGAGCAGCTCGAAAGAACGGTTCCTGAAATATTGCGTGTTATCAATCAGAGCCATGGGTTGCTCGCTTGGTACGAGTGGCGGCTTTCTATACCACGGCTGACTGACGGGGCAGAGGGAGTAATTATTTGGAACGCCGTTTTCGAAGGTACTCTTTTGAATCTTCGCAAGTTGAACGAGTTCTTCATTCCGAGAAGGAACCACGATCGCGATGATGATATCCGTGCCACTGATTTCCCTGGCTTCACCGGACAGTGCCAGTTCTTGAGCAGCAATGACCTGGCCGAGATACACAAACGATTCGCACATTGACCATACGAGGCGTGACTGAGGGAGGCGGCACTTGGAATTTGGCCTCCGCAATGCGGGGTGCTTTGGAAGCATCGCGCCCGTTCGTGGATTACCTCATCGACCAGTTTTTAGCGCACGAGTCAGACACAGCGAAATTGGCGACTGCCACGCGAGGCGCGATTACACGGGCTGTAGCTAGGTTACAACAACACGAGCTCCGCGCACCGTAATGGCCCTCATCACAGAGCGGCGACACACTAGGACGGATGAGATTTGAACCCTGTTTGATTCGCTGCGACGAGTCCCCCTATCTCCCTCGCAAGAGATTGAATTTCCGTAGCAGCCTTGCCACGTCGCTCAACCGTCCAATCTGATTCCTGCGTACGTTCCGCCTCTTGGTATATTCGCTCCAACCGGCGAATGAATGCCGGCTCCGTAAAGCGAATCTCGCTCAGATGATGTTTCGACTGGAACAAACCTTCCAAAATCTTTTCGCGCGGACCTCTGCTTAACAATTGTGCCACTGTCCATAGCAGATCATGACCTACCCAGAAGATGTTGCCATACTTGGTCTTGTCGAACGGAGCTGCAACCTGTCCGGTACCTGACGAGCTTGTCAGCATCGCCGGCGCTTGAGGCGGTTGGCTATCTCCCGATGAATCAAACAGGAAGTTCCACAAACCAGGCCCGCCAATCGCCTTCAGTTCCTGAAGTTTTTTGAGAAGTTCTCGAATCTCTTTGCGAAAATAAAAAACCACTACGCCGATCAGAAGTGGCCAGGCGAGTGCTCGAATTAAATTAGTAAATGCTTCGAGTATTTCAGGTAGATCGTAGAGGTTCATAATCGCTTCGTTGGTGAGGTAGTTTCCCGGCTTCTGTTCCAAGCGCAATCAGTATTCAGCAGCGCAATAATCCCAAAGCATTACTCCACTTCCCTTCGTTGAGCCGCTCATCACCGCGGATTCCCACCGCCTAATACCGAAGTGCTATTTTCGGGCCGCGCAGTTCGCCGCAAAACTGCGCCCATGCAAAACAAAAACAATTTGGAAAACGTAGCGGTGAAAACGAGCACGGTGTCGGGCTGCGGCAAGACGACGTTGCTCAGCGTCATCGCCGGCACGCTCACGGTGGGCCGTGAACATGGCGACTACTCCTTCTCGAAGATCAATTCACCATCCTGCGAGGTCGCTTTGATACGATCGCCTGGCTTGAATCGCCCATCGAGCAACTGCGTGGCGAGCGGGTCGAGCAGGTGTTCCTGGATCGATCGTTTGAGCGGGCGCGCGCCGAATTGCGGATCGTAGCCTTCCTTCGCCAGCAGCGTCTTCGCTGGCTTGTCGAGTTCGATTTGCAGGTTCTGTTGCTGCAATCGCTTCTCCACGCGCTGCAACTGAATGTCCACGATCTGCATGATCTCTTCACGGCGCAGGCTGTGGAAGATGATGATGTCGTCCACGCGATTCAAAAACTCGGGCCGGAAGTGAGCGCGCAGTTCCATGCGCACCTTCTTCTCCATCTCGGCATGTTCTTTGGGAGTGAGATTCCCCGTGCTGAAATACTCCTGAATGATCGGCGAGCCGATGTTGCTCGTCATGATGATGACCGCGTTCTTGAAATCCACCGTTCTCCCCTGCCCGTCCGTGAGCCGGCCATCGTCGAGCACTTGCAGCAACACGTTGAAGACATCGTGGTGCGCCTTTTCGATCTCATCGAACAGCACGACGCAATACGGACGCCGCCGCACCGCTTCGCTGAGTTGCCCTCCTTCCTCGTAACCGACGTATCCCGGCGGCGCGCCGATGAGGCGCGCCACGGTGTGCTTCTCCATGTATTCGCTCATGTCGATGCGCACCATCGCGTTCTCGTCGTCGAACAAGAATTCCGCGAGCGCGCGTGCGAGTTCGGTTTTGCCGACGCCAGTGGGTCCGAGAAAAATGAACGAGCCAATTGGCCGGTTCGGGTCCTGCAATCCACTGCGCGCGCGGCGCACGGCGTTCGAGACCGCGCGCACGGCTTCTTCCTGGCCGATGACGCGCTGTTGCAAACGCTCCTCCATCTTCACGAGCTTCTGCCGCTCGCCTTCCATCATCTTCGTCACGGGAATTCCGGTCCACGATGCGACCACTTTCGCGATGTCTTCCTCCGTGACCTCCTGGCTGAGCAATCGTTTGCCGTCGGGCGCGCCGTCGTGCGATGCCCTCTCGGCATCCGCCAGTTTCTTCTGCAAATCGGGAATGGTGCCGTATTGAATCTGCGCGGCCTTGTTCAAATCACCGCTGCGCTGCGCCCTTTCCAATTCAAGCTTTGCCTGTTCAAGCTGGCTGTTGACGATGCCTACGGCGTTGATGGCCGCTTTCTCGTTCTGCCACTGTGCTTTGAGCTGCGACGACTTCTCTTTCAACTCCGCGAGTTGCTTTTCGATTTTTCCCAGCCGTTCCTTCGCCGCCGGGTCCTTTTCCTTCTTGAGCGCGTTCTGTTCGATCTCGAGCTGCATGATTTGCCGCTCAAGCTGATCGATCTCCGTTGGCATCGAATCCAGTTCCATCCGCAGGTGCGATGCCGCTTCGTCGATTAAATCCACCGCCTTGTCCGGCAGGAAACGATCGGTGATGTAGCGGTGCGAAAGGGTTGCGGCGGCAACGAGCGCCGAATCCTGAATGCGCACGCCGTGGTGAACCTCATAGCGCTCCTTCAATCCGCGCAGAATCGCAATTGTCGCCTCGACACTTGGCTCCGCAACCATCACCGGCTGAAAGCGCCGCTCCAGCGCCGGGTCTTTTTCGATGTGCTTGCGATACTCGTCGAGCGTCGTCGCGCCCACGCAACGCAGTTCGCCGCGCGCCAGTTGCGGCTTAAGCATGTTCGCCGCGTCGGTCGCGCCTTCTGCCGCGCCGGCACCGACCAATGTGTGCAACTCATCGATGAACAGAATGATTCGTCCTTCGCTCGAAGTGACCTCCTTGAGAAATGCCTTCAACCGGTCCTCGAACTCGCCGCGATATTTCGCGCCGGCGATCATCGCGCCGAGGTCCATCGCCACGAGCTTCTTGTTTTTCAATCCCTCAGGCACGTCGCCACTCACGATGCGCCGTGCGAGTCCTTCGACGATGGCCGTCTTGCCCACGCCCGGCTCGCCGAT
>JGI10216J12902_102269975_pt1 | contig 23181 bp, 19 predicted proteins | sample KanNatreferecore_FD_12902 | JGI IMG/M metagenome (IMG submission 12902)
CCCGGGACCTTAAAAAGTCGTGCGGGTTCGAGTCCCGCCACCGGCACCAAGGCAGTAATCAGCGGGCAACCGTTGCTCGTTGCACACTGGCTGATTGCTGAGCCACTGATCACTGATTTACTCCTTCATAACAGGATTGCGCCTTCGCATTTGCGCGCCCTAAATTCCGCTCATGCTTGAAACGGTTGCCGACCAGCCTGCGACCGCCGACCCGGCCACGCGCGATCATTTCGTGCGGGCGTATCGGTGGATGCTGCTGGCGCGCGTGCTCGACGACAAATTCGCCAGCCTTTATCGCGCCGGGAAAATTCATGGCGGCGTGTTTCTCGGTCGGGGGCAGGAGGCATTGAGTGTCGCCCTCGGCATCAATCTCCGCCGCGGCGATGTTTTTGCGCCCCTGATTCGCGATGGCGCGGGCCGGCTGGCGTTCGGCGAGCCGATTCTCGATGGAGTGCGTACGTATCTCGGTTCGCCGCTTGGCCCGATGCGAGGGCGGGATGCCAACATTCATCGCGGACGCCCGAAAGAAGGATTGCTCCCCATGATCAGCCATCTCGGCGCGATGATTCCCGTCGTGAACGGCGGGCTGATGGCGAAACGTTTCAAAGGCGAGACCGGCTTCGCCGGCGGCGCTTGCGTGGGCGACGGCGCGACTTCCACCGGCGCATTTCACGAAGCATTGAACCAGGCGGCGGTCGAGAAATTGCCCCTGGTGTTGATCGTCGCCGACAATCAGTACGCCTACTCCACGCCCACGTCGCGGCAGTTCGCTTGCGAATCACTCGCGGATAAGGCCGCGGGCTACGGCGTCCAGCAACACGAAGTCGATGGCGTGGAACTGAGCGAGTGCCTGCGGGTCGTCGGCCAGGCGGTGCGCGATGCCCGCGCGGGCGGCGGACCGCAAATGATCGTGGGCAAGCTGTTGCGCCTCTGCGGCCACGGCGAACACGATGATTCCAGCTACATCGATCCTCGGCTGAAACAATCGCCCATCGGCCGCGATTGCTTGAAAGTGGCGGAGGAATATTTGCTGGGGCAAAAATTTGCGGATGGCGCGTCGATGGCCCGGTGGCGCAGCGAAGCCATTCAGGAAGTCGAGCACGCCGTCGCGAAAGTCCAGCGCGAAGGTTCGCCTGATCCGTTTGCTGAAGACTGGTCCGCGCTTTCGACGAAGCGATTGTTGGAAGCGCAGCCGACAGAAGGTTGACGCGAACAACATGCCGCCAGCATCCCGCTGGCGCTTTGCACCGGAAATCGCCAGCGGGATGCCGGCTGCACGCTTCACGTCTGTTGCCAGGTCTGCAAAGATGTTTCCAAAAAGCTTTCGATGCGGTCGGTCACAGTAGTCTCGTTGAATTGCGCGAGCACTTCGGACTGCGCGGCTTCGGCCATTTGTGTGCGCAGAGCCGGGGAAAGCTGCAGTTCCTGGATGCGCGTGGCCAGTTCGTAATCATCGCCGGGATTGTAAGTGAACGCGTTCTCGCCATGCCGCAGCAGTTCGCGCGTGCCGCCAATGACAGTACCAATGACTGGCAATCCGGCGGCCATCGCTTCCAGGACCGTGAACGAAAACGGTTCCGGCTCTTCACTCGTGTAAAGCAACGCATCGTGCCGCCGATAAACCGCGGGCAAATCGCGCACCAGATTGGAAACGTTCAGGAACTCGACGGGCAGTTGCTTCAACGCAATGAGCGAGCGCAACTCGGCGATGTAGTTCGAATCACCTTTGCCATAAATGCTCAGGCTCACCCGTGTGGCGGCGGCAGGATTCTTGCGCAGTTGCTGAAGCGCTTTCACCGCGGTCAATACGCCGCTGCGTTTGTGCAATGCCGAGACCACGAGCAGTTTGTCCACCGCTGCGCCCGCCGGTTTCACTTCGCCCACGAATGTCTGCGTCGGAATGCCGGGATAAATCACCTCCGCGTGCGCGACCTGGAAGCCTGCCGTTTCCGCCGCCTCCTTCAGCCACGGACTCGCGAAGTAGATCCTGTCGAAGCGGAACGCGTTGAGCGAATTGGGCAGCGGACGCTCGGCGTAAAGTTCGGGCATCCGATCGTAACCCTTCATCAATCGCGTGGGCGCCTCCGCGTCGATGCCGGCGCGCTGGCCGGCCAGTTCCAGCGCCTTGCGCGACATGTTCATGCCGGGATGGTTCCACCAGCGCAGCCACGGATCGTTGCGCACTTCGAGCATCATCCAATTGTCCGCCACGTCATACACAGTCGGCACGCCACAATGCCGGAGCGTGAAGATGAATGACTTGGGCAGGCCAAACAGGCTGAAGACGTGGACCACGTCCGGCGCGAAGCTCGTAATCGTCTCGCGCAACGCGGCGTGGTTCTCGTATTCAAGGTTCTTCAACTCGTTGTAGTTCGTCACGAGGTCGTGATCGTAAACGCCATTGAGCAACAGCCGCCGCTCCACTTCCGCTCCCCGTTGCGCCACGTGCATTCCGTGGGTCGATGTGAGCACGCGCAACTGGTGCCCGCGCAACTTGAGATTGTTCACCGTGGACTCGCATCGGAGATCGAACGTGCCGGCGTGGTGCGGTGGATAAAGGTTCGTGACGACAAGGATTTTCACTCGCGCGCAAGCGTAGAAGAAACGTGTGCCGACGGAAACGGTTTTCAGGAATTTGTCTCGCGAAGGCTGCGAAGGACTCGAAGGAGAAGAGATACGATCCGCAAGCGATCGCGAGGAAGCAATCGTCATTCAGGCCCTTCCCTTCCTTTGCAACCTTCGGGAGACAATCTTCTTTAATTTCACCGCGCGCCGTTGAACGAACTCCTGCAAATTTTCCTTACTTCCGCGGGCCGGTTCTCCTACGTTCGCAGTCATCCATGAAAACGTTCACGAGAATGCTTCTGGCGTGCGGTCTCGCTGCCGAATTCATCGCACAAACCGCCGAACCCGCTTTGCCGGAACGGGACCAGCGCGCCGCCACGATCAAAACGCTCAATACGCTCCGTGCGTTCCCGGAAATCAAATCGAAGTCCGAATGGCAACAACGCGCGCAGGCCATTCGCGAGCAGGCGCTCGTCAGTTGCGGCTTGTGGCCGCTGCCCGAGAAAACGCCATTGAACGCGAAAATCTTTGGCCGCATCGAGCGCGACGGTTACACGGTCGAGAAAGTTCACTTCCAGAGCTATCCCGGGTTTTACGTGGCGGGGAATCTTTATCGCCCGCGCGGAAAAGGAAATGGTCCGTTCCCCGGCGTTCTCAATCCACACGGGCATTGGGCGAAGGGACGTTTGGCCGATGAAGCCCTGGGCAGCATTGCCGCGCGCTGCATCAACTTCGCCCGGCAAGGCATGGTCGCGTTCTCGTGGGACATGGTGGGCTACAACGATACACAGTTCGGCCGCCCTGCGGGCGAGGCGGGCTACAACCGGCACCGGCACTTCGCGAACGATCTCACGAACCAGCTCTGGCACATCAGCCAGATGGGACTGCAAACCTGGAACAGCATTCGTGCGCTGGACTTTTTGGAATCGTTGCCCGACGTGGACAAGAAACGTCTCGCCTGCACCGGCGAATCCGGCGGCGGCACGCAGACGTTCATGCTCGGCGCCGTTGAAGACCGGCTCGCCGCGCAAGCGCCCATCGTTATGGTTTCGCACTCCATGCAAGGCGGCTGCTCATGCGAGAACGTTGCGGGATTGCGCGTCGATTATTCGAACATGGAAATTGCGGCAGTGCCGGCCCCGCGTCCGCAAATCATCGTGGGCGCGACGGGCGACTGGACGCGCGCGACGCTCGAACTGGAAGGGCCGGCCATCGAGAAGATGTATCGGCTGTTTAACGCGGGCGACAAGCTGCGCTACGTGCGGTTCGACTACAATCACAACTACAACAAGACAAGCCGTGAAGCCGTGTACGAGTCGTTCGGCCAATGGTTGCTCCACGCACCCGACGCGGCGACGCTCAAGGAAGCGGCTTACACGAAAGAACCCGACGCCGAGCTACGCGTGTTTCCCGATGATAAATTTCCCGCGGACGCAGTGACGGAAGACCAGCTCACGGAATATCTCATCAAGAGCGCGACGAATGAGTGGTGGACGTACGCGCCGGTGAATCCGCCGTTGCTCGAGCGTTATCGCAAACAAATGCTGCCGATGTGGAAACGATCGTTGCAGGTGGAATTCGTCGAACGCGGATTGATGGCGCAACCGGACAAAATCACGAAGGCGCAGGAATACACTTCCACAAAGGTCACGCTGGGCCGCACGGGCAGAAACGATCGCGTCCCGGTGATGTTGATTACGCCGCGGCGCGACACGCTGCGGGTAATGGTGGTGATGGCGCACGAAAATGGACGCGGTGGTTTTCTGGACGCGAGCGGCGCGCCGAAGGGCCTTGCGGGCAAGTTACTGGAGAAAAACCTCGCCGTGCTGCTCGTCGATACGTTCGGCACCGGTGAATCAGCCAACCCGTCTGCGAAACCGCGTGATTACTCGAAAGAGTTCTACACGACTTACAATCGCACCGAGGTCCAGGAGCGCGTGCAGGATCTCGTGACCGCGTGCGCCTTTGCGCAAACGCATGGCAAGGGCCGCCGCGTGGTACTCTGCGGCAGCGGACGCGCGGGGCTATGGACGATGCTCGCCGCACCAGCCGGCGATGCCGTCGTCGCCGATTGCGCGCAGTTCGATTCGACGGACGACCGCAAACTGCTCGCGCAGGATTTGTTTACGCCGGGCCTGCGCAAGCTGGGCGGCTTCGAGGGCGTGGCGGCGATCACCGCAACGAACCCGTTGTTGCTCCACAACGTGGGCGAGAAGTTCACGACCGATTTCCTCCGCAAAGTTTATCGTGGGATGCATACGCCGGAACTCTTTCGGCAGGAGACGGCGGCGCTGGGCGACGATCAGATCGCCGAATGGATTTCTCAGTTGCCGATTCGCTGAGCGTGCTTCAATCGATCAATCCAGCCAGCGGCGAAGTCTTCGCCACCTACGCCGAACACTCGGTGCGGGAAGTGTCCGCCATCGCCGAGTCGGCGGGGGTTGTGCAGCGGCAATGGCGCGAGGTTGATCTTTCCGAACGCGCCGCGCCGTTGCAGCGCGCCGCCGACATCCTTCGGCGCGACAAGGAACAACACGCGGTGCTCATGGCGCGCGAAATGGGCAAGCCGCTGGAGCAAGGCCGCGCCGAGGCCGAGAAATGCGCGCTATGCTGCGACTACTTCGCCGGAAACGCGGCGCGGTTTCTGGCCCCGGAGGAATTTCGCACTGAGGTATCGCGCAGCTACGTGCTCTTTCAGCCGCTCGGAACACTGCTCGCGATCATGCCGTGGAATTTTCCGTTCTGGCAGGTCTTCCGCGCCGCGGCGCCGGCGCTGATGGCCGGCAATGCCGTCGTGCTCAAACACTCTTCGAACGTGTGCGGGTGCGCGCTGGCGATTGAATCGATCTTTCGCGAGGCCCAACTCCCGGACAGCTTGTTCTCAGTCGTATTGATTTCCGCGAAACGCGCGCCTGAATTGATTTCCCATCCGGGCATTGCCGCCGTGACGTTGACGGGCAGCACCGAGGCGGGCCGCAGCGTGGCTTCGAAAGCGGGCGCGAAACTAAAAAAGACCGTGCTCGAACTGGGCGGAAGCGATCCTTATATCGTCCTCGAAGACGCTGATCTGAACGCCGCCGCCGAAGCGTGCGTCACGTCACGACTCATCAACTCCGGGCAAAGCTGCATCGCGGCCAAGCGATTCATTGTGGTGAAGCAAGTCCGCCCGCGCTTCGAGGAATTGTTCGTGGAGAAAATGCGCATGCGGAAAGTGGGCAACCCGCTTGAGCCGGGAACACAAATCGGGCCGCTGGCGCGCGCAGATTTACGCGAATCGTTGCACGACCAGGTGCAGCGTTCGATTCAATCCGGCGCAAAGCTGCTGCTGGGCGGAGAGATTCCGAACGGGCGCGGCGCGTTTTATCCAGCCACTGTGTTGACCGATGTGCGGCCAGGCCAGGCGGCGTTCGACGAAGAAACATTTGGTCCGGTGGCCGCGATTGTGGAAGCCGAGAGTGAAGCCAAGGCCATTGCGCTGGCGAACCAAACCATCTTTGGCCTCGGCGCCGCGGTGTTCACAAACGACCTGGCCCGCGGTGAGCGCGTGGCGTCGCAACTCGAAGCGGGTTCGTGTTTTGTGAACGACTTCGTGCGCTCGGATCCGCGCCTTCCCTTCGGCGGCATCAAAGAGTCCGGTTACGGTCGCGAACTCGCTGCTTTCGGCATCCGCGAGTTCGTGAACATCAAGACCGTTTGCGTGAAGTAAAATTGCCGAACGGGACTGCGGGACTCCCGGGATTGCTTGCGAGGTGCATTGCCCTTCATGCGATTCTGCAAGCCACTCCCATCCGACGTTGCCGCGTTTCAGCGTCGGCCAGCACTGGCATCGAATCGGCTCAACTCTCGCCGGGCGTCAGGGAGCGAGGATCCCTTTCGCGCCGATCAACGAAACAAATCAAGGAAGCGCTATGAAAAAAACACTTATCATCCTCTGCTCGGCAATGGCAATTGCTTTGGTCGGATGCGATCGGAACCAGGGCGGAGCGGGCAGCGACAGCACTCGTGACACGGGTTTGGGCTCCAGCCGGGATGCGACTTATCCAGCCAGTCGAAGCATGAGCCGCGACACGAACACTTCGTCCATAAACAGTCCCAGCAGCAGCATACTGACGAATACGAACAGCGCCATCGGAGCGCCCGGCCAGGACAGCGGAACATCGAGTGGGAATGATTCTAGCGGGACGAGCAGCTCCTCGGGCACGCAGCAAGCAGTTCCGAAGAACTGAGCATGGATTGATTGCTGACGCAGCGATTCGATCTTCGCCGCAAGCAGAAGAGCCGGCGCTTTGTCCCGATAGCTATCAGGATGAGGCGCCGGTAACTCTTTTGGAGGACAGAGAAAGAGAGGCTACTTCAATGTCGCGAGCCGAACCGTCAGCCGCGACTTCTTGCGATTGGCGGCGCTGCGATGAATGACACCGCCTTTGACCGCTTTATCGAACGCAGAGAGGGCATCACGCAAAGCGGTGCCGGCTTCGTCTTTCTTCCCGGCCTTGAGCGCGGCGGCGTAGCGCTTTTCAAGAGACTTCAAGCGACTCTTCACGCTGCGATTGCGCAGTTGTTTGACGGCGCTGTTGCGCATCCGGCGTTCGGCAGATTTGGTATTCGGCATAACGTTTTAGAAAACAGGGCCGCAACGTATCGGAATGAGTGGCCTTGTCAACGGCAGGTTACGGCGGGCACATCAAAACGGAACGCGTGGTAAAATGGAACGGCGACGCGGGCGCTCAAGTCCGAACTACCAACTGGGTTGGGAGCGAAATCGCTGGACCTCTTTTGGCGAACGACTGGAGTCCTGGCAACATTGGCACTCCCATGACTCCTTTACCCGCTTCCAAGAAGATTTTTCTGGCCAGAACCGCGTGTTTCCGCCAAACAAACCCACCCCAATCAGAAGCAACGCCATGGAGGAAAAGGGCCAGCGGTCGTCCGCCATTCTCTTGATCGAGAATGACGACGGTGATGTTTTCTTCTTCCGCCGCGCCATCGCCAAGACAGGTTGGTCCGGCGAAGTGCGCGTGGTCGGCACCGCTACCGAAGCGCGCGCCTACATGGAGAACGCCCACCCGTTCACGGACAAAGAGTACTATCCGCGGCCGCGCTTGATCGTGGCGGACTATCGGCTCTCCGGCCACACGGCGTTGGAATTTGTAGAATGGCTGCACGGTGAACCAGCTTTGGCTGACATCCCAATCGTAATCCTGTCCGGAGCCATCGCCGCGCTCTCGGCGGAAGTGCTGGACCAAATCAAGCCGGCAGGATTCATTCAAAAGACCGCTGACATCGAAAAGCTGGCGGAAGCAGTGGAGCCGTTCCTGCCGTCAGCTTGAAATCCGTTTTGTCTGTAGGACACAGCAGCATTTCAAAGCGCTGTGTACCAAGACTGTGCGCGCTGTCTTTTTGTGGGCCAGCGCATCGCGCCAAAACTGATCCGGGAATGGGACATCGGAAATTTTTCCACTTGTAGCGGAGATGGACAGCAGCAGCCATTCTTTGCGCCCGGATTTCTTTTCGAAGTGCGCTTCTGCGTGCTTGAAATGCGTATGCCATTCTTCCCTGCCCGCGTTTCGGGCGCGGAGTCTTCATTTGAGACGGGACCATTGTCTCAGTCGATCAGATCTGCCTGCGCTCGCGCTCCGTGACGGCAGGTGGATTGCTAAGCCAGCCACGTGACGCTCCGGCAAGACGCACCCTCCTCAAGCATTACGCAATGGGTCAAGGCATTCACATTGGTGGAAGCCCTGATCTCGATGGCGATTCTTGGCATCATGATCACTGGGATTGTCACCGGCTTCACTCAATCGCATCGCGCCGCCGAGTGGTCGGGAGCTTCCCTGGCCGCGCAATCATTGGCCATGCAGCCCATCGAAATCACTGCCAAAGCGCTTACCTTCGCCCTGGCCGGGCGCCTGCGCAAAATCAACGCCGTGCCCGTTTTAATTTCACCGCTGAGCGTCACCGATGCCCCGGAATCCAATCCGCCCGCACTGCTCGCGGCGGCAAACGGCTGATAAATCAACCCTAATGCAACCCCTTAAAGAACGATTTGTTAAGTGTCGATTGACTGATGGCATGAACTGCGGGGGCAAATCTCTTGGACGGTGCAACAGGCTGTGGCCTGATTGCTGGCGTACTTCCAATCATTCTTTCCTCGCCCGGTCGCATGGCAATGCGCCGGAAACCGCGGACAACGCCAGCCGCGCGGCGTTTACCATGATGGAAGTAGTGTTCGCGATGGCCGTCGTGGGATTTCTGGTCGTCGCGCTTTACGCGGCCATTGCCACTTCCGTTGGGATGGTAAGGACCTGCCAGGAAAACGAGAGGGTGACCCAAATTCTAAGCGAGAAGCTTGACACGATTCGTCTCTACAACTGGACGCAAATCAATTCCAACGGTTTTATCCCCACCAATTTCATCGCCGGGATTGACCCGCTCTACACGAACAGCACGCCGTATTACACGGGCACCATCTCGATCGTGAAAGCGCCTGCACCTCTCACGGAGTACTACAAAACGAACCTGCTGGAGGTCACGGTTACGGTCAATTGGGTTTCAGGTTCGCGTCCGCAAAGCCGCAGCATGGTCACACACGTCGCAAAATATGGTCTTCAATCGTACATCATGCGTTAAGCGTTCTCGCCGCAGCGGTTTCACGCTGGCCGAGTATTTGGTGGCGACATCCATCGGACTGCTGGCCCTTGGCGCGGCTTTGGTGCTTTGGGCCTATGCCAGCAAGACGTGCGCGGCGCTCCTGGGCTATGTGGATTTATCGAGCACAAGCAAGAACGCGTTGGATTATGTGAGCCAGCAAATCCGAAATGCCAAAAAGGTCCAAAGCTGTTCGCAGGGCAATCTTGTTCTCCTGGTTCCACAAGCGACAGGCACGAACTACGACACCCTGACATTCGCTTATGACTCCACCAACCTCACCCTCACGCAGATCAGGGTCACGCCGGCCAACGTGCAGCAAAGAGCCACGCTATTGACCGGATGCACTAATTTTCAATTCTCCATCTATCAGCGCACGCCCCTGCACAACAGTTTCGAGCTCTACACGAATGCGTGGAACACAAACACGGCCAAGGTGGTGCAGATGCAGTGGACGTGCGTGCGCCGTTTGACCGGCGATCAAAACACGGTCGAAGCACAGGTTTCCTCCAAAGTCGTCATCAGGAACCAATGAACGTTCATCTTCAAAAAAACAGAGAGCGTGGGATGGTCCTCGTCACCACGCTGGTTATCGCACTTCTCGTGGGCATTGTCGTGGCGGGACTCCTCATCGTGTCCCAGCAGCACAATTATCTCGTGGCCCGCTCACGGACATGGTCTTCGGAAATTCCCATTGCTGAAGCCGGGATTGAAGAAGCAATGGCACATCTCAATTCAAAACCCACAAACTGGGCCACGCACGGTTGGACTCTCTCCGGCAATAATCTCGTCAAAACGCGCACGCTTGGCAATGACAGCGGATACTATTACACAGTGATTTCGACCGCCCGCCCGCCCACCATCGTGTCGATTGGTTATGGCCGCATCCCGCTGCAAACGAACTACACGTCCCGCAGGGTGATGGCGATGACGAAGATGGCCCCGCCCGCTTGGGGCATCGTGGCCAAACAAAGCATTGCCATGAATGGCTCTGTCCTGGTGGACAGCTTCGATTCCTCCGATCCCCAGTACAGCACGGGCGGCCAGTACGTTCCGGGCAAGGCCCGAGATCGGGCGGGCGTGGCAACGCTTTCCACGAACAGTCCCGCCATCGATACCGGCGGCGCGGACATATATGGCAGCGTAGCGACGGGACCAGGTGGAACGGCCGCCGGCAACGTGGGCGATGGCACTTGGGTTAATACTCAAAGCGGCATCCAGCCCGGCCACTTCTCGGACGACTTCAACATGGCTATCGACAACGTTACGCCGCCGGCAGGAATCACCAGCAAGCTGGCACCCCCGTCTGGTAACGTCGGCGGAGTGCCGTACACCTATGTTCTGAGCGGCGGCGACTACGCGATGCTGCTCGGTATGAACGACGGTGAAACGATCGTGACAGCGAATTCCCGCCTATACATCAAAGGAGAACTGAAGCTGACCTCCTCCGCGATCACCATTAACCCCGGCGTGAGTTTGGAAATATACCTTGATGGTAACGCAAGCATCGGCGGGGGTGGCATTGTGAATGGAACACAAGTAGCGGAAAAGTGCGCGCTGTATGGCCTGCCCAATTGCACGGATTTGAAGTATAGCGGCAATGCGCAATTGAACGCGCGCATTTACGCTCCTCAGGCTCATCTCAACATCAGTGGCGGCACAGATTTCTGCGGTTCCATCGTGGCAAATTCAATCAGGTTCGTTGGCACTCCCGCCATTCATTACGATGAGGCGCTGAGCGGCTCTGGTCCTGACTACCGGATCGACTCGTGGGAAGAACTCTGAACACAAGCAGAGGCCCCAAGGTCCGCTTTATCACCAACTGGCTGGCCCCGATACATCGGGATTGCACAAAAAGTGGAGAAAAGGCGATGGAGCGCGGCTCTGTGAGCCGCAGCGACCTGGCAAATCCACCGTGCTGCGGGTCACAGACCCGTGCTCCGCGACTTTTTGTGCAAAGCTGGCTGGAGCTGTTGTTCGCACATCGGCCATCCCGACGCATCGGGATTCAAGCCGGAGTTCTTCTGGGCTTTGTGTTGTGCATCGTGGCGGCGTTCGGTGCCAATCAGCCCGTGTGGCGTGAAGATGAAACGCCCACGCAACGCTATTGGCGAACGCTTCATGAACGCGAAGCTGAAAAGGAAAAGAAGGAGGCATGGCAGCAAAATCAGCGGCGTGACGAGGTGAAAGCGGCAGTGGCCGACATGGTCCAAGCGGGCGCAGCGTTCCAGTCACAGGTCATCGTGGAGCAGGACGGCCCGCCTCCCCCTCCACGCGCGCCGTCCATTTTGGCCGGCAAGGAAACGCATCTTCTGCTTGGCCTCGCGGGCGTGCTGATCGTGGTGTTGACCACGCGCACTTTGGCCCGGCACAAACGTGAGGCGGAGATTCGGGCTTTGACGGGTTATCTCTCCGATGGCAGGGAGGCGGCAGGGTTTGAAATGCCGGCGTTGTTCGCATCTCCGCCGCCGAACAGCGAGGCCGAGCTGGCGTTCCACGATCCGTTTGCCAACGAGAAGCGGGACGAAGCCGACCCGGTCAAAGCCGCGCTCAAAGAGTTCTTCGAGACGGCGACGGAGCGCCTGGACGAGATTCGCAAACTGCTCTCGGAGTTTGACAAAGCCTTTGACGATACGGAACGCCAGCAAGTGCTCACGAAACTGCACGAAGGCATCTCTGCACTGAAGAGCAAAGCCAACTCCTGGGACCTGCGCCCGGTGTGGCAAATGAGTTCCGCGCTGGAACTGTTGCTCATGCGATTGGTCGAGAAAACCAAGGAGGCGACGCCTTCGACCTTGCGCAGCGTGACTAGCGCGGTGGAGATGCTGGGCGAGTTGTGTGTGCCGGGGGTGCGGCCGGATTTGATCATCACGCCGCCCATTTCGATGCTGGCGGTGGACGACGACCCGTTGTGTTTGCGCGCCGTGATGTTTGCGCTGCAAAAGGCCGACATCACTCCTGACGCGGCGGAAAACGGCGAGAAGGCCGTCGCGCTCGCCGTTCAGAAATATTACGACGTGGTGTTCATGGACATTCAGATGCCCGGCATCGACGGGCTGGAAGCGTGCCAGCAGATTCACAAGACGCAGAAGAACGCGGACACGCCGGTCGTCTTTGTGACGGTTCGCTCAGATTTCAAAACCCGCGCCGAATCGACGCTCAAGGGTGGCAGTGATTTGTTGGCCAAGCCATTCCTGATGTTCGAAATCACGGTCAAGGCGCTGACCTACGCGATGCGCAAGCGTCTCCACCTGCAACAAAGCGCCCACCGTGCGCCCGCGACTGGTTTCGTGCCCACTGTGCTGACCGGGACAGTTTCATCCTCTCCCGTGACGGCGACGCTGCCGTCTCGTAGCAGCGTGATTCCATCATCGGTGGCTGAGCAAATGACGAGCACATCCACTGAGGGCACCGCCAGCGTGGCCTCCGATTTGAACGGGGACTTCTTTGCCAAAGCCCCGGAATTTTTCGCCGCCGCGCGAAAGACTCTTGCGGAAATCGCTGCCGCTACTGATCACGCCACACAAGAAGAGAGACTCGGCAAATTACACTTTTGTGCCCAGACGCTGGCGAACAAAACGAAGCTCGGTCAATTGGAATTCGCCGCGCGCGCCAGTTCCGCGCTGGAAGCACTCGTCAAAAAACTTCACCACAATCTCAAACACGTCAGCCCCTCCACGCTCAACACCCTCTCCAACGCGCTCAGCGTGCTCGAGTGCCTGTGCGTGCCCGGCGTGGAAAAGAAACTGGCCGGCCATCCTCCCATCCGGCTGCTGGTCGCCGACGATGAAGCCCTCGCGCGCCGCGCCATCGTGGGCGCACTGCAACTGGCTTTCGACAAGCCGGACAGCGCCAACGACGGCGTCGAAGCCCTCAACCTCGCCGCGCAAAAACCCTATGACGTGATTTTCTCGGACATCGAGATGCCCATCCTGGGCGGGTTCGCCTTTTGCAGCCGGATACGCGCGGGGCACGGTCCCAACGGCAACACGCCCGTCGTCTTCATTACCAGCCACATTGACTTTGAATCCCGCACCCGGGCGACGGAAAGCGGCGCCAGTGATTTCATCGCCAAACCCTTTCTGCCCATCGAAATCACTGTCAAAGCCCTCACCTTTGCCCTCGCCGGGCGCCTGCGCAAAATCAACGCCGGCCCCCTCCTCATCTCACCCCTGAGTGTTCTCTCCCAACCCACACCCGAACTGCTACAAGTCGCCCAAAGTTGATCTGCTAAATCGGGATGTGGCTATCAAGAAAGCATCCCTCATGTACCAACGGTGTGCGCAGTGTCTTTTTACGAAGCATTTGGCGGTGGGCGGGACGCTCCGAGAATTGGACATGCAGAACGTCTCCGCCTTATCCCGGAGAGTGTCTTGCGCAAAACGTCTGGTCTCACGCTGTCCTCAGAAAAACCCGTGGAATTTATTTCGCAAGACCGATCCCTGTCTCACTTTCTGCGCCAACTGATGAGGCACTTCTTCAGCCCAATATGTCTCGTGCCGCTATGTTCCTGATGGCAATGGCTTTGCTAAAGCGCGGCGTGACAATTCAGAAGAGATTCTCGTTCCCCAAAGGAGCGCAGTCCGGGCCGTTCACATTGATGGTCACCAATGGCCGCCGAGCGGTCGCGGCATTTACCATGATGGAAGTGGTATTCGCCATGGCCATCGTGGGGTTCCTGGTTGTGGCGCTTTATGCAGCGATTGCCACTTCAGTTGGGCTGGTGAAGACCTGCCAGGAAAACGAGAGAGTCACACAGATTCTCAGCGAGAAAATGGACACGATTCGCCTCTACAATTGGGATCAAATCCGATCGAACGGCTTTATAACCACCAATTTCACCGTCGGCGCCGATCCACTTTACGCAAACAGCACCCCGTACTATACGGGCCAAATCTCCATCGCACAGGCGCCCGTGGGCGGACTGTACAGGTCAAACCTGCTTCAAGTGACCATCAATGTGAACTGGGTTTCCGGTTCGCGCCCCCAGAGCCGCAGCATGAGCACCTTCGTGGCAAAATATGGACTTAATCCCCCTTACCTCTAAGCGATCTCGTGCGGGCGGATTCACGCTTGCTGAATACCTTGTCGCGACTTCCATCGGTCTGCTCGCGATTGGCGCGGCTTTGGTCCTGTGGGCTTACGCGAGCAAAACCTGTGCGTCTCTCTTCGGCTACGTGGACCTTTCGAGCACGAGCAAGAATGCTTTGGACCGCATCAGCCAGGAGGTGCGCAATGCCAAAGAAGTCCAAAGTTGTTCCGCCACTCAACTCATGATCCGGGTTCTTCCAGTCTCGGGCACCAACTCCGACACTGTGATATTCGGCTATGATGCCGGAAATCGCAGGCTCATCCGAACGCTGGTCAAGGCGGCAAACGGCGCCCGCGAAAGCAACGTCCTGCTGACCGAGTGCACCAATTTTCAGTTTTCCGTTTATTCGCGCGTGCCCAGTAATTCCAACTGGGGTCTGAACACGACTTGGACTACCAATGAGGCCAAAGTCGTGCAGATGCAGTGGACGTGCATACGGCAGATAACCGGGGACACCAAATCCGTCGAGACCCAGGTCTCCTCCAAAGTAGTCATTCGCAACCAATGAAAATCACATACTTTCCTCATCGCCAGCACGGCACTGTGCTGATCACGACTCTCGTTATCGCCCTGCTCGTGGGAATCGTCGTCGCTGCTCTCTTGGTCGTTTCGCAGCAGCAGAATTATCTCACGGCCCGTTCGCGAACGTGGTCCTCGGAAATTCCCATTGCTGAAGCGGGCATCGAAGAAGCCATGGCTCACATCAATTCCCGTCCCAAAAGCCTGGCCACGAATGGCTGGACCAAGAGCGGCAACTACTGGGTGAAGACACGCACGAACCTGACCAGTGATGGCTATTATTACACCGCAATCAGCCGAAACCCAGCCTGGGCGCCACCCACCATCACCTCCATCGGCTATGGCCGCGTTCCGCTCAACACCAACTACACGCAACGTTCGGTGTTCGTGCAGACCAAATTGTCGCCGCCGAGATACGGCATCGTGGCCAAACAGCAGCTCACGATGAATGGCAATCCCCTCATCGACAGTTATGACTCTTCCAGCGCCGAGTGGAGCACCCTTGGCAAGTATGATGTCAACAAACGCAGCGATCGTGTCGGTGTCGGCGTTGTGGCCTCGGGCACGCCGGCCATCGACACTGGCGGCGGCCGGATTTATGGCAGCGCCGCGACCGGACCGAGCGGCACGGTGAGCGGCAATGTCGGAAGCGGCGACTGGTTCGCCGCCGGCAATAGCGGTTCGGAGTCAAACCATGTGACGGATGATTTCAACATGGCCATTCCTAATGCCACGTTGCCGGCTAATTTTTCTTCCACTCCGCAAACGGTGCCGGTGCTCGGCACTTCACTCCCTCTTTTGGATCCCCTGCGTGTATATACTTACGTGGTGGCGCCGGGCGATTGGAAATTCCCATCCTGCAACTTCAGCAGCGGCGGCGTTTACGTCCAGGGCAGCGCGCGGATTTGGGTGGACGGCAGCTTCAGAATGAGCGGCACCGCCACGGTCACACTCGCGCCGGGGGCCACTTTGGAAATGTATATCGGCAACCCCACTTCCTCGTCGTCCGTTCTCATGGACCTCGCTGGCCAATGTGTGATTAATCCCACTGGCATTCCGGCCAACTGTTCCATCTATGGCTTGCAGAACTGCACGAGCATGAAATACGCGGGCACGGCGGCAGCCTACTGCAAACTCTACGCGCCCAACGCCGACATCCGCGTCACGGGCGATTACGATTTCAACGGTTCGATCGTCGGCAACTATGTTCGCTTCTCCGGCACCGCCGAGATTCATTACGACGAAGCGCTGGGCGGTGATACAGCCAGCTACAAGGTCGTCCTCTGGCAGGAGCTGTGAGGAAAGGCGCCAGTCGAAGGTTCTTCGGCGGTTGACCGCCGGGACAGATCGTTCGCACAGCGAGGGAAAGCGGGATTCCGTGCCGACGTTTTTTTTGGGGAGGGGGATTCCGGGGAAAAGATTTACACCGTGTCATTGATCTATCGCATCGCCGAAGCGCGGTCCGCGCACGAGAAACTGCGCCCGGCCTCTCCGAGCCGGCTGTCGGATGACGACTTGTCTGCCGCCAGTCGCGAAGTGGTCCATTCGCTCGAAGCACTCTTGCCGGCCGCCCAAGCCCACCCGCAGGCCGCACGGCTGTGGCGCGCCATTATGCGACTCACCGCCGACGCGGAACTGCAGGCTGTCGTCAGGAACAGCAACGACGTCTTCTCGGAGGCATCCGCCGTCTGGCTGGAATATGAGTTTCTGGAACGCGCTTTCGCTGAGGCAGAATGACCTTGAGTCTCATCGGCGCGCGGATCTGAGTTCCGGACACCTCCGCTGTGAAACAACTCTTTTGGGTTTGTTCGTTTCTCCTTTCGCAGCCCACGAAGAAAAGGACCCCGCCGATCCAACACAGACCGGCGGGGTTTTAATGTCAGTCCCGACGCGTCGGGATTAGAGTTGCACGCACCTGCCCAGCAGCACGGGGTCGCCAATCGGCGTGCCGTCGCCCTGCAGAAAGCGGAAATAGATCCACGGATTTCCACCCACGCCACCGCGCACGGGTTGCTTCGGAATTGTGATCTGCGAGCCGCTTTGAATGAGCGTCACGTCCCGTTCCACATCCGTCTCATGCGTGCCAATAACATTGTTGCGGAAAATGATACGCGCATGGAGTCCAGATAACGTCAGCGACCCGCCCAGCGTGATGAAAGGCCCCTGGTGGTTCGAGCAATCACTGGCATCGATCGTCGCGGACGCAAGCACAGCCGCGAGCAGTTCCGGCGTGATGGAAAGCCCCTGCACGCAACGGCCGAGATAAAACTCCTCGCTCAGGTCCGTTCCCGCGCCATCGTGGAATTGAATCCAGATGTGCGGATTGCCACCGACGCCACCGCGCACGGGCTGTTTTGGAATCGTGATGTCTTCGCCCAGGTTGATCACCACATTGTTCGTTCGGAACACAGTGGCCCTATGCGTGCCTTTCACGTTGTTCTGGAAAATGAGCTGCATCTGAATACCGCCGAGATGAATCGTCCCTTCCAGCGTTACTTCCGGCCCGCCCTGGTTCGAACAATCCGCCGCTGTCACCGTTCCGTTCACCTGGAGCGGCATGCCGAAGGCCTGGTTGACTGTTACTTGTCCGCGCGCCATGGATGCGCACGCCAATACACACGATACTGCGATTAGTTGGTTGAGCTTATTGAGTTTCATACTTCCCTTGTTTGGTTTTTTTCCCCAGAGGTCCCGTTGTTCTAGTGGTAAGAATCGCGATCCTCGTCGTCGCCACGTTTAGTCATAATTTGGGGCATACTGCCATAGGTGAAAATACGGAAAACGCGTAGGGAGAGTGCCTGAGGGGAAAGGGAAGAGAGAGGGGGGAAACCTCTTACCTCGCCCCGGCTGCTTTAAGTGGCCGGAGCGTTGCGCCGATAACCTCTGCAAGTGTACCGCCCGTGCCAACCTTTCGGACAGGGGGGCAGGTGGTTTTGCTGGCTAAGGCAGGTTTCCTTGCGCCAGGAACCGTCTGCCGTCCGCCGTTTTGCTTCATGGGTCCAATTTGTGATCCTGCTGGCAGCGCTTTCAGGAATTTTTTCCACATTCGGCGCTGCGCCTCACCGGGTAGTGGATGCAAGCGCTGAGCAGAATTATTGGAAAAAGATTCGCGAACGGGAGGCGCAAGCGAACGGGAATGAGGAGCAGTGGAAACACGAACAATGGGAATCAAGCAAGGCAGCTCTTCCCGATCTCATCCGGGAAGGCGCAGCGATTCAAACGGAACTCATCGTCGCGGAAAATGGTCCTCCCCCACCCGTCAAACCCTCCATCTTCGAGGGCAAAGGCGAGTATGTGGGACTGGGATTGGCAGGTTTGCTGGTAGCTATTCTTACGGCGCGCACTCTCATTCGTCACAGGCGTGAGGCGGAAATTCGCGCTCTCGCTGGCGATTATCTCGCCGACGGCACGGAGGCGGCGCGGTTCGAAATGCCGGCGTTGTTCGCGTCGCAATTACGGCCGAACACTGACGCGGGCATGGATTTCGATGATGAGTTTGGCGAGGACCAGGGAGAGGAAGACGATCCGGCGAAGAGAGCGCTCAAGGCATTCTTCGCGCTGGCGCCGGAGCGGATCGTCGAAATGCGCAAATTACTTTCCGTTCTCGGAAAGGCTTTCGACGATGCAGAACGGCGGCAGGTGCTGACAAAGTTGCACGAACGCATCTGCGAACTGAAGGGACAGGCCAACTCATGGGATCTGCGTCCCGTTTGGCAAATGTGCTCCGCGCTGGAGCTGTTGCTCGCCATGTTGCTCAAAAAATCCAAAGAGGCCACAGCTTCCACGTTGCGCAGCGTGGCCAGCGCGGTGGATGTGCTGGGCGAGTTGTGCGTCCCGGGAGTGCGGCCGGACTTGATTATCACGCCGCCTATTTCCGTGCTGGCGGTGGACGATGACCCGTTGTGTTTGCGCGGCGTCGTATTCGCCTTGCAGAAGGCCGAAATGGCTCCCGATGTGGCCGGAGATGGGGAAACAGCCGTCGCACGCGCCACCGAGAAATACTACGACGTGGTGTTCATGGACATTCAGATGCCCGGCATTGATGGCCTCGAAGCGTGCGCTCAAATCCGCAAGACAAAGAAGAATGGAGATACGCCGGTCGTGTTTGTGACCATTCGATCAGACTTCGCCACCCGCGCGGAATCCACTCTCAAAGGTGGAAACGATCTGATTGCCAAGCCGTTCCTGATGTTCGAAATCACCGTCAAGGCGCTGACCTACGCGATGCGCAAGCGTCTCCAGTTGCAGGAGAGCGCGAACAGGCAGACGTCCGGCACCGGTATCCTGCCGGGAATCGTGACCGGCACAGTTTCATCGTCTCCGGTGGCCGCGCCGGCCGGCGTTCATCCTTTGGCATCCTCCGCGGGCAAGCCAAAGCTCCAGCCTGCGGCGGAGCAGACCGCCAACACGCCGAACGAGAAGAGTGCCAGCGTGGCCGAGGACTTTGACGACGACTTCAATGGAGACCTCTTCACCGAGGCGTCAGAATTTCTTGCCGCGACGCGGACGATTCTTGAGGAGGCCAATGTCGAGTCCGACAAGATGAGGCGGCAGGAAAAGCTGGGACGGATCTACCTCCGAATCCACTCGTTCGCGAACAAAGCCAAACTCGAGCAATTGGAATTCGCTGCCCGCGCCAGTTCTGCGCTCGAATCACTTCTCAAGAGGTTTCACCAAAACCCCAGGACCGTCACGGCGTCCACCCTGAATACCGTCTCCAACGCGCTGAGTGTGCTGGACCACCTGTGTGTGCGTGGGGTCGAGTCGAAGCTCGCTCATTGTCCTCCGATTCGGTTGCTGGTCGTGGAGGATGATCCGGTGGCCAAGCGCGCCATCGTCGGCACGCTGCAACTGACTTTTGAAAAACCGGATGGCGCCAATGACGGCGCCGAGGCGCTCGCCCTGGCGGAGCAAAAGTTTTACGACGTGATTTTCTCGGACATCGAGATGCCAGTCATGGGCGGGTTCGGCCTTTGCAAGCGGATTCGCGAGGGCGACGGTCCCAACCGCGACACGCCCATCGTTTTTATCACCAGCCACACCGGTTTTGAAACGCGCGATCAGGCGGCCCAAAGCGGCGGCAGTGATTTCATCGCCAAGCCATTTTTGCCCATCGAGATTACCGTCAAGGCGCTCACGTTCGCGTTGGAGGGCCGCTTGCGCAAAATCAATACGCCGATTTTGGATTCACCGGTCACCACCACCGACGGGACCGAATCGAATTTGTCTCGCGAACTGCTTGCAACGGCGAACGGATAGCAACAGTCCAAAGTTTGTCAGGCCAATGGTCTTGAAACTTCGAACCTCTTCCATACACAACTGATCGCTGACAATGAACTGACTTTTCTTTTGTGAAACTGGCCCGATGGCACAGTTGTTTCTTTCGATTCCTGAAAACGGGCGCCCCCTCCCCCGGTAAAGGAAAAAATGATCGAGAAGGAAAAAATTCTCACAATGGAGGAAAAAATTCTCATTGTGGAAGATGATCCGAATGACGCCTTCTTCATCGAGAACGCTTTCAGGCACAGCGGAATCAAGAGCAAACCGCACATTTGCACCAACTCTGCCGACGCCATCTTCTACCTCCAGGCCAGGGGCCAATACGCCGATCGGCTGCGTTTCCCCTTCCCCAATCTATTGGTGACGGACCTGAAAATGCCGGGCGGTGATGGCTTTGAACTTCTGCGCTGGTTGCGCGACCACCCGGCCATGCACGTCATTCCGACGATTGTCATCAGTTCTTCCAATCGGCGGGATGATGTGGCGCGCGCCTATTCCCTGGGCGCCAATGCCTATCTTTGCAAGCCCACTGACCCAACTCACTTCAGGGTCGTCTTTGCCGACCTCCTTCGCTTTTGGACGCATTGCGAAGTTCCTGAAACGCCTGCCTCTGACGGCGGGCCGGAGCAATGCCGAAAACGGATGGAACTGGAAGTGATCCCCGGAAGAGTTTGTGAACAAGCCACCCATCATTCTTTTGATTGAAGACAGAGAGAGTGACGCGCTTTTGTTTCGCGAGGCGCTCGCAGCGGTTTCCTTCACCGGAGATTTGCGCGTGGCGGTAAACGCGCGCGAAGCGCGAGAGTACATGGAAGGGCGCGGGATGTTTTTGGATCGCCTCCAGTTTCCGCTGCCGAATTTGATCGTGTGCGACCTCCACATGGCGGGCAGCGCTACGGACTTTCTAAAATGGCTGCGGGACCATGCCAATTTCAAACGCGTGCCCGTCGTCCTTTGGTCCGGTCATCTGGGCGCAGCGCCCATGAACACTCTGTTCGAGATGGGCGGCAGGCGGTGCTTCGTCAAGAGTGCGGATTTCCAAAAACTTTGTTCCGATGTTCAAGCCATGCTTGGGCATCTTAACTGACTTTCTCCGGTATTCTTCTGTTCTGAAACCCTGAAAAGCGGGACATGCTGACATGCTGAAATGTCAATTTTCAGTTTGCGGCGGTTTGCATCTCCGCCTTCAGGGATTCGCGCACGCGCTGCAACTGTGTCTTGAGGTCCTGAAGCTGGAGCCCCACTTGCGTCCAATCCGCCAGTTTCGCGTTTTGTTCCACGCCGGCGCACGCGGTGGCGAGGCGGCGCGCGCCGAGATTGCTCGCGCTCCCCTTCAAGGAATGGGCCGCACGGGACGTGGCATTGGAATCGTGCGCGGCGATGCCTGATTCCATTTTTCCAATGCAAGCGTCCGCTTCGCGATTGAACAGGTCCGTCAATTCGATGAGCGGATCGGCCTGGCCAGGCTCGCGCAATTCTTTCAAGCCGGCCATGCACACTGGATCGAGCACACTTTCGGATTTTTCCGGCGCGGGCCGGCGGCGAATGGCGCGGTTGATCGCCGCTTCGAGTTGGGCTATGTGCAGCGGTTTGGTCAGGTAATCATTCATTCCCGCGCTCAGGCAACGCTCGCGGTCGCCTTCCAGCGCGTGTGCCGTAATGGCGATAATGTAAACCGGCGTTCGCTTGCCCGTGCCGCCGTCGCCGGATTTTTCGGATTCGCGAATGCGGCGCGTGACTTCGTAGCCATCCATCTCCGGCATCTGGCAGTCCATCAAAATCACGTCGTAAGTGAAGCGCTCGACTTCCTGGAGCACTTCTGCGCCGTTGCCGACGGGTTGCGCGGCGTAACCGAGCTTCTGCAATTGACGCAGCGCGAGCTTCTGGTTCACCGCGTTGTCCTCGGCGAGCAAAATGCGCAGCGCCTTGGCGGGCTGGCGCACGTGCGGTGCGTCCGCCTTCGGCGAGGTTTGCGCCGCGCTCACAAACGTGGTGTGGGTGGTGTTTAACAGCGCATCGAGCAGGCGCGATTGTTTGACCGGCTTGATCAAACACTGGGTAATGCCCGACTCATCCATCAATTCATGGTCCAGCCGCTGGCCAAACGGCGCGAGGACGATAGTGCGTGTGCGGGAAAGCCCCGCTTCGTTTTTAATCGCGCTCGCCAGCGTCAGCCCGTCCATGCCGGGCATCTGCATGTCGAGCAGCACCACGGCGTAGGGATCATTCTCCGCGGCCGCGGCGCGCAATTGAGTCAGCGCATCGGCTGCGTCCGCCGCTGCGCCACTGCGCAACTTCCAGCGGCTGAGTTGGTGCTGCAATGTGTTTCGGTTGGTCGCGTTGTCGTCCACCACCAGCACACGAAGGTTGTGGAAATCAGGAATCGCTTCCGCGGCCTGTGCCACCGGCGGTTGTTTCTCGAACGGCAGATCGAACCAGAACGTCGAGCCGCTGCCCACCTGGCTTTCAACACCAATCTTCCCCTTCATTATCTCGACGAGTTGCTTGGAAATCGCCAATCCCAGCCCAGTGCCGCCGTATTTGCGGGTCGTCGAACCATCGGCCTGCGTGAAGGCCTTGAAAATGAGCGGCAACGTCTTTTGTGAGAGGCCAATGCCCGTGTCGCGCACCGAAATCCGCACGCGCACTTCCTTTTCGGTCTCGCTCTGGCGCGAAACGTGGACTTCAATTTCGCCGCGCTCCGTGAATTTCGCCGCGTTGCTGATGAGATTCGACAGCACCTGCCGCACGCGCCGTGAATCGCCGCGCAGCAGCGTCGGCACGTCGTCGTCGATCGAGTAGAGCAACTCCACGCCCTTGCTCTGCGCTCGCTGCGCCAGCATCTCGGCCGTGTCTTCGATCGTTTCACGCAAATCGAAGTCGATGGTCTCAATCGAAAGCTTGCCCGCCTCCATTTTGGAGAAGTCGAGAATGTCGTTGATGATCGAAAGCAGCGTGTCCGTGCTGCCGCGAATGGTGTCCACGAACTCGCGCTGCTCCTCGTCAAGCTGCGTGTCGAGCAACAGGTCCGTCATGCCGGTGATGGCGTTCATCGGCGTGCGGATTTCATGGCTCAT
>JGI10216J12902_101115626_pt1 | contig 23120 bp, 19 predicted proteins | sample KanNatreferecore_FD_12902 | JGI IMG/M metagenome (IMG submission 12902)
GCGGAAGATTATCACCAGAAATATCTCATCAAGAACCCGGGCGGCTACAACTGCCACGTGTTGATGGATATGAAGTTTTAGTTGCGGGAGGACGAGCGTCCCCGCGAGACCATTCTGAAAAAGCTCGTGGAGGCTCCAAATTGTTCACTCACACTCAACTGGTAGGCGGTATGCGTACACTTCTCGTTATCCTGTGTGCGTTTGGGTGCCTCGGATGCAACGACAAGCAAACGAAGCAAAAGCAGTTCGACAAGCGATACACAGACTTGGGCGAGATTTATTTGACAGGCGACATTCGCGCGGCTGAGCAGGCGCTTGTGAGAATGGAGGCGCTGGTCACGAACGAAGGCCGCGCATTCTTTACGTCAGATGGTCTACCCCTAGAGGTAGCTTTCCTTCGGACGCGGCGAGCGCAGATCGCGGAGCGTCTCGGCGACCATGCTCGCGCGCAGAAACTGCTTGGAGAGGCATTGGCTTGGGCACATCTGGCTGGCAAGAATACGAACACTGGTGGCACAGGATTACTGCACGCAGTTGAGTGGCTCGATGAGAAGAGGTCGATCAAATGGAAACAGAGCACGAACTGACGCCGAACCGTGCGCTACGGTGAACGATGGCATTGCGCTTCTGTTCCAATCCCCCAACCGCCATCGCTGAGCTTGGGCGTTACTCCGTCACCACCGTCGCCTTGCGGATGGAAAACGAATCTTCACCCGAGAAGACCAGGTGCATGGTTCGTCCGTCGTCGGAAATCCATTTTGAAGGGAATGACGCTGAATCGCCGGGGCCAACGTCCCAATCAGTCGTCTCGAAAACGACCGACCACGGTCCCCACGGTTGCCGCGCTTCGTAGATGACCAGTCCGCCGTGGAAGCGCACGTCGATTTTTCCGGCCTTGTCGCGCGACAGTGCATTGGGTCTGGCGTGGACGAGCAGAAAACGTTTCAGCCCGGCATTGAACGTCACGCTCGGCCGATAGCAGCCGAGTTCCCGCGAGAGAATAGCGCCGCGCTGATCGAGATGAGGCGTCCACACCGGCGTGCCGTGCGCGTCCACCGCCCGAAGAAATTCGTAACTCGTCCTCTCGTGAATGCGATTCACCGGCACGCGCGCCAGAACAAATCGATCCGCGAGACTGTAGGCATCCTTCGCGTCAGGCGAGAGGACGTAAGCAAAGCCATCGCTGTTGCCTTCGTAATCGCGCCCGAAGTTCACGAACGTCGGGCAGCCGAAGCTGTTGGTGAATTTCCAGTCCGCCCACGTCCAGGTGCGCCCGTGGTCGCTGCTCCACGCGAGTTGTGAATTGCCCGCATTGCGCGCCCAAAGATAGAGCACGCCCTTCACGCAAAGAATGCCACTGGCCTTTTTGCCTTTCGCTCCATCGCCGAGCGTTTCGAGCGATGGCGCGCGAATGTTTTCGCCGCGAAAGTTCTCCACCGTTCCGTCAATGCGCGCAAGGCCCATGCTGAGTTTCTCTTTGATGAACGGCTTGAAGCCATTGCCGTCGCCATACGCGCCGTAGAGCGCGCCATCGTCGGCCCATGTGAGCGGCCAGTTGTCGCTGCCTTTCGCGGCGCGAAGAATCGTGTTCGTCGGCGCCCAACGGATTTCTTTGATGAATGAACTGCGGGGCAATGAACTCGTAGCAGCCGCAACGATTGGCTCGAAGAACGGCTTCAACACCTCGTAATGTCCCGCACCCGGCGTGCGCTTCCACGACTGGCCCACGCGCGCGACCACAATATCGAGCGACGGCACGACGAAAATCAGGCTGTCGTAAAGTCCCCACGACCAGAACGCGTCGCGCGGCACGTTCGCGAGCGTGCCGTCGGCGTTGTTCCACCAGAGCAGGCCGTAATGCTTCGGCGCGTTCGGCCCCATTTCCTTGAGCGAATTCGTGTGAACCGGGAGTTGCGCGTGTTGCGCCACGGGTCGCGGAGCCATTGCCACGAATTCGCGCGGAATGATTTGCGCATCGCGCCAGCGTCCGCCGCGCAACATGAGCAAGCCGATGCGCGCCATCGCATCCACGTTCGCGTGAATGCCCGCGCCGAACTCGCGGCGTTTGATGCCATTGATGGACTCGGGACGATACTGATTTTTGCGCCACACGAGATCGCTGCGCTGAATTCCCAGCGGCGTGAACACACGCTCGAACATCACTTCATCGAGGTCGCGCCGATAAATCAGCGTGAGGCATTCGGCCAGCCAGTTCGGTCCGCTGTCGCTGTAATCCCACATCGTCCCGGCCCGAAAGAGCAGGGGCGTGTAGCCACCCGGCTTTTGAAAGCCGGCTGTTTGCGACGCGAGATGGAAAATCGTGATTTCATCCAGCCTCGCAGTCGTCGCATTGGTTTCCGGAGGAGTGCCGAGTGTCGGATGCAAAGCGCGCGCCTGGTCGGTTAAACTCACTCTCCGATCTTTAATCGCAAGCCCAAGCGCAATTGAGCCAAACGACTTCGTAGAAGATTTCAGATCATAGGGTTGCCGCGTATCGCCCCACGAGAGAACAACCTTGCCGCCTCGCGTAATGTAACCGGAGCCGCCGCTCGTCAGCGCATAGTCGCGAGCCGTATTTAACTTGGCTGAGTCGAGATCCGCTTCGGCTGGAGTTGCGCGACGCCACTCGTTCGATGGCCATGATTCTTCGGCGGCACAAGCGAGCGTAGTGAACGCCGCGACAAGAATGATGGATGCGCGTGACAATTTCACCGCCTGACCTTGCCTTCGATTACTTCGCCGGATGGAGGTCCCGTGCGCCGTTTTTCAATCCGTTCAACTGTTGGACTTCTTCCGCGCTCAACGCACGATTGAAGACCGCGAGTTCATCCCAAAGCCCGATGTAGCTGAGGCCGAGTGCAATCACGGTCTTTTCTTCATCCCACGTGAAGGTTTGGCGGCGCGGGCCAATCGTCGCAGCCTGCGCGCCATCGAGATAGAGTTTGGCGACGCCATCGTCGCGGCCTGCGTTGAAGTGCTCCCAAGTGAAAACGACGTGCGTCCATTTGCCGCGCGCGAACGGTGTGGTGGGTGCGGTGCGGAGCGGCTTTTCATCAGCAGTCACGTTCTCCCACTTCTTGTTGTTTGGGTTCCAAACTTTGAAATCGGGATATACGCCGAGCCGGAATGGAATGTCATTCGTGCGCTTCTCGAACTCGACGAAGAAACAGGCATCGTTCCACGCGCGTGGTGTGACTTGAATCGGGTCGCAGAATCCCGGCTCCAACTCGCCCGCTGGATCGGTGCTCAGCCAGAATGAAACGGTGCCGCTCCAGTCGTTTGTGCGATACGGAACATTCTTGAAGGCACGGAAGAATGGCATCGGCGATTTCTTTTTCGTGAACCGCAGTGCGTGGCCGAACCGCCCCGCATCTTTTGCGAGCTGCACTTCGCCTGATCCCGGCAAGCCTGGATTCGCCTCGGCTTGTTTGCCGATTGAAGGAGCATGTCGAAAGGCCGCGTCGCCGAGCGCGAAATCGGCATCAAGTCCTTGATCGAATGAGGCGTGAAACGTAAGCGCCTCGCGCAGATTTCCGTTGGCCTGATTCCTACCGGTGGCGCAACCGCAAAGAAGCATGAGCGCCGGAAGCAGCGGCAATACGGTCGCAACCCAAGGTCTTTCGGCGCGAAATGATTTGAACAGACGATTCATGTTCATGGCTGTTTGTTTGTTTCCGCGATGCAGTAGAGAAATCTTTCGCCGCGCAAGTAGATTTCTTTGTCCACCAACGCCGCCGACGCGCTGAAGGAATCGTCGAGATGATTCACGGCTAGCGCCGCGTTCTCTCGGTCGTGGCGAAGAACCACAGTCGTTCCGTCGCGTCCAGTGACATAGATGCGGCCCGCTGCGCCGACCGGCGACGCGAAGATGAAGTCGCGAATGCCGTCGAGCCGCAGCGGTTCGCCGCGAAATTCACCGGATGCCGGATCGAGCCGCACGAGAATGTTCTGGTTGTGCCGGATGTGATAGAGCGTGTCGTCGTAGAGCAGCGGCGATGAAACGTAAGGCGTCAGACGGTTCAGCTTCCAAACGGCATTGGCCGTCCCTGTAATGTCGCCCTTCGCGCCCGCGAGCCGAATGGCGACCATCGCCTGCGAGTAATAGCTGTTGCCGGCAATGACAATTCCGCGGTGATGCACTGGAGAGGATACGACATTATCTGTGAGTCCAGCGCATTCCCAAAGCTGCGTGCCGGTCTCCAGATCGTAACCGCGCACGCGCTTCGTAGCGCTGACAATGATTTGCGGTTTGCCGGCCACTTCGACGATGAGTGGCGTGGACCACGAAGTTTTTTCATCGCGCCGTGTTTTCCAAAGTTGTTTGCCGGTGCGTTTGTTGAAGCCATAGAGAAACGAATCGCCTTCGTGGTCCCAATTGACGACGAGTGTGTCGCCCTGAAGCACGGGCGAACTGCCTTCGCCGTGCGCGTGCAAGGTCTGCATCTTGCCGAGGTTCGCCTGCCATTTCACCACGCCATTCGTGTGCAGGCAGTAAAGTCCGCGCGAGCCGAAGAAAGCGTAGATGAATTGTCCATCCATCACCGGCGAGTTCGACGCCGGACTGCCTGTGTCGTGCCCGCCCTCGTGCGGCCATTCCTCGCGCACGATCTTTTTCCACAACACGCGCCCGTCACTCCGGCTCACCGCGAGCACCATGTATTGATTCGTGTGCGTGACGGGCACGCTGTCGTGCACGCCGGGCGCGGAATCATGCACAGGCTTTTGCGCGGGGCCGACGGGCGCCGCCGCCATGACATAAACACGATCTCCAAAAATAATGGGTGAAGAATGTCCCTTGCCCGGCAGCGCAATCTTCCAGCGGATGTTTTTCTTCTCGCTCCACTCCACTGGCGGATTTGCGTGCGGCGCAACTCCGTTCGCCAACGGCCCACGCCACTGCATCCAATAGTGAAGCGAGTTCGTATCCGCCAGCACCGAGGCGCATGGCAAAGTGAGAGCGGCGAGAATTGAGATTAGAAGCCATCTCGTGAATAGACTGGTAGGGCGCGTCGCTCCGCGCGCGCCGTTTGCCATCGACGAAAAGCAATCGTTTAGCGTTTTGATCGCAAGTGCGGCGCGCGCGGAGCGACGCGCCCTACCATCTATGGAATGAGTCCTAGTCATCGCATCTTCACTTCCCTTTCTTCAGCGCCTTCTTCGCCGATTGCGTGAGCGCCAGATAATTCTCGCTCGTTACGACCTTGCGCCCGCTGCGTTGTTCCAGTTCGCGCCGCGCATTGCCGACCACCGTGCCGCCGTCGTGCGCGGCCTTTTTGTTTTCCGGGAAACCATGTGTGTCCTTGTTGCGCGCAATCTCCGTCGTCGCCGCCTCGCCCAGCATCGAGAAAATCAGTTCGAGGTCGGTCATGTGCGCGCGCGTGCGCTTGGTCGCGAGTTCCGGGTTTTCAATCTCCTGCACGCGCTCATAGCCGACCCGCGCCAGCCAGCGCTTTAACGGCTCGGCCTTCGGGCTGGGGATGGATTGAATCAAGCGAACATCCCTTCAGTGTTCCAGCCCTGAATGAATCTATCCTCGTTTTTCACGGCGGGAGAATGAGCGGGATCGCTTGCCGCTTGTTCCGCTTGTAGATCGCGAAGTCCCGCCGGTCGGTCGTAATGACTGGATGATCGGGAAACAGTTCGCTCATCCGGACGACACAGAGATCGCACAGGTCGGGCTGGCGGTCGGCGTAGCGCGCGGCCAATTCGGAAACGTGCACGCGGTTATCTTCCAGACTAAAGGAGAGTTCCACCAGTCCGCTGGCCAGCAGGTCGAGGACGAGGGGAACGTTGTTCAAGAGGTAAGCCGCCTCGGTGAGGACGGATTCGCAGGTCAGCAACGGCTCGGAGACTTGCGCCGCCAGTTCCTCGGCCCAGGTGTGGTGCTGGTCCTTGGAGTTCAGGAAGGCCACGAGGAATCCCGTGTCGGCGATGGCCTTCATCGCTTGCCAAACCCCTCACGGGTGGACAAATCGCGCGGACCGCGAGTCTTGCCTGCGAGCGCCATCCACGGCTTGTTGGCATCGGTAGAGCGGGCCTTCTCCAACTGTTGCCGAACCACTTCGCCCTGCGTCAGGCCGGTGTGCTCTGCCGTTTGTTTAACCCATTGGGCGAGGTCCTTGGGAAGTCGAATGCTGAGTGTATTGCTCATTTGGCAGGAGTGTATGACAAAAATTGGAGAAGGCAATCAAACCTTTATCCAACGCTTGCTCCGACTGCTCTTCAACACCGCTTCGCACAGTTTCACTTCGTGATGGCCGTCTTCCGCCGTCGCGAAGAGCAGGGGCGTTTTGCGTCCGCCGGCGATGTGCTCATAGACGGCGCGATAGTGCATCTTGTGCGCGTCGGCGAAGCCTTCGGGATGGCCGCCGGGATAATCGGTGAAGCCGGCGATATCGACATCAAAGCCGGGCGTGGCGCGTTGGAGGATCTGGTTCGGTTCATCGCGGCGGCCGAGAATCATTTCGTTTGGATGCTGCAAGTCCCAGCGCAGGCTGCCCTTGGTGCCGTAAATGCCGACGGCGAGACTGCACTTCCATCCGGCCGCGACTTGCGAGATGGAGGCGTTCGCGTGAACGCCATTCGCGTGGCTGTGCTTCGATTTGCCGAACTTCAGCAGCACGCTGCCGAAATCTTCCGTGTCCACTTTGTAGGGGACCATCGTAGCCGGATCGATCTTCGCGAACGTCTGTACTTCGCCGCGCGGGCGCTTGCGCGTTTTGTGAAACGTCTCGATGTGCGCGAACACGCTCTCCGCACGCGCGCCGAGGATGAACGACACGGCGTCAATCCAGTGCGTGCCGATGTCGCCGACGGCGCGGAGCTTGCCGCCCTCGCTGGCGAGCAGGCGCCAGTTGTAGTCGGTGTCCTTGAGCAGCCAGTCCTGAAAGAAGTGGCCCTGCACGTGAATGATTTCTCCGAGTTCGCCGCGCGCCACCATCGCGCGCGCCTGAAGCACAGCAGGAAAAAAGCGGCACATGTAATTCACGGCGAACACCGGCACGCCCGGCTTCGCGACGGCTTTCACCACCTTCGCCGTGTCGCGCGTGTTCATGCCCAGTGGCTTTTCACACACGACATGCTTGCCTGCCGCAAGCGCCGCCAGCGATTGTTCGACGTGAACTTTGTTCGGTGACGTGATGTGAACGACATCGACATTCGGCGAGCGCAGCATCGCACGATAATCGTAATCGCCATAGACTTCGGGGATGCCCCAAAGCTCGGCGGTCGCGCGCGCATTTTTCGTCGAACCGCAAATCGCGGTGACTTGAACACCGAGGCGTTTGAGGGCTTCAATGTGAACGGGGCCAATGAACCCGGTGCCAATGACACCGGCGCGAAGATGGTGAAGTGGCTTCATGCGCGCTTGGTTTCAACCGTTGCGCGCCACGGCGTCAAGACTGCATTCAGTCACCGCCGCGATAAAACTGATCAACGTCGCCAAACACCCGGCAGGGACATCGCCGCGGACCGCGCAGCACGCCATCCCTGCCAGGTTTGATCTCACACTCTAAATCACATGCTAATCACGACCGCTGCTGGAACCACTCCGGTCATCGTCATCTTCCGGTGAGTTTCGGAAAACCTCATAAATCTCGCCGTTCGAGAGCGAGACGACGTAGAGATTTCCGTTCGGGCCAGTTTGAATATCAGTGCCGATGCCGAAACCAGTGCCGAAGAGCAGGCTCTCGCTTTCGGTGATGTCGAACTTTGCGAGATTGTCGGCAACCCGATCATGCAGCCGCGGATCATCGACGTCGAGCTTGCGGCGCCCGTCGCTCAAATTGAAGCGGAAGAGATTTCCGCCGAGCAGGTTCGTGCGTGCCGCGCCCACGACCATGTCACCGTGATAACGCTCGCCCAGCGCACGGCTGCTGACGAATCCCACCGCCGCCGGCGCCACTTCGAATTTCCAACTGAACTCCGGATCGCTGTAGTGCGACACGGGCTTGCGGTCGGCGACGATGATTTGTCCGCGAACCTCTCCGGACGGATGCGTCACGGTGTGCACGTTCGCGTAAGCCCGGCCCTGCCGCATGCGATCGACAAGATTGGCAATCGTCGGCGTGAAGCCGGGCCGCGCGATCACGTTCGAGTCGCTGAGCCGTCCATGGGCGATCCGTTCACCGAAGCGGAAGTCCCGTGGCGTACTGGACTCAAAGAGAAACGCCGCCACGGCCCCGTTTTGTCCGCGTGCGCCGAGATGAATGTGCGCCATAGTCACGCCCTTGATCGGCCTGATGGCCCGCAGTTCGAACTCAAGCGATCCATCGTCTTCCAACTCGAACCCCGCGATGGCGCTGGCTTCAGTCTGCACCGCCGGCACCTCCTGGCTCCCGGTCAGGAAGGCGGTGAATTTATCGCCGCGATCGAAGACCCAAAACAATCGCGCGAGCGCTTCACCCTGCGAGTCCGCGATGTTCGTGGGCAGCCAGCGCACTTGTTGGAGGCCGAAAAAGTTCGAGCTCGTTTCGATCTCCTTGAACTGCTCGATGCGCGACAACGGCCCCATCACCTGGACCCAGCCGAGATTGGCGCCCGGTTCCACGAGGTTGATTTCCGTGAACGTGTCATCGCCATTCTGCGCTTCCCACAATTTCCCGGTGAACGGATCAAACGCCATGCCGAAGCCGTTGCGGATGCCGTAGGCGAAAACTTTCTGGAGGTTCGCGCCCGCTTCTCCGCCACGCCGCGCCCCCGCGCGACGAAACGGATTGTCCTTGGGTGTCGAACCGTCGTCGTTCAGCCGCAGAATCACTCCGGTCAGGTGGGCGTTGTCCGGCTCCGGTCCGCCGAATTGATCGTCGGGAAGATTGCCCGCCGGAATTCCCGCGCATGGCGGATTGGTGCAACCCGGGCCGTCGGGCAAATTCTGCATCTGCCCGCGTCGGCCATTGTCGCCCATGTAAATGTAAAGCTTGCGGTCCCGTCCGAACTTGATCACGCCGCCGTCGTGATTGCCTCGCGCCGCCTGGCCCGCGTCCTCCTGCAACGCACGCAGGCGAATGATGTTCGTCTCAAACGTCAGAGTCGAACCGTTCCAAACGAACCGATCCACGCGATTTCCGAGCAGCGGAGTTTCGCCTAATGCAGTGGTGTCCGCGCCCGTCGTGCTTTCGGTCCAGTAGAGATAGACGCCGGGGTTGGTCGGAAAATACGGGTGCAGCGCGATGCCGAGCAGCCCGCGTTCGGAACCGGAGTTGACGGCAAGATCAAGCGCCGGAGTCGGCTGGATGACTCCATCGGTCACTCGTTGCACTTTGCCGGAAGCTTTTTCCAACACGAGCATGTCCTTTGGTCCGATGAACGCCATCGTCGTGGGCTGCACCAGTCCGCTGACGTTTGTTCTGACGGAAAGATTGGAATCCACCAGCGAGGGCGCTATTTGCGCACCCGCCTGTTCAGCGCAAAGGAATGCCGCGCCCAGGCCAACGGCCAGCGCGCGGAATTTGAACGTGCCAATGCACCGGAAGAATAACGATTGTTTCATGCACTCTCCTTTCTTGTTGTTGAGGAGGCGCAAAATGCACGGCCCTGACGCGGGCGAATGCCGACACCTCCTTAGGTGAGTGTGAGGCGTGAGACCGAATTGTGTTCCCAAAATTTTTTCCGGGCGTTTTGCTGGCCGGTTGGAGTTCAAGCTTCAGCTTGTCCGGACACGCTGAAGGGCGGACTCCAACGCAAGCTACCAGTCCTTCAGAATGCGGTCGCGTGGGCGGTTGGTGCGAAGGTTCTCGGGCTGAAAAATCATCGCGCGCTCTTCGCTCTTCTGCATATCGAGCAATTGCTGCGCTTGCTGCGGGGTCATCTGCAACACGCGGGCGTAATTTTGTTGCTGCGCATCTTTGCCGGGCTCTTTGCCGCGCTGGTCCTGCGCCCGTTGCTGGTCCTGCTTTTGTGATTGCTCGTTCTTCTTCTGAGCGTCCTGTTCCTGTTTTTTCTGCTCCTCTTGTTTTTGCTGCTCGGATTTTTCCTGGTCTGACTTCTGTTGTTCGTCTTTCTTCTGCTCGTCCTGCTTTTGTTGATCCTGCTTCTGCTGCTCGTCTTTGTTCTCGTCCTTCTTTTGTTCGTCCTGCTTATCTTGCTGCTGCTGTTGCTGTTGCTTCAGTTCCTCCAGCTTCTTCTTCACCACTTCCAGGTTGAACTTCGCGTCCGCGTCATTCGCATCCAGCCTCAACGCGCTTTCGTATTGCTGAATCGCCTGCTCCCATTCCTGTTGTTTCGCTTTCGCGTCCTCAGATTTTTCTCCCAGACGGAAATGAGTATTCCCGAGATTGTAATAACCCTGCTCCTGCAATTTCAGATCGCGCGCGGAGAGCGTCGCATTGAAATGTTTCAGGGCAGTCTCGTAGTCCTCATCCTTAAACGCGGCAGCCCCCGCGTTATAGCGCAGCCGCACATCCTCCGGCGATTTGCGCGCCAGCCGTTCGAATTCGTTCCGCGCTTTTCCGAACTGCCCGCGCTGATAATTCTTCAACGCCTCATTCACCGAACCAAAACTATTCGGCGCCAGGGCGAGCAGCGCCAACGCCGTGGCCATCGCCATCGGCTTTCGACCTTGGACCTTGGACTTTGGACTCTGCTTCCGTTCCGGCAATAACATCTCGGCCAACAATAGCAGAATCGCCGCGCCCAGGAACCACTGAAAGCGTTCGTGGTACTGTCGAATCGTGCGCGTCGCCGACTCCGACTTGGGCAGCGGCGCCAACCCGCGCTCGTAAAGCACGTCCATCGTCCGCGCGCCCGTGAGCGGCAAATAGAAGCCGTCCGTCTCCTTCGCAATTTGTTGGAGCAGCGGTTCATTCAACCGAGACTTCACCACGTTGCCTTGTGAGTCCTTGATAAAGACGCGGTTGCCGTAAGGGTCTTTCGTGCTCAACACTTCACCCGCGGGCGTGCCAACGCCTATGGTGAAAATGCGCATCCCCGCTTTGTGCGCGTCGCGCGCGACGGCGAGCGCTGCTTCCTGATCGTCGGTATCCTCGCCATCGGTAAACAGCACCAAGATTTTGTGGTTCTCCGTTTCTTCCTTGAACGCGCCGCGCGCGGCCTGAATCGCTTCGGCCAACGCCGTGCCGCCTTGCGGGATGACGTTCACGTCGAGGAAATCGACGCTCTGCCGGTAAGCTTCCTCGTCGAGCGACAAGGGACACTGAAGAAATGCGCCCCCGGCAAACGCGACCAGGCCGAGCCGATCGCTTTGCGCGAGGCGCATCAAATCAATCGCGGCCAGTTTTGCGCGAGCGAGGCGGTTCGGCTGAACATCATCGGCCAACATGCTCTTCGAGGTGTCGATGGCCACGACGATGTCGAGTCCGGTTTGTTTCGATTCTTCGAGTGAGAAACCCCAGCGCGGGCGCGCCATGGAATAGAGGAGCAGTGCGACGGCAGCCGTGAAAAGCACGAGCCGGATTTTCTGCCGCTGCTTCGAAACGCCCGCGGTGAGCGAATCGACCAATCGCGGGCTGATGAATTGCGTGAGCAACCGCTGCTTCACGCGCCAACTCCAAACGAGCAACGCTACGAGCGGTGCGAGGAGCAGTAGAAGCCAGAGCCAGTGAATGTTTCCAAAGTTCATGGCAATCTCCGCCATATCGTATTCGCCAGCAGCACCTCCAGCAGCAGCAACCCTAGACCCGGCACCGCTGCCCACCGAAACAGTTCCTGCCGCCGCACGAATTTTTTCACCGTCACTTCCGTTTTCTCCAACTGATCGATCTCGGCATAAACCTTCCGCAACGTATCCGTGCTGTCGGCGCGGTAATACTTGCCGCCGGTTTTTTCGGCCACCGCCGTCAGCGTCTCTTCATCGACGTCCACGTCCACCATGACATAGCGCTTCCCGAACGGCGTCATTTGCGGGAATGGTGCCTTGCCGCGGACGCCGACACCAATCGTATAAACCTTCATATCCAGCGCCTTCGCCGCTTCGGCCGCAGTCAGCGGCGGGATTTTGCCCGCGTTGTTAACGCCGTCCGTCATCAAGACTACAATCTTGCTCTTCGATCGAACGTCGCGCAGGCGGTTCACCGCCGCGGACAAGCCGGAGCCAATAGCCGTTCCGTCTTCAATCGTATGCAGGTTGAGCCGCGCAAGATTGGCTTGCAGAAAATCGTGGTCGAGCGTGAGCGGCGCGGCGATGTAAGCGCGGCCGGCAAATGCGACGAGGCCAATGCGATCGTTCGGACGCTTTTCGATGAACTTCGCAATCGTGTCTTTCGCGACGGTGAGCCGGTTTACGCGCTCGCCTTTGATTGTGAAATCCTCCGACTCCATGCTGCCGGACAAATCCAATGCGATGACGATGTCCACGCCGCTCGCGCGCACCGTGCTTTCCGTTTTGGTTTTTTGCGGGCGCGCCAGCGCGACGATGAGCAGCGCCAGCGCGAGCCAGCGCAGACTGTGCAACAACGCGCCCGCGCTCGAACGGCTCGTCTTGCCGACGTTCTTGAGTAACATCACGGACGAATAAACGAACGCTGGACGCGCGCCTTTTCTCCCGCGGAGCCAGGCGAACAACGGCAACAGCAGCAGCGCAAACAGAAACCACCAGTGCTGGAACGTGATGCCTCTCATGACTGATTAGCCGGCGTTTGCGCCGCCGGCGGAATAGGTGGCATGTCCGTTGGAAGCGCTGGCGTGGCTTCGTATTGCGTTTCGTGAACGAGACGCAGCGCCGATCCGTGCAGCTCGCGCAGCAACGTTTCCGGCGGCTCGAACCGAGCGAACTTCACGAGGTCGCATTGTTCGAGGAACGTAGCGAGGCTGGCTTTTTGTTGCTGCGTGAGCGCCAGCGTCTTTTGCAGGTCGCGCAGAAACTCCTCCGTCGTCCTCTCCGGCGCCCGCAAGTTGAAACGTTCTTCGAGATAAACGCGCACTGCGTCGGACACCGCGATGCAGAACGCGCGCGGATCGCCGATGAGTTGCAAAGCTGCATCTAACTTTTGTCGCGCGCGAATGTGCGGCGGAACTGGCGGAGCAATGGCGCGCCGCTTTCGCGTGGCCAGCCACAAGCCGACGACGGCGGCAATCACCGCCAGCGCGAGAAGAATGCCGCCAACCCAGAATACCCACGCCCACGGATTCGGCACCGCGACCGGCGGTTTGATAGGCCGAATGTCGTTCGTGCTCGCGACCGTGTTGGTCGGAGCGGGCGGCGGAATCAGGATGGCCGAATTGGAAGCCATGGTCAGAAAGCTCGTGACGTTCCCATGGCGAGCTTTCCTCTCCCCTCAACGGGGAGAGGGATTGAGGGTGAGGGGTGATGACGTCGTTGATTCTCCGCCATGTGTGAAGCGTTGGAACATTCCCACCCCTCCCCATAAACCTCAAGGTAGGGCGACGTTGTCCTCAACGCGCCGGGCGACGCACTTGGAAGAAGGGACGGTGGTTGACAGGCCACGGCGGCGCGCTGAGGACAGCGCCGCCCTACCAATACGGCGTGGTTCAGGGGTTCAATGCACGAACACTTCGGCGAATTCTCTCCACGTACAGGGGAGAGGGGGGAGCATCGCAAGATTTTTGGAAATTCTTTGCTCATCTCATCCGTGCAGCCGCCTGCGTTCGCGCGTTTCGAAAAATCTGCCGAGCGCCGCGGCGTACGGTTCATTCGTACGCAGGCGAATGGCGTCAATGCGCGCACTGCGCAGCATTCGCTCCAGTTCGCTTTGCTGCTGCTTTTGCTGCTCGGCAAAGGCGCGGCGAGTCCCGCTGTTCGTGTTCACTTCCACGACGTCGCCGCTTTCGGCGTCCTGCAGAATCAGCCGTCCGAGCGGCGGCAGTTCTAATTCGTGCCGGTCGATGATTTGCACGGCCACAACATCGTGACGGCGATTGGCCTGGCGCAAGCCCGTCGCCAAAGGCGCCGTGGATTTTTTCCGTTCGGCGCGCGAGAAGGCGCGATTCACCGTGCCTTCAAGACTTTGGTCAGCCACAGCTTCAATAGCGGCTGGCTCCAGGAAATCAGAGATAACCACAGCGATCGCGCGATGGGCTGTCACGCGATTCAGAAAATCGAGCGCTCCGCTCAGGTTTGTGCCGCGCCGTTGCGGCTCGAAGAAAAGAATTTCGCGAATGACACGCAGCACGTGACGCCGGCCCTTTTTCGGCGGCATGTATTTCTCAACCTCATCGGTAAAAAGAATCAGCCCGACCTTGTCATTGTTGCGGATGGCCGAGAACGCGAGCACTGACGCAATCTCCGCCGCCAATTCGCGTTTCGATTGCTCACCCGAACCAAATAGTCCCGACCCACTGAGATCGACCACCAACATCAGCGTGAGTTCCCGTTCCTCAACGAACTTCTTCACGAACGGATGATTCATTCGTGCCGTCACGTTCCAATCAATCGTGCGCACTTCATCGCCCGGCTGATACTCGCGCACCTCCTCGAAGTTCATCCCCTGGCCCTTGAAGACGGAGTGATACTGGCCGCCGAGCGTCTCGTTCACGAGCCGGTTCGTGCGCAACTCGATCTGCCGAATTTTTTTGAGAATCTCGCGGGGGATCATGCGGCATTACTTCGGAGGAGCTTTTGATAACGACAGTAAGACAGAAAAGTACCTATTGCCACGGCTGCGAAGAGTAGCGAATCCGGGAATGATTTCATTGCACAATAGCTCAGTCGCTTCAAGTCCTGCGCTTTCAATTCCGAAGCAATGTCGTCAGCCACGAGGACCACATCAAACGCGCCGAACACAATCATCACGAACAAAACCAGCAGCCCAACCACGGATAGGAAGTAAAACAAACTAAGTTGGCCACTTCTGTTCATCACGGCACCGGCAACTCATCAAAAATCTTCTGAATGATTGTTTCGCTCGTCTTCTCCTCCGCTTCAGCCTCGTAAGTAATCGTGACGCGGTGACGGAGCACGTCCATGCCGATGCTCTTGATGTCTTGCGGCGTCACGTAGCCTCGGCCACGCAGGAAAGCGTGGGCTTTGCCCGCCAGTGTGAGCGCGATGGTCGCGCGCGGGGAGGCGCCGAGTTGAATCAAGCCCTGCAACTTGATCTTGTACTCGCCTGGGTCGCGCGTGGCGCAGACCAAATCGACGATGTAGTCCTTCACCTTGTCATCCACGTAGATGTCATTGATGACCTGTCGCGCATCGAGAATCTGTTTCGCGTCGATGACCGAGTGCGTGACGGGTAGGCCGGAAGTCTTCGCCATCAAATCCAGAATCGACCGCTCTTCCTCGCGAGACGGGTAGCCAATCTTCAACTTGAGCATGAAGCGATCGACTTGCGCTTCGGGCAGCGGGTAGGTGCCTTCCTGCTCAATGGGATTTTGTGTCGCCAGCACGAGGAACGGTTCTTCCAATTTGAAAGTCTGTTCGCCGATGGTCACCTGCTTCTCCTGCATCGCTTCGAGCAATGCGCTTTGCACTTTGGCCGGTGCACGGTTGATTTCGTCCGCCAGAACAAGATTCGCGAAGATAGGGCCCTTGCGAGTCGTAAACCCGCCGGACTGCGGATTGTAAATCTGTGTGCCGATTACGTCTGCCGGCAGCATGTCCGGCGTAAACTGGAGCCGGGAGAATTTCACGTTCAAGCAGGCTGCAAGCGACTTCACGGAGAGCGTTTTGGCCAATCCTGGGACACCTTCCAGCAAGACATGTCCATTTGCGAGCAAGCCGATAATCAGCCGCTCGACCAGATAGCTCTGGCCGACCACGACCTTGCTCATTTCGTTGGTCAATGGCCGCAGAAACGCCCCTGCGGTCTGCACGGCCTGGTTGATGGCGGTCAATCCTGTATTCATTGAGCGGTAATTGATGGGCAAAGACAGTGCGGGCCGCAAGAGCGTTCGAGAAATCGCCGAGCGCCTGAAACCTGTAGGAAACCGTCATTGACCATTGTCAGAAGAATTCTACAATTGAATTCCCGACAGCACGCAAGCTGCTAAGTCGCGCCCGACATGCGCCGCTTCCACCAACGGGTCCTCGCCCATTTGCCATTTCGCACCGTCGCGTACGTCGTGCTCCTGATTTCTCTGGTACCGACGGGCATCGCTTACTGGCGCGTGCGAAAGAACGTGGAATTCCGCGCGCAGGCCGGTTTCCATGCCGTGGCAGAGAAGGCGCAAACCACCATCCGGGAGAATCTCGATGGATTGACGGCGGACCTGCTGGCGGTCAGCGGCTTTTTCGAGGCGGGCGCCAGCGTGAGTCGTGGTGAGTGGCAGGCTTTCATTGCAAAACTGGAACTCGAACGACGCCATCCCGGCATTCGTTCCATTGGTTTTTCCGAGAGAGTTACTGACGACGTGTCGGCGGAATTCGTCGAGCGAATGCGGCGAGAGATCCGGCCCGACTACGATATTTTTCCGCGACCTACTTCGGCCATCGCGTTCCCGACGGTCTTCGTCACGCAATTCCCAACGAACATCGACGCAAGGTTGGGTTGGGACTCTTATTCAGAAATGCGCCGGCGAAAAGCGCTGGAGTCAGTCATGGAAACCTGCCGGCCCGCCGTCACCGGCAAGGTCCAGTATTGGAACCACGACGGTCGGGAGACTGACGGGTTTACGATCTTCGTGCCGGTGGAGGCGAAGGCGGGTTCCACAAACGCCGGAATTCGCGGCGTCATTTTCAGTTCCTTTATTCCTCAGCATCTCTTCAACAGCTTCTCGAACGGCCAATTCGGCGGAGCAGTGAGCGTGGAACTCTTCGACGACGGCGCGGCGCAGCCCACCAGGCTTCTGGCCCAGTCCGGCGCCGTTGCGCAGTCTCAGCCGGCGCCGCGGAGCGAGAGCGCGACGATTCATTTGCTCGACCATGTTTTTCTGCTGCGTGTCACGGCGCTGCCGGAGTTCGAAGCACTTTCGGAAAGGCCGCTTCCGTGGATTGTGCTCGGATGTGGACTGGGTTTCAGCTTTCTCCTCTTCGGCATCACGTGGACGCAGGCAAGCTCGCGCGCGCGCGCGGAGGAATTGAACCGGCGTCTCCACGATTCCAAAGAGCAGTTGCGCGCCGCGAACGTCGAACTCGAACTGAAAGTCTCCCAAGCGACGACCGCCGATGGATTGCTCGCGAAAGAGAAGGAATTATTCGCGGTCACGCTCCGCTCCATCGCAGAGGGCGTCATCACGACTGACATCCAGGGGCGTATCGTGCTGTTCAACGAAGTGGCGGCGCGCCTGACCGGTTGGACAAGTTCCGATGCCATTGGCAAGCCGTTGAGTGAAGTGTTTCAAACCAAAGGCGAGAGCAATGGCGACATCGTTCAGCACACTCTAGGGGAAGGCGCAGGGGAACGCAGCCGCGACGCCGTGCTCGTGGCGCGCGACGGCGTGGAAAGAAATATTTCGCAGTCCGCTGCGCCCATCATTGACCACGCCGGCCAAAAGCTTGGCGCCGTGCTCGTGTTCCGCGACGTGACGGAAAAGATTCAGACCGAGGCCGAGTTGCAACGGGCGAACAAACTCGAATCCATCGGCGTGTTAGCCGGCGGCATCGCGCACGACTTCAACAACATTCTCACGGTGATTCTGGGAAACATTTCGTTGGCGCGCATGTTTGACAGTAACGGCGGCCCGATGGCTGACGCGTTGCTTGAAGCGGAGAAGGCGTCATTGCGAGCGCGCGAGCTGACCCAGCGGCTGCTCACGTTTGCGCGCGGCGGCGCTCCCATCAAAAGGCCGCTCGATGTCTCATCGCTCGTGCGTGCATGCGTGACGCGAACCCTCCAGGGCACAGAGGTCGTGCCGCAGTTTTTCATTGCCGAGGATTTGTCGCCAATTGAAGCCGACGAGTCGCAACTCAGCCAGGTGGTGCAGAACCTTATCAGCTACGCTCGCGCTTCGATGAGCACGGACCCGCGGCTCGACATCCACGTGCTGAACCAGGAAACTGCCAGCGATCCACTCCTGCTGCTCAAGCCCGGAAAATACCTGCGCATTTCCATTCGCGATTATGGCGCCGGTATTCAGCCGGAAAATCTCACGAAAATTTTCGATCCATATTTCGGTGGAAAGAAACAGGGCAGCGGTTTGGAACTCGCGACGGCCTATTCCATCGTGCGCAAACACGAAGGGCAGATTCGCGTCGAGTCCGTTTCCGGCCAGGGCACGGTGTTCCACATTTATCTGCCCGCGGCGCGCGGCGGGGCCATTCCCGCGCGAACGTCCGATACCCGCCAGCGGGAAATCAGTTTTCAACCGCGCCGGGTTCTCGTCATGGACGATGAGTTGTCCATTCGCAAACTATCGGTGTTGCTCTTGCAACGCATTGGATGCACGGCGACAACGGCGGCGGACGGCGCGGAAGCAATCGACCTTTATGAGCAGGCACGGAAAAACGGCGAACCCTTCGACGCCGTGATTATGGACCTCACCGTGCCCAACGGCATGGGTGGAAAAGAAACCATTCCGCAACTGAAGGCCATCGATCCGGAAGTGCTGGCCATTGTGTCGAGCGGCTACTCGAACGATCCGGTCATGGCGAATTACCGGGATTATGGCTTCGCCGGGGTAGTGCCTAAACCTTACAGCACGGAGGATTTGGCCGCCGCGCTCGACGAAATTTTCAGCACGGGAACTGAATTGCAGACCGACCTGGCGGATGTCGTGTAGGCCGAGCTTTAGAATCGCCTGGCGGCCTCGATCACGTCACGTGCGATCTGTGCCCGTAATTCTTCCATCGAAGCGAACTTTCGTTCATCGCGGAGTTTTTCGACGAAAGTCAGTTCCAATTCTTTTCCGTAAAGGTCGCCATCGAAATCGAGCAAGTGTGCTTCCACACGCAGTTCAGGCGTGGCGCTGCGCACGGTCGGACGCACACCGATGTTCACCGCGGCGCGATGGCGAGTTCCGTTCACGTACGCGTGCGCGGCATAGACTCCGCCGGGAGGGACGACCAGACCGCTCACGTCGAGGTTGGCAGTCGGGAAGCCGAGTTTCTTTCCCAGTTCATCACCGCGCACGACCACGCTGCTGAGCGCGTATGCGCGACCGAGCATTTGGGAAGCGCGGTCCAGTTCCCCGGCGCGGACGGTGTCGCGAATGCGCGTGCTGCTCACGCTTTCATTGTCCAGAGATACGGCGGCGATACCGCGAACAATGAAGTTCAACTCACGGCCGAGCTGTTGCAGCAAAGCCACGTTTCCGCTGCGACGGTGTCCGAACACGAACGAACTCCCGACGCAAATGCTGTAAACGGGCGCGAGTTTTGAAGTAAGCGCGCGAATGAATTCGTCCGCCGGTTGGACGCTGAACTCCCGCGTGAAGGGAATGACAATCGTGGAATCGACCCCGAGCGAGGCGATGGCACGCAGCTTTTGCGGTTGCGAATAGATGAGCGGCGGCACGCGGTCCGGCGCCACGATCGTGTTCGGATGGCGATCGAAAGTGACGACCACTGCGATTCCTTCGTGCTGTTCGGCGTCCGACAGTGCCTGACGAATGAGTTGCTGATGGCCGAGATGCACACCATCGAACATCCCGATGGCCACAGACACTTTGCGCCCGCCGGAGCGAAACTCATTTGCGCTGTGAAGTGTCTGCATCGGCGCGACGCTACTCGGCCCGGGCCAGTTCGAAAAATGGAATCACGTGCTGGCTGAGTTCCGTGGGCGACCATTGGAGAATCCGATCCAGGGGCGCAGCATCGTTCACGGAGAATTTTCCCGAATCGATTCTTCGAAGATTGAGCAAGTGCGCGCCGCAGCCAAGCCGCTGCCCCAAATCATGGACGAGACTGCGCACGTAAGTTCCCTTCGTACAACCCACCCGGAACTGTCCAATCGGTTCGGCGTAGGACGTGAAGCGATAGGTGTAGATGTGAACGAGCCGTTCCTTGCGTTCCACTTCCATGCCTTTGCGCGCGAGCTTGTAGAGTGGCACGCCTTCGATTTTCACTGCGGAAACCATCGGTGGCAGTTGCATCAGGTCGCCCACGAACTTGCTGGCCTCTTCATTCAGTTGATCGACTGTCAGCGGCGGAACCGGTGCCCTGGAAACAACCTCGCCATCGACGTCGTAGCTGTTCGTCGTTTCCCCGAACTTTGCTTCGCCCTCATAAACTTTGTCCGACGACATCAGTTTCTCCGAAAGCTTCGTGCCGCGCCCAAGAACGATGATGAGCAACCCCGTGGCATTCGGATCGAGCGTGCCGCAATGCCCAACTTTCGGAATGCGAAAGTGATTGCGAATTTTCGCCACCACATCGTGCGAGGTCCACCCCGCCGGCTTATCAACGAGCAGCGCGCCATCCAATACGCCAATTTCCTGCATGGTTTAACGCGCGCGATTGAGCGCCTTCTTGATCGCGGCGACGACGCGGCGCTGGACGGAAATCGGATTGCCGGGAATGCGCGCGCCGGCCGCGGCGGGGTGGCCGCCGCCGCCGAACTCAGCCGCGATTTCGTTCACGTTCACTTTGCCGTTCTTCGAACGCAGGCTGATTCGAGTGAGCTCCGGTTCAAGTTCCTCGAAGGCACATGCCACGACGACCACGTCGATGTCGCGAATGTGTTCGATCAATCCTTCCGAGTCGGCGCGCTCTGCGCCGGTGCGCGCGAAGTCTTTTTGCTTCAGCCAGAAGTAGGCAATCCGGTCGTTGTGCGTCAGGCGAAAGGAGTTGTAAACGTGGCGCAGCAGGCGCACCCGCTGAAGCGAATAGGACTGATAAACTTCGTCGCAAATCTTGGCGAGGTTCGCGCCACGTTTCACCAGTTCGCCTGCCACATGATATGTCGCGGGGCGTGTGGTCGAATACTGGAACGATCCCGTGTCCGTCGAGACTGCGGTGAACAAACAGTCCGCAATCGGCTTCGTGATCGGCCAGTTGGCCGCGCGAATGAGCCGATAGATCAACTCGCCGCACGACGGTTCCTTGCCCGCGACCCAGTTGATGTCCGCATAGCGCGTGTTGCTCTCGTGATGGTCGATATTGATGAATAGCTGGCGATCCTGAATGTGGAGCCCCGCCTTGCCAAGCCGCTCGAAGCTCGCGCAGTCTGTCGCGATCACGCAGTCAAACTTTTCTCCACCGTGCGGCTTTTCAAAGAGCTTTTCGGCGTCAAGGAAGCGCAGTTTCTGGGGCACGACATCTTCGTTCCAGCAACAGACGCGCTTGCCTTCGTTCTTGAGCGCGAGGGCCAGGCCGAGTTGCGAGCCGATGCAATCGCCATCGGGCCGGATGTGGCCGACGACGCAGAACGTGCGCGCGTCACGAATGCTGTCGATGATGCGCCGAACAATTTGAGGAGGGGGCTTCATAGTTGCCGGGGAATTATTCCTCCGGCGTGGTCTTCTCCAGTTCCTCGATGATTCGCAGCACGCGGTTGCCGCGGTCCACCGATTCATCGACGACGAATTTGAGCCGGGGCGTGTACTTGAGCACGACGGTCTTGGCTACGAACGCCTGCACGCGCGGCCGGTTTTTGTTCAGCATGTCGAGGGCGGTCTTCTTTTGCTCCGTGGTGCCGAGCAGGCTGATATACACTTTCGCGTTCTTCAAATCACCCGCGACATCCACGTCATTGACCGTAACGAGGCCCGCCTGTTGCACGGGAATCTCGCGGCGAATCGCCTCGCCAATTTCACGTTTCAAAAGTTCGCGCACTCGTAGGAGCCTGTGAGAGGGCATACGATAAATCTCCCTGTTGAATTACAATTTGGGCGCGACCTTCTCGATGGTGTAGCACTCGATGCTGTCGCCCGCTTGAAACTCATTGAAGCCTTCGATGCGGATGCCGCACTCCATGCCCGCGCGCACTTCGTTCACTTCATCCTGGAAGCGGCGCAGCGATTGCGTGACACCTTCATAGACAAGGTTCTTGCGCCGCATGATGCGCACCTTGCCGCGCGTGATGCGGCCACTGGTGACGGCGCAGCCGGCGACATTGCCGCCCTTTGAGAGTTCGAAAATCTTGCGCACTTCCGCGGAGCCGGTGACAACTTCCTTGAGAATCGGATCGAGCAAGCCGGCCATCGCGAGTTTCACTTCATCGATGAGCTCGTAAATGATCGTGTAGAGTTTGATCTGAATCCCTTCACGCTTGGCGACCTCAGACGCGCCGCTGTCGATACGCGTGTGGAATCCGAGAACAACTGCTTTCGATGCCGAGGCGAGCAGCGCATCGGATTCAGTGATGGTGCCGACGGCATCGTGAACTACTTCCAGCGAAACTTTGTCCGCCTCAATCTTGTTGAGCGCCTCGACAATGGCTTCGAGCGAACCTTGTGTGTCGGCTTTGATAACGAGCCTGAGGACTTTTGCCGTCTGCTCGTCCAGTTTTTCGAAGAGATTCTCTAACGATACTTTGGGTGCGGCGGCGTCCTGGCCTTCTTTGCGCGTTTGCTGGGCGCGGCGCTCGGCTTCGTCGCGCGCGGCTTTTTCATTTTCGACGACGCTGAATTCAAGGCCGGCTTCCGGCACGCCATTCAGGCCCAACACTTTCACCGCGACGGACGGGCCGGCTTCGTCGAGTCGTTTGCCTTCTTCGTTAATTAACGCGCGAACACGGCCATAGTACTGGCTGCAAAGGAGAATGTCGCCTTTGCGCAATGTGCCTTTGCGCACGAGCACCGTCGCGGTCGGGCCGCCGGGTTCGAGGCCGGACTCAATGACATTGCCCTTGGCGCGGCGGTTTGGATTCGCTTTCAGTTCCAGCAAATCCGCCTGGAGCAGAAGCATTTCGAGCAACTTGTCCACGCCTTGTTTGGTAATCGCGGAGCAATCGACGAAGATGGTGTCGCCGCCCCAGTCGTCTGGCGTCAGTCCCTTTTCGGCCAGTTGTTTGCGGACCTTCATGGGGTCGGCGTTGGGATGATCGATCTTGTTCACCGCGACGAGAATCGGGACCTTCGCCGCCTGCGCGTGGCTCAAGGCCTCGAGTGTTTGCGGCATCACGCCGTCATTCGCCGCAACGACCAGCACAACGATGTCCGTGACGTTCGCGCCCCGCGCGCGCATGGCGCTGAAGGCGGCATGGCCCGGCGTATCGAGGAAAGTGATTTGCTGCAACTCGTCCTTCCGCTCCGGATGCGGAAACGCAATCGTGTAAGCGCCAATGTGTTGCGTGATGCCACCGGCTTCGCCCGCCGCGACGTTCGCCTTGCGAATTCCGTCGAGCAGCGTCGTCTTGCCGTGATCGACGTGGCCCATGATCGTGACC
>JGI10216J12902_100810069_pt1 | contig 22986 bp, 43 predicted proteins | sample KanNatreferecore_FD_12902 | JGI IMG/M metagenome (IMG submission 12902)
CATCGTCACTCCTTCTCCATCATCGTCCGCACCGCCTCGACAATCCCCGCTCCCGCCGCGAGACAGCACACAATCGCCACGCCAATCAGCACGCCGAGCAGCGCGTGTGCCGGGCTGTACAGCATGGACAGCGTCAGGGTGAGCAGCGAGAGGAACAGGAGCAGTCGCATCGTCAATCCTCTGTGAATGTGCCGTCTCTCCGGCAGCCACGCCTGCTTTCAAGGGGCGTTCCTATCCGCGCTTAAGCCCCGCGTTTCCTCACCACTTCGTTCTGCCGCGGCGGAACAGGGCAGGTGACGCCAACTTTCACGACTTCGCACCATCCGTCGCGCTTGGCTTCCCAATAGAACTCGTAGCCGAAGTGCTTAGCGGCCCTCTCCTGCGCTTCGCGGCGATGGCCGAACATCAGGACCGCAACGCCTCCGTCATCCACCTTGGAAGGCAATTCGCGAAGCCAGTCGTTCGACTCGAAATCCCAGATGACCCACATCGTCAATCCTCCCTCTCGCAGCACACTTCCGCCCGCTCCTCGTCGCGCTGCTGCTGGGCGTCCGCTTCGGCTTGCATCGCGTCTTTCATGACTGGCTCCTCGATGACTAATCGAACTCGTACATCCCGTAATGCTCAAATTTGACAGCCTTCGCCCCTTTCTCCCGAACGAGCCAGTTCGCGAAGGTCCGCGGCGAGTATTGCCTTCGTGGAGGGTCGTTGCCGTCCTCGGTGCCGCCGTACTTCGCCACAAGGAAGTTCTCCCGTTCTCGAACCCGCTCTATCCAGGCGGCTTGAACTGGCGAATCATAGGCTCGCGGATTTTCGCCGGGTGCCAGTATCGCCTCGAACTCTGCCCGCAAAGCGTCGATGTCGTATCCGTTCGGCATTTCCAGCAACGCTAACGGGTGGTCCATGTCGCTGATGAGGAGGAGAGTCACGGGCATGGCGTCCTCGCTTTGGTGATAAGTTCACGGGCGATTTTGACCTCGTGTCCGATGCAGCCGACGTCTTTGCAGGACGCTCTCTTGTGATCGCAATCGCTGGTGGCGTCAACTTTGTTGGCGAGCGCTTCGAGGACGGCGAGAAGTGTGTCTCTCTGCTCCTTGACCCGCGCCGCCTCCATCGGCTCGCGGAAGTCCTCGAAGGACACCTTGTCGCCCTGGTCGCACCCCAGGAACTTGCTGAACTCTTCCGAGAGGCGGGCGGCGCGAACCTTGGCGTTGGCGTCTGTTCCATACGTCGTGAACTGGAACCGATTGTGTTCGTCGTCGATGGCGACGATGAGGACGGCGGCCTTGGCGAAGCGGACTGCCAGGGAAGCCGCCTCGGTTGTCGGGATGTCCTTGTATTCTCTCATGGTGTTCTCACTTCCGTGGGCGATTGTTCCTGTTCAGGATGCCAATACAGCAAGCTTCTCCTGAACCATCTTGATCCTGTTGGTCAGTTCGCGCTCGGCCTGATCGCGCCGCATGTAACACCACCTGGGTCGAACCGTAGCCCAACTTTCCTTACCGCGATATTCGTACCGTCTCGCGATGTGCTTGCCATCGCTGTACACGTCTGGCCTCACTTCGCACTCGACAATCTGAGCCGACACGCGGCCAAGAGTGGCCTCAATGTCGAAATCCATCAGGTAGAGTTTCGTGCCGATGGTCAGGTTCTGCACTTCATTCATCTTCATCATCGTTGCTCCGGTTGCGGGGGAGGGGCGAGGCTCCCCACGGTGTCTCGCGTTACTTGCTTCCGAAAAACGCCTTGCTGTCGCGAACGTAGGCGTTGTAATCGCGCACAAGAAACTCCATGTCCAGTTTCGCGACGGTAGCGGCAAGGCGGTCTCGCACGTCCTGAACGATGCTGGGGCGAGATGTCTTGCCGTACTTTTCGAGCCAGTCCTCTTCGATTTTGATCGCCTTGAGAAGATGCGTCTTGATGTTCTCCCGGAGCGTTTGCAGATGTTCGGCAATGTCGGCTTCCGTGTAACCGAACTGGACGTGCTGAGTGTAGCCGCGAACCTTGATGAAGCAGCCAGTCTCAGCGTCGGTGAACGTGGCCTGCTGCTTGCCCCATGACTGGACCACTACGCGGCGAACGTAGATGGCCGGGACGCCTCCAGTCCGTTCGCTGCCGTCGTCCGACCAGATTCCGGTCAACAAGATCGTGTCGCCCTTCTTCGGCTTCATGTTCGTCTTGCTTAGTGTCGCGGTCATGGCTCGGCTCCGTGTGGCGTTTCGTTCGTGGTTCAGCGGGCGGGGCGGCCAGCGTCGCGGACGATCAGGCAGACCAGCACTGCGATTGCCACGGTTCCGATCAGGGCTGTGATGACTGCGAGCATTGCGGGTCTCCGTGTGGCGTTTTCATTCACCTACACCTATCTTAGTGTTTCTGGTGACTAGTGGCAAGAAGAAAATTCTACAAATCTGATTTTTCTCTGGCACACAAGAAACTGAACGCCTACAATAACCTCGCGTCCGTGTCCCCTCTACAATTCCCAAGGTGTCAAAGATCATGAGTCAAGCCCTGCTGGAACTTCCGCCAATGGCTGCAAGCCGCTCCGTGAAGATCGACGGCGACCTCCTGAAGAAAATCAAGATCATCACCGATGCCAGTGATGGTGAGGTCAAGATTCAGGACTACATCAACCAAGTCCTCACTCCCGCAGTGGCGCGAGACTACCCGAAGGCTCTGAAGAAGCTGAACGATGCGGAGAAGGAGAACGGTAAATGAACGCCAACCACGTGATGTACTGGTGCCGCTTCGGCCTCTCTGTTAACATGCCCCCGCCGCTGAAGTCTGAGGATTTCGAGCGGTGGCTGTCCCTGCCATTCGTTCCGTATCCCGGACTCGACATCAGTTTTGACGATGAAGAAGACCCGTACAGAATCAAACACGTGACCTGGTTTCAAGGCGGCACTCCTGACAAGTCCTTTTTCTCTTGCGATCTCCGAGCGATGGACTTCAGCGACCGCAACCCCGTTGAATTTGAAAATGAAATCGAGTGGGCCGCAGAATATTACAAGGATGACGGCTGGTCGATCTGGGATATCGACGCTCCTGACTGCCCTCCGGAACACGCCACTGCGAAGCCCGAAGCCTGATCGCGAACCACTGGCACGCAGCCTGCATCCGCTAGCATGGACGCCTTCCTCAAGAGGACACCATGCATGTCGCCAACACGCCAGCACTTGTTTCTCTCGCTCGCTGACCGTTTCCCGGAGCCAATCCGCAGCAGGTTACGACTCGGCATCCTGACCGGGGAGCCGGTCGAGTTTGTCGAGGACCGCGACACGGGCAAGCTGACTGCGGAGATCGGGGGCTGCCGCATCTGGACCGTGTGGGTGCAGGACCGCCAGCCGGCGCTTGCCGCACGGTAGCACCTCGGGCGGGCCGGGGGCAAACTGCGTCAGCCTGTCAGACGCGGATACCCGCCGCCCGCAGCCCGGCGTCAGTCGCGGCCTCGCGTGACTGCCCGCCAGGAAGTTCCCGGCCTCCTGGCGGGCCTGACGCGAGACGCACCCCGTTCGCGGGATGCTCACTTCGCAATCCCCTCTTGTCTCAACACCTGCAGCGCCTTCCGTTCTCGGCTACTGGCCGGCTCGCGTGGCGGTCTGTCTTCCTCTCTCGCTGGTTCGCTCGCCCGCTCAATGGCCTCGAGACTCGTGTGCAGGACGCCAGCTATTCGGACCCCTTCCAATCTCCCCGCCTTGATCCAGGATCGCACCGTATCGGGGTGTTTGCTCAGTCGCCGGCCTGCCGCTGGGATCGTCAACAGGGTTTCGTTGCCGACGTCAATCATTGGTGTCCTCCGGCTCCTCGAGCCATTGGGAAATCCAACTGCCCTTGTAGTAGCGCAGCCGCCCAACCTTCTTCGAGCGGAGTTTGCCCGACCGTCTGGCTTCGGCCAGCGCTTTCCCGTCTATGCCTTTTGCCCGAAGCGTTTCTTCGTCGTACCAGCATTCCGCGTCCAGTTTCAGCATGTTGCACCTGCCTTTCTCCGCGAACACATCCTAAAACACGCACGGCCGCTTCGGACCACTTTGCATTCTGCTCGTGGAGAGAGCGGGGTGAAGTGCGGAGTATGCGTGAAGGATTGCGGAGAATCGGGGGATCAAGCGGCGGAACCTGGAAAATCCTCTGGCAAGCGGACCCCGAACGTGGCGGTGAGCCACGGGCGCATTTCGCCCCAGGAGTAGAGAGCCATTTGCCCGCGGCGACCCTTGACCCGGGGGGCGGGCATTCCTTTGGACTTGTAGTCTTCCAGACAGCGCTTGGACCGATGGGCGACAGCAGCCGCCTGGTCAAGCGTCACGAGTTGCTCGAACGGGTCAGGAGGAGGAAAGGGGAGGTCGGTTTGCGTCGGCGGCTCGATTACATCGCGGAGTCGTGCAACCTCATCAGACAGACGGCGCAGCTCGGCCAGCACACGCTCAAGCTTCTCAACAAAGAAATCATTTTCCCATGACATTGACGAACTCGGGGCAAGGGTCCACTGATAACCATGCCACGAGCATACATGCACGCATGAACACTATCAAGAGGATTCTTTCATCCAATCGCCTCTATGGCCTTAAATCCCTTCTGCAAGTTGTCGGGCGCATAGATCCGCGTGGCGTTCAGAGTGCGGTGACCGAGTACGATGCGCGCGACTTCCCAGCCGAACTGTTCGACCAGCAAAGCGGCCGCGTTGTGGCGGAGTTGATGGGGATGAAAACCAGGCACTTTTGCTCGTTTACAGGCCTTGCGCACCGCTGCGGCGTAAGCGTCAGCCGTGTACTTCGGGCCCGGGGTTTTCTTCGGTTTTCTCTTCCGTCGGCGAGCGGTCTGAGATGGTTTCGGCGGTGTCTTGCGCGCGGCTCGTCTGGCCGCGTCGAATTGTTCTCGAGACTCCGCTGGCGAAAAACAAAATTGGTCCGGCGCTCGCCCCTCGAGATATGGGGCGAGCAGCTGCTGGGCCCGGGGGCCGATGGGGATGTATCGCTTGTGGCCGTGGTGGGCCGTCTTGTGCCGGCCGGGGATGTAGACCCAAACTCTGCCGAGGTCGATGCGCTCGCCGATTAGCGCAGCCAGGGCTGCGCCAGTGCGGTCGATGTCGCCTGGGCAGAGCCGGCATATCTCTCCCGGGCGAGCGCCAGTCAGCAGTTGCAAACGGAGCATATCGGCGACGTGCGGGGTCACGTGACTGAAGGCGGCTTGCAGGGACTTCTCGGGCGCTGGCCCTACTTCCTCAGTCTCTCGAGCTTGGGAGCGGTACTGCTTGAGATGGTCCACGGCCATGAGTTGGTGATAGACTTCGGGCCTGACCATTCCCCTTTTGACGCCGAAACGAAAGGCACGCCGGATACGGTCCACGTCCTTGTTGATTGTTTTCCGGGAGCGGCCCGGCTCCCGCCCCGATTTAGCAAGAAATGCAAGCGAGTCCTTGTCCATCCAGTCCCCGCTCATCATCGTCTCGCGCAAGGCCTCGAGCTGGACTGGGGTGAAAGTGTTGGCAGACGTCGGGCCATACAGGCGCTGGAGCGGTTGAAGAGCCTTCGCGATGTTGACGATCTCTTGGGTTGGTTCGCCGTCCTTGTGCCGGTAGTACGCTCGAGCCTCTGGCATGTAGCCGGCCAGCAGTTCGTTGACGGTTGCATCTCCGTTTTTCGCGGGGGCAGGCCTGCCCTGATGTTCGGCCAACAGACGAAGTCGTTCGGCGTCAGCTCGAGCCTCGTCTGTTGGCTCTCCGACAGCGCCCAGGTAGTGGCGAACGCCAGCGATCTTGACGTAGTAGCGCTGGCTGGCTTTGTGGACGCAGAGACGGGGGAGCTTGCGAGGCATGGGATCGGCCTCCGTGCCGATTGGGGGTCAAATTGACCCCCGTTTGCCCGCCGGGATGGGCTCGGCCCGTAGCTTCTTGAGGCTCGTAAGTCCCGCGTCAGAAATGTCTTACAGTAGCTCCCCGACTAGGGCTCGAACCTAGAACCTAGCGGTTAACAGGCGAAACAGTCGCCTTGAGTGTCCCGGCGTGAAAGTCTCGTGGCGGCAAAGGTTACGGCAATGCGGAAACGGTTTCAAGGCGAAACGAAGACGTGCGAATTCTCCCGAAAACAACGGGGTTGCAAACGGGGTCGGGGGTCAAAATGGGGGTCAGATAACCCAGAATTGCGGCTCTCGTTCTTGATACGGTCCGTCCGGCCTGTGGTCGGTTAGGAACCGAATGTAGTTCTTTTCGGCCTCTTCACTGCCGTACTCTCCGAGGTAGTAATCCTTGCCTTTCAGACGAACTCTTGCCTGATTACTCGGCTTGTGACGAAGTATCCTTGGCGGCCAAACCCGGCCGCGTCTGCCCCTTGCAATTTCCGCCTCCAGCTTTTTCTTTTTTCGAGCCGCACGCTTTTCTTCAGCTAATTCCTTCGCAGCAACCCGGGACGCAGTTTTTGACTTTGGCGTCGATAGAACCTTGTGGGCATCCCATCCTAAACTGACTCGATAGCAGATCAGATTGGCTGGTATGCCGGTCAGGCTCGACCAGTGCGCGTAAGTCAACGCGATGCCGCGCCATACCAGTTTCCTGATTGCCCTTTTGTTCCGCGCTTGCTCGTGCGCGAGCGCCCATTGGCAATTAGTCGGTTCGTAGTTGCCGTTCACGTTGATCCGATCAACACTGAACTCTGGGCCCGGCGAAGGCCCCATGTCCTCGAAAAACGCCTTGAACGAGTTCTTCCACCTGTCGCAGACGGTTATCCCGCGCCCGCCGTAGTTGGCGAAGTGGTTCCCTTTTGAGTTGAAACATCTCTGGCGGATGTTTTTCCACGCGGTGTGTTCTTTCGGATGCAGAGACTGCAAGGTCTGCTTGACGGGTTGTTTTCGTTTGGCGAACAGGTCATCGAGACAGCCGCAATGCTTCGTTCCTCCTGAGATGAGATCGAGCTGACCAACCCAGCGAATAACGCCGCAGACACAACGACAATCGAGGTATGGATGGCCGTCTTTTCGTTCTCTTTTGACAACCCGCAATACTCTCCACGCGCCGAACTCGTGGCCGACAACCATCTTGGCAATGAAATTCGGGATGCTAAAGTGACGTGGCAAGGCTGCCTCCTGACAGGCGGTCGCGCAGAGATGCCGGGTCTAGTACACCCGGCATCTCATCATTTTACGCGGAGATTGTGCAAAATAAAGACGTGTTGGGCGAGTGGTCAGACGTGGTGCGGGCAACGACTTAGGACGACATACCACGATTGGCGTGGTACGCGAGGCGCAGGGCGAGTTGCCCGAACCCGCCCGTGAGCCTGGCGTAAACCTATTCGAGCAGCTCATTTTTCGCCGCGACCATCACCTTATCGCGAATCCACTCCGTGACGGTGACGCCGGTTCCGGTTCGCTTCGATTCGCTGGCTGCCGCCGCTTCGATCATGGCTGACTCGGACGGGTAGAACAGCACCGTGAAACGGTCGTTTTTCTTCTCTCGACCTGCCGGCAGCGGGGGGCGTCCGCGTTTGGCGGCTTTGGGTTTGGCTGGCATGGGTGTCTCCTGCAGGGGTATTAGCTCAGCACCGCCAAAAGCTCCCGCCCGCCCTCAGTCCGCTCGTTGCAGAGGGAACGATCTGGGCAGCGTCCCAGACGCTTCAGTTCGGCCCGCAGTGCCGTGAGAGCCTGCGCTGCCGTCTCGAATCCGTCAGTCCTCACGGCTTCGTCAAGCCCTCCGCCCCATGCGAAAGCGTAATAGCCGCTCGGAGCCAGAGTCTCAATCGCCCACTTCACCGGATGCAACTGAGTCGCCATTGTCTTGCTCCCGTTTCGTCGCCCTTGTTTCACTCCACACCCTTATCTTAATAAGCATCGAATAAGAATGCAATAGTAATTCCAGAATTATTCTGAAATAGTTTCAGCGCATGAAAAAAGCCGGGGCTGTTGCACCCGGCTTCAAACGCGAGCAGCCGCCGAGGTGTTGCCCCCAGCGGCTGCTAGTGTGATGGCCCTGAGATGGCGTTCAAGGATGTGAAAGGCGTCTGGCAGGGCTTGAGTACCTGCTTGCAGTCTTGCCACGGCTTTCGCTCGTAACTGCCAGATCGGTAAGTCCTGCGTGCCCTTCCACGCCGCAGACGCCGTAGGGCATTCTACCGTTCGTGGCACGCCGCATCGCAAGTGCGGCCCGGTCTACAGTAGCAGAGCATCCCGCAAGAGCATGTCCCGGCTGGCCAGCAGTCGCAGTTCCCGCGACCGGGCAGACATGGACACACGCGGGCAGACGGTGACGGCATGAGGCTGAAGGCAGCCAGCAGCAGCGTCAGGGCGAGGTAGCGCATGGCGTGTCCTCGAAGTGAGCGGCGTTGCGGGGGATTGAACCTCGCGATTGGTGAAGCCGTATCCGCTGGCCAAACGGACGCGCTCCCCTTACCCCAAACCAGGGACGCCAAAAAGGGAGGGGCGGCTGCTGCTAACAGTACCCCTCCCCGCTGCATGACGGCGACAAGCCGCCGTGCGTCCAGTGGATATCAGCGGTCACACGATGCTGAGCAACTCGCATATCTGGTCGAAGTGGTCCGGCTCGCTGAACAGGTGCGACAGCAGGCCCGCGACGATGTCATCTTTCGGCGTCGGCGTCAGGCTGGCCAGCATGGTCGCGATAGACATCACCGCCAGTCCCTTCTTGCGGAACTCGTCCTTGCTGATAGTCATCTCGGCCAGCCCTTTCGCGGGGGCCGCCGCCGCCTTGGGCTGGGCTTTCATCGCTTTTTTGACGAGCCCCTCAAGCTGGGCTTTCTCTTCGCTGGTCAGGGTTTCGGACTTGGCCATGTGATACTCTCCTCTTCGTTGTCGGAAGGTGCGGATTCGATTGTAAAGCCGGTGAAGCGTACTCATGCGGCCCTCAGTCACAGCATTGGCAGAACGCGCGGATCTCCTCGACGCTCGCCGATGCGCCCATCTCGAGGACGGCTTCCACGGCGGTATTCGTCTCAGACCACGTCAGCGGAGCGCCCTGCTCGTGGATGGCGCGGCGCAGACGTCCGCGTGCCAGGACACCGCCGCGGGCTGCGATCTTCTTCACGGCTGCCGGCCCGTCGTTCTTGCACACGCCGAGAGCCTTGAGGATGGCGGTAATCAGCGTGATGATAATCGTTGGGTCGAAGCCAGGGAGAGCGGCGCTCAGCCTGCTCCCCGCCTGGTCCGCTGCTGCCTCTGCCGTCAGGGGCGTCTCGGGCGCCGCGGTCTCGAGGTCTGCCGCTCTTGCTCTTGTTGCTGTCGCCATGTTGTTTGCCCTTTCTCAGTTGTGTTCGGGCGGCGGAAAGGGTTTCCAGCCGCGCCATCGTGACTCATCCGCATTGTCGCCGCGCAGGATGTAACTCGCCTGCCGCACGGCCGCCTCCCATGCCGCCTGAAACTCTGCCGGCAGCCGCTCCCACTCCATCACCATGCCGCTGTCGAGACAGGCGGCGTAGGCCCGGTAGGCACTTGCCGCGACCTCGCACCAGGGCGGCAGAACGACCGCCGGTTCAGGTTTTGGATTTACAACGCCCACACTTCACCTTTGCCGCACACGGCGGCTTTGCGGGTCAGCCTCAGCACGATCCGCCGCGCGCCCGACGCGGCTGGGAATACTGCATCGGCGCTTGCCTGGACGGAGCAGAGTAGGACGAAGATTCGATAATCACCACTCCACGGCGAGCATCACGTCTGCCCTGCACTCGCGCCTGACGCCGCGTCATCGTCTTCACTTCCACAGTCACCGCGGGCGGCTCCTCTGCTCTCGGCATGGGTGGCACGGGCGCAGCCGGCTTTACCAGCGCCTTCACCGCACATTCGCAGACCTCGCACGCGCAGGGCGGCGCTTGTGAGGGCTTCGGAGCCTTGGGAGGGGCCGCCGCATTCCCGCTTCCCGCCAGAAAAACCGCCACGGCGAAGGCCGCCAGAAAGGATTGCTTCATCGTCGTCGTCCTCCTCGAAATGAGCGATTGAAACTCGGCTGAAATTGAAACGGCTCGAATGGCTGGAAGAACGGCTCTTCCTGTCTCTGGGGGGCTGCCTCTGGGTTGTCCACGAGGTGCCAAGGTAGAGGATGTCCAATCACCGTGTCGCCTCCTGGAGCAAGCCCGGTTGCGTAGCCGCCGAAGCCCGGCCCGGTGTCCCCGAATACGTTTCTTTCGTTGTGGCAATCCGTGCAAGCCATCTTCATCCCTGTGTAGCCTGGAGGGCGAGCCGCCTCATCTCGCCACAAAATCGCGTTGTGCCACTTGCCCTCTTTTTTGTCATCGTCGGGGAACTTAATTCTCATTCGATGTTCGAACGCCTTGCCCTTGTAAGACAGAATGTCATCGAAGCGGCTGCCAATCACATACTCCCGTTTCAGCCCTCGATTCTGCTGCGAGCTGTGCTTCCCGTCGCTGTCCCTCAGACCGTTCCACACCCAGATATTGCCGATCCATTCACGCGGCGGTTCCGGCAGCAGCTTGAACTTGTCCGACCTCACGCCCCTGATCCCCTCCATACCCCCGCTCTGGTGCCATTTCGACGGGGTTCCACTGACTGGCACCTTGTCGATTGTGTCTCTGCCGCTGGTGACAGCTATCCGCTGCGTCCATTTGGTCGGCTCGAACTTCTCCATGCCGGGCGGGAAGTCCAGCGGCGACAGCCAGGACGACGGCGTCACGGGCGGCGCTTGCGGCGGCAGTGGAGCGCGGGGAGGAGCAGCCAGCAAAACGCCGGCAAGCAAGGCCAAAGCGGTCATTGCGAGCAGTTTCATGGTGTCTCCTCAAGCGGGCGGGGACTCGAACGTGCTAGCCCGCGGCACTCGTCCCCGCCCAAAGCGGGCGTCGCCTAAATATCATGCAGCCAACGTGATAACACGCGGAGCCTGAGAGTCATCGGGGATAGCTTTCGACGCTTCAAGAATCCCTGTCCCGCCTTCACTCCAAGAATCGCCCCAGCTGTTCCAAATCCTGATTCTGAAAGGGGATAAAGACACTAGGTCAAGTGCGATTATGGCATGGGACCACCACGAATAGTCCGTGGTGCATGGGATGCCCAATAGCAGGCAGGTGACAAGCTGCTGCTTGATGAGAGCCTTGTTGCCAGATGTCAGATTCATCCACTCAGGGGTGAAGCGGTTTTCCTTCGCCTCCGCCCAGGTCTCCGGCTTGTCGTTGGCCCGGCTCTTGGACTGCTGCGGCCATGTCTTGCTGGTAGGAATGCCGCGTGACTCGATGAACTTCAGGGACTCCTCAGACCAGCCCCCTTCCGAGCGGTAATTCTTTATCATGCAGGCGACCGCGAATGCCGACAGGTCGGCATAGGGCTGGTTGTTGACAGCGCGGGCAATCAGCGCGGCACTGGTGGAGCTGTGAGCCCAGCAGTACGGCTCGCCGTCCTGATCCCTGGAAGGAATCCGCTTGCCAAACATGCCCTGGTTGCGGATATCGCTCAGCTGGCTCTGATCCTTGATCTTCTGCGCCAGCCGGTCAGCCCATTCGGATTCGGGGATCAGCGGGATGTCGAAGCTGCCGGCCACCTCCGCCCGAAGCTGGGACTTCATCGGATGCTGCGGCCACAGGCCCATCTTGCGCGGTTCGCCGTCCACCACCGGAGTCAGGAACCGCTTGTAGTTCTTGCTGTCGATGATGACTTCGTTCGCGCCGATGGGGGCAGACAGAACGGGATTTCCACTCTTCTTTGCCATTGGTCACTCTCCCCCGTGCTTCTTGAGGATCGCCATCGTCTCGTCCAGGTTCTTCGGCAGTTCGCCCTCGTAGCCCGTCTTGCCGTTGCTGACGATCAGCCAGGGCAGGCTTTTGCGGGGGCGAGCGAACACGTCCCGCCAGTGCTTCTCCAGCCCGTCCACCGGCACGTCCTTGTCGATGATCCAGTAGGCCGGTTGCATCCCTTCCTTGACGCACTTGGCGTTGAGGTAATCCCGCACCTGTTTGCCGAGGATCGCTGCTTGCTGGCCTGGCAACAGCCTGTCCCGCTCCTTGCTCTCCTCGACGATCATCACCCGCAATCCCGGCAGTGGGATCGGAGCCGGATCGACCGGAGGTGTGGTGGACATCGTCACCACGATTGTCGAGCCGGCGCTGACACTGGTGCCGGCTGGAGGCTGTTGAGACTTGACCGTGCCGGAGGTGTCCTCCAACTGAGCCAGCCGCAGGTTGAGCAGTGTCACCGCCGTCATGGCGGTAGCCCAGTCATGGCCGACCAGATTGGGGACGCTGACCTTAACAGGAGGATCTGGAGGAACAGGCGGGGCAGGAGTGCCAACCACCACGATGCAGGTGGCGAATTCGGACAGCCGAGCCTTGTTGGCCACCAGCGGGTCGCTCTTGGCCGCCACCGCCACGATGGTATACTTGCCGGCTGCGTAACCAATCAGCCGCAGCCGCACCTTTTTCACGTCCGGGTCGAACTCGCGGAACACGTCCAACTCCGGCGGCGTGACGTACTTCAAGTCGTCGCCTTCCCACTCAACCGTGACAGCCGCGAGGCGTCCGGGTTGAACTTTCACCTCCGGCGGCAGGGTCACTTTTTGGCCCCATGCTGGAGCGGCGAACAGCAGCAGCAGACACACATATTTCATAGCCTTGGTCCTCTCACGTTTCGTTTTCCTGAATCCGCCGCAGTGCTACGCTTTCCGCATACAGGTTGCCGCGTGCGTCCCGCCAGATTGCGCTCCCACGCTTCGGCCTGTACGCGATGGTGAACCCATTCCGCCGCAGGTGGCTGTCCACGCTGTCGTCGGCGAACACTGCCTCGACCATCGCGTCTATCCCGTCGTCGCTCAGGTCAAGGCGTCTGGGCTGCCATTGGGGGCGTGCCATATCAGTCGCATACCTCCGGGCTGCACGGCACCATTTCCGATATCACGCCGAACAGGATGGCGCACCGTCCGCAGACCATGATGCCGTTGAGGAGGAACGGTTGCGGCTTCTCGCATTGGCTAGGACAATGCGCATGAGTGCAGTTGCGTTCGGCATACCATCGGGCATCGTCGCTCACCGTGTCTCTCCCGCAGTGTGGTCAGTTGCCGCCGGCGCACTCCCCAGAATGCCCGGCGGCTTGGCACGCGCCCGTCTCAAGAGCGTGCATCGCGTTTACGGCGTGGGGGCGTCGGGGTTCAGGTCGTCGAGGACTTGCGCTTGTTGGGCCACAGCTTCGACCGCCGCTTGCAGTTCCGGGCTGGCGTTCTCTGCCGCCGCCTTGAGTTCCTCGACCTTCGTTTGGAGGGTCGAAATCTCCGCGCCGATCTTTGTCAGTTTGTCGCCGACCGCCTTGAGCTGGTCAGCCATTTCTTTCTGAGTTGCCACGATGGTTTCCATCCTTTCACACAGGGCATCGAGAGTAGCCAGGACACGCCCTTGCTGCTCCTCGATGCGTTTCAGTTTTTGCAGCACTTTGCACTTGAACATTGGGCTTGTCTCACAGTTGGTCTCGCCGATGCGGGTCCAGGGGCGGCTCGTCAGAGGCACGCCACGCCCTGAAGACGACCCACGCCACAACGCTGCCGCCGAGACACCAGCCGAAGAGGAAGCCGATTCCAAAGTCCACGGATACGCTCCTTTACCCGATGTGACCCAGCAGTATCAGGATCACGAGGATTACCAGCACGAGGCCGAGTAGGCCGCTCGGCGCATACCCGAACCCTCCTGTTACCTCAAAGGCATCTGACCGCTGCCGCCGAGAACGATGTAGCCGAGAATGGCCACACACAGCCACAGCAGGAAGCCTCCCCACACCCACGGGCCAGGTCCGACTCTGTAGCCGTACCCGCCTCCGCAGACGGCTAAAATCATGAGCACTACGAACACTACCGCGAGGAACGACATTGGATTCACCCTTTCTCTCTTGTCTCTCTGTCCTTCTCGTCCTTGATCCCTCTGCTGAACGCGGCCCGGTCGGTCGCTTCAACCAGTTTTTCTGTCAAGCCGTTAGTTGCCCTGTGGACCTCTTCGACCTGAATGGAAAGCGTCTTCATGTCGGCAGAATGCGTATCGGCCTTGTCGGCGACAACTTGCACCTTCTCAGCGACAATCTCAGCCTTTTCCGCCGCCTTCTTCACTTCGGTAGCGGCTTTCTTGGCCACCCACCAGTTCAGAAACCCTGTGATGGCGATCATGAGGGCAATCAGTGCGCCCCAGAAGTCGCCCGGAATGTCGGCAATCAGCATGTCACCCCTCGCCCTTCTGCATGGCTTCTATCTTGGCTTTCAACTCCTCGATGTACTTCAACTGCTCGGCGGACTTCACTTCTCCAGCTTCCTTCATGGCTTCAAGCGCTTTGAGGTTCTTCGCAATCTGCTCCTCAGTCCGCTGCTGGTGCCGGTGCTGCTGTTCCTGAAGCTCCCGCAAGGCGTTCTGGCCAGCCACCACCCCCGCCGCATAACGGGCATCAAGCAGCTCCTGCATTCGCCCGTTTACGGCATCCTTGATTCCGCCGGCTGTCTCCACAGCGGCACTCGCCGCTATTGCGGCCGTTTCCCTTGCATCAACTGTGATCCTGGTATTGCGGTCCAGCTTGCCTTCGACTGTCTGCGCCTTGAAGTGCTGAACCATGAAGCCGGTCCCGGTCAGCACCAGTGTTCCGACGAGAGCGATAGTGTTCGTGTGGTCTCCAGGGGCGAACGCCAGCATGGTCACGCACAGCACACCAAACCCGAACAGCCCCGCGATGCAGTACAGAAGCTGATTCATTCCGTTGTTTCCTTTTTCACACTGTTTGCTTCGTTTGCCGCCATTCGCTTCTGGCGTAATCTCCGGCCCCGCGTTTCCCTGTCAAAGTGTTGGATAGTCGGCGAACTCCTCCCCCGGGATAATCGCCCTGATGTCGCCGATGACCTTCCGCAGCTTGCCATTTTCAATCTCGGCATCGGCCAGCTTGCGGGACACCTCGGACTCCTTTGCCACGGCTGCCGCAGCCTCCTGCCGCAGCTTGACTAGCGCCCGCTCCGCTTCCGCCAGCCGCTGCTCTGCCGTTCGTCTCGCGTCCTTCTCGATGGCACATGACCGCTCGGCCTTCAGCATCCGCTCGTTTCGTTCGGCGTAGTCCCGGCTCAAGTTTGCCAGCCGCCGTTCGGTTTCATGCCGCGCCGTCAACTCCGCTGCGTACTGCACCGACAGCTCGACAGCCCGCCTCTCTGCGTCTTGGTGTGCCTGCTGGGCATAAGCCACGTCTTCCTCGCGGGCCTTGATGATGCCGCGCAAGTCCGCAATCTCTCCGCGTGCATTCGCCAGGTGGAACTCTGCCTCCCTCCCGTCCTGCTCAGAGCGCTGCAGGTGCCGGCTCATGGCCGCCTCGGAGCGGCTGCACGCTTCGGCGACACGGTCCCGCCAGACGGCGAGCGCGGCGGCGACCAGCGCCATGCCCATCAGGGGAATATGCAGGCTGTCCATTTCGGCGAACATGTGCGAATCCCTCCTCAGTCGTCTTCCTTGTCCCATGTCGCCTTGTCCCATCGCCGCTGGTAATCTTGCGCCTGTTCCCGCCAGTATTCGGCATCAGACCGCGCCCACCGCCAGAGAATAAACAAGGCACCAACAACGAAGCAGACAAAGGCAATCGTGTCGATTGACACTTCGATGCCGCTCACCGTGAACCCCTCCCCTCAGTCCGTCACTCGTCCCAATCTGGCTCGTGGTCAACCTTGCGGCTGATGCGCCGCCCACTGCTGCTGTACGCCTTGGGCGGCTCATACCCGCTGTGTGAACCCCACCGACGGCGAACCACAGGCTTCTCTTTCTTCGGCTCCTCGGCTGTCGTGCCATCGTCAGAGTCAGTTCCATCGTCGTCCATGCACAGTACCCGGTTGGGGGCGTCCTCCGCAAACCGCGTCACCTTACCTCAACTCGAATACAGGGCCAGTGCGTTTACTTCGGCCACTAATGCGAAGTTGTCGCCGGACGCGGGATCAAAAATAACCTCCACGCGATACGCTGTCCCGCCAGTCGGGAATGATGCCGCCGGTATCGCGTAGCCGAAGTTGTACCCGACTGAATCCTTCGTCCATCGGGGGTCGAGAGCGGTCGTTTGCAGCGTGTCGAACACGACTCCGCTGACAGTCGGCGTCAGGGTGGCAATCAGCGTGCCCGCGTCACGGGCGTAGACGTAAACCGTGATGGCGGAGATGGACGCCACGGTGATGTTCACCCCGGCATTGCCTTTTACCCTCGCCATGAGGTACAACCCCGAATCCTCCCAGATCGAGGCTTTCACATTCCAGGTTGGGGAACTCATTGGGGGCAGCCCTCCGCGGCAACAGGTCCGGGGGTATAAGTGCCGATGGCAGCGGGGAACGCCGTGTAGGTATCGCTGGATTCCTGTCCTGACACATACGCTTGTGACACGGCGACGAAGTACGGGCCGGTGGCAACGCCTCCGGGCGCAGTAATCCAGTTCTGCACCGAACCGAGTCCGATGTAGGTGTGGGGCGCAACAGGGCTTTGCCATCCGATAATCATGTCGGCTCGGTGATGATGGTTACAAAGCGGTCGTCACAGGCGGTTGCTGTGAAGCGCAGCGTAACCACGTTCGCGTTCAAATCTCCCGCCGCCAGGTCAATCTTGTAGATGCCCGAACTTACCTCGCTGACGGCGTTGGCGCACGCTCCAAACGCAGCGCCATCCAAACTTCTTGTCGCCGTGACAGTCTTCCCCGTGGCTCCCGTCGCGTGGTCGCTTGCCAGAACCATGAGGAACTCAAAGCCGGCAAGCGCCACGTTCTTTGTTATTCTTGCCGGCAAGTCAGCCTGGATTGCAGCCAATTGCGTGTCGAGGTTGGCACTGGCCAGTCCGAGAGCGGTTCGCACATTCGCTTGCGACAGGTTGTTCAGAGCAGCAATCGCCGCAAGCAAAGCATCCGTCGCCTGAATAATCAGGGACTGGTCTGCCGGGTCACTTGGGAACGTCGCCGCAAGGAACCCGGTCGGCTGCGTGTACGTCGCCATGCGACTGCTGACTGCCGCGTCAAGGTTCGCCAGCGTCCCGTTCGTGACGAGAGCGTCATAGGTCGCTGCCGGGAGAACCTCGTACTCTTTCGTAGGGGCCTGATAACTCGCCTTGTTCACGCGGATCGTCAGCCTGCCCAATGTGTCGCTGTTACCCGCGGTGCCGACAAGTGTGTAATGCCCGTTGCTGACGTGCGTAAGGGTTGCCGCCGCCGCCATCGCGGCTTCAGTGCCGTTCTTGCTGATGGACAAATCGCCGATGACCGCGCCGGTGTACTCGGCCCCGGTTGAGTCGAGGATGGGGCCGATGGTTTCGGTCCAGGCCGTGCTTTGCTTGAGAAACAGCATTGAGGTTCCTCACCCTGCCAGCATCAGGATTCGCCGTCTGCGGTTGCCGGTTGCGGCTCCCGGCACAAAGTACGATCTGCGTCCCAGCCAGCGGAGACATTCGGGATACCCGGCACTGGACTCCCGGCAGAGGGCGAGTATCTCTGTCGCGCTCAAGGCGCGGCTGTAGATACTCACGTCGTCGAGGTTCCCGCCGAAGAACACCGCTGTCCCCACAGCGTTCGCCCCGATGCGCGCCGGGAACGCCCCCCAATTGAACGTGGCGGCAGCTCCTACGCTGGAACTGGTCCCCGCTGGAACGCCATCGACATACAGCGTTGCGTTGGGCGGCCCAATCGACCATGCGATGTGATGCCATGCGCCGTCGTTGTAGCCGCTCCCGCTGCTGTCCACCTGGATCAGCCCGGTAGCGGCATCACGAGCGAACGCGCTTATTTTGGTTGTCGAGCGGAAGGCCAGAATGGCACACTCGGTATTGCCGCCGTCTCGCGTGAACGAGAGAATTCGGTTGTCGCTGGCGCTGGCCGCTGTGCTGCGAATCCACGCCGTGAGTGTTGCCGACGACGCGGCGGCTGTTGCCCTCAAAAACGTGCTGCAATTCGGAAGGTCAGCACGATCATCCGTCCCGTCAAACCCCAGCGACCCCCATCCGCCCGGCCTCCCCCGCGAGCCTGCCCATGTTGGGCCGTTGGTCAGCGTGCCGATGTTGCTGTGACCGCGAGAGACGAGGTCGTAGAGTTTGGTGCCGCGCGACCACTGGCCGTTAGGGAGAATCAGCCACTTGGCCACGATGCCCCGGTTGAGGGGATGGGCCATGTTCAGAGGTTGGCACACATCAACCGCTATTCCTGGCTGCGGCATGTTAGCTTGGCTCACTTGTAAACTCGACCGGAGTGAAGGTCAGAACGCAATTCGCATCACTTGAATGGACGGCTGCCCCGCTCCCATTCAGCAGCACGAAAGAGCAGTAGCGTTTTGCCGGCGAGAAATACCCAACGGTCTGTTTCTGCACCGTCGCCGTGGCCTGTGCCGTGCAGACACCGTTGCCGACGAAGTCGAGTTGTTTCACCGCCGCGGCAGCGTTCGATGAATACCCCGTGTAAGCCTGGTCTGCCCCTGCCGTGCCGCCCCGGTTGTCCGTTCCCGCCGTGGCGCTGCTGCTCTGATTCGCCCACAGGTCAATCGTGTTATTGGCTGTCGGCGTTGCGGCCAACTCAATGTCGAGTTCAACGCGATAAAGCTGCCCACGGGTAGCGCCGAAGTCTACTTTTGTGGACTCTCGATAGGCAGCATTGGCGAGCGATGCCAGCGTAATCGTGCCGTCGCCGCCGCTGGACTTGACAGTCTTGGGGGTTCCCGACTGCTGCCGTAGAACTGCGCTTACTGCCACGGTTTCATCCTCCTCAATTCCCAGCATCCGCTCGGCAATCGCCACAGCGGCATCGGCTAACTCAAGCTGCGTGTCGGGATTGGCGTACTCCCGCACCCCAGACTTCGCTATCAGGCTCAGCAGCACGTCGCGGGCAACTTCGGACAGCGTCAGAACGGGCATGGCCGGCCCTCACGACGCCTGCCGCGCCTGCGCCACATCAGACGGTGTGACCTGCCCGCCTTGCTCCAACAGTCCCGTCTTGTACATCTGGTCAGCGCGGGACGCCGGCTCCGTCAGGAGGGCCGTCAGGGCTGCCCGGCTCTCCGTGCCAGCCGCGAAGATTTGCAGCAGCCCCTCGCGCACTTCGGACCCGGTCTTCGGGTTGACGTCGCCGCTGGCGGTTATCATGCCAATCCATTGCCGGTCAGCAGCACTTGCCGCGTTGAATTCGTCGCGGTCGATCGCTTTCGAGATTTCGGACGCGGGTATGCTTTCCCTGTCGATGGGAGTGAGCGGACTGACGGCGTTCAGCTTGTTCGCGTTCGCCTCGTCGTCGGCGGCGAGGGTGGTCAGACCGAGGGACTTCGGGTCTGTCTCAAGCTCCGCCTTCAAGGCGAGCAAGTCAGCGGGAGAGCGTGCCATTTGGGAATACTCCAGGGAAGGTGTCAGGGAACAAGTCTTTTCGCTTCGGCCACATCTGACGCCGTGGGGGAGCCGCCGAGGTTCAACTCCTCTGCCCGCGTGCCAGGACGCTTCATCAGGGCCACGAGGTTTGTCCGCGTGGCGCTGTTTGCCGGGAACACCGCTCCTAACTCTGTCTTCAGCGTGGCGGTCAGTGGCATAGTCTGCGCCATCGCAATCAACTGCACATACTGCTTGTCAGCAGCAGCGAGGGCGGCAAATTCCGAGCGAACGATGGAGGCAATCAAACTCCCCGCGTCAAGGCTCTCCCTGTTCGTCTGCCGGTTGGGCGTGTTGAGGATGTCCGCAATCTGATCATCCTTCTTCCCGGCGTAGGGCAGGCCAGCCGGGTTGAGCTTGATCTCGTTGCCAAGTGCCGTAAAGTCGATTGCCATAGTGTCACCGCTCCTTTTGTGCCGCCCATTATCTCAGGGGGACGCTGCCGGGTGCAAACCGGGGCAAGCTGTGTGCTGGGCTGCCAGGATCGCCGTCGTGGACACCCCCGGAATGCGCTCCATGAAATGCACTCGTCCGCAGTGGGAAGCACCCGTGATGGTGCAGTCACGCCAGTCACTGCCGGCAACGCGGACGTCAGGCCGGGCAGCCCGGAGCATCTCCGCTAACTCCTCTTCGGTGTCGAACAGGACCACAGAGCCGACATGAGGCAATGCCCGCAGTCGCGCCGCCCTCATGGCATCGCCGACGACGGGGCGGCCTTCACCTTTGCGCCGTCGCACTGACGCATCCGTGTTAATCGCCACGGTGAGGAAGCCGAGATTGCCGGCCTCGGTGAGAATGTGCAGATGCCCCGCATGAAGGTCGGCCCCATCAAAGCACCCCGTGAGCCAGACGGTTTGCAGCGTCTCATACTCTGTTCGCACCCGTGGCAGAAACTCAATCGACGGCATCGCTTCACGCCAGCGGGCGTAATGCTCCGTCGTGCGGTGCCGCTTCAGGTCATGTTGAGTTTTCCAAACCTCGTACAGCAAGAACTCGCACCGCCCCTGTCTGCACACGTCGAATTGAAAACAGCCGGGTTCAAGACGTGACAATCTCTGGTGAGCCGTCACGAGGCGCAGGAAGTCGCTCAACCGCTCCGCCTTGACGTCGATCTGCACGGTTAGGTGAATCATGGGGTGCGCCTCGGGACAGGCTGAAACCGCAGTATAACTTAGTAATACGAAAACGGCAATCGTATTACGCCATGTCATTTGTCTGGCTTGGCGGGTTTCAGCACCTTCTCGGCGAACTCGGACGTGGCAAGAACGCCGTTGACGAACCACTGGCAGAGAAGCCCGTTGGCAGTCTGCCCCACAATCGTCATGGCCGGGCCGCCGGAAAGGAGCATGACCACGTCGCCGATATTCATGGGACAAAACCTTTCGCGAATGCGGCGATGTCAGCCGGGGAACATCTGCCGTAGATGAGGGGAAGGTATCGGGAACGATGGAGGGGGTTCGTCCAGCAGTGGGCCATTGACTCTTCAAACGAGATGTAGGCTCGCGTTGAGGCGGAGTTGCCCTTGGCTCGCCACCATTGAGCGGTAGGGGTGCCGAGGTAGTGCGAACAGATGCCGATACCGCTTTGGTAAGCCACGGTGAGGGATGCCGCCTTCACAACTGCAAGAGTCTGCCCGATGTGCCATTCGCCGATAAAAGATCGCCAGTTGACCCCCAGTGGCTTCAGGTGCCGCTCGAAGTAGGACTTGTCGTAAGCAGCGCCGACGCCGACGATTTGCAGCCCCATGCCTTCCAGGAGGCGCGACAGGTCCGCCCATTCTTGCGGGCTCCACAGCCCGCCCCGATTGTGGCCGTTCGTCGTGTTGCCCTCTTCCGGGCCGAGGTAGAACACCGCGAACGGCCCGAGGTTCAAACGTAACTGTTCCGCGTAGCGTGTCTCGGATTCAAGAAAGCTGAATTCGCCCATCGTGTTCCAGTCGATGCTAAACTCCGGCAACCAATCCTCGAGCCGGATGCCGCGCTCCAGGGCCGCGTTCGGCATCAGGCAGTAGACGTCAATCCCCTTTAGCGGGCCGTCCGCGACGTAGTCCCAATAACCGTCTGGCGTGAGCGGCGCATCAGGACGCTTTAAGCAGGTGTGATTCGCCAGGCCGACAGAAAAGAGGAAGGGGAAGCGTTCGAGAAAGGGGAGGGAGCGGCGTTGAATCTCATCGCTGCCGCTGGATGCCAACAGGAGGTCGATCCGGTCCGCGCCGTGAGCGGCAGCAATTGCACGCACCTTGTGCAGCGCCCAGAGCGAATCACCAATACCTTGCGGAGCGAAAAACCTCATCGTGCGATGTCCTGACAGAACAAAATTGACCCCGTCCAGGTGTCCTCGAAGTACGCCCATTCGAGCGGCCCAGGCCGCCAGTCGTGGAACGCCCGGAGAGTTGCCGCCGCCACGGTTGTATCCCGGCAGTCATCCACCAGAATCCAGCGTGACCCGCTCGCGACAGCAACTCGCATGTCGTGGTACGCCCAATCAAACAGATGGCACCCGTCGATATGCACGAGGTCAACAGTCGGGTGAGAGGAGAGGAGGCGGGAATCCTGCCGCTCGATGCTGGCTTGCCGCCCTCGCAATTTCTCCAACACATCCCCGATGAAGTCGAAGCCCCTCTCAACGCCCAACTGCCCGTTGTCGATGCCGAGATAAGCTGCATTCGGGCAGGCGTCCATAAATGCCAGCGCCGCCACACCGCCGCCAACGCCAATCTCTCGAATCGTCTTCGGCTGGAGAACCTTCGCCACGGCCCACTTGAACGCCGCATAGCCAGCCCGGAACTTCTCCGACTGCTTCCATGTGTAATCCGGCTCGTGCGTCGTCATCATCGGCCGATGATCGTAGGCGACAGTCGGATAGAGGTCGCGTATCTCCTGAGCCTTGACGATCAACTCGCCGGGGAAAATACTCACTTCACGCCCTCCCAGGTTGGGGCGGTTAGCCGGCGTTGCAGGAAAGAGAATTCCCGATGCGGCGCGTAGTACCGATGCTGCCAGCGATAGGTGAAGTCGGCTACAGCTTTGATGGCAAGCCGCGGCGACGGCAGGAGTTTCGCAGCCAGGATGGACAGGCACGAGTCGATGCCAACGTAGGAAGACGCCCCCTTTAGAATCTCGATGGACTCCAGGAGAGAAGTCTTGCCGTTGAGATTCACCAGACGGGAATTCTCCGGCACTTCAAGCGACCCGTTGTAGAGGATGATCCCCGTCAGGCTTCTCTTCTCAAGGAACTCCAGACACGTTCGCCAGTCGTCGCCGTCGAATGCTCGCGTTCTGTCCGCGCTGCCCCATGCCGACGCCGGCACAATCACGGCGTATGGCCCAGAGGCGACGCGCGGAGCCTTCGCCAACTTGTACAGCAAAAAACTCGACCCCGAATAAACTCTCGCCGAGGCGAATGTCTTGTTGATGGACAGGTCCGATGTCATGGGCGGCAAGGCGTCTGCCCCGTGAACCGCTTCAACTTCCTCTTGCGAGTAGAACGTCCTGCCGTTCGTTGGCAGTGCGACATGATTCCGCAAGGATGGGAACGCGAGGAGGCCGCTCGCCTGAAAGAGCGCGCTTACCTCCCGCCAGCAGTAGGCGGCACAGACGATTGTGGTCAGGCTTTCTCGCTCTTCGGCAGTCAAGAGGGACTCAACCGCGAAAACATCCCCAATCCCGCCAGTGAGGAGAATGGCTCC